>Ga0207706_10000003_pt1 | contig 345011 bp, 355 predicted proteins | sample KBSC53metaG_FD_184318 | JGI IMG/M metagenome (GOLD analysis project Ga0207706, IMG submission 184318) | Corn rhizosphere microbial communities from Kellogg Biological Station, Michigan, USA - KBS C5-3 metaG (SPAdes) (version 2) | ecosystem: Host-associated > Plants > Roots > Rhizosphere >...
AGCGCGACGGAAGCCACCGTGCTCCACAAAGGAACTTTTTGCCCAGAAACGAGCAAATTAAGCGTGACCTACACGCTCTCCAAACCGACGCCTGCATATCTGGTCGAAGGATGAGCCGGAGCGACATGTCCTTGGCAACCAACCACCGACGGCTTGCGCAATCGATCTCAGCGTCGCTGACGGCACTTGCCTTGACGGTAGCTGTCTTCGCGGTGCGGGCTGATACTGCCTCCGCGACGCTTCTCTGCGAAACCACCGCCTGCGAACCAGGCGGTATCTACCCCGAAAACACGGCGCTGACTGCCGCCCTGAAATCTGGGACCCTGCTTGAAATCAAAACCAGCCTCGGAACCGTCATCTGCAAAAGCTCAACGATCGCCGGCAACACCGTCGCGGTGAGCGGCGAACCGCTGCTGCTCAAAGTCACCGCACTCACCTTTAGCGAATGCAATCTTGGCAAAACCGGCTGCACGGTTACGACTACGACGCTGCCCACCTCGCCGTCGCTGGAGGCGACAGGCGAAGGCGATGGATTGTTCAGTCTCGCGGGTAACGAAGTCCATTTCGAATGCAACGCCAAAATTCTGAACTGCACCTACGCAATGCCGACGCTGCAGTTCCAGGGTAGCAACCCGGCGAGCCTCAGCATTACGGAAGCCTTGGTCCTCACAATCGAAGGCGAAAAATTAATTTGCCCCGATACGAGCAAACTGACCGTCTCCTACACGCTTTCCAAACCGGCGCCGGCGTATTTGATCCCTGGTAAAGCTCCTGTCCGCCTCTGCGATACTGTGACCTGCTCCGAAGGCGCTTACCCCTCCGGAACGGCGCTTTCCGCAGCGCTCGAAAAAGGTACCCGTGCAAAACTCTTAACCAGCGCTGGCACTCTCAAATGCGAAAGCTCGATGATCAGCGGGAAAACCACCGCTGAATTCGGTGAATCGCTGCCGCTGAAAATCACCGAACTGGCCTTCGGTGAATGCGAACTCGAAGGGAAAGAAGCATGTACGGCGACGACCGAATCGTTGCCCACCGCCTATCTCGAAGCTAGCGGTGAAGGCAACGGCACGTTGAGTCTCACGGGCGGAGAAGTGAACTTCAAATGTGGTTTCTTCATTAGATGCACCTTCGTGATTCCCAGCTTGTTGTTCGAAGGCGGCAGCCCGGCGAGCTTCGGTGTCGCCGAAGCCGTACTGAGCGGCTCAAAAGGCCTGATCTGTCCAGAAAGCGCCAAATTCCACGTTGCCTACACGCTCACCAAACCCACGCCGGCTTATTTGGTTGAAGGTTGAGCGGTTCGCTGTAGCCTGACGCCGTGCAAACGGTGCTCATAACGGGGGCTTCGACCGGGATCGGTCGGGCGGCGGCGTTGCGGATGGACGCGGAGGGGTGGCGCGTCTTCGCCGGCGTCCGGCGTGAGGAGGACGCGGCGGCGTTGCGCGAGGCGGCCTCTGAGCGGCTCATGCCGGTGATGCTCGACGTTACCGACGCCGGGCAGATCACCGTCGCGGTTCGGATGGTCGAGGCCGAGGTGGGCGAGGCCGGGCTCGATGGGCTCGTCAACAACGCCGGGATCGCGGTGCTCAGCCCGCTGGAGACGATCCCGGTCGACGACTTCCGCCGGCAGATCGAGGTCAACTTGATTGCTCAGGTCGCCGTCACGCAGGCCTTTCTGCCACTGGTCCGCCGCGCCACGGGCCGCGTCGTCTTCGTCAGCTCGATCGGCGGCCGCATGTCGCTGCCGTTCGGCGCTCCGTATCACGCCTCCAAGTACGGGGTCGAGGCCGTCGCCGACTGCCTGCGCCAGGAGCTGCATCCGTGGCGCATCGGCGTCTCGATCATCGAGCCGGGCTCGATCGACACCTCGATCTGGGAGCGCGGCGAGTCGATCGCCGACGAAGTCTCCGAACGCGCGCACTCCTCCCAGGACGAGCTCTACGGGGAGACGATCGAGCGCTTCCGCGAAGCCGTTCGTCGCACCGCGGAGCGTGGCATCGCGCCCGAGAAGGTCGCCGGGGCGATCTCCCACGCCCTCAGCGCCCGCCGCCCCCGCACCCGTTACCTCGTCGGCGCCGACGCCCGCGCCCAGGCCGTTGCTCACCGCGTCCTGCCGGACCGCGCTTTCGACGCGATGGTTCGCCGCGTCATGCGCCTCTGACGGCGAGGGCGTCACGCTCCTGTTCGATCGTCAGCAGCGCCATCCGGGCATCGGTTTCCTCGGCCACGGCCATCGCTTCGTCAAGCGCCTGCTCGACGCCCTCGACGCCGACGGTGGCACGCGCCTGCCCGAGGGCGAGGAGGGCCAGGGGCAGGGCCCAGCGCATGCCGCGTTCGCGGGCGAACTCGACCGCTTCGGTCGCGACCTCGATCGCCTCCTCGCCGCGCCCCAGCCCGGCAAGGGCACGGGCCCGGACCGAGCCGCGCCATGCCTGCATCTCGCCGCCGTCGCCCATCGCTTCGCGGTAGAGGCTCTCGGCCGCTTCCATCGATTCGAGGGAGCTGGCGTAATCCCCGGCGACCAGCTGGGCGGCGCCGAGGTTGGCGATCGCGATCGTGCGCGAGAAGACGTCGCCGAGCCGCTCGGTCCGCTCGCGGTTGCCGCGCGCCAGGCCGATTGCCGCCTCGGTTTCGCCGCGCATCGCCAACAGCATCGAGTGGTTGCCGCGGGTCCAGCTGGCGGTCTCGGGATCGCCGTCCTCCTCGGCCATGCGTAGCCCCCGCTCGAACAGCGCCTCGGCTTCGTCCAGCCGGCCTCGCTCGCGCGCGACCAGGCCCTTCATCATCGTCGCCCAGGCGATCGGGCTGCCGAGCACGATTCCAGCCCCGACCGAGTGATCGCCGTCGGCCAGCTCCAAGACGAGATCGAGCTCGCGCTCGAAGCCGTCGTAGTCCGCGACCGAGAGCAGGGCGTAGCTGCCCGCCGCCCGCACGGCGACTCGCAGGTTGGGGTCGCCCGACTCGTCGGCCAGCCGGTTCGCCTCGGCGCTCGCGGCCAGCCACTCCGCGGCGAACAGGTGCATGCCGGGTCGCACCGAGGTCGCCATCACCAGCAGTGCCTGCGAGTGCAGGTCGCCGCTGCGTTTCGCGATCGCCTCCGCCTCGCGCGCAAGCCGCGCTTCCTCCTCGTCGCTCATCCCCAGCCGCCAGGCGAACTGGAGCTGCAGCAGGCGGGCCGTGACCGCGATCGCCGCCGTCTCCTCGCTCTCGGGAAGCGCGTCGGCCAGCTCCATCGCCTTGTGCCAGAGCAGCATCGCCTCCCGCGGCTGGCTTGCTCCCGTCCAGTAAGCCGCACGGGCGGCCCAGCGCGCCGCCTCCAGCTTCTCGCCGCCGTGCTCCATATGACGGGAGACGAGGGCGGCGAGCTCGTCGAGGCGCTCGGGCTCGAGCTCGATCGTCGCGCGGGCGGCGGCGACATGGGTCGCGGCCCGCTGCTCGCCGAGCTGCGTCCCGTAAGCGACCTCCTGCGTCAGCGGGTGACGGAAGGCGAGGACGCGTTCGGGGTGGAAGTCGGCCTCATAGAGGAAGCCGCCCTCGATCAGCTCGCGCAGCGCCGCGTCGAGCGCCTCTCCCGGTAGGTCGGCGGTGAGGCTGAGGGCCTTTTCGCCCGTTTCCTTGCCCACCACCGAGGCCACCTGCAGGAGCCGCTTGGAGTCTGGGCCGAGGCGGTCGATGCGAGCGGCGAGCACCGCCTGGACCGTCGTCGGCACTCCCGCCTCCTCGACCGGCCGCACCAACCGGTAGGCGCCCCGCTCGCCCTCGAAGTGGCCGGCCTCGACCAGCTCGCGCACGACCTCCTCGACGAAGAACGGATTGCCCTGGGTCCTCTCGTGGATCGGCTCCTCGAGGCCGTCGAGCGAGGGGTCCTCACCTGCCAGGTCGCGCAGCAGCTCACGCGTATCGACGGGTCCCAACGGCTGCAGCTCGATCCGCTCGTAAAGCGGCGCCTCCTCCCAGGCGAGCTCATATTCCGGGCGAAAGTTGACCACCGCCAGGGTCTTCGTCCCCGCCAGGGCGTCGACCATCTCGGCCAGCATCGCGGCGCTGCTCTCGTCGATCCAGTGCAGGTCCTCGACGACGAGGACGACCGTGTGCCGCCGGCCGGGAGCGTTGATCAGGTGGCAGACGATCCGGCCCAGCGCCCGCTGGCGGGCCTCGGGGCTCATCTGGGCGACGGGCCGCTCGGGGTCGGGAACGCCGAGGAAGTCGAAGAGCAGAGGCAGCTCCTCCGCGAAATCCGGGTCGAGCAGCAGCGCCCGCCCGGCGATTTTCTCGCGCACCAGCCGCTCTGGCTCGCGCTCGCCGATTCCGAAGTAGGCGCGCAGCATCTGCAGCACGGGCAGCAGCGGGATCGAGCGGCCATGGGCTTGGGCCTGGGCCTCAAAGACCTCGATCCCGCGGGCCCGGGCGCGCTCGGCGAACTCGTGGCTGAGCCGGCTCTTGCCGACTCCCGCTTCGGCGACGATGCCAGCGGCGGCGCCCTTGCCGGCCTCGGCCCGGCCCAGCGCAGCCTCCAGGGCCTCCATCTCGCGCTCGCGGCCGACGAAGCGCGAGAAGCCGCGCTCGCGAGAGAGGTCGAGGCGTGAGCGCGCCGTGCCGACGCCGGCCAGCTCATAGACGCGGACGGGCCGGCTGGCGCCCTTGATCTCGAACTCACCGAGATCCTCCAAGGCCATGAAGCCCCGCGCCAGTGCCGCCGTGCCCTCGGTCAGATAGGCCTTGCCCGGCTCGGCGAGCGCCTCCATCCGCTGCGCCAGCCCGACCGTGTGCCCGATCGCCGTGTACTCGCCGCCGCCGCCCGAGCCGATCGCCCCGGCGACGACCTCACCCGAGTTGACGCCGATTCGCACCGAGAAGTTGAGCCCCGGCCCGCGTCGCAGCTCGGCCGCGTACCCGGCGACGTCGTCGAGCATCCGCAGGGCCGCATAGCAGGCGCGCCGCGCGTGGTCCTCGTGCGCAACCGGGGCGCCGAACACGGCCATGATCCCGTCGCCGGTGAACTTGTCCACCGTCCCCTCGAAGCGCTCGACGGCGGCGGCGAGGATCGCGAAGAAGCGCCGCATCACCTTGCGCCACTCCTCCGGGTCCTGCTCCTCGGCCAGGTCCATGGAACCGCTCACGTCGGCGAACAGGACCGTCACCTGCTTGCGCTCGCCGTCGTCCGTCGCGATTCGAGCCACGATCGGAAAGGTTACGCCCACCTATACTGGCGAGACCGATTGACTGGTCAGTCAATCGCCCGGATAGCGGAGACGAAAGGCGAGAGTGCGCGCAGCGGTCGTACAGCTCAACTCGAACGGCGAGAAGGACCGTAACCTGGCCACCGCGGAGCGCCTGGTGCGCGCGGCGGCCGCCGACGGCGCCGAGCTGGTCGTGCTGCCGGAGAAGTGGAACCTGCTGGCCGAGGGCGAGGAGCTGCTGGCCGGGGCCGAGTCGCTTGACGGACCGAGTCTGAGCGCCGCCCGGAGCTGGGCGCGGGAGCTTGGCGTCCACCTGCTTGCCGGCAGCGTCTGCGAGACGGGACAGGCCGGCCGGGCCTTCAACACCTCGGTCCTGATCGGTCCCGAGGGCGGCGAGGACCTCGGCGTCTACCGCAAGATCCACATGTTCGACGTCGATGTCGGCGGCGTCTCCTACCGCGAGTCCGAGCACGAGGAGCCGGGCGAGGAGATCGTTCTCGCGACGGTCGGCGACCTCAGCGTCGGGCTCAGCGTCTGCTACGACCTGCGCTTCCCCGAGCTCTACCGGATCCTGGCGCTGCGCGGTGCTCGTGCCATCACGGTCCCGTCCGCCTTCACGGCGGTCACCGGCCGCGACCACTGGGAGGTGCTGCTGCGCGCGCGGGCGATCGAGGACCAGGTCTTCGTCCTCGCCCCCAACCAGGTCGGCGAGGCGCCTCCGCACTTCAGCTCCTACGGCCGCTCGGCGATCGTCGACCCCTGGGGTGTGGTGCTCGCCACCGCCGCGGACGGCGAGGGCTTCGCCGCCGCCGACCTCGACCTCGGCGCGCAGGAGCGGGTGCGCGAGCGACTGCCCTCTCTCGCCAACCGCCGCCCGCGCGCTTACGCGTGGCCGCGGCTGACGGAGGTGAGCGCCTGATGGCCCAGGCACCCGCCCCGCCGGTCGACAAGCGCCGCCAGATCCTCGACGCGGCGATCCGCGTCTTCGCCCGCCAGGGCTTCCACTCGACCCGTGTCTCCGACATCGCCGACGAGGCCGGCGTCGCCTACGGGCTCGTCTACCACTACTTCAAGTCGAAGGACGAGGTGCTGAACGAGCTCTTCACCGCGCGCTGGTCGCTGTTGCTCGCGGCGATCGAGGAGGCCGACAGTGGGGGCGATTCGCCGCGCGTCAAGCTCGAGGCCGTCGCCGGCTTCATCGTCGACTCCTACCGCCACGACCCGGAGCTGATGAAGGTGATCATCGTCGAGGTGACCCGCGCCGCCAACTCCTTCGGCCGCACGCACCTGGCCGAGATCCGCCGCGCCTACGACTCGATCGCCAAGATCGTCGCCGAGGGGCAGGAGTCGGGCGAGTTCCGCCGCGACGTCGACCCCAACTTCGCCTCGATGTCCTTCTACGGTGCGATCGAGCAGCTGCTCTCCGGCTGGATCTTCGAGCTAATCCCCGCCTCGGACGCCGACTTCGAGCGGGCGAAGTCACTCGTCGTGGCGACGATCTGCGACGGACTCGAGCCGCGATAGTAAGTTCGCGCCATTACGGGTAGGGTCGGGACATGACTGAAAACGAGATCGTCAAGCGACTGGCCTGGAGCGGCCTCCTCGCCGGCTTCGGCGCCCTCGCCAGCATCGTCGCCAGCCGCGTCGCCGGCGTCGCCTTCCGCCGCCTCTTCGACGAGGACCCGCCGGAGTAGTGGCCGCCTCGCCCGGAACGCCCCCCTCGGGGGACGAGCGCTCGGTCGGCGACCTCGTCTTCGACGTCGCCGAGAAGAGTTCGACGCTGGTCCGCGAGGAGATCGAGCTGGCGAAGACCGAGGTCTCCGAAAAGGTCGGCAGCCTGCTGCGCGGCTCGGCGGTGGGGGTCGCGGCCGGCGTCTTCGCCTTCCTGGCGCTGATCCTGGTCATGGAGGGGGTCGCCTGGCTGCTCGCCGAAGAGGTCTTCGACGGCAACGCCTGGCCTGGGTTCTTCGTCGAGGCGGGCGTCTTCCTCCTGATCGCCGCGGCGGCCGGCTTCGCCGCCTACCGCGCGGTTCAGGCCGGTGCGCCGCCCGTACCCAGCCAGGCGATCGAGGAGGCGAAGCTGACCAAGGCGACGCTTGAATCGAGCGCGAAGGCGGGTGGAGAATGAGCGCCCAGCCCGAGCCCGCCCGTCCCTCGACCGCCGGCTTGCCCGGCCGCTCGGCGGCCGAGATCCGGCGCGACATCGACCTACAGCGGCGTGACCTGGGCACCTCGGTCGAGCTGCTGCGCGGCCGGGTCGCCGAGCTCACCGACTGGCGCCGCCAGGTTCAGGCACACCGCTCGCAGCTGATCGCCGGGGCGGCGATCGCCGGCTTCGCGATCGGCGGCCTGATGATGCTGCGCCGCCGTCGCTAGCACCGCCATGGCGGCCGATCTGGGCGAGATCAAGGCGATGATCGAGGCCGCGTTGCCCGGCGCCAGCGTCGAGGTCGTCGACGAAACCGGCAGCGGGGACCATCTGGCGGCGAGCGTCGCCGCGCCTCAGTTCGAGGGCCTCTCGCGGATCGACCAGCACCGTCTGGTCAAGGCCGCGGTCAAGGAGCGCTTCGAGGACGGCACGATCCACGCGCTCTCGCTGAAGACGACGGTCCCGGCCAGCTAACCTGTGGTCCCGTGGCCGACGCCGAGCTGAAGCAGAAGGTCGAGGAGCTGATCGCCGCCAACGCGGTGCTGCTCTTCATGAAGGGCACGCCCGAAATGCCGCGCTGCGGATTCTCGATGCGCGTCGTGCAGGTGCTCGACGCGATGGACGTCGAGTACGGCGCCGTCGACGTGTTGCCGGCGCTGCGGCCGCTGCGCGAAGTCACCGCCGAGATTTCCGACTGGCAGACCTTCCCGCAGCTCTACGTCAACGGCGAGCTGCTCGGCGGCGCCGACATCGTCGAGGAGATGTTCGACTCCGGCGAGCTCGCCGAGGCCCTCGGCGTCGAGCAGCCCGAGGCCGCGCCCGCGCAGAGTGCTCCCGCCCAAGCGCCGCCATTGCAGATCGAATAGCTCAACGGACGTGAAAACCAAGCAGGTCGGGGGATGCAGGGAGCCTGACGAGGGGAGCGCACTTTTGTGCGTGACCCGAGGAGGGCGACCGAAGACCCCGAGATGCGCCGGTTTGCAGCGTCCGCCTAGACGGCAGCCGCCTGCTCAGCGTCGTCCTTCACCTGGAAGGACGAACCACAGCCGCAGGCGGCGACCACGTTGGGGTTGTTGACCTGGAAGCCAGCGCCCTGCAGGCCTTCCACGTAGTCGACCTCGGAGCCGAAGACGAACTGCATGCTGACCTTGTCGACGATCACCGAGACGCCGTCGACCGCGAAGACGTGGTCGTCCTCCTTGGCCTGGTCGAAGGCGAGCGCGTACTGGAAGCCCGAGCAGCCGCCGCCGCGAACCGCGACCCGCAGCGCCTGGCCCTCCGACTCCTCCTGGGAGCCGAGCAGCTCGGCGATCTTGCCGGCCGCCTTCTCGGTCAGGGAGATCGCCGCCTGCGTGGTATCGGTCTCAGTCACTTCAGAAAGTGTAGCGAGACGCTTGATGGGAGAATCACGGAGCCGTGATTTCCGCCACCGCCACCGCCGTCGTCTGCGACACGACGGCCTACTTGCCGGACGAACTGATCGCCTCCTACGGGATCGAGCGGATCAGCCTCTACGTCGCCGTCGACGGCGAGATGGAGCCCGAGTCCGAGATCTCCGACTACGCCGCCTTCTACGAGCGCCTGCGCGGCTCCGAGGGCGGGGCGACCACCTCGCAGCCCTCGGTCGGTGACTTCGTCGCCGTCTACGAGCCGCTGCTCGCCGCCGGCCGCGAGGTCGTCTCGATCCACATCTCCTCGGGCATCTCCGGCACCTTCGAGGCGGCCGGCCAGGCGCGCGAGCGGCTGATCGCCGAGAGCAAGGGAGGGGAGCGGATCCACCTCTACGACTCGCGCTCGGCCTGCGGCGGGATGGGCTACTCGGTGCTGGCCGCGGCCGCCGCGGCGAAGGCTGGGGGAGACCCGGAGGCCTGCCTCGCCCGCGCCCGCCGCGCCCGCGAGGAGCTGAAGATGTGGTTCGCGATCGACACGCTCGAGTACCTGCGCCGCGGCGGTCGCATCGGCGGCGCCCGGGCCTGGATCGGCTCGGCGCTGAAGATCAAGCCGATCCTCACCCTGGAGGAGGAGATCGCCCCGGTCGAGCGCGTCCGCACCCGCGCCCGCTCGATCGAGCGCCTGCGCGAATACGCCCGCCAGCGCCACGAGTCCGGCCTCGACGCCTGGGTGATCCAGCACATCCAGGACCCCGAGACGGCCAACGCCCTCGCCGACGACTGCCGCGAGATCTTCGGCCGCGAGCCGGTCTACGTCTCCGAGATCGGCCCGGTCATAGGCGCCCACGTGGGACCCGGCCTGATCGGCGTCGGCAGCGTCTCGAAAGAGGTTCTCGCCTAGACCCGCTCGCCGAGGGTGCCGAGCATCTCCTCGACGCGGACGAACTTGACCCGGGGGCGGCCGTGGGGCTCGCCGCGGCCGACCTCGGCCTGGTCGATCGCCTGCCAGTCCTCGAAGCTGACGTAGCGGACGCCGCGCTCGGCAAGCAGGGCCTCGACGGCGCCGGGGTCTGGGTTCTCCGGCTCCAACAGGGTCTGGGACTCGACGTCGGCGAAGAGGTGCTGCACGGTCTCCAGCGCGTCCTTCTTGTTGGTGCCGATCACGCCCGAGGGCCCGCGCTTGATCCAGCCGGCCGTGTAGTGGCCGACCTTGTGGCCGGCGTCGTGGGAGTCGAGCACGCGGCCGCCGTCGTTGAGGATCAGGCCGCGCTTCTCGTCGAAGGGCACGCCCTCGATCGGCACGCCGGTGTAGCCGACCGAGCGCAGCACCAGGCCGCACTCGAGCTCTTCGCGCTCTCCCGTGTCCCTGGCGCGCAGGGCGCCGCCTTCCTCGACCAGCTCGTTGCGGCCGATGACGATGCTCTCGACCTTGCCTTTGCCCTTGATCTCCACCGGCGAGGCGAGGAAGCGCAGCACGATCCGCTGCTTCTTGCCCTCCGGCGAGCGCTGGGCGAACTCGCGCAGGGTCTCGACGTTGACCCGGGTCGTCTTGTTGGCCTCGTCGGACTCGAGGTAGGCGGCGCTCGCCGGATCGAGCTCGATCTCGGCCGGGTCGACGACGACGTCGGCGTCCTCCATCTCGCCGAGCTCCTTGATCTCGGGGTTGGTGAAGGCGGCCTGCACCGGCCCGCGGCGGCCGAGGACGACGATCTCGCGGATCTTCTTCGCGTCGAGCGCCTCGATCGCGTGGTCGGCGGTGTCGGTCTGGCGCAGCTCGTGGTCGGTGAGCGCCAGCATGCGGGCGACGTCCATCGCCACGTTGCCGTTGCCGATCACGACCGCGCGCTCGCGGGAGAGGTCCCACTCGTCCTCGGCGTAGTCGGGGTGGGCGTTGTACCAGCCGACGAAGGCGGTCGCGGCGTGGCTGCCGGGCAGCTCTTCGCCGGGGATGCCGAGCTGGCGGTCGGTCTCGCAGCCGACCGTGAAGACGATCGCGTGGTAGAGCCGTTCGAGGTCCTCGACCTCGACGTCGTGGCCGACCTTGACGTTGCCGAAGAAGCGGAAGCCCTCGCGGGCCGCGGTTTTCTCGTAGACGCGGATCACCGACTTGATCTTGGGGTGGTCCGGGGCGACGCCGCCGCGGACGAGGCCGAACGGCGTCGGCAGGCGGTCGAAGAGGTCGACCTGGGCGTGCAGGTCGCCGTCCTTGAGGATGTGCTCGGCCGCGTAGAAGCCGGACGGGCCTGCCCCGACGATCGCGACTCGCAGGGGGGTCTCTTCGGTTCCGATCTTGCTCACGGGAGCGCGAAAGGATAGGGGACGCGCTTAGGCGGCGAGCAGCAGCTCGTTGCACTCGGGGCAGATGCCGTGGCTGAGCGCCGGCATCTCGGGACGGTCGAACAGGTCCAGCCGCCGAACCGCCTCCTCGACCTCGACCCACTCGCCCTCGACCTCGAAGCGGTCGCACCAGCCGCACATCGGCAGCAGCTCCTCGCCGCGCGGTGCCTCGGAGTCGAGCAGCGGCATCGGCTCCTCCCACTCGGCCTCCTGGCGAAGCCGGGCCGAGAAGAGGACCGCGCGGCCGCCGCGCCCGGCCGCGATCCGGATGTCCATCTCGCGGCGCACGCGCGGCCCGTCGCAGCGAAACGGCAGCTCGACGCTGCCCACGTCGTCCCGCACCCGCCGCAGCAGGAGTCGCTGGACCTTCTTCAGGTCCTCGCCGGCGACGTAGTCCCAGAGCGAGCGCCCGAGGCTCGACCCGGCCTCCCCCCATCCGTTTTCCGCGGCGAAGCGGTAGTACCCCTCGTCGACCCGCACCAGGCGGTCCTGCTCGTCGATCGCGTAGCTGAGCGCCGTGCTCGTCATGCCCCCGCGGGGACCGCGCTGGGCACGCCGTCGAGCGCGTCGAGCGCCTTGCGCGTCGAGAGCGCCACGCAGGTGAAGATCGGCGTCTCCAGCTCCGTGTACTCGCTCGACTCGGTCGGGCGCAGCTCCTGCACCAGGTCGAGGAACATGCCGGGGTCGTCGCCCTCGAAGGCGACGACGAACTCCTGGTCGTCGAGGCCGAAGGAGTAGGAGGTGTTGATCGTGATCTCGGGGTAGCGGCGGCCGACCTCGATGTGGCCGCGCATGATCCGGCCACGCTCCTCGTCGGGCAGTCCATACCAGCGCCGCTGCTTGACCATCGGGTAGAGGAAGAGGTACCTGCGCTCGCTGACGCAGATCTCGGGCCGCGCCACCTCCTCGGAATAGGGCGAGCGCTTGGTCATCGAGAGGAACGAGTAGGGCGTCTCCATCCACTTCGCCAAGCCGCTCTGGCCGAGCACGACGTGGAAGGTGTGCAGGTCGTCGAGGTTGGGACTCTGGCTGAGCAGGACCAGATCGACGTCGCCGCGCGTGCCTATGGTTGAGTAGGCCCGCAATGAGCGATCGAGAGCGAAGTCCTCGCAGGCGGCGAGGAACTCCTGCTTGTCGGCGGCGCGCAAATCGGCGTCGCGGCGGCGCCAGGCCGGGTCGACCTTGAAGAACGTGAACTTGGCGAAAGTGCGGTCGGCCATCGCGATCACGATAGCGGTGATCTCGCTCTCGGGAGCCGATTCGGCGGGGGCCGCGCCTCCCCCTCGGGTGACGATCGCGCTGCTGCCGAAGGGGACCACGGTGCGCGAGCTCTCCGGGATCGGAATGTCGCCTGGGCTGCTCAGCGCCGGCCTCGGCTCGGTCCCGGCGGCGCAGACGTACCTCGACATCACCCAGGGCAACCGCGTCTTCGACTCGCTCTACGACGCGCCGCTACCGGCGCGCGTCGGGGGCGGGATCTGCGGTCCGGGCTACTCGCGGGCGGTGGTCGAACGGGCCGAATCGGCGCCCGCCGAGATCGTGCCGGGGTTGCTGGCCGCGACCCTGCACAGGGCGGGGGAGGGGTGCCGGGTGCGCGAGGTCGGCCTCCGGGCCCTGGCCGCGATGGTCCGCTCCCTGCGCCGCGGGGACTTGCTGATCGCCTTCGAGCGCCCCCCACCCGCGAAGGACCGGGCGCTGGCGATCAGCGTCGCCGGCGTCGGCTTCGAAGGGGACCTGACGTCCGACAGCACCCGCACCGACGGCTACGTGCTCACCACCGACGTGGCGCCGACGATCCTCGCCCGTCTCGGCATTCCGATTCCGGCGGCGATGTCGGGACAGCCGATCCGCGCCACCGGCAGCATCGACGCCGGCGCGGTCGAAGCGCTCGGCGACCGCATGGCGGCGATCTCCGCCCGCCGCGGCCCGGTGATCGGCGTCAGCCTGCTCGTCTGGCTCCTGGCGCTCGGGCTAACGGTCGCGTTCGCTGGCAGTAGAGGTGCCCGTTTGGGGGTGGAGCTGACGGCGCTGAGCGTCGTCTACCTACCCCTCGTGCTCCTCCTCGCCTCGATCGCCCGGCCGAGCGAGGGGGTCGAACAGCTGCTGACGGTTGCCTCGGCGCCGCTACTGAGCTTCCTAACCCTGCGGCTGTTCGACGGCTATAAGCCGCTTGCCTTCGCCTCGGGCGCGGTAGTCCTCGCCTACGCGCTGGACGTCATCGCCGGCTCGCCCTTTACCTCGCTCTCGCTGCTCGGGCCCAACCCCGGCCTCGGCGTTCGCTTCTACGGCATCGGCAACGAGCTCGAGGCGCTGCTCGCCGTCCTCGTTCTCGGCGGCACCGGCGCCGCCCTCAGCGGCTACCTCCCCGATCTGGACATGCGCCGCACGGCCCTCGGTTTCCTCGCCTCGGGGCTACTCGCCGCCGTCGTCTTCGCTGCCGGTCGCTTTGGGGCTGATGTGGGGGCGGCGATCGTGCTGCCGATAGGGGCCGCGGCCGCCGCCGCAAAGGTTGTCGCGACCCCGCGGCGGCACGCGACCGTGATCATTTCTACCACACTTTTTCTAATTCTAGGATTTATTGCAGTAATCGATTTGGTGACTGGGGCAAACGCCCACTTGACTAGGTCGGTACTCGATGCCGGCGGCCTGAATGACCTCGCCGACGTCGCCCAGCGACGCCTGCGGCTCTCGGCGGACAGCTTCGGTCGCTCGGTCCTGCTCGCCTTCATGCCCTTCGTCCTCGCGGCCGCCGGGCTGGCGCTGTGGAAGCGCGACGTGGTGCGCGTGTGGCTGCGCGAGGCGCCGGCATTGCGTGCCGGGCTTCTCGGCGCTCTCGTCGCTACCGTCGCCGGCACCCTCGCCAACGATTCCGGTGCGCTCGTGCTCGAGGTCGGCTGCGCCTACTTGCTTGCCTTCCTCGGCTTCGCGTGGGCCGAGGGAACCGGGCGATCCTCTACGCTTGGAGCTTCGTGAGAATCGCGCTCGTCTCGCCATATTCCTGGGCCTACCAGGGCGGCGTGAACCGGCACGTGGAGGCGCTTGCCGAGGAGTTCCTCGGCTGTGGCCATCACGTTCGCGTGCTTGCCCCCTTCGATCCGCCCGGCCGGCTCAGCCGCGCCATGCACCGCGCCGACGCGGAGCAGCGCGAGCTGCCCGAATACCTGGTCCCGCTGGGGCGGACCGTCGGCCTACCGGCCAACGGAGCCGTCTCCAATCTCGCGCCCTTCCCCGCTGGCGGTGTCCGTGCCCCGCGCCGCGAGCTGCGCGGCGACCGCTACGACGTCGTCCACATCCACGAGCCGCTGGTCCCGCTGGTCGGCTGGAACGCCGTGCTCGGCTCCGACGCCCCCGCGGTCGGCACCTTCCACGCCTACTCGACCAAGGCGATCCCCAACCACATCGCCTCGGCGCTGGGGGCGCGCCGGGTGTTCAATCGCCTGGCGGCCCGGATCGCGGTCTCCGAGGCGGCCGCCTGGACCGGCCGGCGCTGGTACGGCGGGCACTACGAGGTGATCCCCAACGGAGTCGATCTGACGGCGGCCCCGAGCGCCCCCAAGCCGGCTGCCGAGGAGCTCCGCGTCGTCTTCGTCGGTCGTCCCGAGGAGCGCAAGGGGCTGCCGGTCCTGCTCTCGGCCTTCGGCGGCCTGGTCGAGCACGTGCCCAGTCGTCTGACGGTGATCGGGGCCGAGCGCGAAGACGTGCTGCGCTACCTCGCCGACCCCGAGGCCCTGCGCTGGATCGACGTTCGCGGCCGCGTGTCGGGCGACGAGCTGCACCGCGCTCTGCACGAGGCCGACCTGCTCTGCGCCCCCTCCCTCGCGGGCGAGAGCTTCGGCATGGTCCTGACCGAGGCCTTCGCAGCCGGCACGCCCGTGATCGCCTCGGCGATCGCCGGCTACAGCGACGTCGTCACCGACGGCGCCGACGGCGTCCTCGTCCCTCCGGGCGACGCCCAACGACTTGCCGAGGAGCTGCAGCGCGCTCATCACGAGCCGCAGCGGTTGGCGGCGATGGGGGAGGCGGCGCGGCGCAGCGCCGAGCGCTACGCCTGGCCGCGGGTCGCCGATCGGGTGACGCGCGTCTACGAACGGGCGATCGAGGCACCCCAGCCGAGCGGCGCGTTGCGGCGCGCCGCTACCTGGGCCGGCGTGCGGCCTGCCGACGGGTTGCCCCCCAGCCCGCCGCGAAAGCTGCCCTCGCTCGATCCCGAGCCGGCGCTGCCCGGCAAGCGCCGCCGCCGGGCCGCCCGCCGCATCGGCCTCGCCGCCGCCGGCGTCACCGGGCTCAGCCTGACCGCTATCGCGGCTGAGAAGATCGGCGTCGACCACGTCGTCGAAAGTATCGTCCGCTCGGACCTCACCTGGGTGCTGGTCGCCTGCGCCCTGATGGCCCTCTCGCTCTTCTTCCGCGCGGCCTCCTGGTACTGGATCGTCCGGGCCGCTCTGCCGCGGCGCCCCGTGCGCCGCCGCGACGTCACCTCGGCGACGATGATCGGGGTGCTGATGTCGGCGACGCTGCCGGCGCGGCTGGGTGAGCCGGCGCGCGCGATGTCGCTCGCGCGACGGGTCGGACGCATGCGAGAGACCTTCCCGGTCCTGCTCGGCACGCTGGTCTCGCAGACGATCTTCAACATCGTCGCCCTCGTCCTGCTCGGCGTGATCATCGTTTCGACCACGGACCTCTTCCACTCCAGCACCGAGCGCCTCTTCGCCTTCAGCCTGGTGCCGCTGGCGCTGCTGGTCGCGGTCCTCGTCGCGCCGCCGCTGATGCGCCGCGGGGGCAACGGCCGGCTCGCGCGCGCCGGTGCCGCCGTGCACGGGGCGCTGATCCAGGTGCGGGCGGGCCTGCGCGTCTTCCGGGTCCCCCGCCGGGGTGCGGCCGCGGCGGCGGCTCAGCTCTCGGCTTGGGCGATCCAGCTTGCCGCCTGCTGGGCGCTGCTCGCGGCCCTCGGGCTGAGTGGGCAGGCGGGTATCGGTGCCGCCGCCGCGGTCCTCTTCGCCGTGAACGTGACGGCCGTGGTGCCGGCTACTCCTTCCAACATCGGCGTCTTCCAGCTCGCCGTGATCAGCGTCCTGCACACCGGGTTCGGCATCGGCACCGCTGACGCCCTCGCCTACGGCGTGATTCTGCAGGCGGTGGAGATCGCCACCGCCGTGGCGCTTGGCCTTCCTGCTTTGGTCCGTGAAGGGCTAACGTGGAGCGACCTACGCGTCCAGGCCCTTTCCACCGCCCCGGTTCGGCTCAAGCCACAGCCAGCGCGTATCGAATAATCTCTAATTGGCTGACAGCGGTTCCTATAAACAACCGCACAAATACCAATCGGGAAAACCACCATGCAAGCCGACGGTGAAACAACTCCCGCACGGCTGCGGGCGGGCGGAGCGGTTCTCTCCCTAATTGCCGGACCGCTCTGCGTTCCCATTTTGCGCGCTCACTTCGATGGCCCGTTGCGACTACCCGACCTGCGCGAACGGATCGGCGGCGCGGCGCAGACCACGCTGCGCGGTCAGGTGGGCAACCTGCGCGGCGTCGGGGCTCTCGAGCGAAAAGTGATTCCGGGCATGCCGTATACCGTCGAGAACGAGCTGACCGATTGCGGCCGCGAGATCCTCGACGTTGCCGAACGGGTCGATGCCTGGCTCTCGCAAGCCCCGCAGGGGTCGATCGCGTTGGGCAGCGAGGAGGCCAAGGGAGCGATCCGGGCGCTCGTCGCCGGTTGGAGCTCGACGGTGCTGCGCGCTCTCGCTGCCCGACCGCTCTCTCTGACGGAGCTGAGCGGCGTGATCGACGGGATCAGTTACCCGGCGCTCGAGCGCCGCCTGTCAGCGATGCGAGCGGTCCGGCAGATCGAGGTTCTCTCCAACCGGCCGGGAAAGGCCAAGCCCTACGCGGTCACCGAGTGGACCAGGCGGGCGATGGGACCGCTGCTGGCCGCCGCACGTTGCGAGTGCAGGCACCTCGGCGAAGCCGCCGAGCCCGTCGGGCGGATCGACCTCGAGGCGGCGCTCCTACTCGCCGTGCCTCTCGCGAGTCTGCCTCCGAACAGCGACGGTTCCTGCCTGCTCGCGGTCAGCGAGCCCGCCGACCCGACGGACGAGCTCGCCGGTCAGACCCCGCCACGTCACCTGGCGGGCGTTCGCGTCGAGGTTGACAGCGGTCGAGTGACCTGCGCGCCCGGCCTCGAAGCCGGCCTCGGAATATGTGCCTCCGGCACGGCCGGGGCTTGGACGAAAGCATTCGTCGAAGGAAGCCTCGATGGTCTGCAGGTCGGGAAAAGCGAGTGCGACCTCGCTCATCCGCTAATCGAGGGCATCCACTCGGCCCTGAAGCCGGCCTGATCCACGCTCGGTGCCGGCGATCAGCTCGTCGGGGGCGGGGCCCTCGGGGACGAAGCCCGATTTCATCCCGAAGTAGACCGCCTGCGGATGGTGGGCGACGATCGCGACGGTCGATTGCTCCGGCAAGACCGCGTAGCCGCCAGAGAGCGTCATCCCGATCCGCTCGAGATCGAGCAGCCGCCAGACCTTCTCGTGCTCGGACTGGTCCGGGCAGGCCGGGTAGCCCCAGGAGTAGCGACGACCCTGGTCGAGCGGGATGCCGAGCTGGCGGCGAACCTCCGAGTGCAACCACTCGGCCAATCCCTCCGCCGCCTGCACCCCGAGGCCGTGGACGAAGAGCTGCTCGGCGAACTCGCCTTCGCGCTCGAGTCGTCCGATCAGCTCGGTCACATCGGGGCCGACGGTGACTCCTTGCAGGGCGACGACGTCGCGTTCGCCGGAGCTCAGGGGACGGAAGAAGTCGGCGAGGCAGATGCGATCGTGGGCCGGCTGGCGCGGGAAGACGAGCCGCTCGAGCTCGCGCTCCCCGTCCTCGGGGTCGAAGACGATCAGCTCGTTGCCCTCGGCGTTGCAAGGAAAGTAACCGAGCCGCGCCCGCGGGTGCAGATAGTCCTGCTCCTGCCACATCCGCTCCAGGCGCGGCGCGAAGCCCTCCTCCTCGCCATTGCCGCCGACCAGCTCTTCCCAGGCCTCGCCCTTGACGCCGCGTCCGCCCCAGTGCAGCTTGAACAGCACGTGACGGTCGAGGTAGGGGAAGACCTCCTCGAGGTCGATGTCCGGTTCGCGCACGCCCCAGAACGGCGGCTCGGGAATCGGCGCGTCCGTACGCACCGGCGAGCGCACGCTGGCGTCGCTGGTCGGCGGTCCGCCGTCCTCGCGCGCCGGCTTCTCGCGCAGCTCGCGGGCCTCCGTCCTGATCCGCGTCACGAGGGCCTCGCGGGCCTCCTCGTCGACGAGGGCGTCCATCGTGTCGAGTCCCTGGAAGGCGTCCTTGCAGTAGAAGACGCCCGGCCCGTAGGTCTCCTCGGAGTCCCTGCCGCCCGGATAGAGGGCGCGCCGGCCGAAGTCGCGGTTGATCGCGGCGCCGCCGATCAGGACCGGGAACCCGAGCCCGCGCTGGTGCAGCTCCTGCACGCAGATCGGCATCTGCTTCGAGGTCGAGACGAGCAGGGCCGAGAGGCCGATCGCGTCGGCCTCGTGCTCGACCGCGGCCTCGATGATCGTGTCCACCGGCACCTGCTTGCCGAGGTCGATCACGGTGTAGCCGTTGTTGGTGAGGATCGTGTTGACCAGGGACTTGCCGATGTCGTGCACGTCGCCGAAGACCGTGGCGATCACGACCTTGCCCTTGGTGTGGCCGTCGATGCGGTCGAGGTAGTTCTCCAGCTGGGCGACGGCGCGCTTCATCACTTCCGCCGACTGCAGGACGAAGGGCAGGATCAGCTCGCCGGCACCGAACTTGTCGCCGACCTCCTTCATCGCGGGCAGAAGCACCTCGTTCAGGGTCGGGACGGCGCCGATCTTCTCGACCGAGCGGTCGATCCAGTCCTCGACCCCGTCCTTCTTGCGACGCAGGATGTGCCAGTGCAACGCCTCCTCGGGCTCCATGCCCTCGGTCGGGTCGGCCGCCTCCTCGGCCGCCTCCTCGCCCTTTGACTCGAAGTGGGCGATGAAGCGCTCCAGCGCGTCCTCGCGGCGGTTGAAGACGAGGTCGTCGGTGAGCTCGCGCTCTTCCTCGGAGATCTCCGAGTAGGGGGTGATGTGGTTCGGGTTGACCATCGCCAGGTCGAGCCCGGCCTCGACGCAATGGTGCAGGAAGACCGAGTTGAGCACGGCGCGCGGCCGCGGCGAGACGCCGAAGGAGACGTTGGAGACGCCGAGCGAGGTCTTCACCCCCGGGATCTCGGCCTTGATCCGGCGGATTCCCTCGATTGTCTCCACCGCCGAGGGCCTCCACTCGTCATCGCCGGTGGTCAGGGTGAAGGTGAGGGCGTCGAAGATCAGCGCCTCGGGGTCGAGGCCGTGCTCCTCGCAGGCGATCTCGCGCAGCCGCTTGGCGATCTCGACCTTGCGCTCGGCCGTCTTCGCCATCCCGACCTCGTCGATCGTCAGCGCGATCAGGGCGGCGCCGTGCGCCCTGGCGAGGGGGATGACCACGTCGGCCTTCTCGCGGCCGGCCTCGAGGTTGATCGAGTTGACGATCGCCCGCCCCGGGATCTGCTCCAGCGCCGCGCGGATCACCTCCGGCTCGGTCGAGTCGACCTGGATCGGGGCGGGTTGAGTGAGCGAGACGCGCTTCACGACCGCCGCCATCTGCTCGTCCTCGTCCTGGCGCTCGGTCAGCGCCACGCAAACGTCGAGCACGTGGGCCCCGCCCTGCACCTGGTCCTCGGCGACCTGCACCAGGCCGTCGTAGTCGTCGGCGAGCAGCAGCTCCTTCGCCTTGCGCGAGCCCTGCGAGTTGACCCGCTCGCCGACCAGGGTCGGCCGCGGCTCCTGCGCCAGGGCGGTCGAGGTCATCATCGATGAAAGCTGGATTGGCCCAGGGGCGGGGCGCACGCTCGGTGCGCGACCGGCGACACGCTCCCGCAGCGCCGCGATGTGCGCCGGCGTCGTGCCGCAGCAGCCACCGACGATGCCGACGCCGTAGCGCTCGACGAATTCGCCCAGCGTCGCCGCCATCGGCTCCGGTTCTTCGGGGAAGATCGTCTCGCCGTCGGGGCCCTGCAGCGGCAACCCGGCATTCGGGATGCAGTGGACCGGCAGCGGGCTGTGCTCGCCGAGGTAGCGGATCGCGTCGCGCATGTCCTCGGGCCCGGTCGAGCAGTTGAGGCCGATCACGTCGACGTCGAGCGCCTGCAGCGTCGTCAGCACCGCCTGGATGTCGGTGCCGAGCAGCATCTTGCCGCCCTGCGGCAGGAGCGAGACGCTGGTCATGATCGGCAGCCGCCGACCGGCCTCTGCGAACGCCTCCCGAGCCCCGAAGATCGCCGCCTTGACCTCGAGGATGTCCTGCGCCGTCTCGACGATGATCAGGTCGGCGCCCCCCTCGACCAACCCGCGCGCCTGCTCGGCGAAGACCTCGACCAGCTTGCCGAAGGAGATGTCCCCCAGCGTCGGATCGGTCGAAGCCGGCAGAAACCCGGTAGGCCCGATCGACCCCGCCACGAACCGCTCCGGCCCCGCCGCCTTGCGCGCGATTTCCGCCGCCTTCGTATTGATCTCCAGCGTGTGCTCGCCCAACCCCCACTCGTCGAGCTTCAGCCGCGACCCCTGAAACGTGTCCGTCTCGACCACCTCGGCCCCCGCCTCGAGCATCGAGCTATGAACCCCCTCGATCACATCCGGCCGGTTCAAGACAAGCGCCTCATGGCACTTCCCTTCCAACCCTCCGTAGTCAGCCTGGGTCAGCTCAAACTGCTCCAGAGTCGCGCCCATCCCCCCGTCGAAGAGGACCACACGCTCGCGTGTTGCAGCTATGAAGTCGCGCTCAGCCATGAACCAGACAGAGTAAAGGGGTAGGGGCGCCCTACCCCAAAGGCTCCAGGTATGACGCTCCGCACCCCGGCCCCCGACCAGCTGCGCGACGGTCTTTGGGGTAGGGCGCCCCTACCCCTCAACCCTTTCGTGGATCGTGACTCAGCCGCGCATCCCCAAGCGGCGACGCCAGTCGCGCGCGTTGACCGCCTTGGCGGCCCGCACGACCAGGTTGCGCCGCCGCTTGGTGTACGGGTACCAAGTCGGTTCCCGCTTGCCGGCAAAACGGGTCACCACGATCGACTCCGGCCGCGTGTACTTCTTGATCCCGTACTCGCCGTGGCGAAAGCCGATCCCCGACTCCTTCCAGCCGCCCATCGGAACGCCCATCGCCATCATGTTCGTGATCACGTCGTTGACGTTGACCGAGCCGGCCTCGATGCGCCGGGCGACCCGCTCGGCGCGCTCCTTCTCGCCGAACACCGATGCCGCGAGCCCGTAGCGGGTGTCGTTGGCGAGCCGCACGGCCTCCTCGGCGTCGCGCACCTTCATCACCCCGAGCACCGGACCGAAGGTCTCGTCGCGCATCACCTTCATCGAGTGGTCGACGTCGACGAGGACCGTCGGCTCGAAGTAGTCGCCGGGGCCGTCGGCTTTCCTGCCGCCGGTGAGCGCGCGGGCGCCGCTAGTGAGGGCGTCTTTGACGTGGTCCTCGACGATGGCGGACTGGTTCGGCGAGGTCATCGCGCCGACGTCCTTCTCCGGCGTGCGCCCGTCGGCGCCCTGGCGCAGGCCGCGCACCTGCTCGGTGAGCTTGGCGACGAACTCGTCGTAGACGGGCTCCTCGACGTAGACCCGCTCGACCGAGATGCAGATCTGGCCCGAGTTCATCATCCCGCCCCAGGCCGCGGCGTTGGCGGCGCGATCGACGTCGGCGTCGGCGAGCACGATCATCGGGTCCTTGCCGCCGAGCTCGAGGCTGACCGGGGTCAGCGTCTCCGCCGCCCGCGCCATCACCTTGCGCCCGGTGCGGTCGGAGCCGGTGAACTGGACGCAATCGACGGCGTCGATCAGCGCCTCGCCGGTCGGTCCGATCCCCTGCACGCGGTCGAAGACGTCGGGGGCGCCGATCTCCTCCTTCCACGCCTCGATTATCTGGACCAGGCTCAGCGGCGTGAACTCGGAGGGCTTGACGACGACGGCGGCGCCGGCCTGCAGCGCCGGGACCGAGTCGCCGAGCCCCATCGCCAGCGGGAAGTTCCAGGGGCTGATCACGCCGACCACTGGATGCGGCCGGTACTGGATCATCAGCTTCTTCGAGGCGACCGCGGGCGAGTGGGGCCGAACCGATTCGTCGCCGATGAACTTCGCGGCGTTGGTGCCGTAGAAGTTGATCAGGTCGGTGACGTAGAACAGCTCGGCCGCGATGTCGCCGCGGACCTTGCCGGTTTCGGCCTGCATGGTGTCGGAGATCTCCTCGATGTTGTCGAGGATCCAGTCGCGCAGCTTGCCGAGCCAGTGGTAGCGGCCCTCGATCCCGATCGCCTCCCACTCGGGCTGGTTGGCGCGCACGCGAGCGACGGTCTTGGCGACCGCCTCCGGGGAGTCGATCGCGACGCTCGCGACGAGGTCGCCGGTCGCCGGGTTCTGGACGTCGATCCGCTCAGCCGCGGCTGCCGCACCCGCGCCGTTGCCGGCCTCGACCTTCTCGCTGCTCCGCTCGACGGTGCCGCTCTCCATGAGACTCCCTTTCCTCGACCCTTTGGCTGGTCAGCCAAGAGTAGCCGCAACGGCGGGGCCCTGCTCGGGCATGCCGATCCGCTCAGCGCGGCACGAGGCGGTACACCGGCCCTTCCAGGGAGACGACATAGACCCGGCCGCGGTCGTCCTCACCGAACGAGGAGGGTGAGTCGACCCGCGACCCGAGCCGGCGGTCGTCTGCCGCGCGATGCAGGTGAGGCGTGAGGCCGCGCAGCTGACCCGAGCAGAGGTCGGTATAGACGTAGCGGCCACGCAGGGCGGGTAGGCGGCGGTCGCCGACCACGTAGCCGCCGATGATCGAGCAGCTGCCGCCGTCGCGGCTGTGGCTGTAGGCCATGATCGGCTTGACCGTGCCGCCGGGATCGCGCGTGCCGCCGTTTTCTTCGGTGTAGGGGGAGAAGCCCTCGAGAGCGTCCCAGCCGAAGTTGGCGCCGCTGGCCGCCGCGACCGTCGTGTAGTCGAGCTCCTCGAAACGGTTCTGACCGACGTCGCCGATCGCGATCCGCGGCTGCCCCGGCGCGGTCACCGTGTCGAAGGAGAAGCGGAACGGGTTGCGCAGGCCGTAGCTGTAGATCTCGTCGCGGCCGGGCCTGCCGACGAAGGGGTTGTCGGCGGGGACCGAGTAGGGCCGGCCGCCGTTCGGCCGGGGATCGATGCGCAGCAGCTTGCCGAGCAAGCTGTCGGGGTTCTGGGCATTGTTGGGCGGGTCGCCGCCCGAGCCGCCGTCGCCGGTGCCGAGATAGAGCAGGTCACCGAGGAACTGGAGCTGGCCTCCGTTGTGGTTGGCGTTGATCGGATGGGGTATCCGAATGACCGTGCGGCGCGAGCCCCGCGCGACTCGCGTCGCGCTTCGCCGCCGGAATTCATCGACCTCGATGTTGCCGGCCCCGTTGGTGTAGTAGGCGTAGAGGCGTCCGCTGGTTCGGTAGTCGGGTGGGAAGGAGATCGAGAGCAGTCCACGCTCGCCGCCGTAGCCGACGCGGTCGCGGATGTCGAGGAAGGGCCGAGCCAGGTGGCGGCCGTTGCGCAGGACCTCGACCCGGCCGGCCTGCTCGACGACGAAGAGGAGGTGGGGGTACCCGGGGGCGCCGGTCACGTAGGTGGGGCTCTCGAAGTCGCCGACCTTCTTCAGGGCGACGCCGCGGTGGGGCCGCTGCGCGGTGGTCCGCGGCCCTTTCGCCGAGCCGCAGGCGGGGAGGGTGAGGGTGAGCAGGATCGCGGCGAGGGCGGCGCGCCTCACCGTTCGACCACTTCGCCGTTGTCGGCGACTTCCTTGTCGGGTGTGCGCGAGACGATCCGCGCCGCGATCGAGCCACCGGGCCGATCGCCGCCGGCGGTGACCGCTCGCGTCTGGCCGCCGAGGCCGGCGTCGACGGAGAAGCGCAGCGTCCAAGCACCCGTCCTCACGGCGCTCAGCTTCCAGACCGCGTTGGCGGTCGCGCCGGGCTTCAGCGCGTCGAAGACGTACGTCTTCGGGTTCGAGGATTCCGCGCCGCCCGGCTCCGGCGAGCCGGCGAATTTCGGGTAGCGCGCCGCCAGCACCCAGACCGGGCGGTCGGGCTGGGCGAGCCCGGGCTGGGGGTCGCGGATCCCGAAGGGCAGGTTCGAAGCCTGGCCGTCGTGGCCGGCGACCGAGATCGAGACGGTCAGGGCGGGGATCGTCTTGCGGCCGGTGTTGCGGAAGCCCATCCGCAGCAAAGAGGTCTGGCCGAGGAACTGGCGGGCCGGGAATTCGACGTCGGTCACCTTGACCGGATACCTGCCTGCCGCCTCGTTGGCGTCGGAGGATTCTTCGCCGCCGCAGGCCACGGCGAGGAGCGCCAGGAGGGCGGCGAGGGCGACCGCTGCCGTAGCCCGCGGGCGGGACCGTGAAGCGTGTGTGCGAAGCCCCCCCACAGGAGGCCGGAACATACCACGGCGGTTCACCGCTCCCGACGCCTAAACCCCTGCGTTCAACGCGATCTCAACACTGGTCTAACGGAGCCCACCGTCGCATCCCATACACTCGCCTGAGAGGAGGAGATCGATGGTCGGTTCCGCGGTCAACAGGGCGTTCCTGCCCGCAAAGTCGCTGTTCGAACAGGTGGGGGACATGATGATCCTCACCGCGCGCACGCTCGTCTCGGCGGTCCGGCCGCCGTATCCCTACGGCGAGGAGTTCATCGGCCAGTTCCTCTTCGCCCTGCAGCTCTGCTGGTTCCCGCTGCTGGTCTCGACCGTGGCCTTTGGCTTCGGCGCTCCCGGCCTGCAGGCGGCCAACTTCCTCTCGCTCTTCGGCGCCCTCGACCGCCTCGGCGGCTTCTTCGTCCTCGCCTCGATCCGCGAGTTCGCCCCCTTCGTCACCGCCGTCGTCGTCGCCGGCGTCGCCGGCACCGCGATCACCGCCGACCTCGGCGCCCGCAAGATCCGCGAGGAGCTCGACGCCCTGCAGGTGCTCGGCGTCGACCCGATCAAGAACCTGGTCGTGCCGCGCTTCCTGGCCCTGATGCTGATCACCGGCCTGCTCGACATATACGCCCTTGTCTTCGGGATCAGCGGCGGGATCATCACCGAGCTCCTCTACAACCAGCCGCTCGGCGGCTTTCTCGCCACGCTCTTCTCGAACGCCTCGGTCACCGACCTCTGGGGCTCGGTGATCAAGTGCACGCTGTTCGGGGCGATCATCGCCGTCGTCTGCTCCTACAAGGGGATGACCGCCTCCGGCGGCGCCGCCGGGGTCGGCCGCGCCGTCAACCAGGCCGTCGTCATCTCCTTCATGGGCGTCTTCGCCTTCAACTACGCCTTCACCCAGACCCTGCTCGCCACCAACCCCGAGCTTCAAACCATCCGATGAACGCCTGGCTCGAGGTCCCGCGCGGCTGGCTCGACTCCTTCGGCGAGATCGCCCGCTTCGGCTCGCGCGTCGCCGGCCTCGTCTACAGCGGCCGCGTGCTCAGGTTCTTCGGCGAGAGCCTGCGCCAGGCCGGCATCCTGATCCTCGGCTCGGCGATGATCATCTGGGGCCTGGTCTTCATCCTCGGCCTGCAGTGCGGGATCGAGGGCGCCTACCTGCTGCGCGCCCAGGGCGCGCCCGCCTACGCCGGCGTCTTCTCGGCCTGGTGCGACCTGCGCGAGATCATGCCCTACGCCTTCGGCTACATGCTTGCGGCGAAGGTCGGCACGGGAATTGTCGCCGAGCTCGGCGCGATGCGGATCTCCGACGAGATCGACGCGCTCGAGGTGATGGGCGTGCAGCCGGTCACCTTCCTCTGCGCGACGCGCCTGCTCGCCGCCTGGATCGCCTTCCCGTTCATGTACCTGGTCGGGATCGGGATCATGTACTTCGCCAGCTACCTGGCCGTCGTCCAGCAGATCGGCGATGTCTCCTCGGGCGGCTACCTGCTGATCTTCTGGATGTTCCAGAACCCGCCGGACCTGGTCTTCAGCTTGATCAAGGGCATGTTCATGGCGACCGCCATAGTCCTGGTCGGCTGCTACTACGGCTACACGGCGTCGGGCGGCCCGGTCGGGGTCGGCACGGCGACGGCGAAGTCGATGGTCCTCAACATCGTCCTGGTGCACATCATCGGGATGCTTGGCACCCTGGTCTTCTGGGGGGCGAACCCGCGAGCGCCGATAGGAGGCTGAGTAGGCTTATGGAGATGGAGGAGCAGACGAGCGGCAGCCCGTACGTGAGCGACGACGGAGCGGTGATGGGGCGCGACTTCGTCATCCCCGGCGTCGACCCGGCCGAGTCCGACCCCTACCGCTTTCACACGGGTCGCAAGCGCGATCACGGCGGCACCGACGCGATCGAGGTCATCGATCTGGTCAAGCAGTTCGGCCGCGCTCGCATCCTCAACGGTCTCAACCTCGGCCTGCCCGAGGACCAGATCTCGATGGTGCTGGGCCCGTCGGGCACCGGCAAGAGCGTGCTGATCAAGCACATCGTCGGCCTGCTCTACCCGGACTCCGGGGACGTCCTGGTCCACGGAGAGTCGATTCCCAACATGACCGACGACGAGCTCTTCGAGGTGCGCAAGAAGTTCGGCCTGCTCTTCCAGGACGGGGCGCTCTTCGGCTCGATGAACATCTACGACAACACGGCCTTTCCCCTGCGCCAGCACACCGACAAGAGCGAGGAGGAGATCGGCGAGATCTGCAACCGCCGGCTCAAGGAGGTGGGGCTCTCCGAGGCGATCTACAAGATGCCGAACGAGCTCTCCGGCGGCATGCGCAAGCGCGCCGGCTTCGCCCGCGCGCTGGTGCTCGACCCGGCGATCGTCATGTTCGACGAGCCCGACTCCGGCCTCGACCCGGTGCGCACGGCGCTGCTCTGCGAGCTGGTCCGCGAGGTGCACGAGGAGAACGGCGGCTGCTACCTGGTGATCAGCCACGACCTCAACACGGCGCGCCGCGTCTCCGACTTCATCGCCGTGCTCTGGAACGGCAAGATCGTCGAGTCGGGGCCGAAGGAGGAGCTGTTCGACTCCGAGAACCGGTTCGTCTCGCAGTTCCTCAACGCGGACGTGACCGGTCCGCTGTCGATGGATTGAGGTCGGTCGCGCGCGGGTCCTGTCATGTGGCAGGGGGGCCTGCGGGCAGTCCACGGGCTGTCCTCGACCCCCCTGCCACATGCCACCCGCGCGAGGAGCGCCTCAGTGGCATCGACTGAGGATCGGGAAGAGCGTTGAGGGATCGCTACTCACTAGCTGTTGGGCTGATCTTCGGGGCGGTGATCCTGATCGCGGTCGTCCACACGCTGCGCGGTGGGGACGAAGGGACGTTGGGGTTGGACGAAGTCGAGGCACGCTGGGCGCTGCCGGAGTTCGCGGTGCCCCGGGCGGAGGGGCCGCTGGAAGGGGACGCCAACGTGGCGCAGGACGATTGCGAAACGTCTCAGGACCCCTGTCCCGAGGGCGCGCGTCGGACGCCTGCCTGCCGCATCCGCACGCCGGGCGCGATCCGGGTCTGCGACTACTTCGACCGGCCGCTGGTGCTCTCGTTCTGGTTCAGCCAAGGCGGCAACTGCGTCGCCCAGCAGGATGTCGTCAATCGCGTCTACGCGCGCTACCGTGATCGCGTGGGCTTCCTGTCTCTCGACGTGCGCGACGACCGCGACTCGGTGCGGGAGACGATCCGGCGCCGCGGCTGGAAGATGCCGGTCGGCTACGACCGCGACGGCGCCGTCGCCGGCCTCTACCGCGTGGGCGGCTGCCCGACCTTCGCCTACGTCTACCCGGGGGGGACGTTGCAGGCGGCCAGCGCCGGCGAGCTGACCGCGCCGCGGCTGGAAGCCCGAATCGATTCCCTGCTGCGCGCGTCCGGCGTCGCCGAGGAGGGATAGATGGAGGGCGCCGAGACCGGCTCAGAGGCGACCTGGCAGTCATCGCCCGAGCAAGGATGGGTGGCGCCCCGCGTCGCCGCCGAGTTCCCCGGCCTCGGCATCGCCTGGGTCGAGGTCGACGCTCGCCCCACGTCCAGCAGCTCCGAGCCCGTCCGCCGCCGCCTGCGCGACCTCTCCGACCGCTTCTACGGCGCTCACGCGATCCACATGCGCGAGCAGCCGGTTCCGTGGTCCTACCGGGTCTTCTTCCGCCAGATCGGCCTCGACCCCGATCGCGTCCGCACGCCCGCCGAGCAGCTGGCGCTCGACCGCCTCCACGACGGCGCCTTCCTCACGCGCGGCCTGCCCGCCGATGCCGTGACGATCGCGATCGCCGAGACCTGCGTCGCCCTGCGCGCCTATGACGCCGCGCGGCTCGAGGGCCGTCTCTGCATCCGGGAATCGGCCCCGGGGGAGTCGCTGCTGGGCTACCCCGGGCAGCTCGAGCACGGAACCCTGACGATTGCCGACGAGCGCGGGCCGGTCGAGCTGCTTTTCGGCGGTGAGCCCGAGTGCGGCGCCGAGCGGGATACCCGCCGCGTCGCGATCGTCGCCGTCCAGGTCAAGGGCGTCCCCCAGGTCGCCGTCGACGAGGCGCTCTGGATCGCCGCCTCGATGCTCCAGGCCGCCTGAGGCCGCCCACTCCCGTTCCGGTGCGCTTTATCCCCGTATTAAGGGGCAAAGGCGCACCGGAACGTGGGGGAGCGTGGACTACACTCGACTGCGATGCCGGGTCTGCTCGAACGGGAGACTCACGCCGGACTTCAGCGAGGCGACGAGCGCCTCGCGCGGGCCGAGCTGCGCCGCCAGATCGGGCGCCTCGAGCGCGAGCTCGCGGGGCTGGCCGCCGAGGCCTTCCCGCTGCGCACGATCGCGACCGGCATCGGCGCGCCGCAGGGGCCTCCCCGGATCGCCGGGCTAGCGGAGCTGGAGCGGGTACGCGACGCGCTGGCCGAGCGGATCGGCGAAGCTCGCCGGGCGCGAGCCGAGCAAGCGGAGCTCTGGAAGCGCAATCGCGAGCTGCTGGAGCGCATGCTCGCCGATCCCGGCGCCTACAAGTGGGTCCGGGTCTCGCGCGCCGACATCGGCGAGCACGGTTGCGGACACTGGCACTCCCGGCCCCGGCTCGGCCCTCTGGGCATGCTGATGGGCTGGTGGCGGGTCAAGGTCTCCTCGGGATGCCCGTTAGCCGGGCGGCTTGCGGCCGTTGAACGCTAGGAAGCCGCTGGGGGAGGAGCGGCCTCCGGCCCCTTGGGGGAGCTTTCCGCTGGCCGAGCTCTGCGTGCTGGCCGGCATCGTCCTGCTGCTGGTCGGCGTCTTCGGCAACCATCCCACCGCGATCGGGGTCGGCGTCGTCCTCGCCGGCCTCGGTGGGCTCGAGGTCTCGCTGCGCGAGCACCTCGCGGGCTACCGCTCGCACACCACCCTGCTCGCCGGCACCGTCTTCGTCCTCGTCACCGGCGGCCTCTTCTACCTCGGTGGCTTGATCCTGGCGATCTGCCTCGCCGTAGGCGCTGCCGCCTTCCTCGCCGCCTTCCTCGCCCTGAGGCGCGCCTTCCAGCGCGCCTCAGGCGGACTCTCGTTCAAGGTCGGCCGTCTCGGCGGCGGCTGACTCGCGCTCCCGTCAGACCAGTATCGATTCGCGGGAGGAGAGCTCGGTGGACAGCACGGCGCGCTGGCGCGCCGTCAGCGTTCCCAGGCGCTTGTTCTCGTTGAGGGCCAGGGCGAGCAGGAACTTGCGGGCGCGGGTACGGCCCCAGCGTCGCTGGCTGGTGAGCAGCTCGGCCAGGGTCATGCTCTCGGTCTCCCAGGGACAGTCGCGCACCACCTCTGCCGCTTCCACCTCGCCCCGCGCGATCGAGCGCTTCAACTCGGCCCGCGCCAGGCGCACGCGGTTGGCGCGGGCCAGCGCCTGCATGTGCTGGGGGGCCGGGACCGCGGTGGCGGTCGTTTGAGCAGGGGCGATCGAAGCAGCGTCCACTGGAACTCCTCCCGTTCGGGTGTTGACTGGGTAGCTCGTTGCGCCGGGACCGGAGGTGCTGACCTCAGCCTGGTCGAGTCGAGTTTCTCCACCGTCTCCGCTTCCCTGCCCCGGGAGGCGAGCGGCGCGGGGGCAAGCTATGCGGTGGGCGGGGGAGCGTCAACCCGCTCCCTCCCCGCTGCCGCCGGGCCGGTCGCTAAGAGCACCTTTTTCTTTGGGCCAGAACTCCAAGCGCCCCTTCCGCGGGGGAGAAACTACCCCGAGCGGGGTAGGTCGGGGAAGTCCGCGATGACTTTCCCGACCGTTGCCAGCGCCTCGTCGAGATGACCGCGCTCGTGACTTGCCATCAGGCTGGTGCGCAGCAGGGCGCCGCCGGGGGGCACGGCCGGGTGGATCGCCACGTTGGTGTAGACGCCGGCGTCGAAGAGCGCCTTCCAGAGCAGCACCGCCTGCCAGTCGTCGCCGACGATTACCGGGACCACCGGCGTCGTCGCGACCGAGCCGTCGGCGAGCGTGCCGGGCTCGACCACCTTCAGGCCCAATTCGCGCAGTCCCTCGCGCAGGTACTCGGCATTGGCGAGGAGTCGCTCGAACAGTCGCGGTCCGTCCGAGCGGACCACGCGCAGCGCCGCCAGCGCGGCGCCTACCGCGGCCGGAACCGCCGAGGCGCTGAAGACGAAGGAACGCGACGCGATCCGCAGGTACTCGACGACGTCGGCGGGGCCGGCGACGAAGCCGCCGCAGGAGGCGAGGCTCTTGGAGAAGGTCCCCATCCGCAGGTCGACCTCGTCCTCGAGCCCGAACAGCTCGCAGGCGCCCGCCCCGCGAGCGCCAAGGACGCCGGCGCCGTGCGCCTCGTCGACCATCAGCCGCGCTCCGTATCCGCGGCAGAGCTCGACGATCCGCGGCAGGTCGCAGACGTCCCCCTCCATCGAGAAGACGCCGTCGACGACGACGAGCACCCCGCCGCCGTCCTCCCCCGCCCGCTGCAGCATCTTCTCCAGCTTGTCCATCCGGTTGTGGCGGAAGGGCCGCAGCTTGGCGCCGGAGAGACGGCAGCCGTCGAGAATCGAGGCGTGGTCGCCGGAGTCGCAGACGACCGTGTCGCCGGGACCGAGGATCGTCCCGATCGAGCCGAGGTTGGCCTGGTAGCCGGTCGAGTAGACGATCGCGTCGTCCTCGTCCATCCACTCGGCCAGCTCGCGCTCGAGGTCGACGTGCAACGGCGTCGTCCCGTTGAGCAGGCGCGAGCCGGTGACGCCGGTGCCGTATTCCTCCAGCGCCTCGCGGGCGGCCTGCTTGACGCGCTCGTCTCCGGTCAGGCCGAGGTAGTTGTTGGAGCCGAGCATGATCGTCCGCCGCCCCTCCATCTCGACCACCGGGCCGGCCTGCGAGGTGAGCAGGCGGAAGTAGGGCAGGAGGTCGTGCCGCTTTGCGGCTTCCAGCTGCTCGAGCCGGTCGTGGTTGCGCGCCTTCTCGAAGACGTCAACGGGCGCTCTTGCCGTTTCGCTCATGGGCAGAGTGTAGGTTCACCGCCGATGGGAACGGTCTCGATTCGCCCGGTCCGCACGCGCCGTGAGCTGAAGCGCTTCGTCAAGGTCCCCTTCCGCCTGCACCGCGACAGCGAGCAATGGGTAGCGCCGCTGATCTTCGAGCGCATGGAGTTCCTCGATCGCGGGAAGAACCCCTGGTTCGAGCACGGCGAGGCCGAGTTCCTCGTCGCCGAGCGCGACGGCGAGCCGGTTGGCCGGGTCAGCGCCCATCTCGACCGCCGCTGGGACGAGTACCAGGGAGGCAACGACGCGATGTTCGGCTTCTTCGAGACGGTCGACGACCCCGAGGTGACGAGGGCGCTGCTCGGCGCCGCCGAGGAGTGGGCGCGCGAACGCGGCCGCGAGCGCATCCTCGGCCCGATGGACTTCACCACGAACGACGAGATCGGCATCTTGATCGAGGGCTTCGAGTCGCGCCCGCGGATCCTCGAGCCCTGGCACCCGCCCCACTACCGCGAGCTGATCGAAGCGACCGGCTTCGGCAAGGCGATGGACGTGCTGATGTGGGACCTGCAGTTCGGCAGCCTCAAGGACGGCGAGCGCTTCGACCCCTCGATCCACGCCGCCGCCGAGCGCGGCCTGCGCGATGAAGGCATCGTCATCCGCAACATGCGCAAGCGCGAAATGGCCGAGGAGGTGCGCCGCTTCATGGCCGTCTACAACGAGGCCTGGGGGGGCAACTGGGGCTTCGTGCCGATCACCGACGCCGAGGCCGAGTTCCAGGCCAAGAACCTCAAGCAGGTGATCGACGAGCGCTGGGCCTACATGGCCGAGAAGGACGGCGAGGTGATCGGCGCGGCGCTGACCTTGCCGGACATCAACCAGGTGATGGCGAAGCTGAACGGGCGCCTGCTGCCCCTCGGCTGGCTCAAGTTCCTGGCCGGCAAGCGCAAGATCGACCAGTGCCGCGTTTTCGCGCTCGGCGTCAAGAGCGACTACCGCCACACCGGCGTCGCCGCCGGCCTCTACCTCAAGCACCTCGAGGAGGCAGCGGTGCCGGGCGGGATCGTCGGCGGCGAGATGGGCTGGATCCTGGAGACCAACGAGCCGATGAACCGCGCCATGGAGGGCATGGGGGGGAAGGTGGTCAAGAAGTACCGCATCTACGAGAAGAGGGTGTAAGGCTCTCCTTCTGCGCAAGGTGCGGGGTTCCCTCGGACCCCCGCCGTCCGCGTCGCTAAGGTCGAAGCGGTGAGCATGGAGTTGGAGCCGATTCGGGTTCGGGCGCTGCCTCAGGAGTCGGCCGCCGCGTTGCCCGTGCGCAGCGAGGCGAAGACGGCGGCGATTGCTGCCGCTGGCGGGGTTTTGGCTGGAGCCGCGACGGTGGCGGCGGTTCGGGCCGTCGGCGCCGTGGCCGGGCGCAAGCGCACCTCTGGACGGCGCCTCGCGCGCCGCGAAAGGCCCGCCAACATCCTGGCCAGCCGCTCCTTTCTCGTCGACGTCCACGTGCTGGGGCGGTGAGCGCGGAGGTCGAAGTTCGGCCTCCGTCCCCTTACCGCCTGCCTGCCTACGGCGGCGAGGACGGCGTGATGCGAGTCGAGCGGGGGGTCGCCTCGCGACTGCTGCACGTCGACGGCTGCCCGGTGCTGGTCAGGGCCTGGGAGCCCGGGCGCGGAAGGGTGGTGCTGCGGGCCGAGCCACTCGACCCTGCCGCGATCGCGGTGCCCGGCCCGGGGGCTGGCCCGGCGGAGCGCGAAGCCGGCACGGCGGAGCTGGAGCTGGCGCTGGAGCGGATGCGCTTCGCCCTCGGCGTCGATGACGACCTCGGCGAGTACTACCGGCGCTTCCGCCGCGATCCGCTGCTCGGGCCCCTGTTGCGCCGCCGGCCCTACGTGCGCCCCCGCCGTCGCCCCTGGGCCTGGGAGGCGCTGGCGTGGGCCGTGGTCAAGCAGCTGATCGAGTCGGGACGCGCCGCCCGCATCCAGCGGCGCATCGTCGGACGCTGGGGGCTCCGCCTCGGTGACGGCCCCGGGTCGCTGCGGGACGTCCCCGCGCCGGCGACGATCGCCGGCCGCGCCCCGGCCGAGCTCGAGTCGATGGGCCTGGCTCTGAAGCGGGCCTTGGCGCTGCGCTCGGTTGCCGGGGACGTCGCCGCCGGGCGCTGCGACCTCGCCGCGGCGGAGGCCGACCGCCGCCTGCTCGGGACGCGCGAGATCGGGCCGTGGACCGTGCAGTGCCTCGGCCTCTTCGGTCGCGGCGACCCCGACTCGCTGCCGGCCGGCGATCTGATCTACCTGAAGCTGGTCGGTCGGCTCGCCCGTCTCGGCCGTCGGGCGACGATCGAGGAGGTCGAGGAGTTCTTCGCCCCCTTCGCGCCTTTCCGCGGCCTCGCCGCGATCTGGCTCGCCGCGACCTGACTCAAGCGGGCACGGCGCTCGCCCGATAAGCCTGAGGTGGACTCATCGACTCGCCGCGGGAGCTGGCCCGAGAATCGGGTAACCGAGTTCCTCGACCAGATCTCGGCTGGCGGGGAAGACTACCGCCGCCTCGTCGAGCGCCTGCCGGCGATCGTCTACGCGGCCGAGCTGGGCGAGAACGGCCGCTGGCGCTACGTCAGCCCCCAGGTCGAGGACATCCTCGGCTACACGCCGGAGGAATGGCTCGCCGACGAGGGCCTTTGGGCGCGCTTGCTGCACCCGGACGACCGCGAGCGGGCGCTGGCCCAGGAGACCCGCAAGACGATGGGCACTCGCAACCCGCCGCCGATCGACTACCGGATGGTGACCCGCGACGGCCGCACGGTCTGGATCCTCGACGAGGCCGTGCTCGAGCCCGACCAGGGCGGCACCCCGGTCTGGCATGGCGTCCTCTACGACATCACGGAGCGCAAGTCGGCCGAGCAGGACGCGCGCCGGGCGGCGGCGCAGCAGGCCGCGGTCGCCCGCCTCGGCGGGCGCGCGCTGCGCGACGGCGACCCCGGCGCGCTGATGCGGGAGGCGGTCTCGCTGCTGATCCAGATCGAAGGAGTCGACGCTGCCTGCATCTGGGAGCTCGGCCGCGACGGCCGCCGCCTCGGCCTGCGCGCCGGCCTCGAGGACCGCGTGGTCGGCTCGGCCCGCGCCTCGGCCGCCCGCGACTCCCACGCCGGCGCGGCGCTCGACTCGCGTCTGCACGTGATCGTCGACGACTGGGACAATGAGCGCCGCTTCTCGATGCCGCCGGCGCTGCGCTCGGTCGGCGTGCGCGGCAGCCTCGCCGTGCCGATCGACGGCAAGGAGCACCCGTTCGGCGTCCTCGACGTGCACTCGACCGCGCCGCACCGCTTCACGCCCCAGGACGTCCACTTCGTGCAGGCGACAGCCAACGTCCTCGCCGACGCGATCGAGCGCCACGCCACCGACGAGGCCTTGCGCCACCGCGTCCTGCACGACCCGCTCACCGGTCTGCCCAACCGGCTCAGCTTCGTCGAGGCGCTCGGCGACGCGCTCAAACGCAGCACCGTCTCGGGCTCGCCGGTCGGCGTCCTCTTCCTCGACCTCGACAACTTCAAGCTGATCAACGACAGCATGGGACACCACGCCGGCGACGAGCTGCTGCGCGCGGTCGCGCCGCGCCTGCGCGCCCACCTCCGCCCGGGGGACATCGTCGCCCGTTTCGGCGGCGACGAGTTCGGCATCCTCGTCGACCGCCTCGCCGACGACGAGGAGGCGGTGGCGATCGCCGACCGGATCGCGGCCGCCTTCTCCGAGCCCTACTCGATCGGCGGCGTCGACCACTACGTCAGCGCCAGCGTCGGCATCGCCGTCGCCCGCCCTTCGGCCCGCGAGACGATCGACGCCGACATGCTGATCCGCGACGCCGACGCGGCGATGTACCGGGCGAAGGAACATGGCCGCGCGCGCTGCGAGCTCTTCGACGCCGAGATGCGGGCGAGGGCGCTGCGCCGGCTCGAGGTCGAGCGCGAGTTGCGGCAGGCGATCGAGCGCCAGGAGTTCGAGCTCCACTACCAGCCGATGGTCTCGCTGCGCAGCGGCGAGGTGCTGGGACTCGAGGCGCTGGTCCGCTGGCGCCATCCCGAGCGCGGGTTGCTCGACCCATCCGAGTTCGTCTCGATCGCCGAGGAAAGCGGCCTGATCGAGCCGATCGGGCGCTGGGTGCAGGAGGAGGCGTGCCGTCAGCTGGTCGAGTGGCACGCGCTGCGCCCCGACCGCCGGCCGCTCGACGTCTCGGTCAACCTCTCCGCCCGCCAGGTCGCCAGCCGCGAGCTGGCGCCGGCGATCGCCGCGATCCTCGCCGAGACCGCCATCGACCCGGTGCACCTGCGCCTCGAGGTCACCGAGAGCGCCCTGGTCGAGGAGTCGGCGAGCGCCAGCGGCACGCTCGAGGCCCTGAGCGACCTCGGCACGCGCCTGATCCTCGACGACTTCGGCACCGGCTACTCCTCGCTCGCCTACCTCAACCGCTATCCCTTCGACGGCCTCAAGATCGACCGCTCCTTCGTCGACGCGCTCGGCGTGGAACAGGAGCGCACCGCGATCGTCGAGGCGATCGTCGGCATGGCGCGGGCGCTCTCGCTGGAGGTGATCGCCGAGGGGGTCGAGAACGACGCCCAGCTGGCCGAGCTGATCCGGCTCGGGTGCGACCAGGCCCAGGGCCACCTCTTCTCGCGCCCGCTGCCGGCCGACAAGGTCTCCGCCCTGATCGCCGAAGACGTGCCGCTCTATTCGGCGATCGCGCCCGGCAGGTAGGCGTTGGTCAGCGCTTCGGCCGGTGCGATCAGCGAGGCGACGAGGTCGTTGTCGCGCATCCAGCCGGCGAAGGCACGCCAAGCCGTGGGGGACATGTATCCGTAGGGGTGTCCGTCGCGGGGCGGATCGAGCAGCGGCAGCGTCGCCACCACCTCGGCGGCGGTGAGTCTCGGTTCGAGATCGGGGTTGGCTTCGAGCAGCGCCTTCGTCGTCGTCGGCTCCGGGCTGGACGTCGCCGCGACGGTGCCGCGCTCTAGAGCCGCGAGGAAGAGACGGATTGGCTCGGGATCTTCTTCCAGCTGCTGGCGCCGGGCGACGATCACCAGCTCGTTGTAGGTCGGCACGCCGAGCTCGTCGACCGGCGTCACCACCGGGTCCTTGCCGCGCAGGCGCAGGTCGACCCCCTCGACGTTGCGAAAGCCGCCCAGCATCGCCTGGGCCTGTCCCCCGACCAGGGCCGGCAGCAACCCGTAGCCGACGTTGACCGCCTTGACGTCGGAAGGAGCGAGCTTGGCGCGGGCGAGGATCGTCTTCAGGTAGGCATCCTGGTAGGGGATGCCGGCCGTCGCGATCGTCTTGCCGCGCAGCCCCGCCACGCCCTGAATCCCCGACTTCTTCAGCCAGATCATCGACGTCAGCGGCGTGTTCACCAGGGCGGCGACCGCGACCACGTCGAGCCCCTGGTCGCGCGCCAGCAGCACCTCGGGCTCGTAGGAGATCGCCAGGTCGGTCTTGCCGGCGGCGAGCAGCTTTATCGGCGCGGCCGGGTCGGCCGGCGTGTGGATTGAGAGGTCGAGCCCGGCTTCCTCGAAATAGCCGCGCTTCTGGGCCAGGAAGATCCCGGCGTGGTCTGGGTTCGGGTAGAAGTCGAGCGTCAGACTGAGCGGTTCGGCCACCGGGGCGACGTTCTCGCTCTTCTCGCCGCAGGCGGCGAGGGCAAGGGCGAGGCTGAGCAGGGGGAGGGCGAGGGCGACGATCCGAGAGCGCTTCATCCCCTGCTTTCTATCGCCAAGTGACGACGCGTCGCTCCGCGAGGGCGAGAAGCCCGTAGAGAGCGAGGGCCATCGCGGCGAGCACGAACGCCGCCGCGAACAGCCGCGGCGTGTTGAGCTGCGCGTTGTCCTGGAGGACCAGGTGCCCGAGACCCGATTCGGCGCCGACCCACTCGCCGAAGACGGCCGCGATCGGCGCGAAGGTGACGCCGATCTTCGCGCCGCTGAACGTGAAGGGAAGCGCGCTGGGCGCCTCCAGTCGCCAGAGCAGCTGCCCGCGGGATGCGTCGAGGGTGCGCATCATCTTGGTCGCCTCGGGGTCGACCGAGCGCAGGCCGTCGGCGGTGGCGACGGCGATCGGGAAGAAGCAGACCAGGGCGACCACGACCAGCTTTGGCCCGATCCCGTAGCCGAACCAGACGACGAGGATCGGGGCGAAGACGAGGATCGGGATCGCCTGCGAGGCGACGATCAGCGGATAGAAGGCGAGGCGCAGGGTTTCGAAGGGGCGCAGCAGGAAGCCGAACGCGAGCCCGACCGCGAGCCCGAGCAGGAAGCCGAGAAGGATCTCCTGCAGCGTCGTCCAGGCGTTTTCCGCGATCAGCGCGCGGCTCTGCCAGAGCGCTTCGGCGATTTCGGCGGGGGAGGGGACGAGGAACGGTTCGAGACCCAGCGCGTCGGCAAGCGCCCCGCTGCTTGCCGCCAGCTGCCACAGCCCGAGCAGGGCCAGGAGCAGCAGCGTCGGCAGGGCCCAGCGCCTCACCGGTTCCCCTCCCGCAGGGCGTGGAGGGCGCGCTCGCGGGCGGCGACGAACTCGGGGTCGGTGACCGCCTCGTCGCGGTCGGCGGCACGGGGGGCCGGCGCGCTCAGCTCCTCGACGACGCGCGCCGGGCGCGCCGAGAGGACCGCCACCCGATCGCATAGGTAGAGCGCCTCCTCGACGTCGTGGGTGACGAGGACGACGGTGCGCGGATCGGCGTCGAGCGCCGCCGCCAGCCAGCCCTGCATCTCGGCACGGGTGATCGCGTCGAGCGAGGCGAAGGGCTCGTCCAGCGCCAGCACCGGCTTGCCGGCGACGAGCGTGCGCAGGAAGGCGACGCGCTGGCGCATCCCGCCGGAGAGCTCGGCCGGCCGGGCGCGCTCGAACCCCGCAAGGCCGAAGCGCTCGAAGAGCTCGCCGGCCTGGCGCCGCGCGGGCCCGCGCCGCATCCCGCGGTTGCGCAGGGCGAGCGCCGCGTTGTCGATCGCCGAGAGCCAGGGGAGCAGCAGGTCCCGCTGCGGCATGAAGGCGCAGCGGCCGAGCCGGGCGGGCGCGCTGGCTCCGTCGCCGAGCGCGACCTCGCCCCGCGTCGGCTCGCGCAGCCCGGCGATCAGCTCGAGCAGCGTCGACTTGCCGCAGCCCGAGGGCCCGACCAGGCCCAGGACGCCGTGGGCCGGCGCCTCGAGGTCGAGCAGATCGATCGCCCTCAGGTCTCCGTAGGAATGGCTCAGCCCCCGCACCGAGACGCCGACTCCGACCTCGCCGTTGGAGGCAGGCAATGCGCCCGCGGCGCCGAATCCCTTGGCTTTCACGGGCATCTCAGGTATCCTGGCGCACTCGCGCTCCTGACCAAGAAGGTCAGGAAAGTCGATAACCACCCCGCGCGGAAAGTTCATATGGACCCGGCAATCATCGTCTTCGGACTAGGAATCGGCGTACTCGTCGGCATGACCGGCATGGGCGGCGGCTCCCTGATGACGCCGCTGCTGATCCTGATCTTCGGGATCCAGCCGACGACGGCGATCGGCACCGACATCTTCTATTCGGCGGTGACCAAGACGGTCGGCGGCTGGCGCCACTTCCGGATGAAGACCGTGAACATGGAGCTGGTCAAGTGGCTCGCGTTCGGCAGCGTGCCGGCCGCGGTCCTCGGCGTCGCGATCGTCTCCGAGCTGCAGAACCGGATCGGCGAAGAGCGGCTCGATTCGCTCGTCTACGCCGTCCTCGGCGGAACGCTGCTGATGGTCGGAATCATCACGCTGATGCGGGCGCTGATCCTGCGCAATCTGGTCGACGAGCGCGACCGCTTCGACGTCGAACGGCGGCACAAGGTGGCGGCGATCGTGATCGGCGCCACCACCGGCTTCGTGATCGGCGTCACCTCGGCCGGCTCGGGAACGGTGATCGCGATCCTCCTCATCGCCGTCTACCGGCTGGCGCCGAAGAGGGTCGTTGGCACCGACGTCTTCCACGCCGCGATCCTGCTCTGGGCAGCGGGTATCGCCCACTGGGTCGGCGGCAACGTCGACTTCGGGCTCGCCGCCAACATCCTGATCGGCTCGGTCCCGGGCGTGATAATCGGCGCCGCCCTCTCCGGCAGGGCCCCGCAGGGCTTCATCCGCACGGCGCTCGGCGTCGTCCTCGTCGGCTCCGGGATCGTCACGATCCAGAAGGGCGATCCCAACGTCTGGCCGATCGCGGCCGCCGTCGCCGCCCTCGGCCTCGGCGCGATCCTGGCCGCGCCGCGGGTTTTGCACAGGCGGCGTCAGCGCGAAGCGGCGAAGCTCGCGCTCGAGACGGCTGGCTGACCAGGACGCTCCAGCGCGCGGGTCCTGTCGTGGGGGTGGGGTGTCCGGCTTCGCGCTGGGTTTTTCGCCTGCAGAGTCTCCAGTTCGCTTGAAGGTCGGTTGGGCGAAAAACAGGACGCCGCGCTGCGCCGGACACCCCACCCCCACGCCACCCGCGCGAGATGCGACTGATTAACTCCGTCTATGCGCGTCTCCGCAAAGGCTGATTACGCCGTCCGTGCCGCCGCGGAGCTTGCGGCTGCCGGTAACGAGGAACCCGTAAAGGGCGAGAAGCTTGCGGAGGCTCAGGACATTCCGCTGCAGTTCCTCGAGCACATCCTGCTGGAGCTGAAGCATGCGGGGATCGTGCGGGCGCGGCGGGGGGCCAAGGGCGGCTATTGGCTCGCCAAGGCCGCCGACGAGGTGACGATCGCGGATGTGGTGCGGGCGGTCGAGGGCCCGATCGCCCACGTTCAGTCCGCGCCACCCGAGTCGATCGAGTACCGGGGCAACGCGAAAAGCCTGCAGCAGGTCTGGATCGCCGTGAGAGCAAACCTCCGAGCGGTGCTCGAGCACGTAACCCTCGCCGATCTCGTCGGCGGCGAGCTTCCCAGCTTCGTCGAGGAGCTCGCCTCTTCGCCAGACGCCTGGGCGCCTCGCTAGTTCTTTCATTGCCGAAACGTTTGATTTTGCGCGCCCCGCGTGCGTCGGTCCTGCCTAGCGTCGGGACCCATGTACCTGCTGGTCAGAGGCCCGGATGGCCGCCCGGTTGAACTCGCCTTCGAGGCCTGGGAGCATGTTCGAAAGCGGCACCTCCGAATGGCCCCATACTTGGCGGACATCATGCGAACCATCGAACATCCCGCTCACCGAGAGCCGGATCCGAGGCCCGGGCGGGAGCGCCTCTATAGCCAGGGTGGCCCCGACGGATGGATTCGGGTGGTGATCGAGCTCTCTGGGGATTTCGATCGTGTCGTCACCGCATTCCCTCAGGCGGGCGATCCAAGGTTGCGACGGAGGCGATGACAATCCGAATCGGAAGACACACGTTTGACGATGTCGTCTACGACGGCAAGGGCGACGTTCTCTATCTCCACAAGGGGGAACCCGTTCTGGCGTCTAAGACTGAAGCAACCCCGGAGGGTCATGCTGTTATGTTTGACGACCGAGGCGAGATCATCGGGATCACCATCGTCAACGCGAAGTGGCTGGCCGAGCGCGACGGACGGATAACGATCAGCGTTCCCGAGCAGATCGAGACGAGCGCCAGCGAGCTGGCTCCGGCGCTCGTCGCTTAATCGGCCGCCGGAACCCCGCCCGCGACGACGTTGACGAAGTTCTCCAGGTGGCGCGTGGTCCAGCACTCGAAAGCGCCGTCGCAGTGGCGCTCGTAGGCGGCCATCACCGAGTCGCCGTAGTTCCAGTAGAGGCGCGGCTCGGGGTTGAGCCAGAAGAGGCGCCCGGCCCGTTCGGCGACCTGGGCGAAGACCTCGGCGTGCGGCTCGCGGCCGTTGGTGCGGGCGTCGCCGAGCACGATCACGGTTGAGCGCGGGTCGAGGTCGTCGGAGATCTCGCCGAGGAACTCGAGCCAGACCCGGCCGTAGTCGGTGTAGCCGGAGACGTCGGCGACGCCGCCCTCGCTCGAGATCCGCTGGGCGATGACGCGGAAGTCGCGCTCGTGCTCGAAGACCTCGGTCACCTCGGAGATGCGCTCGATGAAGACGAAGCTGCGCAGCTTGCGGAAGGAGTCGTGCAGCGCGTGGAGGACGGAGAGGAAGAAGACGCTGGCCGACGTGACCGAGGTCGAGACGTCGCAGAGGACGTAGATCTCGGGCCGGCGCGGGCGCTTCGGCCGGTAGCGCAGGTGCATCGGCACACCGCCCGTCTCCAGCGAGGCCCGCATCGTGCGGCGCACGTCGACGGTCCAGCCCTTGCGTCGCCCCCGCTGCTCGTGCCCGAGCGTCGCCAGCCGGCGCTTCATCTGCGATACGGCTCGGTGCACGGCGGCGAGGTCCTGGGTCGGGCTGGTCGGCAGGGCCCGGTCGAGCTCGGCCAGCGGCCGCGAGGGCGGCAGGGTCGAGGTGCGCTCGATCAGCTCGCGCTCGAGCTCGCGGCGCAGGTGGCGCTCGAAGGCGTTGAGCTGATCGCGATCGATCGGCGGCAGCTCGGCGGCACCGTCCTCCGCCGGTGGCTGCTGGCCCGCCGAGAGGCCCAGCGTGCGCCTGATCCGCTGCACGTCGACGCCGACCACGCCCGAGCCCTCGCCTTGGCGGCCGAAGGCAGCGATCGCGAGGCGGGCGAGATCGCGCATCTCGCCGTCGTCGCCCTCGACGATCGCCTGGCGCACTTGCTCGCGCAGCTCGTCGAGGTCGATCTGCTCGCCGCCCTCGTAGCGGCGCTCGCGCTCCTCGACCCCGCGTGAGACCGCCTCCGCCTCGGCGGCGCGAAAGAACCAGCGCTCGAAGAGCAGCTCGAAGGCCCGCCGGTCCTCCTGGGACTTGGCGATAGTCGCCGCCAGCGCCTCGCGGAAGTCCTCGCGCGAGGTCCAGGCCACCTGCTCGAGCGCGGCGAAGGCGTCGAGGATCTCCGAGGTGCCGACCGCGACGCCCTCGCCGCGCAGCTCCTCGCAGAAGCCGAGCAGCTTCGCCGCCAGGCCCGGCGGGCCGGCCTCAGCCTTCGGTCCGTATGGGCTGGGCAAGCTTGACTCCGACCCGCTCGGCGACCAGCTCGATGTCGGTTCGGTGCTTGACGATGATCGACATCGACTGCTCGAAGGTCTCCTGGTCAATGTCCTCGGCGCCCATCAGCAGCAGCGTCCGCGCCCAGTCGATCGACTCGGCGATCGAGGGCGGCTTCTTCAGGTCGAGCGCGCGCACCATCCGCACGACCTCGACCAGGCGCTGGACCAGGCCCTCGTCGAGCTCGGGGGCGTGCAGCCGGACGATCTCCATCTCGCGCTCGAGCTCGGGGTAGTCGAGCCAGAGGTAGAGGCAGCGGCGCTTCAGCGCCTCGGTCAGCTCGCGCGAGTTGTTCGAGGTGAGGACGACGATCGGCATCGTCGTCGCCGCGACCCGCCCGAGCTCGGGGATCGTGATCTGGAAGTCGGAGAGCAGCTCGAGCAGCATCGCCTCGAACTCCTGGTCGGTCTTGTCGATCTCGTCGATCAGCAGGACGACCGGCTCGGCGCTGGCGATCGCCTGCAGCAGCGGCCGCTCGAGCAGGAACTCGCTGGCGAAGATGTCGTCGTGGACGTCCTGCCAGCCGTCCTCGCCGCCGGCCTGGATCCGCAGCAGCTGCTTGCGGTAGTTCCACTCGTATAGCGCCTTGGCCTCATCGAGGCCCTCGTAGCACTGCAGGCGGATCAGCTCGCGGCCGCTGGCGCGCGAGAGGGCCTTGGCCAGCTCGGTCTTGCCGACGCCCGCGGGGCCCTCGACCAGGATCGGCTTGCCAAGCCGCTGGGCGAGGAAGGAGACCAGCGCCGCTGGCTCGTCGGCGAGGTAGCCGACCTGCGCCAGCGCGTCCTTTACCTCGGTCACGGAGCCGTCGGCCATCGGGGCGATGATAATCCCGGGCAGTGCTCGACCTCGCTCTGCCCCTCGCCACGCTGCTCCCGCACAGCGCTGGCCCCTACGTCGCGCTGGTCCTGATCGGCCTCGCGGTCGGCATCCTCGGCCACCTGACGACGGCGCGCTGGCTGGTGGTCGCCGGGATCATCCTCGTCTCGCTCGGTGCCTTCCTCTTCCCGCTGGCGCTCAACCTCACCGAGGAAGCGCCGCGCCAGATCGACACCACGCGCTAGCGTCTCGGGGCATGGGACGGCTCGACGAGGTCGACCTCTCGCTCTCGCTGAGCCGCCGCGAGGAGGAGCGCGAGCTGAGCGCCGCGTGGGAACGGCTGACGCGGCTACGGCTGACGCTCGGGGGCCTGATCGGATCGCAGGGAATCGGGCCGCCACTACTCGTTCTCTTCGAGGGTTGGGACGCCTCCGGCAAGGGCGGCTCGATCAAGCGACTGGTCGCGCCGCTCGACCCGCGGCACGCGCGGGTCGTCCAGTTTGCCGCTCCGACCCACGACGAGAAGCGCCACCACTTCCTTTGGCGCTTCTGGCCGGTCCTGCCCGGCTGGGGCGGGATGGTGGTCTTCGACCGCTCCTGGTACGGCCGGGTCTTGGTCGAGCGCGTCGACGGCCTGGTCACGCGCGAGCAGTGGCTGCGGGCTTACGACGAGATCAACAGCTTCGAGCGAACCCTCGCCGACGAGGGAACGATCATCGTCAAGCTCTGGCTTCACATCTCCGAGCCGGAGCAGCTGAAGCGCTTCGAACGGCGCGCCGCGGACCCGCTCAAGGCCTGGAAGCTGACCGACGACGACTGGGCGAACCGCGAGAAGCGGGGCGCGTACCTCGAGGCGATCGAGGACATGGTCGCGCGCACCGACCAGCCGCGGGCTCCGTGGAGCTTGATCGCCGCCGAGTCGAAGCGCTACGCCCGCGTCGCCGTCGTCCGCACGGTCAACGAGGCGATCGAAAGCGGTATGCGCGCCTGGGGCCAGGAGCCGCCGCCGGAGCCGTAAGCTTCTACGCTCGCCACCCGGCTACGGACCGACGACGATGAACCGAACGCGCATACTCGCCCTTTTCGCTTCCATGCTCGCGCTGGCGGTTGGCCTGGCCGCGTGCGGGGGCAGCAGCGGGCCGCGTGCGGTGGTCGACGAAGCGACGCTGGAAGGAGTCGAAAGTGGCGACATCGACCTCTCCGTCGGGGTCGACGTAAAGGGAGGGAAGGGCGGCCACGTCGATGTCAAGATCAGCGGGCCTTTCCAGTCCGAAGAGGGAGCTGAACTGCCGAAACTGGATCTGGCGGCGTCGGCCAAGGGCACGGTCGAAGGGAAGGCGGTCGACTTCGAAGGCGGCCTGACGCTGCTCGGCGGCATTCGCGCTTACGTCAATTACGAAGGCGTTGAGTACAAGGTCGATCCGGTCACCTTCGGCTTCGTCCGGGGGATGATGGAGGAAAGCGAAAGCGGCGAACCGAACGAACTCACCGCCTGCCAGCAGGCGGTGGCGGGTCTCAATCTGGGCGACTTCGTCGAAGATCCGACCGAAGAGGGAACGGTCGACGTGGGTGGCACCGAGACGACAAAGATAAGCGGCAATCTCGACACCGCCGCCGCGGTTGAGGGGCTGATCGAACTGACCGAAGATCCGGCCTGCGGGGAACAGCTCGACGCCGCGCCGGGCGTACTGCCTTCGACCGCGCGGCTCGAGAAAGCGAAGAGCGAAGTTCAGGGAGCGGTCAAGAAGGCGCACGTGGACCTCTACGTCGGCGACGACCACATCGTGCGGCGCCTCACCGCGCAGGCGACGATCGAGCCGCGGGAGGGCGTCGGCAAGAGCGCCGAGAGCGTCGACCTCGACGTCGACATGACCCTGACCGGCGTCAACGAACCGCAGGCGATCGCCGCCCCGTCCCAGTCGCAGCCGCTCACCAATCTCTTCCTCAAGCTCGGCATCAGCCCCTTCGAACTGCTGGAAGTGCTCGAAGGCAAGGGCGGACTCGGGCGCGGCGGGATCAACGGCCTACTGGAAGCGATCGGCGGCGCGGGGAGCACCCGGTAGCCGCCTTCCTCCGCACACCGTACGGCTGGCCTTACCTGCTGACGCCACTGATCCCGGTGGCCGTCGCCCTCGACCTCGCCGGTGCCTCCGCCGGCCTGGTTTTCGCCGCCTCCGCGCTCGGAATCGTTCCCACGGCGGCGCTGATGGGGCGGGCGACCGAGGAGCTCGCGGCCCGCTCAGGGCCCGGGATCGGCGGCCTGCTCAACGTCACCTTCGGCAACGCGCCCGAGCTGATCATCGCCCTCTTCGCCCTCGGCGAGGGACTGCACGAGGTGGTCAAGGCCTCGATCATCGGCTCGATAATCGGCAACATCCTGCTCGTCATGGGGGCGGCGATGCTCTTCGGCGGCATCGGGCGCGAGAAGCAGTTCTTCAGCCGCACCTCAGCCAGCGTCCAGACCTCGATGCTGCTGCTCGCCGCCGCCGCCCTGGTGATGCCGGCGATCTTCGAGCTGGTCGAGGGCAAGGGCCTGCCCGCGCCGGGGGCCGAGATCGTCGACTATGGATCGACCGTCGAGCACCTCTCGCTGGCGGTCGCGATAGTCCTCGCGCTCACCTACGTCGCCGGGCTCTTCTTCTCGCTCAAGACCCACCGCGACATCTTCAACCCCGAGTACGAGGACGAGGACAGCTGGGGCTGGTCGACGCGGACCTCGGTGCTGGCGCTCGCCGTCGCCGGAGTCCTGGTCGGGCTGATGTCCGAGGTCCTCGTCGGCTCGATCGAGGAGGCCTCGCACGCGATCGGGCTCTCGGAGTTCTTCATCGGCGTGATCGTCGTCGCGATCGTCGGCAACGCCGCCGAGCACTGGGTCGCGGTCCTGGTCGCCCGCAAGGACAAGATGGACCTCTCGGTCAACATCGCGATCGGCTCCAGCGCCCAGGTGGCGCTCTTCGTCGCCCCGATCCTCGTCCTCGCCTCGTTCTTCCTCGGCCCGCACCCGCTCGCCCTCGTCTTCAACGGCTTCGAGCTCGGCGCGATCCTGATCGCGATCCTGATCGCCAACTACGTCACCCAGGACGGCGAGTCGACCTGGTTCGAGGGCCTGCAGCTTCTCGCGGTCTACGCGGTGTTTGGCCTGGCCTTCTACTACGCGTAAGGGGGCGACGTGGCCGAGGTTCTTCTCCTCGCCCTCAGCTTCGCGGTGATCCTCGCCGGGGCGCTGCTGTTCACCAACGCGGTCGAGTGGATCGGGCACCGCCTGGCGCTCGGCGAGGGCGCGGTTGGCAGCCTGCTGGCCGCGGTCGGCACCGCGATGCCCGAGACGCTGATCGCGATCGTCGCCCTGCTCGATGCCACGGAAGGTGCCGAACAGGTCGCGATCGGGGCGATCGTCGGCGCCCCCTTCCTGCTCGGGACGCTCGCGATGGGCCTGATCGGGCTCTTCGCCCACCTCTACCGGCACCGGCGCGATCAGGGTGTCGGGCTCAGCGTTCATCGGCCGACCGTCGAGCGCGACCTACTCTTCTTCGGAGCCTTCTTCGGCCTGGCGCTGGCGCTGGGCTGGGGGGCGCCGCCGGCCCTGCGGATCGCGGCCGGCGCCATCGCCCTGATCGCCTATCCGCTCTACGTCCGCCGCACCCTGCGCGGAGGCGGCGACGTCCAGGATCGGGAGACGCTCGAGCCGCTGATCTTCGAGCGCCGGTCCGAGCGGCGTCGCGACCCCAGCGTCCTCCTCTGCGCGATCCAGCTCCTCGTCGGGCTTGGCGCCATGGTCGGCGGGGCGCACCTCTTCGTCGAGGAGCTGCTCAGCGTCGCCGAGAGCCTTGGCGTCGAGCCGGTCGTCCTCGCTCTGATCCTGGCGCCGCTGGCGACCGAGCTGCCGGAGAAGGTCAACAGCTTCTTCTGGGTGCGCGAAGGCAAGGACTCGCTCGCCCTCGGCAACGTCACCGGCGCGATGGTCTTCCAGTCGACGATCCCGGTCGGCATCGGCCTTCTCTTCACCGATTGGGACCTGTCCAAAAATGCGGCCGTATCCGTCGTCCTCGGCCTCGCCGGCGGTCTGCTCGCCTACGGGGCCCTGCACCGCCGCGGCCGCTTCGAGTGGCCGGCGACGATCGCCTGGTTCGCGCTCTACGCAGCCTTCATCGTCATCGTGGCCGTCTGAAGCTCAGAGTTCGGCGAGGGCCTTGAGCACCACGTCGTCGTGCGTCTTCGGCGAGACCTTGGGGAAGGCCTTGGCGATCTTGCCCCTGGGGTCGACGATGAACGTCGATCTCGCGACTCCCCAATACTTTCGCCCGTACATCGACTTCTCGACCCAGGCGCCGTACTTCTCGGCGACGGCGTGGTCGGCGTCGGCGAGCAAGGTGAACTTCAGGTCGAACTTGTCGGCGAACTTCCTCTGCGCCTCGACCGTGTCGGGAGAGACGCCGATCACGCGGACGCCGGCCTTCTCGTAGTCGGCGCCGCGGTCGCGCACGCCGCAGGCCTGGGTCGTGCAGCCCGGCGTATCGGCCCGGGGGAAGAAGTAGAGGACGACGGTCTCGCCCTTCAGCTCCGTCAGCTTGACCTCGTTCCCGTCCTGGTCCGGCAGCGTGAAGGCCGGGGCCTTTTTGCCTGGTTCAAGCATCGCCGGAGGACCCTATCGCGGAGGTCAGGCTGACCTCGGTCTACCCGGAGATGGTCGCGTTCATCGCCGTCGGCCGCCTCGCTCTGGGTTTTTTCTCAGCTACCCGCAGGTCTCCGGCGCCTCAGGTCTCTGCGGTCTTCAGGCGGGGCGGTCAAATGGGACGGTCACAGTGACCGAGTCGGAGAACCAGTGGGCTCCGTCTGGGTAGTCTGGAGCGCCGCAGGTCGTCTGTAGGTAGCGCATCTCGTCGCCGACGATGGGGAACTTGTCGTTGTGTCCAAACCCGTAGCTGTCGCGTAGTACGTAGGTGACGGTACCCCTATAACGGGAGCCATCGAGATGGATGTTCCCGGCGACGTCGAGGCCTTGGGTGCCGCGAAAGGACCACTCCAAGTCGCTCCTGGAGGTCAGACGGATCCGGCTGAGACTCGACTCGAGCTTGAAGTTGGTGAGACCGGTTCGCGCCTTGCTCGCCGCCTCGTCCTGAATCTTGTTGTCCAGAGCCTTGAACTCGGGGCTGGCGCGAACCTCCCCCGAGACCGACTTCGGCGACGTGTCATTGGGATAGTCGACCGAGGTTCCGCTTCCGCCGAGGAAATGAGCAAGCAGTTCACTCGCGTGCGGAGCCCCGACCGCCCAGAAGAAATCCGGAACCGTCGAGTGTCCATCCAGCTCCGCCAAGCGGTAGTAGATCTGGCCCCCGATACTCCTGCACCGCTTCGCCTGCGCCGGGCTGCCGGTGTCCCGTTCGCCGTCGGGGTCGCGTCCCACCTTCAGGAGGCCGGAGAAGTTGATGCCGCCGAGCTCGAAGCTGACATTGTCGATCGCGAACCCGGCGGGCTCGTAGCCGACCGCCTCCACGCGGAAGCTCGCGATCCCGGCGGTTGAAATGGTGACTGGATCGATCCCCACCTGCGATGGGAAGACCCGTCGCAGGAGTCCTCCGTTGAGGCCGTAGGCGCTGACGGCGACCGACCCCGGTGAGTCGATGTAGCCGACGTCGAGGGTGAACGAGTTGACTGTGGCTGAGGATGACGTGCTGGGAACGACGAAGCGGCCGACGATCGCGCCCGAGAAGAGGGGCGAGCCCGATAGCACCGGGCTCGTCGGGTTGGCCCCGTCGCTGGTGATGAACGGCGAGTCCCCCCCGAACACGATCCCTTTTCCCGAGTACTGGTTGCCGATCGGGGTGCCTTCCGGAAACTCGCTGAAGGTAATCGTGGTCGCGCCGGTGGGGGTCGCCGCCAGCCGCTCCCGGGGGTCGATCTGGGCCACGGCGTCGGGACTGCTCGAAGGCACCCGGCGGGTCGACGCCGGGTCCGGGGCGACTCCCTGGCGTCCGTCGAGGTCAAGCCCGCCACCCGTGGCGGCCAGCAGGGAGCGGCCGAGTCCGCGAGCGTCGTGGGCTCCTCGCCGCCGCTTTCCCGAGCGGAGTGACAAGCGAACCGTGAGCTTCACCCGCGAGCTGCGCTTGCCATTCCCCCGCTCCACGTCGACGATGGCCTCATAGCGACCCCGCTCGAGGGGAGCCACCTGGCGCAACGGAACGATTGCCGTGCTCCCCTCGGCCGAGCTGGCACCGGATGCATAGAGGCGCCGTCCTCGCACGAGGTGAAGGGACACCCTCGCGCCCCCTCCTTCCAGCGCTACCTTGGCCTTGCACTTCGTCCCGGTGATCCGGCCTCGCCGCTTGACCAGGACGCAGATGACCTTGATGTCGCGAATCGACGCGCCGACGGGACCGTCGGCGCCCCTCGGTCCCGCCGGCCCCGCAGCCCCGGCTGAGCCCTGGGCACCCGGTTCCCCGGTCAGCCCCGCTGGCCCGGACGGTCCAGGCGGTCCAAATCCCTGCTCGTCGTTGAACCGGGTTACCAGCGTCGTCGTATCCGACGCTGCGTCGGTGGCCATCCAGTTCACTTCATAGCGGTTGCCGCTCACGAGGCCGCTGAGCAGAGCCCCTTCCAGCGAGGGATCGCCGGCCGCGGGGGCGAGCGCCGAGCCTTCGACTCCGTACTTCACCGCCACCGAGGCGGATTCCGGTGCGGTTCCGGCATAAGCGGTGATCGTCGGCCCAAAGACCTGCTCTCCGCTGAGCGGAGACACTTCCCTAAAGGTCGCGGGCAGCACCGTCGTCGCGCCGGGGCCGAAGTCGTCGAGCTCGATCAGCAGCGGTTGGAAGAGGAATCCTGCCGCCGCGTCGACCTTGCCGTCGCTCGGGCACGGCAGCGGTGACCCGGCGATGCTTTCGGGGTCCGGCAGCCAGCTTCCTTTTGTGCAATCTCCGCCGGTGAGCGAATAGCTCGGGCTGCCCCCCAGAGGTGACTGCTCCTGGAGCACGTCGCCGCGCAGGGACTGCAGGTGGACGGGGGAGATCACCTGCGGCAGTCCTTGTGGCCTCACCTCAAGGATGTCCCCCGCCTGCAGATCAGGAAAGGACAGTTCCAGGATGCCCGCCGAAGCGACGCCGGGTTCGGTCAGGTTGGATGCACCACTGCGTTTCCTCGTCATTTCATAGCTGCCGTCTGGGAACCCGCTGCAGGAGACGGTCCCGGTCGCCAGGTCGCCCGAGCAGCTTGCCCTCTGCGGCTCCCCTGGGAGGCCTGCGGTTTCCGTCAGTTCGAAGTTCACCGGTTCGTCGGAGGAGTCGAGCAATTCGAAACTGCCGGTGAAGTCGACCTTGTCGGCCACTCCGACTTCCGGGAACAGCGATGCGGTGAACCCTTCTCCCGAGGGAGCGGCGAACAGGTCTTCGGTAGAGCCGTCGCCGTAGACGATGTGGACCGGTACTTCGAAGTTGCTGCAGGATTCGCATTCGATCGAGATTGACCCTCCATCCGACGCGACCAGCCCCCCCTCGAGCTGTTCCGGTCCGAATGGAATTTCGACGTCGGCGGGAGCGCCCGAACCCGCGTAGCCGACCTGAAGGACGTCGGCGGAGTTGGAGGGGGCATGGGCGGGCAGCGCGACCGCCCACGTTCCGTCGCTCGCGGTCGCCGTCGAGGCGCTGGATACGACGGTCCCCTGTCGTTCCAAGGCGACTGTGACCACGACCCCCGCCGTCGGCGTCCCGATATCCCCTTTCACCGTAGGCGAGTACATCGTCGCCACTACCGTTGGTTCAGCCTCGGCCACCGCGCTCGTCGAGGCCAGCAACCCCACCGCGACCACACTGGCGATCACCCAAATCCGACCCCTCAGCACCCCGTCAATCAACCCTTGCATGACTTCCATGGCCTCCCCTCAGTGTCTTGGGTCGGGCACCTTACACAGGCTTTCCCCTATACACAGGGGTTTTTTATAAAAAACTAATATTCAGTAAATGACCGCCTGCCAGAGGACAGGCACTCTTCATGGCCGCTGCGTTTCCGACCAAACCTCAGGACGCTTCAGCCGAAGACCTGAAATTGGTTCGACCTAACGGGTCGCGTCGTAGGCTTCTTCCTACTTCGAGAAGTTCAATATTCGACACTGGGCCGCTGAACCGGTTCTGGCGTCGATCCAAACTTCGACCTGCGGCGACGAAACCTGCACTTCGACCCCCGAGCCCGGTCCGGCAGCGTGAAGGCTGACGCCCGGTCGCCCGCCTCGAGCACTACTCGGAATCCTCGCGGCCCGGGTCCTGGCCCTTCTCGCCTTCGTCGTACTCCTCGTCGCCCTGTTCGAGGGCCGTCTCCGAGACGGAGTCCCTGGCGCCGGGGTGGTAGCTGGTCTGAAAGCTCTCCAGCAGCTGGTCGCGGCGGTCTTCATCGACCGGCACCTCGTCGGAGACTCGCACCCACTCGGCGCCCTCGTAGGCCTCCATGTTGAAGACCTCCTGGTCGAGCGAGGTCGAGTCGTCGACGACGACGAGGACCTCGGTCTGCGGGTTGAAGTAGGTCCCAGGCTGCATCAGCAGATCCTCGACCTCGTAGAGGTTCTCCTCCGCGGCTGGCATGGTCAGATCCTATTCGGATCGGCGAGGCGACGTTCTGTCTCGGCCTCGACGTCGAGGGGCGCCTCGCCGCGGCGCTGGCGGCGAAACGACTTGGCCTCGATCATCTGGCGCACCTCCGCTTCCCGGGTGGCCTCGCTGACCGGCGAGGGCTGGCCGCGGACCGAACGCGGCGGCAGGTCGGGGTCGATCGCGTACGGCCCGCGGCCGATCCCCCTCCAGGCCTTGCCGGAGCGGGCGAAGGCGACGGCCGCGATCGGCGCCGTGACGAGCGTGATCAGGATCAGCACGCTGCCGTTCTGCACCGCGGTCGCTGCCACTGCGCCGACCATGATCCAAGGGTAGGGCGCCCGCGGCCCGGGCGTTATCCGCTACCCTTGCCGGTGGTTGACTGACCAGTCAATCGGTGGTCGTCGTCCTTGCGGCGCCCATGCCGAGAAACGGCTTGAGAATCGAAAAGAAGGAGCCTCGACCAGTGGTTGACTTCACCCTCACCGACGAGCAGAAGGACCTGCGCGAGCTCGCGCACAGCTTCGCCGAGAAAGAGATCCGCAAGGTGGCCTGGGAGTACGACGTGGACGGCACCTGGCCCCAGGACATCATCGAGAAGGCCTGGGAGGTGGGGCTGATGAACACCCACATCCCCGAGGCCTACGGCGGCCCCGGCCTCGACTACCTCTCCGGCTGCCTGATCGAGGAGGAGATGGGCTGGGGGTGCTCGGGCATCGGCACCAGCCTGATGGCCAACGGCCTCGCCTCGGCGCCGATCACCCTCGGCGGATCCGAGGAGACGAAGAAGAAGTACCTCGGCATGCTCTGCGAGGAGCCGAAGCTGGCCTCCTTCTGCCTGACCGAGCCCGACGCCGGCTCCGACGTCTCGGGGATGAAAACGAAGGCCGTGAAGAAGGGCGACAAGTACGTCATCAGCGGCTCCAAGTGCTTCATCACCAACGGCACCTACGCCGACTACTTCACCGTCTACGCCAAGACCGATCCCGAGGGCGGGCACCGCGGGATCAGCGCCTTCGTCGTCGACGCCGACCTCCCGGGGGTCTCCGTCGACAAGAAGGAGGACAAGATGGGTCAGCGGGCCTCCAACACGGCGACCATCTCCTTCGACGAAGTCGAGATCCCAGCCGCGAATCTTCTCGGTGAGGAGAACAAGGGATTCAAGCTGGCGATGATGACCCTCGACCGCACCCGCCCCGGCGTCTCGGCGATGGCGGTCGGCATCGGCCGCGCCGCGCTCGAGTACGCCTCGGAGTACTCCAAGGAAAGGGTCCAGTTCGGCGTGCCGATCGCGATGCACCAGGCGATCCAGTTCATGATCGCCGACATGGCGACCAAGGTCGAGGCCGCGCGCCTGCTGGTCTGGAACTCCGCGGTCCTGCTCGACCAAGGCGTCCGCAACAGCAAGGTCTCCTCGATGGCCAAGCGCTTCGCCGCCGACTCGGCGATGGAGATCACCGTCGACGCCGTCCAGGTCTACGGCGGCTACGGCTTCATCAAGGAGTACCCGGTCGAGAAGCTGATGCGCGACGCCAAGATCATGCAGCTCTACGAGGGCACGAGCCAGATTCAGCGCCTGGTGATCGCCAAGGAAGTGCTGCTGCCGCGCAACGTCGAAGAGTCGACGCCCGAGTCCCAGGCCTCCGAAGCCAGCCAGTCCGAGCAGGCCGCCGCCACGGTCTAGCGTTTCCCTGGGGCCGACGGGCCGAAAAGCGCTGACATAGAGCGCTTTTCGGCCCGTCGGCCCCTCGCAGGTCAGGCGGTGATGCGGGCGCCCTGGCGGGCGGCCTTCTGGCGCTTGAGCTTGTCTAGCTCGACCTTGCGCAGGCGGATCGACTCGGGGGTTATTTCGACGCACTCGTCCTCGCGCAGGAACTCGACCGCCGATTCGAGCGTGTGTCGGCTGGGCGGCGCCATCCGCTCCAGCACCTCGGCGCTAGCGGCGCGCATGTTGGTTTGCTGCTTCTCCTTGATCGCGTTGACGTCCATGTCCTCGGCGCGGGCGTTCTCGCCGACGATCATTCCCTCGTAGACCTCCTCGCCCGGGCCGACGAAGAGCGTGCCGCGGTCCTGCAGGCCGAGCAGCGCGTAGCCGGCGCTCTTGCCGCGGCGGTCGGCGACGATCGAGCCGGTCGGGCGCAGGCGCATGTCCCCCGCCCAGCGCTCCCAGCCCTCGAAGACGTGGTGCATGACCCCGGTGCCGCGGGTCTCGGTGAGGAACTCGGTGCGCAGTCCGATCAGCCCCCGGGCGGGGATCAGGTAGTCCATCCGCACCCAGCCGGTGTCGTGGTTGGTCATCTGCTCCAGCCGCCCCTTGCGCCCGGCGAGCAACTGCGTGATCGCGCCGACGTGCTCCTCGGGGACGTCGATCGCCAGCCGTTCGACCGGCTCGTGCAGCTTGCCGTCGATCTCGCGCGTCAGCACGCGCGGCTGGCCCGCGGTCAGCTCGAAGCCCTCGCGCCGCATCAGCTCGAGCAGGACGACGAGCTGCAGCTCGCCGCGTCCCTGCACCTCCCAGGCATCGGGCCGGTCGGTGTCCTGGACGCGGATCGAGACGTTGCCGACCAGCTCGGCGTCGAGCCGGTCACGGATCTGGCGCGCGGTCAGCTTGCTGCCCTCGCTGCCGGCCAGCGGCGAGGTGTTGATCCCTACCACGATCGAGAGCGAGGGCTCGTCGACCGTGATCACCGGCAGCGGTCGCGGGTCGGTGGGATCGGCGAGGGTCTCGCCGATCGTCACCTCTTCGATGCCGGCGATGGCGATGATCTCACCCGGTCCCGCCTCCTCGGCGGAGACTCGCTCCAGCGCCTCGGTCACGTAGAGCTCGGAGACGGTGGCGCGCTCGATCGAGCCGTCGGCTCGGCACCAGGCGATCTGCTGCCCGGAGCGGATCGTTCCGTGCCGTACCCGGCAGAGCGCCAGGCGACCGACGTACGGAGAGGCGTCGAGGTTGGTGACGTGCGCCTGCAGGGGATGGTCGGGGTCGTGCTCGGGCGCCGGGATCTTCTCCAGCATCAGGTCCATCAGCGGCGCGAGGTCGGTTCCCTCGACCCCTTCGGAGAGCGAGGCCCAGCCGTCCCTGGCGTTGGTGTAGACGATCGGGAACTCGATCTGCTCGTCGCCGGCGCCGAGGTCGAGGAAGAGCTCGTAGACCTCGTCGACGACCTCGGCGATGCGGGCGTCGGGCCGGTCGACCTTGTTGACGACGAGGATCACCGGCAGCCTCGCCTCCAGCGCCTTACGCAAGACGAAGCGGGTCTGGGGGAGGGGCCCCTCGGAGGCGTCGACCAGGAGCAGCACTCCGTCGACCATCGTCAGGCCGCGCTCGACCTCGCCGCCGAAGTCGGCGTGGCCGGGGGTGTCGACGATGTTGAGCTTGACGTCGCCGTAGCGGACGGCCGTGTTCTTGGCGAGGATCGTGATGCCCTTCTCGCGCTCGAGGTCCATCGAGTCCATCACCCGCTCGGCCACGTCCTGGCCTTTGCGGAAGGCGCCCGACTGCCACAGCATCGCGTCGACCAGCGTCGTCTTGCCGTGGTCGACGTGGGCGACGATCGCGATGTTTCGCAGGTCTTCTCGTCTGGTCATCGTTCAAAGAAAAGGCCCGCCGTGCGGCGGGCCTCGTTACCGCTCGAGCTCGGACGGCGCTATGCCGTTTCCTGCACGCTCGCCGCGGCTGGGCCCTTGGGGCCGTCCTCGGACTCGTAGGACACCTTGGAGCCCTCGGTCAGGGACTTGAAGCCCTCTCCCATGATGGCGCTGTGATGGACGAAGACGTCCTTCGAGCCGTCATCGGGGGTGATGAACCCGTAGCCCTTGTCGTCGCTGAACCACTTGACTGTTCCAGTCGGCATGTAATTGCCTCCACTCATTGTGCTGCGAACGCGGAGGCTTCGGTAAAGCAACGACGCGAGCGCTAGGCACGACTTTTTGCCGGATATCTATCCGACCTAACGCCGCGCACGGTAGCAGGGATGGGAGCGGTGGCGCCCGCTTGCTCAGCGCATACGTTGCGATGATCACTAAGCCCTTCCTGGAACGTCGGTCCGAAGCGGATCGAGCGGTGTTGAGGGACGGTGGGAACGAGCCGATACCTTGCCTCGATGCACCCAGTGCGCTGCCTCGCAACCGTGACAGCCGCCGCCACGATGGCCGTGGTCCCGCTGATGGCGGGACCGGCGACCGCGGCCGAGCTGCCTGGCGCCGGCGACCTCTCGCCGCAGCTGGCTGAGCTCTCGCGTCCCGCCCTGGGTTCGGCGCCCGAGGCCGTGCAGGCAAGGAAGCTCGGACTGCCGGCGGACGGGCCCGGAAGTCTCCTGCGCCGCGGAAACCGAGTGCTGGTCTACGTCCGCTTCGACCGCGGCGTGCTCGCCGGCCTGCCGCTGCTGCGCGGGGCCGGCGCCGAGGTGGTCGCGGCAAGCGCCCGCTACCAGACGGTCACCGTCGCGGCCAGGCCAACCGAGCTCGTCGCGCTCGGCCGGGTGCCGCGCGTCGCCTCGGTCAGGGAGGCGCTGGCGCCTGTCGCGGCCGCGAAATGCACGACTGAACCGCATCGCTACGGGGACGTGCTCTCCGAGGGTGTGCCCCAGCTGCACGCCGGCGGGGAAACGGGAGAAGCGGGAGCCACGTACGGCGTCGACGGCAGCGAAGTGACCGTCGGCATCCTCTCCGACTCCTTCGACCAGGCGACGGAAGCGGCCGACGGCAGCGGTCCGGTGGCGACGAAAGCCGCGGACGACGTCGCCGGCGCGGACCTGCCTGGCACAGCGAACCCATGCGGGGACACCACCCCGGTGGCGGTGCTCGACGAAGACGAAAGCGGCGAAGAAGAAGACGCCGACGAGGGCCGCGCGATGGCGCAGATCGTCCACGACGTCGCCCCCGGCGCACACCTCGCCTTCGCCTCCGCGTTCAACGGCGAAGATTCGTTCGCTTCCAACGTGGAAGAGCTGGCCGAAGAAGGCGCCGACGTGATCGTCGACGACGTCTTCTACCTGGGAGAGCCGTTCTTCCAGGAAGGCCCGGTCGCCGTCGCCGCGACGAAGGCGGTCGAAGGGGGCGCGACGTACCTCTCCGCCGCCGGCAACGACAACCTGATCGACGCCGAAGGGAATGAGATCGCCTCCTGGGCAACGCCGGCCTTCCGGGACTCGGGCGGCTGTCCACAGGAAGTGCGGGTACTGCCGGCTTCATTCTTCAACGGCTCCCATTGTCTCGACTTCGACCCGGGGCCGGCAGTCGACAGGACGTTTGGGATCAAGGTCAAACCCCACCGGGCCCTTGCCGCCGACCTGCAGTGGGCTGAACCGTGGTACGGCGTGAAAACCGACCTCGACGCCTACCTGCTCGACGCCGAAGGGCATCTGATCGAAGGCGAAGTCACCGACAACGTCTTCAAAGCTCAGCAGCCAACCGAGATCTTGCAGTGGGTCAACGAATCCAGCGCGACGCGGACCGTGCAGCTGGTCGTCAACCGCTTCTCCGGCGGGGCCCCGCCGCTCAAGTTCGCCCTGCTCGAGAACGGCTCCGGGGTCAGCGCCACCGAGTACCCGCGCTCGTCGGAAACGGACACGGTCGGGCCGACCGTCTTCGGTCACAGCGCCGGCGAAAACGCGATCTCAGTGGGGGCGATTCACGTGCCGACGGCGAGCGAACCGGTCATCGAAGGCCCCGAGCCCTACTCGTCGCGCGGCCCGGTCGATCACGAGTTCGGACCGGTCGTCGGGACCACGCCGGCGAAAGCCCTGGAAGCGCCCGAGATCCTCTCCAAGCCGGACGTCACCGCCAGCGACTGCGGCGTCACGACCTTCTTCGCCAGCTTCGTCAAAGCGGAAGGGGCTTGGCGTTTCTGCGGCACTTCGGCCGCCGCTCCGCACGCGGCTGGCGTAGCGGCGCTGATGCTCGACGCCGAACCCGGCACCTCTCCCGCTGACGTCCGCACCGCGCTGCAGGAAAGTGCCGCGCCGATCGGTTCGCCACCGGTTGGGTCTTGCGCGGTCGGTGCCGGTCTCGTTGATGCGGTGGGGGCGATCGAAGCGCTTCCGGTCGCCGGTGGCTACGTTCCGCCCGCGTGCACGTTCCCGCTTCCGGAAGAACGGATCGGCGACGCCGAAGCCCGCGCGGCTGGCGACTGGGGTGCCGAAGCACCGCCGCGGCCGCCCACCGTGACTGCCGCCGCGTCCCCGCCCGCGGCCGAAGAAGCACGAGAACTCGTCCGCCCCCGCACCTTCATCCGCACTCATCCTGCTCATCTGATCCGCACCCGGCACGACACGGTACGCGTCGTCTTCCGCTTCGACTCCGACCAGGGCGGCGTCCACTTCGTCTGCCGGATCGACGACGGCCTCTTCCAGTCCTGCCCGCGGCGTCTTGTCCGCACGCTCGGGGTCGGCTCGCATACGTTGCGCGTCGCCGCTCGGAGCGCGGACGGCCTCGGCGACGCTACGCCGGCCTTCTACCGCTTTCGGATCAAGCGGATTCGCTAGTCGCGCCGCCGCGCCGCGCGATGCGGTGCCCGACGAAGACCAGCGCGAGCAGGGCGGCGGCGCTGCCGAGGACGAGCGGGTCGGTGATGCTGAGCCCCTCGAGCCTGGTGCCGAAGTAGACGGCGAGCGCGGTGAGCGGCAGGTAGCCGACCACCGTCGTCCAGGCAAAGCGCCAGACCGGGACGCGGGCCGCCCCGGCCGCGTAGGAGACGAGGCTGAAGGGCACGATCGGGATCAGGCGAACGGCGAGCAGCAGGGTCGCGCCGCCGCGCTCGATCGCCGCCTCGGTGCGCTCGAAGCGCTCGGTCCCGAACCAGCGGTCGAGCAGCGGCCGGGCCAGCGAGCGGCCGACCGCGAAGCAGAGCAGCCCGGAGAGCAGCCAGCTGAAGGACATCAGCGCCAGCGCCGGGAAGAAGCCGTAGGCAAATCCGGCGGCGGCGTCGACGATCTCGGCCGGGTAGAAGACGATGGCGTGGAGCAGGGCGAGGACGAGGATCAGCAGCGGGCCGGCGATGCCGAGGCTGTCCAGCTCGCTTCGCACCTCGGCGGTGTCGCCGTGGACCGCCGCGAGGGCGGCGTCGTGCAGGTCCGGCACGGCGAAGACCAGCGCGGCGAGCAGCGCGATCCCGGCCAGGGTGCTGGCGACGGCGAACAGCGATGGCCTCGGGTTCTCCACCCCGCGAGTATGGCGATCAAGCTTTGCCTGATCGCTGCACGCCTACCGCTCGACGATCTCCCGGTAGGCCTGCTCGTCGAGCACGAGGCGCCAGGGGCCGGTGGCCGATTCGGTCGCGCGGAAGTCGGCGAAGTCGAACGTGAGGATCGGCAGCTCGTGCCGCTCGGCGATCGCCATCAGGCAGGTGTCGGTAAAGCCCAGATTGAGGTCAGCGTAACGGTCGTCAAGCTCAACGGCTCGGCGGAGAAGCCCGGGTGAGAGGTAGGCGACGCTATGCAGCCCCCCCGCCACCTCTCTGAGAAAAGTTCGAGCGGCGAAGCCCCCTACGCGCTTTCCGGCAAAGTGATCGACCTCTGCAAGGACTGGGGTCGGGATCATCGCCTGACGGCGCAATTTCCCGAGCAGCCCGGTAGCGACGCTGTGCGCCGAGTCCCGGGCGTCGAGGGCCGAAACCAGAGGGCCGGTGTCAACCAGGATCTTTCTCACTCGGTCCCCGTTTCGGCCCCTCGCCGGGTCCCCATGGCTTGATTCCGATGTACTTCTCGAAGTTGATCCCCCAGTCCCCGGGACCTTCGATCGAGCCGAAGTACTCGGGCCAGTCCTCTTTGTCGTCATCGAGCGCACCGAGCTCGATCAGGCGCACGACCGTGGCGGAGAAGGACTCGTCGCCGAGTCGATGCTCGCGCACGAGCTCCTCGATTCGGTCCGGCATGTAGATGGTTCGGCGGGGCATCGTCTTGGGCATCGAGAGGAGTATGAACGTCAAGATCATACCTATGGCGCGCGGAGTGTCACGGAATTGAGACCGCTCTCAGGCCCTACCCGCGCAGGCGTTCGGCCAGGCCTGAGTTGCGGGCGCCGCTGTCGTCGCGGCGCACGGCACCCTCGAGCGCGGCGCGGTCGCCGACCAGCACGCAGCTGCGGCGGGCGCGGGTGACCGCGGTGTAGACGAGGGGGCGGGTCAGCATCCGCGCGTGGGATCGGTGGCAGACGCCGACGACCACCGGCACCTCGCAGCCCTGGGCCTTGTGTACGGAGATCGCGTAGGCGAGCCGCAGCGTCGCCGTCTCCGCGTAGGGGATCGTCAGCGAGCCGCCCTCGTCGGTCTCGACCAGGATCTCTTCCGCGTCGGCGTCGTCGGCGACGAGGAAGACGATCGAGCCGTTCATCAATCCCAGCTCGTGCGAGTTGCGGGTCTGAATCAGCCGGTCGCCGATCCGGAAGCGCTCGCCCACGGCCGCCTCGCCACGCGGATTGAGCCGTTGCTGGAGGCGCTCGTTGAGCGCGTCGATCCCGACGGCCCCCCGGTACATCGGCGCCAGCACCTGCACCTCGCGGATCGGGTCGACCTCGAAGCGCTTCGGCGCCCGCTCGGCGACCACCTCGACCACCGTCTCCAGCGCCCGCTCGGGGTGGGGTCGCTCGACGAAGAAGAAGTCGTGGTCCTGCTCGGGCCCTGGCTCCAGGTGTGGCGGCCGGCCGTGGTTGATCTCGTGGGCGGCGGTGGTGATCATCGAGCGCGCCGCCTGCCGGAAGATCTGGGTGAGGCGGACGACGGGCGCCGCTTCGGAGGCGATCAGGTCGTCGAACGGCTTGCCGGCCCCGATCGGCGGCAGCTGGTCGGCGTCGCCGACGAAGACGACGTGGGTCGACTCGGCGAGGCCGCCGAGCAGCACCTCGGTCAAGCGCAGGTTCAGCATCGAGGCCTCGTCGACGACGGCCATGTCGGCCGGCAGCGGATGTCCTGGCTTGAAGGTCGGCTCCCGCCCAGGCATCCACTCGAGCAGCCGGTGGATCGTCCGCGCGGGATGCCCGGTCGCTTCCTCGAGCCGGCGGGCGGCGCGCCCGGTCGGCGCGCAGAGGGCGACGCGCAGCCCCGCCGTCTCTGCCTCGGCGACGATCGCCTTCGTGCAGGCCGTCTTGCCGACGCCGGGGCCGCCGGTGAGGACCGAGACGCGGGCGGTGAAGGCACCGCGCACGGCGGCCCACTGCTCCTCGGTCAGCTCGGCGCCCTCGGCGTCGGCGGGGGGCTCGGGGCCGGGGTCGTGGTCGAGGTGGGGGGGTGCCGCGACCCGCAGGGCAAGCGTCTCGGCGACGGCGACCTCACTCGCCAGCGTGCGCTCGCGGTAGACGCGCTCGCCCTCGAGAGCGAGGCCGCGGCCCTCGCTCAGCACCCCCGGGTCGGGGTCGAGGCCGAGCAGCTTCGCGGCCCTTCGGCGCAGCTCCGTCAGCGGCAGGAAGCTGTGCCCCTGCTGCTCGGCGTCGCCAAGGGCATAGGCGGCCGCCGCCTGCGCGCGGCTGTCGGACTCGGGGGGCACGTCGGCGGCGAGCGCGATCTTGTCGGCGCGGGCGAAGCCGACCCCCTCGACCTCGGTCAGCCGGTAGGGGTCCTCGTGCAGGATTGCCATCGAGCGCTCGCCGAAGCGGGCGTGGATCGGCGCCGCCAGGTGCGCGAGCCCGTGCGGCGCGAGCTGCACGTGCAGCTCGCGGATCGCCCGGCTGGCGTGCCAGGACTCGGTCGCCGCTTCGGCCTGGGCGACGCTGACCCCGCGCAGCGAGCCGAAGACCGCTCGCGGGTCGGCGGCGATCGCCCCCAGCACGCCCTCGCCGTGCTCGTCGACGAGCCGTTCGGCCCGGGCCGGGCCGATGTGGCGCAGCGTCGTAAGGTAGGCGATCCTGCCGGCGCGGTCGGCGGGATCGAGCGGCAGCGCCCCCGTCGCCTTCAGCTGGCGCCCGTAGCGGGCATGGTCCTGCCAGTCGCCGCTGACCTCGGCGCGCTCGCCGACGTCGAGGTAGGCGACGGGGCCGACGAGGGCGAACCCCTCTCCGGACTCGGCGTCCTGGACCTCGAGCACCGCGTAACCGCCGTCCTCGGCGCGGAAGATCACCCCCAGCACCTCGACCGTCGCCGAGTGGGTCGGGGCGTCGGTGTCGAAGAGGGTCGCGCTGCCGTTCACGCTCCCAAAGCTAGCCTCTGCCGACGATGGCGAAGCGACCCAGCGCGCCGGCCGCCGGACTTTGCGAGACCTGCCTGCACCGCCGGCTCGTCCCCAACACGCGCGGCTCGGTCTTCTCGCTCTGCGAGCGCTCGCGCTCGGACCCCCGCTATCCCCGTTACCCGCGTCTTCCGGTGCTGGCCTGCCCCGGCCACGAGTTGCGTGACCGGGGCGGTGCTGCCTGAGCCGCGCGGCCTATTGCGCGATCGGGTCCGGTTCGCCGAGCTTGGAGTTGGCGGGGGCGACGTAGTCCCCTCCCGGGACGCCGCCGAGGACGAGGACGCGGATGCCTTCCGCTCCCGGCCAGACCTTGCGCATCACGCCCGAGCCGACCCTGGCGACGTGGTCGGCGTCGAGCGGGAAGCGCTCGCCGGCGACGTCGAGCTCGCCCGAGCCGCGCAGGGTCACGTAGACCTCCTCCTGGCCGTCTTCGGCGTGGTCGTGTTCGGGGTAGCCCTCGAAGTTCGGCGGCATGTCGATGATCTGCATGCCGAAGGACTCGACGCCGAGCTCCGCCCGGGCGCGCTTGAAGGCGCCGCCGTACACGGCCTCCATCTCGTCGATCTTCTTAACCGCGTACGTGCTCATGGTGCCTCCCAAGTAGCTTTGCTTTTCAAAGCATCTTAGTCGAGCAGGCCGACCTGGCGCAGGATCGAGACCGAATCCGAGTAGACGTCCTTGCGCTTGATCAGGCCGTTCTCGTCGAAGGGGATCACGTCGACTCCGTCCCAGGTGACCGTCTCGCCGCTGGCGGGCGCTTCGAGCTCGCCGCGTCGCATCGGACGGGAATGCGTCGCGGTCGCCGTCCACTCCTGGGTGACGACGCCCTCGCGCACGTAGAGCCGCCGCGTCTCGAAGCGCATGTCGGGCCAGGCCTCGAAGATGCCGGCGATGTGGTCGCGAACCGCCTCGCCCTCGGCGGTCTCACCCGCGGTGTGGTTGGCGAAGACCATGTCCGGCGCGTGCATGGCCACGATCGCGTCGAGGTCCTGCGCGTTCCAGGCCTCGTTGTAGCGCCCGATCGCCGCCGTCAGCGCCTCGATGCCGTCGGGGTCGGTCATTCCGTCACTGTATATCCCGGATGACCGAGGGCAAGTCGGCTCGCATCGAGGTTCGGCTGCGCCCGGGCGGCGGCCGTGACGAGCTGCTTGGCCTGCGCGGCGGGGTGCTGCAGGCGCGGGTCTCGGCGCCGCCGGTCGACGGCAGGGCGAACCGGGCGCTCTGTCGCCTGATCGCGAAGCGAATCGGCGTCGCTCAGTCCCGGGTCGAGGTCGCGCGCGGCGAGAAGTCGCGGAACAAGGTCGTGCGGGTACAAGGAATCGAATCAAGGGCGCTGCTGGAGGCGCTCGCGAGCTGAGGAGGCGCTGATGGACATCGGAATCGCACTGCCGAACGCGGTACCGGGCGCGACCGGCGGGCAGCTGGTCGAGTGGGCCAAGCGCGCCGACGAGCGCGGCTTCAGCAGCCTTGGGACCATCGACCGGGTTGTCTACGACAACTACGAGCCGCTGATCGCGCTCGCCGCCGCGGCCGCCGTCACCGAGCGGATTGGGCTCTGCACCACGGTCTTGCTCGGGCCGCTGCACCCCAACGCCACCGAGCTGGCCAAGCAGGCGCTCAGCGTGCAGGCGCTGTCAGGCGGCCGCTTCACGCTCGGAATCGGGCTTGGCGCCCGTGAGGACGACTACGAGGCGAGCGGTGTGGAGCTGCGCGGCCGCGGTCGGCGCCTTGACGAGATGCTGGAGCGGATCAAGGAGGTATGGGAAGGCGACGAGATCGGGCCGTCGATCGAGGGCTCTCCGCAGCTCGTCGTCGGCGGCCACGCCGACGCCTCTTACGCCCGCCTCGCCCGCTTCGCCGACGGTTGGATCGCCAGCGGCACCGGCCCCGACGTCTACGCGGAGGGAGCCGCCAAGGCGAAGGCGGCGTGGGCCGATGCCGGTCGCGAGGGCGATCCGCACACGCGGGCGCTCGCCTACTTCTCCCTCGGCGAGGATGCCGAGGAGGAGGCCCAGCTCAACCTCGGCGGCTATTACGCCTGGCTCGGGGACGAGGTCGCCGGGATGATCGTCGGCGCCGCCGCCAAGGATGCCGGCACGGTCCAGCAGTACCTCTCCGCCTACGAGCGCGCCGGCTGCGACGAGCTGATCTTCTGCCCGTCCTCCAGCGACCCGGCCCAGGTCGACCTGCTTGCGGACGCCGCCGGCCTGTAACCGAGGGACGTGCCCGCTCCCAGGGGCACAAATAGGCACCCCCTGTCGCGCACGTCCGTAGGATCGACGGGTGGACCGCGCGCTGCTCGAGATGACGCTCGCCGAGGCCGGTGAGCCGGACTACCGCGCATCCCAGGTCTGGGAGTGGGTGGCGCGCGGGGCTCGCTCCTACGCGGAGATGACGAACCTGCCAGCCGGCCTGCGCGAGCGGCTGGCGGCGGCGGTGTCGCTCTCGACGCTCGAGCTCGCCGAGGAGGCGAAGTCCGACGACGGCACGGTCAAGTCGCTCTTTCGCACCGCCGACGGGCTGCCGCTCGAGGCGGTGCTGATGCGCTACCGCGACGGACGGCGCTCGGTCTGCCTCTCTTCGCAATCCGGCTGCCCGCTGACCTGCACCTTCTGCGCCACTGGCCGGATGAAGTTCGGCCGCAACCTGAGCGCCGACGAGATCCTCGACCAGGCGCTGCACTTCCGCCGCGTCGAACCGATCGACCACGTCGTCTTCATGGGCATGGGAGAGCCGACGATGAACCTCGACGCCGTGCTCGGTGCCTGCGAGCGGCTGCCCGACCTCGGCGTCACTCACCGCCGCACGGCGATCTCGACCGTCGGCTGGGTGCCCGGCATCGACCGCCTCGCCGAGTGCGAGATGCCGGTTGGCCTGGCGCTCTCCCTGCACGCGCCCAACGACGGCCTGCGCTCGCGGCTGATGCCGGTCAACGACCGCTACCCGCTGGCCGAGGTCCTCGCCGCCTGCGAGCGCTACCGGGCGTGCCGCCGCCGCAAGGTCTTCGTCGAGTACGTGATGCTCGACGGCGTCAACGATCTGGCCGAGCACGCCCGCCAGCTGGCCGAGCTGCTCGACCCGCGCGGCTACAAGGTCAACCTGATCCCCTACAACCCGACCGGCGCCTACGACGGCTCCCCGCCGGAGCGGATCGAGAGCTTCCGCGCGATCCTCGCCGAGCACCACGTTCCCGTCACCGTCCGCCTCACGCGCGGGCGCGACATCGCAGCGGCGTGCGGCCAACTGGCCGCGGGCTAGGAATTTGGCTGCCCAGCCAACTAGGATGTAGCGGGATGGCGGTGGAGGTGCCGGAGAAGCGGGTAGAGAGGGTTGAGCCGCCGGTTCAGCTGAGCGCCAACCCGGCGCGCCGGGTGCTCGAAGACGTGCGGGCGGAGATCAGCGTCCGCCGTCGCGGCACCTACCCCCCGGGGCCGAAGAACTTCGACTTCGGCCGCACCCTGCAGGCTGCCCGGGACCCGCTGCCGCTGCTCCTCTCCCTCTACGAGGAGCACGGCCCGATCTTCGCCACCAGGCTCCTGCACCACCCGGTGATCTTCATGCTCGGCCCGGAGGCGAACCACTACATCACCGTCTCCCACCCGGAGAGCTTCCACTGGCGCGAGTCGAGCTTCGGCGACCTGATCCCGCTGCTCGGCGACGGCCTGCTGACGATCGACGACGCCTACCACGACCGCGCCCGCGAGATCATGATGCCGGCCTTCCATCGCGAGCAGGTCTCGGCCTCGGTCGAGGCGATGATCGCCGAGGCGACGCCGGCGATCGAGCGTCTGCGGCCGGGCCAGGTCGTCGACGTATACGAGTGGATGCGCGGCCTGGCGATGCGGATCGCGATGCGGGCGCTGCTCGGCCTCGACCCCGACGAGGCCGGCAAGGGGGCCGCGGCGGCCGAGCACTTCGAGCGGGCGCTGGGCTTCTACGGGATCGACTTCCACCTGCGACTCCTGCGCGGCCCGGGCTCGCCCTGGTCGAAGATGGTCGCCTCGCGTGCCGTCCTCGACGAGATCGTCTACGGCGAGATCGAGCGGCGCCGCGCCGAGCCCGACCCGGGCCGGATGGACATCCTCAGCCTGCTGCTCTCGGTGCGCGACGAGGCCGGCGAGGGCTTCACCGACAAGGAGGTCCGCGACCAGGTGATGACCCTGATGTTCGCCGGACACGACACCTCGACCTCGACCCTGACCTTCATGATGCACGAGCTCGCCCGCCACCCCGACGTGGTCGAGAGGCTCCAGGAGGAGCAGGATCGCGTGCTCGGCGAGGAGACGCCGAGCATCGACAAGCTCGAGAAGGAGATGCCCTACCTCGACATGGTGATGGACGAGGTGCTGCGCCTCTACCCGCCCGCCTGGATCGGCCCGCGCCGCGCGGTGCGCGACTTCGAGTTCGGCGGCTACACCGTGCGCAGCGGCTCCTACGTCAACTACTGCTCGTGGGCCAGCCACCGCATCCCCGAGGTCTTCCCCGAGCCGGAGGCCTTCATCCCCGAGCGCTTCACCCGCGAGCGCAAGGCGGCGCTGCCGCGCGGCGCCTACGTCCCCTTCGGCGGCGGCCGCCGCATCTGTATCGGCAAGCGCTTCGGCCAGACCGAGGTGAAGCTGGTCGCGACGATGCTGCTCCAGCGCCTCCGCCTAGACGCGATGCCCGGCCGCACGATGACCGTGCGCCAGATGCCGACGTTGTCGCCCAGAGGCGGCCTGCGAATGCGCATCCTCCCTCGTTCCTGAGCGTCCCGCTCCACACACTACGGGCCAGGCCAAGCTCAGCCGCAGACGTTTCTCCGGCGGGTGGCACGGGGGAGGGGGGTCGAGGACAGCCCGTGGACTGCCCGCAGATCCCCCTCCCCCGTGACAGGACCCGCCGGCCGAAACGCCCACCGGCCCTACTTGATAAAGAGCATCTCCTCGTACTTCGGCAGCGGCCAGAGGTCGTCGGCGACGATCTTCTCCAGCTTGTCGGCCGCCTCGCGCACCGCATTGCTCTTGGCGAGCTGCTCGTCGCGGGCGTGGATCGCGCCCTCCAGGCCCTCGAGCTCGACCGGGGCCGCGTTGGCCTTCTCGAGCGCGTCGAGCGCGGTCGAAAGCTCCTCGATCGCGCTGCGCATCTCGCCCTCCAGGGCGGAGACGCCGGCCTCCGCGATCAACGCCAGGTGGCGCAGCGCCGCCGGCAGGATCATCGTCTTGGCGATCGAGAAGGTCGTCTCGGCCTCGATGTTGGCGCGCAGCGCGTACTGCTCGGCCCAGACCTCGAAGCGCGACTCCAGCTCGCGCTTGGAGAGCACGTTGTATTTCTCGAAGGCGGCGACCGACTCGTCGGCAAGCACCTCGGGCAGGGCGTCGGGCGTCGTCTTCAGGTTCTTCAGCCCGCGCTGCTCCGCCTCGGCGTGCCACTCCTCGGAGTAGTTGTCGCCGCCGAAGACGATCGCCTTGTTGGCGGTGTAGGACTCCTTGACGATCTCGATCACGGCCTGGGAGACGTCCTTGCCGGTCCCCGTCTTCGCCTCCAGCTCGTCGGCGAGCTCGTCGATTGCCTCGGCGACGATCGTGTTGAGGACCGTGTTGGGGAAGGCCAGGGACATGCTCGAGCCGAGCGCCCGGAACTCGAACTTGTTGCCGGTGAAGGCGAAGGGCGAGGTCCGGTTGCGGTCGCCGCCGTGCTTGGGCAGCGGCGGCAGCACCGTCGCGCCGAGGTCGAGGAAGGAGGCCGGCGTGTGCGGGTCCCCTTCGCCGGTGGCGATCGCCTCGAAGACCTTCTCCAGCTCGGAGCCGAGGAAGATCGAGATGATCGCCGGCGGCGCCTCGTTGGCGCCGAGGCGGTGGTCCTGGCCGATGTCGGCGGCCGAGGCGCGCAGCAACCCCTGGTGCTTGTTGACCGCCTGGATCACGGCCGCGCAGAAGAAGAGGAAGTGGACGTTGTCCGCCGGCGTGTCGCCGGGCTCCAGCAGGTTGCTGCCGGTATCCGTCCCCATCGACCAGTTGTTGTGCTTGCCCGAGCCGTTGATGCCGGCGAAGGGCTTCTCGTGCAGCAGGCAGACGAGGCCGTAGCGGCGGGCGACGTTTTCGAGCACCCGCATCGTCAGCTGCTGGTGGTCGGAGCCGACGTTGGAGTTCTCGAAGACCGGCGCGATCTCGTACTGGCCCGGCGCCACCTCGTTGTGGCGGGTCTTGACCGGGATGCCGAGCTTGCGCATCTCCAGCTCCGACTCCATCATGAAGGCGAGCACCCGCTCGGGGATCGTGCCGAAGTAGTGGTCGTCGAGTTCCTGGCCCTTGGGCGGCTTGGCGCCGAACAGCGTGCGGCCGGTCGAGATCAGGTCGGGGCGCTCGAAGAAGTACTGCTCGTCGATCAGGAAGTACTCCTGCTCGGGCCCGACCGTGGTGAAGACGCGCGTGCTCTCCTCGTCGCCGAGCAGCTTCAGCGCCTTGATCGCGGCTCCGGAGAGGGCGTCCATCGAGCGCAGCAGCGGGATCTTCGCGTCCAGCGCCTCGCCGGTCCAGGAGGCGAAGGCGGTCGGGATGCAGAGCAGCGAGCCGTTCGGGTTCTCGAGGATGAAGGCGGGGCTGGTCGGGTCCCAGGCGGTGTAGCCGCGCGCCTCGAAGGTTTCGCGCACGCCGCCGGTCGGGAAGGAGGAGGCGTCCGGCTCGCCCTGGATCAGCTCTTTGCCGGAGAAGCCGGCGAGCGCCTTGCCTTCGCCGCCCTTCGGCTCGAAGAAGGAGTCGTGCTTCTCGGCGGTCGAGCCGGTGAGCGGCTGGAAGACGTGCGTGAAGTGGGTGGCGCCGTTCTCCAGGGCCCAGTCCTTCATCGCCGAGGCGACCGCGTCGGCGACCTCGACGTCGATCGCTTCACCCGCCTCGAGGCTGCTCTTCAGCTTCTCGAAGACGTCGCCGGGCAGCCGTTCGCGCTGCACCGCGACGGAGAAGACGTTGGCGCCGAAGGCTTCGTTCTCGGGCAGGGTCAGGTCGATCGCGCCGAGGGCCTCTCCGTTGGAGCTCCACTGCGCTGCGGTCACGTTCTGCTGGCGGATACGGGTCATCGCTCTGTCGTCCCTCGCTTGGCGTCGCGCCCGGTCGGCGGGCACGGTCGGTTACCGGTCAACTCCCATTGAAGAGCCGAAAAGAGAGACTAGTGCCAATCCTCCGAAGATGCCTTTGTACCCGGGTACAAGGATCGCCCAGCGCCCTTGTCCAGCCGTTCATCGGCTGACTTCGTCTTTCGTTCCGCATACCGGAACGAAAGACGAAGTCAGCCGGAGAGGGGGGTGGCGGCGAGGAGGCCCAGCGGGTGGCGGAGGCGGAAGCCGCCGCCGGGGCGCATGTATTCGCTCCAGCCGGGGCCGCTGCGGTCGCCGTCTTCGGTCATCGAGGTGTCCCAGCGCAGGCCGGCGATGACGGCGAAGACGTGTTCGCGATTGGCGTAGACCCGCACCCAACTGCCGGCGCCGCCGCCGCCCCAGCGCATGAAGCCGGTCGAGTCGAGCGGCGCTTCGAGCAGGCCGGCGGCGTGCAGCACGTAGCTGACCGAGCCCGAGCAGTCATAGCCGCGCGAGCTCCAGTCGCGGTGCCCGCCGCCCCAGACGTAGGGACGGTGGCGGATACGGTTCGCCGCCTCGATCATCGCCGCGACTGCGGGTGGGGCGGAGGGAGGGGCGACGGCGCGCCCGCCGGGCAACAGCGTCGCCGACGAGCCGGATCGCGCTTGAGCGGATGGCCGAGATTGGCTTGCCGGTAGGGTTTCGCGGCCCCCTAACCTCGGAGGAACCCAGCCAAATGTTCGTCTCGAAGGCCGCCGTCGTCGGCGGCGGCACCATGGGCGGGGAGATCGCGCAGGCGATCGCCGCGGCCGACATCCCAGTCGTCGTCAAGGATGTCGAGCAGAAGTTTGTCGACGCCGCGCTGGAGAGGGCGCGCGCCGTCACCGAGGGCCAGCTCGCCCGCTTGGTCAAGAAGGAGAAGCTGACCCAGGACGCCGTCGACGCCCGCCTCGCCGAGGTGATGGGCCTGATCGTCGGCACGACGACCTACGAGGAGTTCGGTGACGTCGACTTCGTCGTCGAGGCGGTGCCCGAGCGGATGGAGATCAAGCGGGCCGTATTCGCCGAGCTCGACGCCGCGACCCCCGGCCACGCGATCCTCGCCTCCAACACCTCCTCGCTCTCGATCTCCGAGATGGCGGAGACGACGTTGCGACCGGACAGGGTCGTCGGCTTCCACTTCTTCTACCCGGCCTCGGTGATGCCGCTGGTCGAGGTGATCGCCGGCGAGGACACCTCCGAGGAGACCGCCACCGTCGCCTACAACTTCGCCCAGGCGATCAAGAAGCAGCCGATCGTCTGCGGCGAGGTGCCCGGCTTTGTCGTCAACCGCATCCTGATGGCGACGATCGGCGAGATCTGGCGCGCCCAGGAGGAGCAGGGCCTCTCATTGGCGGCGATCGACGAGGCGATCGCGGGCGCCCAGCTGGCGCCGATGGGGCCCTTCTTCCTCACCGACCTGCTCGGCCTCGACACCGTCCTGCACGTCGCCGAGCACCTCGCCGACTCCTACGGCGAGGGCTTCTACGTGCACGAGGGCCTGCGGCAGCTGGTCGCCGACGGCAAGCTCGGCGCCAAGTCCGGCGGCGAGGGCTTCTTCAAGGACGGCGAGCAGAACGTCCCCGGCGACGCCGAGCCCGACGCCGAGGAGATGGTCGCGATGTTCACCTGCAGGGCCCTGATCGAGGCCTGCCTGCTGGTCGAGGAGGGCGTCTGCTCGGTCCGTGACATCGACGTCGGGATGATGGCCGGCGCCGGTCTCGACCCGCGCAGAGGCCTGCTGCCACCGTTCTGGAAGGCCGACGTCGAGGGGCTCGACACGATGCTCGAGCGGATGGAGGGGCTGCGCGAGCGCCACGGCGATCGCTTCGCCCCGCCGATCCTGCTGCGCCGCCTCGTCGCCCAGGGCCGCCACGGGATGAAGGCCGGCCAGGGCTTCTACCCCTACCCCCGGCCCGACGAGGGCGAACAGGCCGAGACCGTGAAGCTCGAGACGCGCGGCGACGTCGCCGTCGCCTGGCTCGCCAACGCGCCGATGAACGCCGTCTCGCCCGACGTGATCCGCGACCTGAAGACCGTCTGGGAGCGGGTCAAGGCGGCCGACGAGGTCGGCGCGATGGTGATCGCCTCCTCGATCCCACTCGTCTTCTCGGCCGGCGCCGACATCAAGGCCTTCACCCAGATGGACGAGGCCGGCGGCGAGGAGCTGATCAACACCGCCCACGCGCTGCTGCGCGACTTCGGCCAGGTGCGGGTGGCGACGATCGCCGCCGTCAACGCGCTCGCCTTCGGCGGTGGCTGCGAGCTGGTGATGGCCTGCGACGCGCGGATCGCCGCGGAGGCGGCCGTCTTCGGCCAGCCCGAGGTCAAGCTCGGGATCATCCCCGGCTTCGGCGGCACGCAGCGGCTGCCCCGCCTCGTCGGTCCGAGCAAGGCGTTGGAGATGAACCTCATCGGCGACGCGATCCTCGCCGGCGAGGCGCTCGACTCGGGCCTCGCCAACCGCGTCGTCCCCGACCACGAGCTCTTCGAGACCGCCCTGATGTGGGGCCGCAAGCTCGCCGGCCAGGCCCCGGTCGCGGTCGAGCAGGTCAAGCGCGTCTCGCACGCCGGCGACCTCGACGAGGGAATCGAGGCCGAGAAGCAGGGCTTCGCCACCGCCTTCGGCAGCGAGGACGCCAAGGAGGGCATCTCCGCCTTCCTAGCCAAGCGCACCCCGAAGTGGAGCGGCAAATAGGGGGCCGACGGGCCGAAAAGCGCGTCATGTCAGCGCAAATCGGCCCGTCGGCCGAGGTTGCGCGGCTTGCGGAGCTGATTCGGGAGTCGCGGTCGACGGTCGCGTTGACCGGGGCGGGGGTCTCGGTTCCGTCTGGGATACCTGACTTCCGCACGCCGGAGACGGGGCTGTGGGCGAACGTCGACCCGATGGAGGTCGCCCACATCGACGTCTTCGAACGCGACCCGGCGCGCTTCTGGTCCTACTACCGGCCGCGCTTCCAGTCGCTTGGGGACAAGCGGCCCAACGCCGCCCACGAGGCGCTGGCCGAGCTCGAGCGACGCGGCCTGATCGAGGGCGTGATCACGCAGAACATCGACCGCCTGCACCGCGCCGCCGGCTCGGAGCGCGTGATCGAGGTGCACGGCTCGATCGAGACCTCGACCTGCCGACGATGTGCGGCCAGCTATGGCATCGAGGAGGTCGACGGCCTCTTCGACGCGGACGGCGTCGCCGCCTGCGGCGCCTGCGGCGGCCCGGTCAAGCCCGACGTCGTCCTCTTCGGCGAGATGTTGCCCGAGCGGGCGATGCGCGAGGCCCAGGCGCTCGCCGAAGCGGCCGACCTGATCCTCTGCGTCGGCTCTTCGCTTGCCGTCCACCCGGTCGCCGGCCTGCCGGCCGTGACCCTGGAGCGCGGTGGCCAGCTGGCGCTGGTCACCAAGGGCCCGACGCCCTACGACGACGATGCCGCGATCAAGCTGGAAGGCGAGGTCGACGAGGAGCTGGGAGCCCTGGTCGCGGCCCTTTGCTAGGCGCCGCGCGGCTCAGAACTCGATGCCCTGCCGTTCGCACTCGGCGACGACCGTATTCGAGCGCGGCGTGTCGAAGCGGGCCGCGTGGGCGCACTTGGCTTCCGCCTCGGCACCGCAACCGCTGATCGTTTCGGCGCCGACGATCCCGGCCGTCTCGGCGCGGATGCAGCCCATCGGGGTGGGAGGGTTGCTGTCGCCGACCGTCGCGAAGACGACGGCGAGCATCGCGGCGACGGTCACCACGAGGATGGCCAAGGCGGCCTTGATCTCGCGAGGGTTGAGCTTGTAGAGCGGCGTCGTCTGCCGCGCGTAGTGCCCTTCGAGTGGCATGAGCGGCAGGTTATCCGGCACCTGCCGGGCTCGACCACGCCAGCGTGGCGAAGATTTCGCGCCGATCTTTAGACACGTGTACGTAGTGGCGCGCGGCTTCTGGCGAGAGGGTTTGGCGGTCCGAGAAGCACCCTAGTCGAGAAAGGAACTAACACTTCTTATGGATTGGCTGAACGAAGGCGCCAACTCGTGGCAGATGACCGCCGCCACCCTTGTGGGCCTGATGAGCGTCCCTGGCCTGGTCGTGCTCTACGGCGGCGTGATGCAGAAGCGCTGGTCGGTGAACTCGATGATGATGGCGTTCGTCGCCTTCGCGATCGTGCTCGTCCTCTGGGTGCTGGTCGGCTTCAAGATGGGGTTCGGCGAGCCGATCCACGCCATCTCCGACAGCGGCTTCTTCGGGAACTTCCTCGGTAAGCCGGGCTCGATCCTGAACAGCAACGACCTGCTGCAGCAGGCGCACATCCCGGAGCTGCCGGAAGAAGAATTCCTCTTCCCGCAGTCGACGCTCGCCTATTTCCAGATCGTCTTCGCGGCGATCACGCCGATCCTGATGCTGGGCTCCGTGCTCGGGCGGATCAACTTCAAGGCCTGGATCCCGTTCGTCGCCCTCTGGACGCTGCTCTGCTACCCGATCAACGCCTTCCTGATCTGGGGCGGCGGCTTCTTCGCCCAGCAGGGCGCCGTCGACTACTCGGGCGGCTACGTGATCCACCTCGCCGCCGGCGTCTCGGGCTTCGTCGCCGCGGCCGTGATCGGGCCGCGCCTGCAGCGCGATCGCGAGGTAGACGCGCCTAACAACCTGGCGATGGTCGCGGTTGGCGCCGGCCTGCTCTGGATGGGCTGGAACGGCTTCAACGGCGGCGACTGGTACAGCGCCGGCGACATCGCCTCCGCATCGCTGCTCAACACCAACATCTGCGTCGCGGTCGCCTTCTTGAGCTGGGTCGCTCTCGACTACCTGACGGGCCGCAAGCCGAGCCTGATCGGTTCCGTCAACGGCATGATCGTCGGCCTCGTCGCGATCACCCCCGGCGCCGGCTTCGTCAACGGCTGGGCCGCGATCGTCATCGGCATCGTCGCCTCGGCGATCGTCTACCTGGCGCTCAACTACCTGAGCCGCACGGCGCCATTCCGCAACGTCGACGACACGCTCGGGGTCGTGTACACGCACGGCTTCGCGGGCGTCGCCGGCGGTCTCCTCGTCGGGATCTTCGCCAACAACCTGATGGCGGGCGAACACGAAGGCCTGATCTCCGGCGGTGGGCTGCACCTCCTAGGGGTCCAGGCCTACACGGCGGCGTGGGTGATCGCCTTCTCCGCGATCATGACCTACGTCCTGCTCAAGCTCATCGGCATCTTCGTCCCGCTGCGGATGACCGAGGCCGAAATGGAGGAGGGCGACATCGCCGTCCACGGCCACGAGGTGTACCCGTCCGACGTGCCGTCGCTCGGGTACCCGGATGGCGTCCCGGCGGCGCCGGCCGCGCCGGCCGCGCCGGCGCCAGGGGGCGTCTCCGGCTAGGCAACGGCCGGCTTCCTGGCAGCCGGCCGAATCGAGGAGGAAGCGAACCGCCCCCGACTCTCCCGGGGGCGGTTCGCTTTTCGGGTGGGGTCGAGTCCGTTCGCCGTCAGGCGGCTGCCTGCCGCTCGGCCGAGCCGGCGACCTCGCGCAGCACGTCGAGCATCGTCGCCACCGCCGGGGTGACGGCGGCGCCGCGGCGCACGGCGGCGAGGACGCGGCGCACCGGGCTGCCCGGGTCCAGCGCCCGGATTTCGATGTCGGAACGCCTCGCGGAGAGCGCCATCTGGGGGATCAGGGCGACGCCGACCCCGGCGGCGACCAGGCCCTGGACGGTCTGGTAATCGTCGCTCTCGAAGGAGACCCGCGGCTCGAACCCGGCCGCGTGGCAGGAGCGGACGACGTGGCGCGCGCAGGGGCTGGTCGCCGAGGTCTGCACCCAGGGCTCCTCGCTCAGATCCTCGAGCCGCACCCTGCGCCGCCGCGCCAGCCGGTGGCTGGCCGGCAGGGCGAGGTGCAGCGGGTCTTCGAGCAGCTCGAAGCGCCGCAGCCCGGCGCCGAGCCGCTCGCCGACGCCGGGGAACTCGAAGAGCAGGGCGAGGTCGAACTCTCCGGCCCGCAGGCGCGGCGCGATCCGATCCGGCTCGTCCTCGGCCAGCGTCAGCTCGACGCCCGGGTGCGAGGCGCGCAGGCTGGCGATCGCCCGCGGCAGCAGGGTGCCGCCGGCGGTGGGGAAGGAGGCGACCCGCAGCCGTCCCCCGCGCCCGCCCGCGATCGCCTCGACCTCGGTCTCGGCCGCCTCGATGCGGGCGAGGATGCCGTCGGCGTGGTGGGCCAGCGCGGCTCCCGCCGGCGTGGGCAGGACGCCGCCGCGGTCGCGCTCGATCAGCTTCGCCCCGACCTCGCCCTCGAGCGTCGCGATCGCCTGCGAGACGGCCGACTGCGAGTAGGAGAGGGCGTCGGCGGCCGCTGAGAAGGAGCCGCGGGCCACGACCTCGCGCAGGACTTTGAGCCGGGTCGCGTTTAGCATAAGCAAAGCTTATTCAAACGATAGGAACTAACAGTTGCGCTGATGCAAGGACCGTGTGAGCATCGAGTCGAACTTCTCTTCACGACCGAATCGCCCACAAGGAGGAACCAGATGTCGACCCGAATCATCGTTTCCTACGACGACACCGACAACGACCGCGACGCGCTGGCCCTCGGCCGCCTGCTCGCCTTCGGCGGCGCCGAGCTCTCGCTCGCCTACGTCCGCCACTCGCAGGGCGGCGCGCTCGAGCAGAAGGAGGCCGAGGACCTGCTGGCGCACGGCGCCGAGTCCGTCGGCGCTCCGGACATGCCGCGCCACGTCGTCGTCAACCCCGGTACCAGCGTCGGCCTCGCCGAGCTGGCCGAGCGCGAGGACGCCGACGTGATCGTCTTCGGCTCCGAGTACCGGACCGCGCCCGGCACGGTCAAGCCCGGGATCTCCGCTCACAAACTGCTGCTAGGCGGCCCGGCGGCGATCGCGGTGGCTCCCTCCGGACTGCACACCCGCTCCTCGGTCAGCGTCGGCACGGTCGGCGTCATCGACGAAGGCGACGAGGCGGCCCGCCAGACCGCGGCCAGCCTCGGCGAGGCGCTTGGCGCCTCGGTGGTCGAGCGCGGCGGCGGCCCGGTCGACCTGCTCGTCGTCGGCTCGCGGCCGGAGTCGCCGATCGGCAAGGTGACGCTCAGCGCGGCCAGTGACTACGTGATCGAGACGGCGACCTATCCCGTCCTTGTCGTGCCGCGCGGCGGCCCGATCGAGTTCGCCAAAGCCGGCGCCAACGAGCCGGTCGGCCCGGCCGACCCGGAGCCGGCGGTCACCGCTTAGGGCTCGCGTTTCACGACGAGGATCACGGCCGCGATCGAGGGATCGCGGCCGTCGATCCGGTCGGCCGCCTCGACCCAGGCGAGGGGGCGGGCGCCGCGGCCGTCGACCATCTCGGCCACCGCCGCCTCCGGCGTGTCGGCCTCGACCACGAAGGCGTCGGGGGCTTTCGGCGGCGGCGCGCTCGTCAGCTCGCGCGCGGTGACGTCCTCGGCCGAGCGCTCCGCGTTCGACCACCCCTGGCCGAAGGCGAGGTCGGGATTGTCGAGATGGCGGCCCTCGAGGATCTTCAGCGAGCTCTCGCGCGGGTCCCACTCGCTTTCGGCCAACTCGAAGGTTCGGCGCGCCAGCCACGGGTCAAGCACCTTCTCCCGGAGCTCCTCGCGGCTCAGGTTGAAGAGCCGCGCGTGGCTCATCGGCGAGCTGAGCTGGACGTGGAAGGGCACTCCCGAACCATATGCTGCGCCGCGTGCCGAGCCCCCTGCCCGACGCGGTGATCTTCGACAACGACGGCCTGCTGCTCGACACCGAGTCGGTCTGGACGCGGGCCGAGCAGGACCTCTTCGAGCGACGCGACCTCGAGTTCACGCCGGCCCACAAGCGCGAGCTGGTCGGCACCTCGGCCGAGATCGCCGGCGGCATCCTCGAACGGCGCCTGGCCGAGCCCGGGCGGGCAGCCGATCTGATCGAGGAGCTCAACGAGCTCGTCGTCGCCGAGCTCGAGCACGGCGTCGAGGTGATGGTCGGCGCCCGCGACCTGTTGCGTTCGCTGAAGCGACGTGGCACCCCGCTCGGCCTGGTCTCCAACTCGCCACTGGCCTTCGTCCGCCGCTCGCTGGAGATCGTCGGTTTCGAGGACCGCTTCGATGTGGTCCTCAGCGCCCACGAAGTGGCCGCGCCGAAGCCCGCCCCGGATCCATACCTGGAGGCTTGCCGGCGGCTCGGGGTGGAGGCGGGACCGGAAGTCGTCGCCTTGGAGGACTCGCCAACGGGTGTCGCCGCTGCCCGGGCCGCCGGACTGACCGTGATCGGCGTCCCATCACTGGACGGCATCGAGCTGGACGAAGCGCACGAGATCGCGGGGTCGTTGCTCGATGCGGTTGTGGCTAGGCGACTGGCGTTGTAGGGGAGGCGGAGGGAGGGGGCGTCTCCCGTTCTGACAAGTGCCGGTCCAGTTGGACCGGCACTTTGAGTATCCGCCAGCCCGGGAGACGCCCCCTCCCTCCGCCTCCCGAAAACGTCGGTCTTAGCTCGACAGGATGCGGCGCCGGCGGAGGACTCGCTCGCAGATGGAGAGCAGGTCGGCGAGGCCAGCGGTTGCGTCTGAGTGGAGATCCCCGCTCAACGCGGACTCAGCCAGCTTGACTGACTCGCTGCGACGAGACTCGATCGCGGCCATATCCGCTTCATGATCGGGGTCGTCGAGGGCGCCAGGAAGCTCGGCGAGCAGCGCTTCCATGCCGACTCGCAGCTGCAACGCTGCCTCGCGGGTGCGGCCGGCGTCGAGGTCGGCGCGGGCACGGAGGAGGAGGGTCTCGCAGACGTCGAGGCGCTCGCGTCCGCCGAGGACGGCAGCGACGCGTTCCTGGGGACGAAGCTCGTCGTCGCGGCGGCGCCGGGCGGAGGTTCCGGCGCGGAGATCCACCTCCCGAGCCTCCGAGGACTCGCCGACCGCCACCTGCTGGCCGCTGCCGTAGCCGAGACGCGCGGCGACCGCTCGCTCGGGGGCCAGCACCTGAGGGTGGGGCTCGGCGCTGGCCACCGCGTGGGCGTGCAGAGCCTGGTTGAGAGCGGTCAGCGCTTCGGCGACGAGGTCGTCGATCGCCTCCTCCTCGGCCGTCACGCGTTCCAGCCAGCGCCCGGCGGCGGCCTCCTCGTCGAAGGCGGCGAAGGCGCGAACCAGGGTCGCCCGGCCCAGCGGCAGCGACCGTGGCTCGGAGTCCGGGGGCGCGGCGCGGGGCTTGCGCCGCTTTCGCCGCGGAGGGGGCGGGGCGCCGTGCGTTTCGACGACGAGGACGCGCTCCTCGTGGCCGTCGCGCAGCACGTAGCGCCCGTCGGCGATCGCGAGCGCGCCGGGGAGGTCGAGCTGGACGAATGGGAAGAGGCGGGTCAGGGGCCCGATTCTGCTGGAAAGCTCAGTCGCCCGAGCCCGACTGCTCGCCGGCGCCGCCCTGCCCGTCGGGCAGGGCGTATTTCGAGGGCGCGGCCGGCACCGTCGGGTTTTCGATTTCGCCGAGCCGCTTGGTCAACCGGTCCCACTTTTCGGGCGAGAGCTGTCCGAGGCTGGGCGCCAGGGCGCTGGCGCCGCCGATGCCGCCGAGGAAGGAGGCCATCTCGCGGCCCCATTCGGTTTCCTCGCCCTCGTTGTATTCGGCGTGGCTGAGCGGCACGCCGTTCGCGTCGGCGAAGCCGATCTCGATCGAGCCGCCGGGGACGAAGGTCGCGATCTGCTCGCCCGCGGCGACCCGCTCGCCTGGGTGCACCGTCGCCGCCACGCCCTCGTAGACGAAGATCACCTGGCCGGCGCGCTCGCCGCTCACCAGCTGGTAGAGGACGCCGCCGCCTTCGGGCCAACCCGGAGCCCCGACCGCGAGGATTTTGGCGTCGCCGACGGCGACGATCGGCCCGGTGCCGGTGAAGTCGACGCCCTGGTCGATGCGTCCTTCGGTCGCCGAGAGGAAGGGACTGACGTATTCGATTTCGAAGCCGGGCTGGTAGCCGACGTGCACGTGGTCGTAATGGTCGGCCATCGCGAAGCTGGTTTCGCCGGGCAGGTCCTCGAGCGAGATCACCTGATGCGGGTGCATCGTCCCCTGCAGGCGCAGCACGGTCTTGATCAGCGCGTCCGCCAGCGTGCCTGGGCCCTGGTGGCCGGTCACCGGCACACCGTCGATCGTGGCGATGTCGACCGCGTCGCCCGTGCTGTGCTCGGAGACGTTGCCCGAAGTCGTCAGCGTGCCGTGGCCGCACTCCAACGAGGTGATCGACAGTTCGAAGCCTTCCGAGGTCAGGTACTCGAGCATCGCCAGGAGCCGGCGGTCGATCCTCCCTGTGGCCACGTCCTGGCGGCCGCATTCGTAGATTGTCAGAGCTTCGTCGTGCAGGACGCGCTGCTGCAGCGCTTCCTTGGGTAGGAGTAGGACGCCGCCGATGCCAAGGGTGGCCGAGAGGGCGTTCTTGCCGTTGGCGCGGTAGATCGCGGTCGCTTCGAGCAGCTTCCAGCCGTCGAGGATCGCCTTCGGATCGATCGCGGCGGCGCCGGAGCCGGCGGGGAGGATCGCGAAGTTGAGGTGCGGGTCCAAGCCGTCGGCGGCGGGGCCGACGCGGCCGATCACGGCGCCGCCGACAACCCTCGAGCCGACCTCGAGGGTTTCGCTGGGGCTCTCGCCGGACTGGCTGCCCGCTTCTTCGGACGGCTCTTCATGGGCACGCTCGGGAAGCGCGTAGAGGCGCGGGCGCATGTTCTCGCTGTCGACCACCGGTTGCGGTTCGGTGCCGGCGCTGAGCACGCCGCCGCCGTCGCGGACGATCTCGCCAAGCTCGGCGTAGACGTAGCGGTTGCGGTAGGCGTCTTCGAGGACGATGTAGTTGCCCAGCTTCGGCGAGCTTCCCATCGCCTTGATCACGCCGTCGTTGACGGCGACGACCGGCGCGCCCTGGTGGGTGAAGATGTTGATCCCGCGCTCGGTAGGGGAGGAGGAGACGATTTCTTCGGAGGCGTCGTCGCCTTCGTCCGAGCGCTTCTGCGCTTCGCGCGCCGACAGGTCGTCCGCGTAGCTGGCGTCGGCGGCGACCGGGAAGTGGGCGCCCTGGGTCAGGCCGGTCAGCGAGCCGACCAGGTCAGGCGGCAGCTTTCCGTAGGCGCGCGCCGTCGCCAGGACCTCCTGCACGTACCAGTCGGCGTGGTTGTAGGTGTAGATCGCTTTGTAGAGGTCGCCGCTGCCGCCGCTGATCTTGAGCAGGTGGGCGGCGGCGCAGATCGCGTCGACCGGGTTGTAGGGGTCCTTGCGGCCGTCGCCGTTGGCGTCGAGCCCGTAGGCCTCCCAGCTGGAAGGGAGGAACTGCATCCAGCCGATCGCGCCCGCCGTCGAGGGCCCCATGTTGGTGCCGAAGCCGGTCTCGATCTTGTTGATCGAGGCGAGGACCTCCCAGGGGATGCCGTACTCGGTTCCGCACGACTCGTAGATCGGCAGCAGGAAGGGCGGGATCTCGAAGGAGTCGATGACGAAGTTCGGCACGCCGATCGGAGCGGGCCCGAAGGGGGCGATCGTCACCGTCGGGTTGGCTTCGGTCGGGGCGCCACCGGTGCCGTACTGCAGGCCGCCACTGGAGTCGCCTTCGGGGAGCTGCACGCCGGCCGTCGCGGGCGGCGCGGTGACGCCGCCGGAGTGGCCGCCGCCGCCCGTTTGGGCGCCGATCGCTTCGTTGCGATGAGCGGATTCGTCGCCGCCGATCGCGGCGCCCTGCTGGAAGTCGGCTTCGCCGGACGCCGACGGCGCCGGCGCTTCGCCTTCCCCGCTGGTGACGGGAGCCGGTTCCTCGTTGGGGTCCGCCGGCGAGGCGCAATCGGGGTCTTCCGCGTCGATCGCCCCGTCCCCGTCGTCGTCGAGGCCGTTGGCGCAGGTCGGGGCTTCGGCGACCGACGGAACGGTGCTGAGGCCGCTAGCTTCGGTCGGCTGGGCCGAGGAGAGCTGCTCGGCACCGGCGAAGCCGACCCCGAGCGCCGTGGCGATCCCGAAGCAGGCCAGGGCGATTGTCAGTGCAAGCTTGTGTCTCATCGGACTGCTTCGTCGTCCCCGCGATACCCGTACAGCGGTCCGTGTGTCCACTCCCCGCGCCACACGCAAGCCCAAGCTACTTGGTGACCGGGGGGTTGGCAACGACCCCCGCCTGCCCCCAACAAGCCCTTAATCAACGTCGATCGCATGCCTGAGAGCGGCAGGATTTCAACTGAGCCGGATGCGCTCGTTAAGCTGCTGTCAATGGACGAGTACGACCCCGACGGGCTGCGGGCCCGCAGCGAGCAGGCAATCGGCGAGCTCGCCCAGGCCCTGCTCGACAGCAACGTGCTCGAGAACGCCGTCGCGGCGGCGTTCGGAGCCCGCGAGAAGGCGCTCGAGGCCCAGCAGGCGGCGATGAGCGCCCTCAACCTCCCCTCGGCGGGCGACGTCGAGCGCCTCGAGCGTCGCGTGCGCTCGCTCTCGCAACGTTTGGAAGAGGTCGAGGACCAGCTCGATCGGGCTACGCGCGACGTCAGCGAAATGCGCCGTCAAATCGCGGCCGAAAAGCGCGCCAACGGCGAAGACTAACCCTCCACTTTAGGTTGAGAGTACGATCCTGGCCGCCTGGCCGGCCCGTTTCTCCCGGATCTCCAGCTCCTCTGTTTCGAGCGCCCGATCGCCGGCCTCGATCTCAACCACCACCAGCACTACCGCGATGCTGAGACCGAGGCCCCGCGCGCGACTGAGCAGCGGCGCGGTCTGCATGTCGGCAGCGAGGACGCCGGCCGGCAGCGCCTCGGCTCGCGGGTGCAGGTCGAAGCTGGCGACGGCACTCGTTCGCCCGTCGCCGTCCAGCGCCTCGGCGAGTCGTTCGGTCAACTCTGGGTCGGGTCTCGCGGTCGTCCCGGCGGCGAGGCCGTGGGCGGCCGCGCTGCCGCCTTCGGCGAGCGCCTCGCTGACCACGAGGAGGTCGCCGAGCCCCACCTCGGCGCCTCCGGCGCAGCTGCCGACCCTGATCGCACGCCGCACGCCGAGCTCGGCGAGGTCGCCGAGCACGAGCGTGGCACTTGGCCCGCCGATGCCCGTCGCCTGGATCGTCAGCGGGTGCCCGGCCGGCGTCCGGCCCGAGTAGCCCCAGAGCCCGCGGGCGTGGTTGCTCATCTTTGGCTGCGTGAGCAGCTCCTGCGCGAGCAGCAGGGCGCGCCCCGGATCGCCGACGAGGATCGCGTCGGCGGCGAGCGGGGCGGTGGGGCGGAGGCGCAGCGGCACCGCCTGACCCTATTCGCCGCTGCCACTCGCGACAGTTCCGCCTCCCGGATCTTCTCCAGGCGTCCAATGTGGGTCGGGGCGCGCGCCTGGAGGATGCCCTCGATGAAGAAGATCGAGAAGCTCGAGATCGTGGTCGAGGACGGTGAGGTGGACGCCGTCGTCGAGACGATCTTGCGCCACGCCCGGTCCGGGGAGGCCGGCGACGGCAAGGTCTTCGTCCTCCCGGTCGAGGGCGCGATCCGCGTTCGCACCGGTGAGGGCGGGGGAAAAGTCCTGCAGGGGCGGGAGGAGCCGGAGATTCCGGCCTGAGCGCGCCGGCAGGCGAACAACCCATCCCAGGGGGCGGGGCGGCTAGCCGCCCCGCCCCTCGTTAGCCTCGAACTCATGCCGTCAGAGGAGCGCATCTCGGTCGCGGAGGCGTCGCGACGCTCGGGAGTCTCGGCCAGCACCCTGAAGCGTTGGGCCGAGGAGAAGGTGGTGCCGGTGCGGCGCGGCCGCTGGACGGCCGCCGCCGCCGCCCAAGCTCGGGTCGTGGCCCGGATGCGGGCGCGCGGCCACTCGCTCGAGGATTTGAAGCGGGCGGGGCGCGAGGGGCGCCTGGCCTTCGGCTTCGCCGAGGACCTCTTCCCGGCGCCGGCGGAGCAGGAGACCGTGGAGCAGGTGGCGCGCGACACCGGCCTCGAGCCGGAGCTGATCGAGCGCATCCTCGTCATCCTCGGCACCCCGCTCGAGCGCGAGCGGCTGCTCAGCCCCCACGACGCGCAGGCGATGCGCCACTGCGCCCGGGTCCTTGCCGCCGGCTTCCCGCTCGTCGCCTTCCTGCAGCTGGTGCGGGTGTACGCCCAGTCGCTGCGCCGTATCGCCGACGCCGAGGTGCGGCTCTTCCACCACTACGTGCACGAACCGCTGATCCGCGACGCCGTGCCGGAGCTCGAGATGGCGGAGGAGATGGGCGAGCTGGCCAGCGACCTGCTGCCACTCGCCTCGCCGCTGATCGACTACCTGCACAACCGCTACCTGCGCTTCTTCCTCGAACAGGACGTGATCGGCCACATGGAGACTGATTTCGACATTTCCCCCGACCTGAGCCAGGTGCCGGTCACGCTCTGCTTCATCGACCTCACCGGGTTCACCCGCTACACCGAGGAAGAGGGCGACCTGGAGGCCCTTGACGTGGTCGAGACCTTCGTCGAGACGGTGGAGGCGACGCTGCCGCCCGAGGCCACGCTCGTGAAGACGATCGGCGACGAGGTGATGGTCGTCTCGCCCGATGCCGTCTCGCTCACCGAGTGGGCGGTCGGGCTGCTCGACCGCTTCCCCGCTCGTCCGCAGCCGCGGGTCGGCATCCACTTCGCCCGCGCCGTCTACCGCGACGGCGACTACTTCGGCACCCACGTCAACCTCGCCCACCGGGTGGTCAACCGCGCCCAGGCGGGGGAGGTCCTGGTCACCGACCGGATCGTCGAGGCGATCGATGGCCACAAAGGACTCGACTTCGAGCCGATTGGCGAGGTCGGCCTCAAAGGCTTCCCCAAACCGACGTCGCTCTTCCTGGTGCGCGCGACACTTACGGCGTGAGCCCCGAGACGATGTTGGAGGCGGTGCGCGAGGGTGGGCTGCTCCCGCCGGGTGTGCCGGTTGTGGCGATGCTCTCCGGAGGGCGGGACTCGACCTGCCTGGTCGACCTGGCCGCGCGCCTGCTCGACGCCGAGTTGGTGACCGCGGTCCACGTCAACTACCGCCTGCGCGAGGACGCCGATGAGGACGAGGCGTTTTGCGAGGCGTTTTGCGAGCGGCTCGGCGTCCGGCTCGAGGTCGAGCGCCCGCGCCGACCCGAGGGACCGGGCAACCTCCAGTCCTGGGCGCGCGACGCGCGCTACGCGGCCGCGGCTCGGCTGGCGCACGGTGGCGGGGCACGGATCGCGACCGGGCACACCGCCGACGATCAGGTCGAGACGATCCTCTACCGGCTCGCCTCCTCGCCGAGCCGGCGGGCCCTGCTCGGGATGAAGCCGCGCGACGGCAGCCTGGTGCGGCCACTTCTTCCCTTCACTCGGGAGGAGACGACCGCCTACTGCGAAGAGCGCGGGCTGGCCTGGCGCGACGACCCGACGAACGAGGAGGGCGGCTACGCCCGCAACCGGGTGCGCAACGACCTTCTGCCGGCCCTCACCGAGATCCACCCCGCCGCCTCTCGCAACGTGCTGCGCACGGCCGCGCTGTTGCGCGACGAGGCGGAGGTGCTCGACGCGTTGGTCGACGCCGAGCTGGAGGGCTCCAACGGGCCGGAGGGGACGATCGCCGTGCGGCGGCTGGCGGAGCTGCCGGGTGCGTTGCGGCGCCTCGTCGTCCAGCGCCTCGCCGACCGCGCCGCTGGCCGGCCGGTGCCCGGCGCCGCCAACCACGCCGACGAGGTGGCGGCCCTGCGCCGCACCGGCACCGCGATGCTCGACCTCGGCGGCGGCGTCCGCGCCGTGGTTGAGCGCGGCGTCCTCCGCGCCGAGCGCTGACGCCGACGGGCCGATACGTCAAGGCTGCCTTGACGTATCGGCCCGTCGGCGTCGTATCTAGACTGCGCGCCGTGGCCGAGCCGGGCATAGGCGAGACCCTGGTCTCCAGCGAGGACCTGCAGCGGCGCGTCGCCGAGCTGGGGCGTCAGATCAGCGACGACTACGCGGGGCGCGACCTGTTCATGGTTGGCGTGCTCAAGGGGGCCGTCCTCTTCCTCGCCGACCTGATGCGCCACGTCAGCGTGCCCTGCGAGATCGACTTCATGGCGATCTCCAGCTACGGCTCGCAGACCGACTCCTCGGGCGTGGTGCGGATCATGAAGGACCTTGACGCGCCGATCCAGGGCCGCCACGTGCTGATCGTCGAGGACATCGTCGACTCCGGCCTCACCCTCCAATATCTGGAGCGAAGCCTGGAAGCGCGCGAACCGGCCTCGCTCGAGGTCTGCGCCCTGCTGACCAAGCCGGAGCGCCTGCGCACCGACGTCGAGCCACCGCGCTACGTCGGCTTCGAGATCGCCAACCGCTTCGCGATCGGCTACGGGCTCGACCATGCCCAGCGCCACCGCAACCTCCCCTACGTCGCCGCGCTGGAGGAGTAGGCCCAAGCGGCCCGCGATCGACGGCCGCTGGCCCAAACTGCCCTGGTACGCTGGATTTTCCCTGTGAGGCGTTTTTTCAAGAGCGCGGCTTTCCCGATCCTGCTGGTGGTGATCCTCGCCTTCGTCGCCCAGCGGGTGATCAGCAGCCCCTCCGGGGGTGAGGCGCCCGCCTACAACGAACTGATCAAGCAGAAGACGGGGCTGATCGCCGCGGGCAAGATCGACGAAGTCGACGTCAACGTCAAGGACAGCACCCTCGACGTCAAGCGGACCAACGGCGAAAGCTTCTCCACGGGCTACCCGCCGAATGCGGAAGAAAGCCTGATCGACAGGCTGGAAGCCGCCGACGTGGTCACCAAGGTGCACGGGACCGGCAGCTCCGGCCTGCTCTCGCTGCTCACCTACGTGCTGCCCTTCGTCCTCTTCTTCGGCTTCTGGATCTTCCTGATGAACCAGATGCAGGGCGGCGGCTCGCGGGTCATGAACTTCGGCAAATCGAAGGCGAAGCGGATGTCGGTCGACGCGCCGAAGATCACCTTCCGCGACGTCGCCGGGGTCGACGAGGCGGTTCAGGAGCTGCAGGAGATCAAAGAATTCCTCGAGAACCCGAAGAAATTCCAGGCGCTCGGGGCGCGCATCCCCAAGGGCGTCCTCCTATATGGACCGCCCGGCACCGGCAAGACGCTGCTCGCCCGCGCCGTCGCCGGCGAGGCCGGCGTCCCCTTCTTCTCGATCTCGGGTTCGGACTTCGTCGAGATGTTCGTCGGCGTCGGCGCCAGCCGCGTGCGCGACCTCTTCGAGCAGGCCAAGCAGAACTCGCCCTGCATCATCTTCATGGACGAGATCGACGCCGTCGGCCGCCACCGCGGCGCCGGCATGGGCGGCGGCCACGACGAGCGCGAGCAGACCCTGAACCAGCTCCTCGTCGAGATGGACGGGTTCGAGATGAAAGACAACATCATCCTGATCGCCGCCACCAACCGCCCCGACATCCTCGACCCGGCCCTGCTGCGGCCCGGCCGCTTCGACCGCCAGGTCGTCGTCGATCGCCCCGACCGCAAAGGCCGCAAGCACATCCTCGAGGTTCACACGCGCGGCAAGCCGCTCGCCAAGTCGATCGACCTCGACGCGCTCGCCGGTCAGACCCCCGGCTTCACCGGTGCCGACCTCGCCAACCTGATCAACGAGGCGGCCCTGCTGACCGCTCGTGAGGGGCTGCGGGAGATCTCGATGCGGCAGCTCGAGGAGGGGATCATGCGAGTGATCGCGGGTCCCGAGAAGAAGACCCGCGTGATGAGCGAGAAGGAGCGGCTGATCACCGCCTACCACGAGCTCGGCCACGCGATCGTCGGCCACCTGCTGCCCAACTGCGACCCGGTCCACAAGATCTCGATCATCAGCCGCGGCCAGGCGCTCGGCTACACGATCAGCCTGCCGACCGAGGACAAGTTCCTCACCTCGCGCGCCGAGCTGACCGACACGATGGCGATGACGCTTGGCGGCCGCGCCGCCGAGGAGATCGTCTTCGGCGAGATCACCACCGGCGCCTCCAACGACCTCGAAAAGGTGACCGAGACCGCGAAGCGGATGGTGATGCGCTTCGGCATGTCCGAGCGCCTCGGCCCGCGCGTCTTCGGCCACGACCGCGGCCAGCCCTTCCTCGGCCGCGAGTTCTCCGCCGAGCCGGACTACTCCGACGAGATCGCGCGCGAGATCGACGACGAGATCCGCCGCATCGTCGAGGCCGCGCACCAGACCGCGAAGGACCTGCTCAACGAGAAACGCGAGGCGCTCGACACGATCTCGAAGATCCTGCTCGAGCGGGAGACGATCGACGCCGAGCAGTTCGTCGCCCTGCTCAAAGGGAAGCCTGAGGGCGAGGTGTTCGCCGACGAGGAGGAGCCGGCGCAGCCGGTAGAGCCGGCTCCGGAGCCCGAACGGGCCCAGCGCGAGGGTGCGCGCCCCATACCCCGGCCCAGGCCCGGGTATGCCGGCGGCGACGCGAGCTGAGTGGCCCCTCAGATCATGGGCGTCGTCAATGTGACGCCGGACTCGTTTTCGGATGGAGGGCTGTTCCTCGAGCCGGAGGCGGCGATCGCGCATGGGGGGCAGTTAGTCAGGGACGGGGCGGAGATCCTCGACGTCGGCGGTGAATCCACGCGGCCCGGAGCGGAGCCGGTCGAGGTCGCGGTGGAGATGGGGCGAACGCAGCCAGTCGTCGCCGATCTGGAGGCGATGGGGTACACGGTTTCGATCGACACCTCGAAGGCGGCCGTGGCCGCGGCGGCGATCGAAGCGGGGGCCGAGATCGTCAACGACGTGACGGCGTTGCGCGACCCCGAGATGGCGACCGTGTGCGCCGAGCGCGGCGCGACCGTGGTGCTGATGCACATGCCCGGCGACCCGCGGACGATGCAGGACGAACCTCGCTACGGCGACGTGGTCGAGGACGTCAAGGCTTTTCTCGTCGCGCGGATCGATGCCGCGGTCGCGGCTGGCGTGGCGGAGGAGCGGATCTGGCTCGACCCCGGGATCGGGTTCGGCAAGACGCTCGAGCACAACCTCGAGCTGCTGCGCCGGCTCGGCGAGCTGCGCGAGCTGGGGCGTCCGCTCGTCGTCGGCACTTCGCGCAAGAGTTTCATCGGCAAGGTCGACGGCTCGCCGGTCGAGGAGCGGACCGGCGGCACGATCGCCTCCTCGGTGCTCGCCGCCGCCGAGGGCGCCGACGTGCTGCGCGTCCACGACGTCGCCGAGATGGCCCAGGCGCTGCGCGTCGCCGAAGCCGTGCTGGGGTAAGTTGGCGGCACAATGGAGTCACACGACAACGGGATCGAGTCGAGCGTCGAGGTCGAGCTCCGCGGCCTCTCGATCTACACCCACCACGGCGTCAGTGACTCCGAGCAGGAGGTCGGTCAGCGGCTCGAGTTCGACGTCTCCTTCGACGTGCCCGACTGCGACGCGGTGCTCACCGACCGGATCGAGGACACGGTCGACTACGCCGAGGCCTGCGACATCGTCGCTCTCGCGGCCACCGAGCGCAGTTACCGCACGCTTGAGCGCCTCGCCCAGGTCGTCGGCGGGCGCCTGATCGAGCGCTACGGCTGCCACTCGGTGCGCGTCCGCGCCGCCAAGCCCGAGCCGCCGCTGCCGCTCGCGCTCGAGGAGGTCGCCGTCGAGGTCGTCCACGAACGCGTCGACGGCTCCGAGGACGAAGAGCCCGAAGAGGCCTGAGTGGACGTGCCGGCTATTGAGTACCCATATGGACCGTTAACTACCGGCACGTCCTGATGCGCGCCGGGTACCTCGGCCTCGGCTCGAACGTCGGGGATCGCGAGTCGCACCTGCGGGCGGCGATCGAGCTGTTGGGCGAGCGCGGGGTGGAGGTCGCGGCGGTCTCCTCGACCTACGAGACCGAGCCGGTCGGTGAGGTGCTCGACCAGCCCGACTTCCTCAACGCCGCGATCCGCATCCGCACCGAGCTCGAGCCGGAGGAGCTGCTCGACGTCTGTAAGGAGGTGGAGGTGGCTCGCGGCCGCCAGCTCGACGCCCCCCGCCACAGCCCCCGCCCGCTCGACGTCGATTTGCTCCTGCTCGGCGACGTCGAGCTGAGCACCGACCGCCTGACGCTGCCTCACCCCGAGGTCACCAGCCGCCGCTTCGTCCTCGCTCCGCTCTTGGAGCTCGCTCCCGACCTCGTGCTGCCCGACGGCACCCGTCTCGCCGACGCGCTCGCGGCCCTCGGTGCCGGCCAGCTCGTCCAAAAGCTGGGTGCGCTCTAGATGCCGCCTACGCCGTCGCGCCGCTGCGCAGCGGCTGCAGCCAGGCCGGCGGCAGGATCGGCGCGGCCTTGCCCGGGAAGTCGGGGACGACGCGCATGGCCATGGCGCCGGCGGGACGATTCTCGATCGCGGGGCGCAGGTCGTCGAGGGTCATCGCCAGGCGCAGGCTGGGGGCGATCTGAAAGTCGGCGGCGTTGAGCCGCTCGCCGTTGAGCACGCCGTCGGCGATCAGGGCGTCAACTCGGTCGAGCATGCCCGGCAGCGCCGCGAGATCGCGGCGGACGTTGTCGTCGCCGGCCTCGTTGATGCGAACCTCGAGCGCGATGATCGGAGCCGCGGTTCGCACGGCGAGGCCGGTTGGGATGCCAAGCTTGGCGCCCTCCGAGTAGCTGCGCAGGGAAGACGAGTCCCGCTTAATCGCCCACCAGACGATCTGCCGGATCGGGTGCTGCAGCTCCTCGCTCCCGAAACGCTCGGCCTCTTCGATCGCGGCGCGCCGCTCCGGATCCGCGGCGTAGAGCGGAGGATCCGGCTGGATCTCCTCCAGCGCCCGCGAGATTTTGTCCGAGCCGACCAGCTTGCGCCCGTCGATCTTCAGCGCCGGCACGGTTTTGCCGGGAAAGCCGAGCCCTCGCACGACCGCCCTCGACACCACTGGAACCAGGTCGGTGCGCTTGTAGGCGATCCCCTTGTGCCGGAGCATCAACTCCACCGCGAGGCTGGGATGCGACGCCGGAACCGCATAGAGGCGAGCCGTCATGCGACCCATCCTATGCGTCGCCGGGCGGGGCCTGTCCGCCGGTCCGCCCGCGCTGCCGCGATAATCGCCCGCGTGCTCCTCGCCGTCGACGTCGGCAACACCCAGACCCACCTCGGTGCCTTCGACGGCGAGCGCCTGATCGAGCACTGGCGCTTCCAGACTCGCTCGGGAGCAACCGGGGACGAGCTGGCGGAGCGCATCGCCGGCTTCTTCTCCCTCTGCGGTATGGAGTTCGGAGCCGTCGACGCACTCTGCGTCTCCTCCGTGGTGCCGCCGCTCGGGAGTCAGTTCGAGGAGATGGCGCGGCGCTACCTCGACGCGGATTGCCTGACGATAGGCCCCGGGCTCAAGACGGGGATGCCGATCCGGATCGAGAACCCGCTCGAGGTGGGCGCCGACCGGCTCGTCAACGCGATCGCGGCCTACGAGCGCTTCGGCGGGGCCTGCGTCTCCGTCGACTTCGGCACCGGCATCAACATCGACGCGGTCTCGGCCGACGGGGAGTACCTGGGTGGCGCGATCGGGCCCGGGCTCGCCCCCTCGCTCAGCGCTCTGATCGAACGGGCGGCCCGGATCACGAGGATCGACCTCGAAGAGCCGAAGGAAGCGATTGGCCGCTCGACCCGGGCGGCGATCCATTCCGGCTTCATCTTCGGCTTCGCCGGGTTGATCGACGGCATCGTCCGCAGGATCGAAGAGGAGCTGCCGAACCCGCACGTGCTCGCCACCGGCGGCTACGCCTCGACGGTCGTTCCCTTCACCGAGACGATCGACGAGGTCGACGACATGCTTACTCTCAAGGGGCTGCGCCTGATCCATGAGAGGAACGCCTGAACAACCGCCGCTGACCGATCCCTTCCGGATCGCCGACGTCGAGATCCCCAATCGCGTCCTGCTCGCCCCGCTGGCGGGAATCGGCAACTGGTTCGTGCGCCTGCAGGCGAAGCGCTATGGCGCCGGCCTCGCGGTCTCCGAGATGGTCTCGAGCTTCGGCCTGCACTACCGCAACGAGCGCACGCTGCGCGAGATGATGCGGATCCACCCCGACGAGCACCCGGTCTCGATCCAGCTCTTCGGTCACGACGCGGAGGTGATGCGCTCTGGGGCCGCGATCGTCGCCGAGGCCGGCGCCGACCTGATCGACATCAACATGGGCTGCCCGGTGCGCAAGGTGCGCAAGACCGGTGCCGGGGCGGAGCTGCTGCGCGACCCGGACCTGGCGCTGGCGCTGGCTCGCGGCGCCGCCGAGGGCAGCGGCTTGCCGGTGACCGTGAAGCTGCGCTCCGGGATCGAGGCCGGCGACCGCTCCGGCTTCGACCTCGCCGTGCGGCTGGCCGAGGAGGCGGGGGTTGCCGCGATCGCCTTCCACCCGCGCGCGGCCACGGTCGGTCACAAGGGCAGCCCGGACTACGCCCTCACCCGCGAGCTGACCGAACGAGTCGAGGTGCCGGTGATCGTCTCCGGCGGGCTTGCGAGCGCCGAGGCCGCCCGCGCCGCCTACGAGGAGTCGGGCGCCGACGCGGTGATGATCGCGCGCGGCTCGCTCGGCAACCCCTGGGTCTTCGAGGAGCTGACCGGGCGGCGCGGCCGCCCGCCCGATCGTGCCGAAATCGTCGCCGAGCTGCTCTGGACGATCGACCGCGCCGAGGAGCACCTTGGCGCCGGTCGGGCCAACCGCTACCTGCGCAAGTTCTACCCCTGGTACGTCGAGCGGCTCGGCTGCGGCCCGGAGCTGACCGACGCGCTGCACCGCAGCGAGGACCTCGACGCGACCCGCCGGCTCGTCGGGGATCTGGCCGCTCCAGCCACTCCAGCCGCCTCGCTATAATCCCGCGACTTCCGGTCCTGGTGTGGTGACGCAAGCCGTCGCACCGTGGCCGTTTTTTTGAGTTTTGGGAGCCGTTCCGCCGAACCAAACCGACAAGCGAGGTCAGGACCAGTGAGTCGCCAGTCCGTAATCACCCCCGAGGGTCTCGAGAAGCTCAAGGAGGAGATCGATCACCTCACCACCGTGAAGCGGCGCGAGGTCGCCGAGCGGATCAAGGAGGCGCGCGAGTTCGGCGACATCTCCGAGAACGCTGAGTACGACGACGCCAAGAACGAGCAGGCCCTGCTCGAGCAGCGGATCGCCCAGCTCGAAGAGCGCCTGCGGCGAGCGACCGTGATCGACGAGAAGGACCTCGACACCAGCGAGGTCCAGTTCGGCTCGATCGTCCACGTCAAGGACCAGAAGACGGGCGACTCGCAGAAATTCCAGATCGTCGGCTCGACCGAGGCCGATCCGCTGGAGCACAAGCTCTCCAACGAGTCGCCGATCGGCAAAGCGCTGATCGGTCACAAGCGCAACGACATCGTCACGGTCGAGGTCCCGCGCGGGCCGAAGAAGAAACTGAAGATCACCAAGATCGAGAAGGCATAGGCTCTCGCTCGAATGGGCGAGAGCGAAGAGCCGAAGCTCTCCGACGTTCTCGCCGACAGGCGGGAGAAGCTGGAGCGCTTGAGAGACGCGGGTATCGATCCGTTTCCGCCTGAGTTCGCGGAGAAGGAGGACGTCGCCGAGGTGCGTGCCGCCCACGAGGGGCTGGCGCCGGGGATCGAGACGGAGTCGCGCCACCGCGTGGCCGGCCGGATCGTCGGCCGCCGCGGGCATGGCAAGGCCTGCTTCCTCGACCTGCGCGACGGCAGCGGTCAGATCCAGCTGCACGCCCGCGAGGACCTGCTCGGCGAGGAGCCCTACCGGCTGCTCGTCGACCTCGACCTCGGCGACATCGTCGGGGTCGAGGGGACGGCGCTGGCGACGCGGCGCGGGGGGGAGCTCTCGTTGGCGATCGACCGCTGGCGGCTGTTGGCCAAGAGCCTGCGGCCGCCGCCCGACAAGTTCCACGGCCTCGGGGACGTCGAGACCCGCTACCGCAAGCGCGAGCTCGACCTGATCGCCAACGAGGAGAGCCGCCGCCTCTTCGGCCTGCGGGCCCGCACGGTCTCCGAGGTGCGCCGCTGGCTCGACGAGCGCGGCTTCGTCGAGGTCGAGACGCCGGTCCTGCAGCCGCTCTACGGCGGCGCCCTGGCCCGGCCCTTCACCACGCACCACAACGCGCTCGACCGCGACTTCTACCTGCGGATCGCGACCGAGCTCTACCTCAAGCGGCTCGTCGTCGGCGGCATCGACCGCGTCTACGAGCTCGGCAAGGACTTCCGCAACGAGGGCATCTCGCACAAGCACAACCCCGAGTTCACGATGCTCGAGTGGTACGAGGCCGGTGCCGACTACACGCTTACCGCGCACCGCGTCGAGACGATGGTCGCCGAGGTCGCCGAGCGCGTCCTTGGTACGACGAAGGTGCAGCGCGGCGAGACGACGATCGACTTCGCCCCGCCCTGGCGGCGAATCGCGCTGCGCGACGCGATCCGCGAGCGCAGCGGCATCGACGTCCTCGAGCACCCAACCCGCGAGGCCCTGGCCGATGCGATGGGGACCGAGCCCGAGCCCGACGAGGGCTGGGGCAAGCTGGTCGACGGCCTGCTCTCGCGGTCGGTCGAGCCGGAGCTGGTGCAACCGACCTTCATCCTCGATTACCCGGTCGAGCTCTCGCCCTTCGCCAAGTCACACCGCTCCGAGGAGGGCCTGGTCGAGCGCTTCGAGGCGTTCGCCGGCGGGATGGAGATCGCCAACGGGTTCAGCGAGCTCAACGACCCCGACGAGCAGCGCCGCCGCTTCGAGCAGCAGGCCGAGGAGCTCGCCCGCGGCGACGAGGAGGCCCAGCCCTACGACGAGGACTTCGTCGAGGCGCTTGAACAGGGCATGCCGCCGACCGGCGGGGTCGGCATCGGCATCGATCGCCTGGTGATGCTGCTGACCGGTGCCAAGACCCTGCGCGAAGTCGTGCTTTACCCCGCGATGCGCACCTGAACAGCGGTCGAAAGCCCGCTCTGAGCGTTTTTTTGCGTCCGCGAGCCGGTTGGGCGCTCTCGGTATCCTCTAAGGACGACATGGGCGCTTCCCGATGATCGAAGGGCGCCGATACTTACTCAACCGAAGCGAGTTGAGTGGATAGAGAGACTTTTGTTCGAGAGATTCACAGAGCGAGCCCGACAGGTAGTCGTCCTGGCCCAGGAAGAGGCCCGCACGCTGAAGCACAACTACATCGGCACCGAGCACATCCTGCTCGGCCTGCTGCGCGAGGAGGAGGGGCTCGCCGCCCGCGTCCTCGAGTCGCTTGACATCACGACCGAGCGGGTGCGCTCCCAGGTCGTGCGGATCGTCGGTTCCGGCGAGGAGGTCACCTCCGGCCAGATCCCGTTCACCCCGCGCGCCAAGAAGGTGCTCGAGCTGGCCCTGCGCGAGGCGCTCTCGCTCGGCCACAACTACATCGGCACCGAGCACATCCTGCTCGGTCTCGTGCGTGAGAACGAGGGCGTCGCCGCCCGCATCCTGCTCGACTTCGACGCCGATTCCGACAAGATCCGCAACGAGGTGATCCGGATGCTGTCCGGCCCCGGCGGCCGCCGTCAGGGCGCCGCGAGCGGTGGCGGCGGTGGCGGATCGGGCGAGGGCAAGAAGTCCTCGAAGCTGCTCGACCAGTTCGGCCGCAACCTGACCAAGCTCGCCGACGAGGGCAAGCTCGACCCAGTGATCGGCCGCGAGACCGAGATCGAGCGGATCATGCAGATCCTCTCCCGCCGCACCAAGAACAACCCGGTGCTGCTCGGCGAGCCGGGCGTCGGCAAGACGGCCGTGGTCGAGGGCCTGGCCGCCCGCATCAACAAGGGCGAGGTCCCCGAGCTGCTCAAGAACAAGCAGATCTACACGCTCGACCTCGCCGCCCTGGTCGCCGGCTCGAAGTACCGCGGCGAGTTCGAGGAGCGCCTCAAGAAGGTGATGAAAGAGATCACCCAGCGCGGCGACATCATCCTCTTCATCGACGAGCTCCACAACCTGGTCGGCGCCGGCGCCGCCGAGGGCGCGATCGACGCCGCCTCGATCCTGAAGCCGGCCCTGGCGCGCGGCGAGCTGCAGACGATCGGCGCGACGACGCTCGACGAGTACCGCAAGTACCTCGAGCGCGACTCGGCGCTGGAGCGGCGCTTCGCCCAGATCAAGGTCGACCAGCCCTCGGTCGAGGACACGGTGAAGATCCTCGAGGGGCTGCGCGAGCGCTACGAGCAGCACCACCGCGTCAGCATCACCGACGACGGGCTCGAAGCCGCGGCCGAGCTCGCCGACCGCTACATCTCCGACCGCTTCCTGCCCGACAAGGCGATCGACCTGATCGACGAGGCCGCCTCGCGGATGCGGATCAAGTCGATGAGCTCGCCGCCCGTCTACCGCGACCTCGAGGAGGAAATCGAGACGACGCGGCGCGAGAAGGAGTCCGCGATCGAAGCGCAGGAGTTCGAGAAAGCGGCGAACCTGCGCGACACCGAGCGCCAGCTGACCACCCGCAAGCGCCAGCTCGAAGACGAGTGGGCCGAGGGCGAGGACGGCGAGCGCCCCGACGTCGGCGAGGAGGAGATCGCCGACATCGTCTCGATGTGGACCGGCATCCCGGTCTTCAAACTGACCGAGGCCGAGACCAAGAAGCTGATCCGCATGGAGGAGGAGCTGCACAAGCGGGTGATCGGCCAGGAGGTCGCGATCACCGCCGTCTCCAAGGCGATCCGGCGCTCGCGGGCCGGGATCAAGGACCCCAAGCGCCCGGCCGGCTCGTTCATCTTCCTCGGCCCTTCGGGGGTCGGCAAGACCGAGCTGGCAAGAACGCTGGCCGAGTTCCTCTTCGGCGACGAGGAATCGATGATCCGCATCGACATGTCCGAGTACATGGAGAAGCACGCGGTCAGCCGCCTGGTCGGCTCGCCCCCCGGCTACATCGGCTACGACGAGGGCGGCCAGCTGACCGAGGCCGTGCGCCGCAAGCCCTACAGCGTGCTGCTGCTCGACGAGATCGAGAAGGCGCACCCGGACGTCTTCAACATCCTGCTGCAGATCCTCGAGGACGGCAGGCTGACCGACGCGCAGGGGCGGACGGTCGACTTCCGCAACGCGATCGTGATCATGACCTCGAACATCGGCGCCTCGGAGATCGCCAAGAACACCTCGATCGGCTTCACCGTCGCTGACGAGACCGGCATGTCCTACGACGACATGAAGAACCGGATCATGAGCGACCTGAAGAAAGTCTTCCGGCCGGAGTTCCTCAACCGGATCGACGAGGTGATCGTCTTCCACAAGCTGGCCAAGGAAGAGGTCAAGGAGATCATCGATCTGATGATCAACCGCGTCCGCGTCCAGGTCGCCGAGCACGAGCTGCAGCTGGAGCTGAGCGAGGAGGCGAAGGACCTGTTGGTCGACAAAGGTTGGGACCCCTCGATGGGCGCCCGTCCGCTGCGCCGCGCGATCCAGCGCTACATCGAGGACCCGCTCGCCGACGAAGTCCTGCGTCAGGGCGAGATGCCGGCCGGTTCGACGGTGGTCGTCGAGCGTGACCCGTCGGGCGACGGGGACGACAAGCCTCTGAGCCTGAAGATCGTCAAGCCGAAGAAGCCGGCGCGGTCGAAGAAGGCCAAACCGGAGCCGGAGAAGGTCGGCGTCGGCGCCAAGAAGGGCGAGGGCGAGGACCCGGGCGGCGAGCTGCCCGAGGGCGACGAGCCCGCTGGCGAAGACGCCTAGTCTTCAGTCCGTGCGCGAGCCCGGCCGTACGGCGATAGGAACCTGGAGCGGGGGGCGCTTCCTGCGCTTCGGGGAAGCGATCGAGGAGACGCGGCTGGAAAGCCTGCTGCTGCCCAATAACGGGATCGACACGGTGCTGACGGCAGACGCCTATGGCGAAGGCGCCGCCGACTCCGTGCTCGGCCGGGCGCTCAGCGGCGTGCCGCGCGATTCCTATTGCCTGGTCGGTGCGGTCGGGCACGACTTCTACGCGGGCGAACGGGACGGACCGCGCGGCTTCCCGCGCTTCACCGATCCGCGGCTGCGGGGTGAGGGCGAGTACGGCGACTACCTGCGGATGGCGACCGAGAAGAGCCTGGAGCGGATCGGCGTCGACTCCTTCGACCTGCTCCTGCTGCACAACCCGGACCGGATCGGCTACTCGAGCGAGGTCGTCTGGGACGGCATGGTGGCGTTGCGCGACTCGGGCCTGGCCGGCCAGATCGGCGTCGCGCCGGGCCCCGCCAACGGCTTCACCCTGGACATCATCGACTGCTTGGAGCGATTCGGCGAGCGGATCGACTGGGCGATGATCATCCTCAACCCCTTCGAGCCCTGGCCCGGCGAGCTCTGCCTCGAGGCGGCCGCGCGCCACGACGTGAAGGTGATCACCCGGGTGGTCGACTACGGCGGCCTCTTCTGGGGCGACCTGCGGCCCGGGATGGAGCTGGCCCAGGGCGATCACCGGTCGTTCCGGCCCGAGGGCTGGATCGAGGCCGGTCTCGAGAAGCTCGAGCGAGTGCTGCCCTTCGGCGAGCGCGCCGGGCTGACGCCGATCCAACTCGCCTGCCAGTGGAACCTCGCGCACCCGGCCGTCGAGTGCGTCGTCCCCACCCTGATCCAGGAGGCTGGCCCCGACGCTCGCCCGATCGAGGAGAAGCGCGCCGACCTCGCGGCGCTCCCTGCCGAGCAGCCGCTCAGCGACGAGGACGTCGCCGCCATCCGCGCGATCGGCGATAACGCCAACTGCATGGCCCTGAAGGGCGCCAGCCCCGAACACGAGGGTGCCGAGCGGCCGGACCGCTGGGCCCTGACCAGCGAGCTAGCCGAGGTGGGCGCTCGCTGGAGCATCGACCCCGCCCGCGACCTCGTAGCGACTCACTGACAGCGAAACGGCAGGCCGGCTAACCGCCCCGTCGACGGTCGATCAATCGGCGCGGATCTCGCGTCGCATGTAAGCGGCGAATAGCGGGTCGGCCAGCGCCCAAGAGCCACGCCCGGCGGGCCTGATCACGATCGAAGCGCCAGCAAGCGCGATCAGTGCGCGGTTGGCGCCCTTCTTCTCCAGGCCCTCGTACGGTGATCGTTTGTGTGCGAGGCGAACGCAGACTTCTACGGCTGTGTTGCCCATCGCCCGAATGCGGTCCATCAGGTCGGCGTGACGGCCGGCGTCGGCAGCGAGCGCCCCGCGATGGCCGCGCTCGGCCAACGTGCCGTCGATGTGATGTGCTCCTTCCTCGACTGAGACGTGATGGGTCTGCTGGGCGATCAACATCGTCGAGCGTGGATGCCCTTTTCCCGCGGCGACGATCAGCTCCAGCGCCTCGTCGTCGGTCGTGCAGTCGTCCTGTTCGAAGCGCTCTCGAAGTCCCTCGCGCCACTCGTCCTCGGTGATCGGGGATAGCTCGTGGAAGCCACCGAACTGGTACAGGGCTCGCCGCTCGTTGCTGAACATGTCGCGCATCAGGTGCTCGACGCTTCCGGCGAACAGGCAGGTAACCCGAGGTGAGTCATGCAGCACCTCCCGCAGCCGTTGCGTGATCTGCTCGGGATCTCCGTAGGCGCCGCTGGTCAGTTGCTGGAGCTCGTCGACGAAGAGGATCAGCTGACGGTCATCGCGCTCGGCGATACGCTGAGGCAACTCGAGGGCGAGGCTGAGTTCTCGCAAGGGATCCTGGCGTTTGCGAGTCGGCTCGAGAGCGATCTCGACCGCGTCCCCGAGCTCGGACTTAACCCGCAGCACGGTGGTCAGTGACCTTCCCGAAAGTGCGCGCGCGGGAAGCTTGCGAACTCGCTCGACCAGCCGCTTCAGGGTAGAGCGGTTGGCGAGCGTCTCCTGGGCAATCGTCTCGGCCAGCGCGGCGGCGTTCGTGTCCCTGAAGAGGCTGACGCTTACCGTGTAGAAGCGCCTTCGGCGAAGTGCCGCGATGGTTGCCTCGCAGATCGTGCTCTTGCCCGTTCTGCGTGGCGCGGCGACGATCCGATGCAGCCCGGCGGCGAGCTCGGAGACGAGCTCCTCCAGGTCAGTGCGGCGTCCGATGAGTTCCCCGGGGGGACGAATCGGCTCCTCCGAGGGGAAGAGGTCTCGGGAACGGATTCGAGGCATGTTGTCGATTATGCCAACATTAGTAGGCGAATTCGACAACTACGCTCGAGCATCATCGCCTAAGGTTGCCTAGGAAGTTGGTTGAGGGCACAGGAGGGGCACTTGCCCTCCCCACCCACACGAAATTCCAGGACGCCCCAAGGACGGGAAGCTTGCACGAAAGGATGCTTCCTCAGGAGAAGCCCCCCAGACACATCTGCCGAGCAAGTCTCCCGCTGTGGCTCACTCGTCACGGGAAAGCTGTGGGAGAGCGGTCGGGGGGCACTCCCACAGAGGCTCCCGGTAAGACGACTCGAAGCTCGTCCATGGATCAGCTGCGCAACGGTCTCTGGGGGAGTGCCCCCCGACCGCTCCTATAGCTTGCCCCCCGTGGGGGAGAGTCGTAAGTGGTGGACCCTTGTTGGGGCGTGCACGGGGCTGTTCGTGCTCATGTTGGACTCGACGGTGGTCGCTCTGGCGCTGTCCTCGATTCGTAGTGACTTGGGGGCTAGTGCCGCGGAGTTGCAGTGGGTGATGAACGGGTACCTGCTGACAATCGCGGTGCTGGTCGTCACCGCGGGCCGCTTCGGCGACATGTTCGGGCGCAAGCGGGTGTTTCTCGTCGGGATGGTGCTATTCGGGGCCGGGTCGGTCCTCTCCGGGGCCGCCACTGGGCCGCTGATGCTGATCGGGGGCAGGGTGCTGCAGGGCATGGGCGCGGCGCCCGTGCTCTCGCTCTCGCTGGCGATCGTCTGCAACGCCTTCCCGGCGGCCGAGCAGCCCAGGGCGCTGGGGATCTGGGCCGCCGTCTCGGCCGTGGCGCTGGCAATCGGGCCGGTCGTCGGCGGGGCGCTGGTCGAGATCGACTGGCGGCTGATCTTCTGGATCAACCTGCCCGTCGTCCTCGCCGGCATCGCGATCGTGCTCGCCGCGGCGCCGGAGTCGACCGACCCCGGCGCCGGCCGGCACGTCGACCTCGCCGGCCTGCTGGCGCTGACGCTCGGCCTCGGCGGGATCGTCCTGGCGATGATCCAGTCGCGCGAATGGCCTGCCGGCCTGACGGCGGCGCTGGCGGCGCTCGGCGTCGCCTCCCTCGCCGCCTTCGCCCTGATCGAGCGCCGCGTCAGGGAGCCGATCGTCGAATTCGGCCTCTTCCGCAACGGGCCCTACTTCGGCGCCAGCGCCGCCGCCTTCGCCGTCGTCGGTTCCTACTGGGCGGTGATGTTCTTCCAACCGCAGTACCTGCAGGACGCGCGCGGGCACTCGGCGATCCTCAGCGGGCTGCTGATCCTGCCGGTGACCGTGCCGATGGTCTTCATCTCCCCCTTCTCGGGGCGCCTGATCGGGCGCTTCGGCGCCCGGGGGCTGATGAGCGCCGGCATGGTCTGCGGCACCGCCGGACTGTTGCTCCTGACCCGGATCGCCGCCGACAGCCCGTACGGCTTGATCCTCGCCGGCTACCTCCTCTTCGGGATCGCGATCGGGCTCGTCTACGCGCCGATGTCGACGGCGGCGATGGCGGCGATGCCGGCAGAGAAGGTGGGGATCGCTTCCGGGGCCCTCGCCATGGACCGCATCGTCGCCGGCTCGCTCGCGCTCGCCGCTACCGGCGCCGCCTTCCACGCCCTGCAGGCGTCCGGCGACTCGTTCACGGCGTCGATCGCGGGCTCGACTTGGGTCGCCGTCGTCCTCTGCGCGATCGGCACGGGGCTGACCTGGGCCTTCGTGCGCGACCCCGCGTCGCGGGGCCCTGACCCGGCGGTGGCTGGAGATCCCGAGCCGGGCTCCCTCCAACACCATCGCCACCATCGCCGCTTTCACCTCTAGGCCCCCATTTGGGGCGTTTTGCGTGAGCGGTCTCCTTGACATCGTCCATCCCGACCTGTCCACTTGGAATTGACCAGACCGCATTGCAAAGCGGTTTTTGGCATCCTTGACGGTGATGTCAGCGCCTGGGGATGAGCTTCACGAGTTGTCGGAACGCCAGGATCCCCGACTTCTTAGAGCACTCGACGTGGTCGCCCCCGGCGGCGCGCTGCGCGAGGGAATCGACAACATCGTCCACGCCAACACCGGCGGCTTGGTCGTCGTCGGCGACCCCGGCGACATCTCGCACCTGCTCTCCGGCGGGATACAGCTCGAAATCGACTACACGCCGGCGATGCTCTACCAGGTGGCAAAGATGGACGGCGCGATCGTGCTCAACGCCGAGGCGACGAAGATCGTCTGGGCCAACGTGCAGCTGATGCCCGACCCGACCATCCTCTCGGCCGAGACCGGCACCCGCCACCGCACCGCCGAGCGCGTCTCCAAACAGACCGAGGCGCTGGTGATCGCGATCTCCCAGCGCCGCGACGTCGTCTCGCTCTATGTCGAGGGCACGAAGTACATCCTCCAGGACATTCCCGCGGTGCTGGCCAAGGCCAACCAGGGCCTGGCGACCCTCGACAAGTACCGCGCCCGCCTCGACCAGGTCTCCAACCGCCTCACCGTGCTCGAGTTCGAGGGCGGCGGCGTCCTCTACGACGCGCTCTCGGTCCTGCAGCGGGCCGAGCTGGTCACCCGCATGGCGGTCGAGGTCGAGCGCTACATCGTCGAGCTCGGCACCGAGGGCCGCCTGATCGAGATGCAGCTGGAGGAGACGATGGTCGGCGTCGCCGCCGAGAAGACGGCGCTGATCCGCGACTACTCGGTCGCGGACTCCGAGGAGAACCTCGCGACCGTCCAGCAGTCGCTGGCCCGCATGCCGCACGAGGAAGTGCTCGACTTCGGGCGCCTCGCCGAGCTGCTCGGCTACGACCGCAAGCTGAACACGCTCGACTTCCCGGTCGCCCCGCGCGGCTACCGGCTGCTCGGCCGCGTGCCGCGCATCCCCAAGCTTGTCGTCCAGAAGATCATCCGCGAGCTGGGTGGGCTGGAGGAGGTTCTGGCTGCCTCCGACGCCGACCTGGAGGCCGTCGAGGACGTCGGCCCGACAAGGGCCAAGGACATCCGCGAGGGCCTGCGACGGCTCCAGGAGGTTGACCTGGTCGATCGGTACCTACAGAGCTGACGGCGTGAATGGCGTCGTCGAAAAGAGAAAGGAGCACCCGATTTCTGAGCTAGCAGAGGAGGCCATGGAGGCGGGCTTCGAAGAGGTGGACGCTGTCCCTTACGTCTGCGAATTCGAAGAGGGCGACAAGGTCGTCTACCCCCACCACGGTGCTGGCCTCGTGATGAAGAAGGAGACCCGTGAGCTGATGGGGGAGGAGCGTGAATACCTCACGATCAAGATCCTCCACAACGACCTCACCGTGATGGTCCCCTGCGAGAACGCCGGGGTCGCCGGCCTGCGCAGGGTGATCGACGAGGTCGAAATCAAGAAGGTCACGACGGTTCTCACCGACGACGTCTCGGACATGCCGAAGAACTGGAACCGGCGCTTCAAGTACAACCGCGAGAAGATCAAGACCGGGGACGTGTTCGAGCTGGCCGAGGTGGTGCGCAACCTCGCCATCCGCGAGATGGAAAAGGGGCTTTCCACCGGCGAGAAGCAGATGTACACGCGGGCGAAGAAGATTCTCGCCTCCGAGTTCATGTACGCGCTCGACAAGGACGAGGACGGCGCGGAGGAATACCTCGACGGCCTGCTGGAGGAGCGCTTCGCCGCCACGGCGACCGCGTAGCACCGGCAGCGTCACCGCGGTCATCGCCGCCGCCGGTTCCGGGGAGAGGCTCGGAGCCGGCGGCCCGAAGGCCTTCGTGCCGTTGGCCGGAAGGCCGATGGTCGAGTGGTCGATCGCGGCCTTCCGGGCGGCGGAGGTGCGCTCGATCGTGGTCGCCTGCCCGCCCGGGCACGTGCACGACCTCGCCGGCGGCGACGTCGGCGTAGTCGACGGCGGCGCGACCCGCGCCGAATCGGTGCGCAACGCGCTGGAGGCGGTCGGCACCGAGCTAGTCGCGATCCACGACGCCGCAAGGCCCCTGGTCACGCCCGAGCTGATCGAGGGCGTGACCGCGACCCTGCTTGCCGACCCCGAGGCCGACGGTGCGATCGCCGCGGTCCCGGTCGCCGACACGCTCAAGCGCGCGACCCTCGACGATCCCGGGTGCAACGTTTTTTCGTCCTCAGAGGACGAAAAAACGTTGCACCCTGAGGCCGTGGAGGAGACGGTGGACCGCAGTCGATTGTGGGCAGCGCAGACGCCGCAGGTCTTTCGGGTCGAGGCGCTGCGGGGGGCGATCGCCGGCGACCCCGAGCGGGTGGCGGCGGCGACCGACGAGGCAATGCTGGTCGAGGCCGCGGGGGGGCGGGTCCTCATCCACCCGTCCTCCGCCGGGAACCTCAAGGTGACGACGTCGACCGACCTGAGGATGGTCGAGCTGCTTTTGGCCGAGCGTTAGGTCAGTAGGGCCCAGACCAGGGTCGCCGCGAAGCAGAGCTGGCCGACGCCGAGGGCGACACCGGCGCTGGCGGCTCCGAACGCCGCCGCCAGCAGCGCGCCGCCGGCGAAGGCGCCGAGCAGGATCGCCGGCTGGCGGATCAACTTCGCCCTCGTTCGGCGCGGCCCTCCGTCGGCAACCCGGCGACGGCTCGTGCCCCGTCGCTGAAATGGCGCTGCCGCCGGCGCTCGTAGAGGCGCCGCTGCACGTAGAGCGTGGCGACGCCGGCGAGCACGATCGCGGTCAGGTTGACCGCGAGTTGCGCCATCGCCCCGCGCCATTCAGACCAGTCGGCGAGCGCGGCGGCGACCCCGATGTTGGCCGCGGCGGGGATCGTCGTCACCGAGATCAGCACCCCGATCAGGGCGCCCGACTTGGCCGAGGTGAGCGAGAGCATGCCAGCGGCGCCGGCGAAGCAGGCGACGATGAAGGAGAACTCGTCGGGCTTGGAGATGAACTGCGTCAGGGGATGCATCGAGCCGCTGAAGTCGCTGTCGAGCATCCCGGTCGCCTTGGAGATCAGGGTGAAGAGAAAGGCGGCCGTGATCCCGACCGGGAACCCGATCGCGAGCGCCGTCAGCGAGCGGATCGCGGCGTCGCGGCGCCGCTCTACCACCGCGACGCAGAACCCCGCCAGGGGGCCGAACTCCGGCCCGACGACCATCGCGCCGACGATCAGGATCGGGGAGCCGAGGTAGATGCCGACCGAGGCGATCAGGCAGGCCAGCATCATGAAGATCAGGAAGTTGCCTCCCAGCTCGGTGGTCTCCGAGGTGCGCGCCTCGACCTCCTCCCAGACCACGGCATCGGAGGGCAGGCCGCGTGCCGCGCGCTCGGCCCGGTCGGCCGCCGCCGAGACCTGCGAGTCGATCTGCTCGAGCGCGATCGAGCCGTCGCGGCCGATCCCGAGATCTTTAAGGTCGTCGATGATCACGCTCGCGTCCTCGCGGGCGACGTCGCAGAGGACGACGTCTCCCGGCGGCTGACGGGCGGCGCCAGCGAGGAAAACCAGGTTCGTGGTCGAGCCGGCCGCCTCCAGCAGGTCGAGGACCTTCCGCGAGCGGTCCTCGGGCACGACGATCCGCAGGTGGACCATGAGCGCAGCGTATCCCGACGTGCCGGTAGTTAGAGGACCGTATGGGTACTCAACAACCGGCGCGTCCGTAGGATCGAGGGCGTGCTGACCGACTACCACCTGCACCTGCGGCCCGACGAGCCCGACACGCCGGCGGAGCGCTATTTCACTACGGAGAACGTCGACCGCTATCTCGCCGCGGCGCGGGACGCCGGGATCGCGGAGCTCGGCGTCTCCGAGCACGTCTACCGCTTCACCCAGGCGCTCGAGCTCTGGCGCCACCCCTTCTGGGAGGAACAAGCGCGCGACGACCTCGACGCCTACTGCGAGTTCGTCCGCGGCACCCCCTTGCGGCTGGGGATCGAGTGCGACTTCGTTCCCGGCGCCGAGGACCGCACCGCCTCACTGCTGGAGGTGCGTGACTTCGACTACGTCGTCGGCTCGGTCCACTTCGTCGGCGAGCGCGCCGTCGACCACGAGGGTTGGGACGTGTGGGAGAGAAAAGGCGACGCCGACGAGGTCTGGCGCCGCTACTTCGAGGCCCTGGCTGAGTGCGCTCGCGCCGGCCTCTTCGACGTCCTCGCCCACCCCGACCTGGTCAAGGTCTGGGGCTCCGGGCGCCCGCTGCCCGAGCGCGACCCGCGTCACTACTACGAGCCGGCGATCGAGGCGATCGTTGAAAGCGGCATCGCGGTCGAGGTCTCGACCGCGGGGCTGCGCAAGCCGGTCGGCGAGATTTACCCGGCCCGCGCCTTCGCCGAGATGTGCGTCGAGGCGGGTGCCTCCTTCGCCCTCTCCTCCGACGCGCACCTGCCTGAGCAGGTCGGCTTCGGCTACGACCGCGCGGTCGAGTTTCTCGACGATCTCGGAGTGGGCGAGATCTGCGTCTTCGAGGGGCGTCGGCGGCGGCTGGAGCCACTTGGGGCCGTGGTGCGCGACGATTCGATGTCATGAGCGTCGGAATCGGCTATGACAGCCACCGCTTCGCCGAGGGCAGGCGGCTCGTCCTCGGCGGCGTCGAGATCGATCACCCGCGCGGCCTCGCCGGTCATTCCGACGCCGACGTGCTGACCCACGCCGCGATCGACGCCCTGCTTGGCGCCGCCGGGCTGGGAGACGTCGGCGAGATCTTCCCCGATGACGACGAGCGTTGGCGCGACGCCGACTCGATCGACCTGCTGCGCACGGTGGTCGGCATGATCGGCGGCCGGATCGTCAACCTCGACGCGACGCTGATCTGCGAGGAGCCGCGCGTCGGGCCGTTCCGCGCCGAGATGGAGCGCAACCTCGCCGAGGTCACCTCGGCGCGGGTGAGCGTCAAGGCGACGACCAACGAGGGCATGGGCTGGATCGGGCGCGGCGAGGGCGTCGCCTGCATCGCCGTGGCCTCGGTGGAGAGCGAATAGGCTTTCCGGTCCGGATGGCAACGCTCGGTTCGATAGCGAAGGGGATTCGCCAGGCCGCCTCGGACAAGGCGTTCGAGGCGAAAGTCCTGCACGAGGCCGGGGTCATCGGCCTTTCGCGCCCCGACACGGTCGCCAAGGTCGCCACCACGTTTCTGCGCTGGGGCGCCTCGCCGGCGACCGGAGTGGCCACGGCCGCGCACAAATACCCCCACGAGACGATGCTGATCGACGAACGCGGGTCGCTCAGCTTTGAGCGCGTGCACCGGCGCACCAACGCCCTCGCTCGCTCGCTCGCCGCGATGGGCGTCGGCTGCGGCGACGGGGTCGGGATCATGTGCCGCAACCACCGCGGCTTCATCGAGGCGACTCTGGCGGCGGCCAAGCTCGGCGCCAGCGCCCTCTACCTGAACACGATGTTCTCCGGCCCGCAGCTGCTCGACGTGATGGACCGCGAGGCCCCGAAGGCGCTCGTCTACGACGAGGAGTTCGCCGGCCTGCTCGAGGGGGTGGACGAGGGCGTCGAGCGGATCGTCGCCTGGACCGACGGCGAGCCCGAAGGCCAGTCGCTGGAGGCGCTGGTCGCCGCCAGCGGCGACTCCAACCTGAAGCCGCCGCCGGACAAAGCGCGCTTCGTCGTCCTCACCTCCGGCACGACCGGGACGCCGAAGGGGGCGCAGCGCTCCAGCCCCGACGGGTTGATGTCGATGGCGGCGATCCTCGACAAGATCCCGTACCGCGCCCGCGAGAAGATGGTCGTCGCGGCGCCGCTCTTTCACTCCTGGGGCTTCTTCCACTTCGTGGTCGGCCTGCCGACCGCCTCGACCCTGGTCCTGCGCCGGCGCTTCGACCCCGAGGCGACGCTGGCGATGGTCCAAGAGCACCACGCCCAGGTCCTGGCCGTCGTGCCGGTGATGCTGCAGCGCATCCTGCGTCTGCCGCCGGAGACGCTGGACGCCTACGACCTCTCCTCCCTGCGGATCACCTCCGCATCGGGCTCGGCGCTGCCCGGCGAGCTGGCGACCGAGTGGATGGACCGCTTCGGCGACACCGTCTACAACCTCTACGGCTCGACCGAGGTCGCCTACGCGACCGTCGCCACCCCCGAGGACCTGCGGGCCGCCCCCGGCACGGCCGGCAGGCCACCCCGCGGCACCGTCGTGCGTCTCTACGACGAGGCCGGGCGCGAGGTGCCGACCGGTGAGGTCGGCCGCATCTTCGTCGGCAACGAAATGTCCTTCGACGGCTACACCGGCGGCGGCGGCAAGGAGGTCATCGACGGTCTGCTCTGCAGCGGGGACGTCGGCCACCTCGACGCCGACGGGCGGCTGTTCATCGACGGCCGCGACGACGAGATGATCGTCTCCGGTGGGGAGAACGTCTTCCCGCGCGAGATCGAGGACCTGCTGGCCGATCACGAGGCGGTCGTCGAGGTCGCGGTGATCGGCGTCGAGGACGAGGAGTTCGGCCAGCGCCTCAAGGCCTTCGTCGTAATCGCCGAGGGCGTCGAGACCTCCGAGGACGAGCTGCGGGCGCACGTCAAGTCCAATCTTGCCTCCTACAAGTCGCCGCGGGAAGTGGAGTTCCTCGACGAGCTGCCGCGGAACGCCACCGGCAAGATCTTGAAGCGGGAGTTGCACGAGCGGCACTCGCGACAGTCGGCGTAGACGAAGCCGCTAATTGCGGCAGAGCTCGCCGTCAGGGTGGAAGAGGCTCCGATGCCGGTAGTAGGTTGCTGGTTCCGATGGGGGAGCCCGCAAGGCACTTGAAAGCGGTTGGCGCGGCGACTGAGGAGCTGCGCGAGACGGCGAGCCAGGCACTCGAGTGGGTGCGCGTCAGCGAGGAGCGCGTCGCCAAGGCAGAGGCGCGCAACGAGGCGCTGCGCGGCGAGCTCAAGGAGCGGGCGATGGCGACCCTGCGCAAGCTGGGCGAGGAGGGGCGCGAGCGGATCTCCGCCGAGCGTGGGCGCCGGGGTGAGGCCGAGGCGCGGGCCAAGCGTGCCGAGGAGGCACGCGACCGCGCCGAGGCCGCGTTCGAGGAAGGGCGCGAGGAGATCGAGGCGGAGGCCGCCAAGCGCCACGACGAGGCGCTGAAACGGGCGACGCTGGAGGCCGACCAACGGGTTGCCGCCGCCGAGCAGCGGGCCGTCGAAGCCGAAGCGGCAGCCCACGAGTCGCGCGAGCTCGCGATCCGCCTTGAGGCCGAGATCGAGGAGCGGGTGCTGCAGGGCACCGAGGACGTTCGCCGCGAGGCCGAGGAGCGGGTCCGGGCCCTCGTCGAGAAGGTCGAAGGCGAGGCAACCGAGAAGGCGAGGGCGCGGGCGGAGGAAGCGCTTCAGAAGGAGGCCGAGCGGATCAAGGTCCAGGCCGAGCAGCGCGAAGCCCGGGTGCGCGAGGCCGCCGAGGACGAGATCCGGGCGACCGCCAAACGGGCACGGCGCGAGGCGCTCGCCGCCGCCGAGGCCACGGCGCCGAGCTGGTCGCGGCGCGAGTCCACGGCATCTGGCTCGGGCTACCGGACCTTCTAGCCTCTAACTCCCTTTAGCATCCGGCACCGAGATGAGGGCGGTGCGGATACACGACACGCTGAGCGGGGAGGCGCGGGCGATCGACCCGGAGCGGGAGGTCGGCATCTACGCCTGCGGGCCGACGGTCTACAGCCGCATCCACATCGGCAACGCGCGGCCGTTCGTCGTCTTCTCGCTGCTCAAGCGGTTCCTGGCCTCCGAGGGTTATGAGGCGAAGCTCGTCGTCAACGTCACCGACGTCAACGACAAGATCTACGTCGCGGCGCGCGAGGCGGGAGAGGGCTCCGCCGAGTTCGCGGCGCGGATGACGCGGGCCTATTTCGAGGACACCGACCGCCTCGGCCTCGGGCGCCCCGACGCGGAGCCGTTGGCGACCGAGACGATCGAGGGGATCGCCGAGCTGATCGCCGAGCTGATCGAGGCGGGCCGCGCCTACGAGTCAAGCGGCGACGTTTACTTCCGGGTCAAGAGCTTCGACGGCTACGGCAAGCTCTCCAACCGCCGCACCGAGGACATGGACCAGGGTGAGGAGGCCGGCTCGGAGTCGCTGAAGGACGACCCGCTCGACTTCGCCCTCTGGAAGGCGCGGAAGCCCGGGGAGGACACGGCCTGGGATTCGCCTTGGGGGCCAGGACGACCCGCTTGGCACATCGAGTGCTCGGTGATGGCCGAGCGGGAGCTCGGTCCTGAGTTCGCCATCCACGGCGGCGGCTCCGACCTGATCTTTCCCCACCATGAGAACGAGATCGCGCAGTCGGAGGGAGCCGGGCGGCCGTTCGCGCGACTCTGGATGCACAACGGGATGGTGCAGACCGATGCCGAGAAGATGTCCAAGTCTGAGGGCAACATCTTTCAGTTGAGCGAGGCGATCGACCAGTACGGCCGCGAGGCGGTCGTGGCGTTCCTGATCTCGGGGCATTACAGGCAGCCATTGGCGTTTGGGCCGGGGGAGATGGAGCAGGCCGTGGCGCAGGTCGAGAGGCTGAAGAACTTCTTTCGGGAGTGGCCGGTGGCGGGCGAGGCGTCCGGGGAGGGTCCCGGGGCCGGCTTCGCCGGGAGTTCCCCGGGACCCTCCCCGGACGCCTCCCTCAGCACTGCGGCCTCCCGAGTCGAGAGCTTTCGGGAGGCGCTGGCGGATGACTTCAATACGCCCAGGGCTATGGCCCAGGTGTTCGAGCTTGTCGGGGAAGCGAACAAAGCGGAGATTCCGGGCGCTTCCGAGGCGCTTGCGGAGATGCTGGCGCTCGTCGGCCTTAGCTCCCTTACCCAGCCGGATCAGGGAGCTAAGGCCGACGAGGAAGCGGAGAAGCTTCTGGAGGAACGCCAAGCTGCGCGAGCAGATAAGGATTTTGCTCGGGCGGATGAGATTCGCGATGAGCTTGCGGCTCTGGGCTGGGAGGTCCGGGACTCGGCCGAGGGCGCGAAGCTCGTGCCGAAGGCTTGATGGCCTCGCAGCTGATCTACGGCAAGCAGCCGGTTGCCGAGGCCGAGCGGGGGAGGCGGCAGGTCCGGCGGGTGTGGCGAGATCCGGAGGTCTCAGGCGAGGAGCTTGAGCGGTTGTGCGGGTCGCCTGACCACCAGGGGGTGGTGGCCGAGGTCGATCCGTATCCGTATGCCGATCCCGTCGGATTGCTCGCGGTCCAGGGGGCGCTCATCCTCGCCCTCGACCAGGTCCAGGACCCGCGCAACCTCGGCGCGGTGGCGCGCTCGGCGGAGGCAGCGGGCGCGGCCGGGCTCGTCATCCCGGAGCGCCGCGCGGCCGAGGTGACGGCGGTCGCCTGCAAGGCTTCCGCAGGCGCCGTTGAGCACCTGCCGGTCGCCCGCGTCCGCAACCTAGCCGACTGGCTGGCGGCGGCGAAGCGGGCCGGGTTCTGGATCTGGGCAGCGGATGCCGGCGCCGATCAGGCGCCCTGGGACGCCGATCTCACCGGGCCGACGATCCTCGTCCTCGGCGCCGAGGGCAAGGGAATCCGACCGCGAGTCCTCGAGGCTTGTGACGGTCGGGTCGCTCTACCCCAGCGGGGCAGGACCGCTTCGCTCAACGTCTCGGCCGCGGCGACGGCGTTGCTCTTCGAGTCCTTGCGCCAGCGCGTATAGCGGTCTAGCACCTGCAACGGCGATTGCGGAAAATCTGGCCGCGGGGGTTGACAGAACACCTTTCACACGTAAACTACCCGCCCAACAAAGGTTGAACCTCAGCTTGAGTCTGAGGGAGACCAGTCAATAGGGGCGCCTCAGGGGAGGTACCGGCGCCACGAACCCTTCGTTCTCGCAAGGAGAAGGATCCGTGGCTCTATCTTCGCCAACGCAGGAAATGCATCTCCCCACCGGCCGTCTCAACGGCTCGCTTCGGCCGGCCGAGGCTAACCCTCAACCGGAGCTTGATGACCACTATCTGGTCGCCCTGGCCAAGGACGGGCGGGCCGATGCCTACGACGCGATCGTGCGTCGCTATCGCGGCTTCGTTCGCCTCAAGGCCTCCTCGTACTTCTTGCTCGGCGGCGAGGCCGACGACCTGATCCAGGAAGGCCTGCTCGGCCTCTACAAGGCGATTCGCGACTACCGCACCGATCGCGAGTCGAGCTTCCGCAACTTCGCCGAGCTCTGTATCACCCGGCAGATCATCACCGCGGTGAAGACCGCCACGCGCAACAAGCACACGCCGCTCAACCAGTACGTCTCCTTCAGCCAGACCCCGGCTGCCTCAGGCGACTCCGACACGACCCTCGACGAGATCCTGCCCGGTCCCTCCGTGCACGACCCCGTCAACCAGGTGATCGCTTCCGAAGAGTTGGAGAGTCTTGTCTCCTGCCTCTCGGGCGTCTCCGGGGTCCTCTCCGACCTGGAGAGCCGCGTCCTCTCGCTGTATCTCGACGGCCACTCCTACGAGGCGACCGCCGAGCGGCTCGAGTGCGACACGAAGACGGTCGACAACGCCTTGCAGCGGGTGAAGCGCAAGGTGGCCGCGCACCTCTCGGCGCGCGAGGCCTGAGGCCGGCCGGCCGGCGCATATCGGCGTCCTCAGGGGAGATCGGCCAGCACGTAATCGAGCAGCTCGCGGCCGTGTTCGGAGGCGACGGCGACGTCACCGGGCTCGATCCGCACCCGGTGCAGTGACTGCATGCGCAGCACGTCCCCGTCGCAGCGGTGGTTCGGGAAGACGCCGGCGTAGGAGACGCCGAGGCGCTCGAGGTGGTCGGCGAGCAGCGCGGTCGCGGGGTCGTTGAGCGGAAGGTCGAGGTAGATCGCGTCCAGGCCGGCGCGGTGGAAGAGGTGGTGGCGCTCGGCGGCTATGACCTCCTCCAGGTCGAGACCAGGGGAGTGAACCGTGAGCAGGGCCAGGTTGTGGTCGGGGTCGATCTCGACGTGCAGCTCCGTACGCTCGGCCGGAGCCGCATCGACCGGCGGCTCCGCCAGTGTGCCGCGCAGCGCGCAGAGCTCCAGGGTGCGGCCGACGACCTCGTGGTGGCGCTCGGGCGCGTAGACCGCCCGCTCGTGGCCGTCGTTCAGCTTCGTGTAGAAGAGCGCCGCCGACTGGCGGCCTCTGCGGCGCCCTTCGGCAGCGTCATTTGCGACTGACTCGGGGATCCATCCCAATAGGAAGCCGGTCTCGTGCGCGCCGAGCTCGACGTTGGCGCGCTGGCTGTAGGGATGGGCAGCGGTCGCCTCGCTGAACATGCCGGCCATTCCCCGCTCGGTCGCCCAGTCCATCAGGAAGCGCTTGGTCCTCGTGAAGAGGTGCTGCCCCCGCGCCGCCGGCATCGTCACCGCCTGCCCCGAGTGTCCGACCGCGTCGTCGGCCATCGAGAGGCTCATTCCCTCGTGGCAAAGCAGCTCCCCGTCCGGCGTCTCGGCGACGCACGCCACGTAGGTCCCAGCTGCCAGCCGCGTTGTCACCTCCTCGGGGTCGTAGACCCAGCGCACGTCGTAGCTGTCGCCGTAGGCGACCCGGATCGCCTCGCTCAGAACCGCCCCCTCGTGGGGCTCGAGAAGCCTGAATCGTGCGTCGATCCCGCTGCCGGGCTCGTCCATGGCCTCTATATTCGACACGCTGCCCGCCTAGCTCAACTGGCAGAGCACCTGATTTGTAATCAGGAGGTTTCCGGTTCGATTCCGGAGGCGGGCTTTCCGAGACGTGCCGTGAATTGAAGACCCATAGTGGGCGCCAATCGGCACGTCCCTACCTACCCGCCCAGTACGCGCGCCTTCTCCGCCGCTAGCTCCTCGTCGGTGAGGACGCCTTGCTCGTGGAGCTTCGCCAGGCGCTCGAGGCGGGCTAGGCGGGCGTCGTCGCCGGCGGCGGGCACGACCTCAGTGGTTGCCTCCGTCGCCGCGGCGGGCTTGCGCATCTCGGGCAGGCGGATTTTCGAGGCGCGCTCGCCGATGTTGGCGTCGCGGACGGCGCCGACGACCTTGTCCTTGGTGCGGCCGAAGAATTCGCCGAAGTTGGCGTCGGGGAATTCCTCGGCCGTCTGCCGGCGCAGCTCGTGGATGCCGAAGGCGGCGAGGCCGGCGATCGCCAGCGTGGTGAGGAAGGTGCGCAGGTTCTGGGTCGGGGCCGAGATGAAGTAGAAGCCGACGACGATTGCCAGCAGGGCGTATGCGTAGGCGACGTGCTCGTCGAGGACCGGCGCCAGGAAGCGACGGGTGGAGCGGGCCGAGCCGGTCGGCGAGGCGAGCCAGCCGGCGATGCCGAAGAGGACGCCGACGACGATCACGGTCGTCGCGATGCTGGTCATCAGCGAGGTGGCGATCGACCAGGTTTCTTCCGCCGCCGGCCGCACGCTCTCTTCTTCGACCAGCTGACCGACCACGATCCCGCCGGCGACCTCGCGCAGGACGATCGAGGCGAAGCCGGCCGCGATCAGGCCGATGCCGCAGTAGAGCACGGTCACCCAGCGCCCCTCGCTGGAGAGGTAGATCGCCAGTCCGAAGCAGAGCAGGGTGAGCAGCGAGAGGACCAGCGCCAGGCCCTTGATCGCGACGACGACGTCCTGGGCGGTCTTCAGCTGGTCCGAGCGCAGGACCGTGATCTGGCCCGCGTCTTCGGGCAGCTTTTCGGCGAGGCTGGCTCCGATCCCCACCTGGTCGGCCAGGTTCGTGACGAGGCCGCCGAGGTTGAGGGTCACCTTCCCTTCTTCGGTCGAGACCGTGCCTTCCTTTTCTTCGAGCACGGCGAGGAGCTGTTCGTGCGTCGTTCGGTTGGCGCTCCTCCAGAGTTCCTGCGCGGCGGAGCTCTGCAGCACCTGGTCGGCGCCCTGCCCCGCGACCTGGCGCAGCCCGCCCGATACCGGCCCGGCCAGCTGCTTCGTTTCGCCGGGAAGGATTTCTTCGAGTTCCTTTTCGACGTTGACGTTTTCGTAGAGCTGGTCGACGAGGAAGTTGCCGACCGCTTCGCGGATCGTCTCGTTCTGGATCAGGCGGCCGCTGGTGTCGACCCAGTCGTCGGTGTTGAGCGCCTGCCGTTCGGTCCAGATCGCGAAGACGCTGAGGAAGGCCAGCAGGGAACCGAGCACGACCAGGGCCCTCACGATGCGTCGCCGTCCGCGGCTCATTCGGATCGGATGCTATACGTCAGACATGAAGCTAGAGGGCATTCACCACATCACCGCGATCACCGCCGACGCCCAAGACAACGTCGACTTCTACGCGGGGACAATGGGTTTGCGCCTGGTCAAGAAGACGGTCAACCAGGACAACCCGACCGTCTACCACCTCTTCTTCGCCGACGAGAAGGGGAGCGCCGGCTCCGATCTCACCTTTTTCGAGTTCCCCGGGGTTCCGCCGGGCCGTGCCGGCGCGGGCGACGTGCATCGGATCGTCTGGCGCGTCGCCTCGCATGCGGCGCTCGACTTTTGGGAGGAGCGCCTGCGCGGCGCGAGGGTCGAGTCCGAGCGGGTCGGCGAGGCGCTGCGGTTCGCCGACCCCGAGGGACTGGCCCACGAGCTGGCAGTGGTCGCGGTGGACGACGAGCCGCTGATCGCCGACCACCCTGAGGTTCCGGCGGAGGTCGCGCTGCGCGGCTTCCACGCCGTCTGCGCGTACAGCGCCGCTCCGGACGCGAGCAGCTCGCTGCTCGAGGCGCTCGAGTTCGAGCTCGTCGACGAGCGCACCTGGGAGACTCGTGGGTCGAGCCGCGGCGGCCTCTACGTCTTCGACGACTCGCCCGAGGAGCGCCCCCAGCAAGGCGCCGGCAGCGTCCACCACGTTGCCTGGGCCTCGACCCTCGACGAGCACGAGGAGTGGCGCGAGCGGGCGATCGGGGCCGGCGCCCGGCCGACCCCGGTGATCGACCGCTTCTACTTCCGCTCGATCTACTTCCGCGAGCCGAGCGGCGTCCTCTTCGAGATCGCCACGCTTGGTCCCGGTTTCACCGTCGACGAGCCGCTCGAGCACTTGGGCGAGAAGCTCTCCCTGCCGCCCGACTTCGAGCACCTGCGGGCGGAGGTAGAGCCGAACCTGCGCCCGGTCGTCAATCCGCGCACGGTCTCGACCGGGTGAGCGGCAACTTCATCTGGCGCGACGCCGGCCGCCTTGTCGTCTTCCGGGAGGGCGGGGTGGCGGACGCGCCTCAGCTGCTCGCCGAGAACGGAATGGGCGAGTTCGGCCTGCTCTCGACCGAAGGTCGTTTGGTGGGCGCGCCAGCCCTGGCAAGCGCGGCGGCGACGGTCCACGAGGTGCCGCCCGGCGCGCCCGCGTCGGCGGTGCCCAACGCCGCCGCCGCGCTGCTCGAGTCAGCAACGGCCGCCAACCTCGTCGCCCTCGGCGGCGGGCGCGCGATCGACGCGGCGAAGGCGATCGCCGCGGTCACCGGCGCTCGCGTCGCCGCGGTCCCGACGACGATGTCGGGGGCGGAGATGACGGGCATCCATCGCTTCCCCGCCGGCGCCGAGGACCGGGTGCGGGCTCTCGTCCGGCCCGCGCTGGTGATCGCCGACCCAGAGGCGATGACTAGCGCGCCCGAGCCCGAGCTGCGGGCGAGTTCGATGAACGCGCTCGCTCATGGCGCCGACTCTCTCTACACCCCGTTCGCCAACCCGGTGTCGCGGATGACGGCGCTGCGCGGCGCGGAGCTGATCGCCCGCGCGCTCGACGAAGGCCGCGCCGAGCGCGAGCGCGCGTCACTCGCTCTCGGCTCGATTCTCTGCGGCTACGCGATCGACTCGGCCGCATTCTCGGTCCATCACGTCGTCTGCCAGACCCTGGCCCGTGTCTGCGACATCCCTCATGCCCAGACCAACGCCGCGATCTTGCCGCGCGCGATGGCCTTCGTCGCGGCGCGCGCCCCCGACGGCCTCGTCCCGCTCGCCGAGGCCCTTGAGACCGATCCCGACCGGATCGAGGAGCGCCTCGTCCAGCTCGGCGGCGATCCGCCTGGACTGGGAGAGCTGGGGGCGGACCAGGGCCAGCTCCCGCAGGCGATCGACTCGATGCTGCTGCGTCCCGAGCTGGCCTTCGCGCCGGAGCCGCCGACGCGAGCGGATCTCGAGAAGCTGATCCAGGCCGCCTGGTAACCATGGTCCGCGGCTCGTGTAGCCATCCACGATGGACCCCTCCCGCCTGCGGGCGTATCACGCCTACACGCGCCGTCACGGCGTAAACCGACCCCTTTATCTCCTCGCCCGCGTCTTCCTGACGCCCTTCTTTCTGACGTACTTCCGCTACGCCCGCACTGGACGCGAGCACGGCCGGTTCGACGGCGGGTTGATCATCGCCTCCAACCACCGCAGCTTCCTCGACCCGTTCGCGATCGGCGGCGCGCTGCCCTGGCGTCGCCCCCTCAACTACGTCGCTAAGGTCGAGCTCTTCGAGCGCCGCTGGCAGGGCTGGATCCTCTCGCGGCTCGGCGCCTTCCCGATCCGGCGCGGCGATTCCGACGAGGACTCGATGGAGACGGCGCGCCGGGTCGTCGAACGCGGCGGCGTGGTCTGCATCTTCCCCGAGGGGACGCGGATCCGGCGCGGCTCGCTCGCCGAGCCCAAACGTGGGGTCGGGCGCCTCGCCCTGGAGACGGGCGCGCCGGTGATCCCAGCGGCGGTGCTCGGCACCGAGCAGGTCCGCCGCGGCTGGCGGATCCGGCCGCGCAAGGTCAAGGTCCGCCTCGGACGAGCGATGACCTTCCCGCGAGCCGAACAGGCCTCGCGCGGGCTGGCCGAGATGGTCACTGGACGGATCTGGCCCAACGTTGAGCTGCAATGGGAGGACCTCGGTGGCCTGCCGCCGATGCGGCGCGCTGCCGTGATCGGAGCGGGTAGTTGGGGAACCGCCCTCGCCGTGCTCCTTGCCCGCGGCGGTCTCGAGGTCCAGCTCGCGACGCGCACTTCGGAGCAGGCGGTGGAACTGAACGAGCAGCGCGAAAATCGCCGCTACCTGGAGGGCGTTCGCCTGCCCGAGTCAGTGCACGTCCTGCAGGCGTCCAAGGTCGAGCTCGCCGGCCTCGACCTGGTCTGCCTGGCGATCCCGTCGGGCTCGCTGCCGCAGGCGGTCGGGGCCGTCGCCGACCGAATCGGGGCCAGGACGGCGATGCTCCTCCTCACCAAGGGCCTAGTCGCGCCGCGCGGTCAGCTGCCGACGGAATACGTCGGCGAGCGGGTGCGCGCCCGCGCGATCGCCTCGCTTGGCGGCCCGGCGCACGCGCGCGAGGCGGTCTCGGGGTCGGCGGCGCTGGTGCTCGGCTCCGTCGACGACGACCTGCGCGACCAGCTCGGTCTCGTTTTCGACCGCGCCGGCCTCTTTTGCGAGCGGTCGAATGACCCGATCGGCGTTGAGATGGCAGGCGCGGCGAAGAACGCCGCGGCGCTGGCCGCCGCCGCGGCCGAACCCCACGGCCTCAACGCGGCCGGCATCGCCGCCGCCCAGGTCTGGAGCGAGTGCGTCGACCACGCGATCGCCCGTGGCGCGGACCTGGAGACCTTCTCGGGACTGGCGGGCGTCGGCGATTTGACGGCGACGGTGATGGCCCCGGCCGGGCGCAACCGCCGCGCCGGCGAGCTGCTCGGCCGGGGCACCGCGGCGGCGGAGATCCCGGCCCAGATCGGCCAGGCCTCGGAGGGGCTCGACGCGGTCCCGCTACTCGCCACCGCCGCCTCGGCGACCGGCGGGCGGGCCGAGGCGCTGAGCGGTCTGGCGGCGCTGATCCGGGGGGAGATCGACGCCGAGGCCTGGGTCGCGGGCCTGCGCCACGGCGAGCTGGCCAAGAAGGCCGCGTGATCGCGTTCCACCCACCCGAGGTGATTAGGCTTGAGCCGTGAGCGCCGAGGAGAACGTCGAGCCGGCGAGCCTCGACCCCGCGGCGAAGGCCGAGCTCGATCGCGCCTTCGAGGACCTCTATCGGGCCCACCTGCGCGACGTCTATTCATACGCCTACTACCGGGTCGGCAACCAGCACGACGCCGAGGACCTCACCGAGCAGGCGTTCCTGCAGGCCTACCGCCATTTCGACCGGGCGCGGCGCGAGTCGGACGGCAGGCCGTTGCGGCCCTGGCTAATTCGCATCGCCCACAACCTCGCCTCGAACTATTACCGCGACCGCTCGCGGCGACCGCAGACCTCGCTGGAGAACGCCGATCCGATTGCCACACGCCACGGCACCGAGGCGATCGCCGAGGGCAGGGAGGAGTTGCGCCAGGTGATGGCCAACCTCGAGAAGCTTCCCGACGATCGGCGCGACGTCCTGATTATGCGCTTCGCTCTCGGCATGGACAACCGCGAGATCGCGCGCGCGCTCGGGCGCAGCGACGGCGCCACCAAGGTCCTGATCCACAGGGCGATCAAACAGCTGCAGGAGGAGATGGGCGATGAACCCGAGTGAGTCGGCCGGCGCCCCGCTCGGTAGCTGGAACGTCGAGCAACTCCTCGCCGACGCGCTGCGGCCGTTGGAGCCGCCCGAGCGGCTCTCGGGCCGGCTCGAGGACACGCTCTCGGCGGTGACGCAGGCGGCTGCCGAGGAGCTCTCCGAATGGGCCGAGGAGCTCTCCGAGAGCGAGCTGCGGGCGCTGCGCGATCCGCGCAACTGGGTCCGCCCGGTGGTCGCGCTCGGCGCTGGCAGCGCCGCGGCGGGCGCTCTCGTCGTCCTCGAGCTCCGGCGCCGCGGTCGTCAACAGGCCAAGGGTGGCCTGCGCTCGCTCTCTGGCCGGATCAAGCCGTAGCGGGCGTCCCCGCCTGCGTCGTCGTCCGCGGCGTGGCGAACGCGGCGGCGACGCCAAGTAGGCCGAGGACAAGGTGCAGAAGGTCGTCCGCCGTGTTGACTGGAAGGAAGCCCAGGATCGACGAGCCGCTGCCGAGCACGAACCCCCAGGCGGCGATGACGACGTAGGTGACCCCGAGTAGGAAGGAGTACTGGCGGGCCGCGTAGCCGGAGACCAGCAGCCCGAGCGCTCCGGTCAGAATATGGAGGACGTTGAGCCAGCCGTTGACGGCGAAGGCCCCAAGCGCCTCGTCGACCGTCCCCGGCGAGTCGAAGGAGGCGCTGTAGAAGAAGCCGAAGATGCCGGCGACGACGAGCGCGGCACCAACCAGCGTCGCGTAGAGCCGCGCGGGGCTCGGTCCTTCCATCTGTCTTCCCTGGGTCGCGGCCGGAATCGGCGACGATTGTAGGCTCCGGCTCGCGATGGCGCAGACCTGCTACCGGCACCCGAACCGCGAGACGGCCGTCTCCTGCTCCTCCTGTGGGCGGCCGATCTGCCCCGACTGCATGACGCCCACTCCGGTTGGCATGCGCTGCCCGGAGTGCTCGCGCCAGCGCACCCGAGTCACTAGCGGGGTCGGCGAGGCGTCCCTCTTCTCCCGCGCTCCCGCGACCGTCATCCTGATCGCGCTAAACGCGGCCGTGTTCCTGGCCGAGGTGGCGAGCGCCCACGGCGGGTTCGCGGTCGGCGGCAGCTCGGCCGCCGTGAACTTCGGCCTCTACGGCCCCTTCGTCGCCGAAGGCGAGTGGTACCGGCTCATCAGTGGGGGTTTCCTGCACGCCAGCCTGCTCCACATCGCCTTCAACATGTTCGCCCTCTACTTCCTCGGCAGGCTACTGGAGCCCTCTGTCGGAACACCGCGCTTCCTCGGCATCTACGTCGCCTCGCTGCTCGGTGGATCGCTGGGTGCGCTGCTGCTGACGCCGAACGCGCTCACGGTTGGCGCCTCGGGGGCGATCTTCGGCATCTTCGGCGCCACTTTCGTGATTGCCCGCGGCCGGGGCCTAGACGACGTGGCGCGCTCGATCGGGTTCATCCTGTTGCTCAACCTCGCGTTCAGCATCGGCGGCGCTAGCCACATCAGCCTCGGCGGCCACCTCGGCGGGCTCGTGGCCGGCGTGCTCTGCGGCCTCGCGATCCTCGCCGGCGAGCGGGGCATGCTTGGCGAGCGCCACTTTCCGGCGGAGATGGTGGCGATGGGCGTCGTCGCCGCGGTCTCGTTCGTCGGGGCGCTGGCGATTGCCTGAACTGGCTCAGGTCCCTCTGGCAGTCAGGTCCGGCCCGCGGACCTCGGCGAAGCCGATGCTCCCGGGCGCAGGGACTAAATCCGGGTGCAGAAGGTGGCCCAGCAGCTCGACTCCGTCGACGAGCCGCGGCCCAGGTCTCGAGAAGGTCGAGGCGGCGTCGACGGCGAACACCTGGCGGGCCCTGAGGTCCTCGAGGCGGAACCAGTGCTCGAGCACCTGCGAGCGGGCGCCGTCGACGTAGAAGCCGCAGGGCATCGCGACCACGACGTCGGGCGTCAGGCCTGAGAGCTCGCCCCAGGACACCTCCGGCGACTTCAGCCCCGGCGGGCCGGCGACGTCGTCGCCGCCGGCGATCGAGATCATCTCCGGCACCCAGTGGCCGGCGACGAACGGCGGGTCGAGCCACTCGAGCGCGACGACCCGCGGCGCGACCGTCCCCGCCACGGCCGAGCGCACGATCGCGATCCGCCCCTCGAGCTCGCCGCGGAGCTCATGTCCCTGGTCGGCGATCCCGGCCGTCTCGGCGAGCGCGACGACGTCGTCGAGCACCTCGTTGAGGGTGCTCGGATCCTGCTGGATCACCCGCGGCCTGCTCGGCAGGCGAGCGGCGACGGCGACGACGTCGTCGAAGGACACGGCGCAAACCTCGCACAGCGCCTGGGTCACGATCAGGTCCGGGGCGAGCTCGGCGAGCAGCGTCTCGTCGAGCTCGTAGAGCGGCCGGCCCTCCGCCACCCGCGCCTTCACCTGGCGGTCGACGTCGGCGGCCGAGAGCCCGGCGGGGAGGACGCTGCGGGTCAGGTCGGGAAGCGAACGCACCACGGGCGGGTAATCGCACTCGTGGGTGACCGCGACCACGCGGTCGCCGAAGCCGAGGGCGAAGAGCATCTCGGTTGCGGAAGGAACGAGGCTGGCGATGCGCATCGGTCGATCAATATGGCACTTCAAACGGAATCCGCGGAGCGGCGGGCTATATTGCCTACGCCGCATGGCCGACGACCTCCCCCGAAGTACCGGGCCATATAGACGATGAGCGTCCTGCTGCTCGTCCTCCTGCTCCTCCTGGTGGCCGTCAACGGCTTCTTCGTCGCGGCCGAGTTCGCCCTCGTGCGCAGCCGCCGGGGCAAGGTCGAGAAGCTCGTGGCCGAAGGCGAAAGCGGGGCGGAGGAGGTGATCGAGCAGCTCGACCGGATCGACGAGTCGCTCTCCGCCTGCCAGATCGGGATCACGATGGCCTCGATCGGGATTGGGTTCCTCGGCGAGCCCTCGCTGGCGAAGCTGCTCGAGCCGATCTTCGGCGGCTTCTCGCACGGGGTGGCCGTCGGCCTCTCGGTGACGATCGCCTTCGCCCTCGTCACCGCGATCCACATCAGCATCGGCGAGCAGGTGCCGAAGATGCTGGCGATCAACCATGCGGAGGGGACCGCGCGCCGCGTCTCCCGCCCGCTTGCCTGGTTCCGGATCCTCACCGCGCCGGTCACCGTCGGGTTGAGCGCGATCTCGAACTCGATCGTCCGCCTCTTCGGCGTCGACCCGACCGATATCGAAGAGCACCACACGGCTGAGGACCTGAAGCAAATCATCGACAGCTCGCGCATCGGCGGCACGCTTGATCCCGGCGAGGCCGGGATGCTGGGCGGGGTCTTCCACCTGCACGAGCAGGAGGCGCGGGAGGTGATGACCCCGATCCCCGCGGTCGTCACCGTCGACGCCTCGGAGACCGTCGAGGCGGCTCTGCGCCGTTGCGTCACCTCAGGCCATACGCGCCTCGTCGTGATCGAGGACGAGAACCCCGACCGGGTGAAGGGGATCGTTCACAACAACAGCCTGGCACGGCTCTACATGAGCGACGGGCCGGAGGCCGAGATCGCACCCGCGGTACGCGACGCCGTGATCGTCCCCGAGACCCGGCCCCTGGACGACCTGCTGCACGACCTGCAGGTGCAGCGCACCTCGCTCTCCGTCGTCGTCGACGAGTACGGCCGCACCGTGGGCATCGTCACCGTCGAGGACATCCTCGAGGAGGTGGTCGGCGAGATCGAGGACGAGACCGACCCGCGCGCGGCGGCGCTGCGCAAGCTGGCCAGCGGTGAATGGTTCGTGCGCGGCCACGTCTCCCTGGGGGATCTCTCGGACGCCGGAATCGAGCTGCCCGTCGACACCGACGCCTACAACTCGGTGGGCGGCTACGTGTTCGGCGAGCTCGGCCGGCTGCCCAAGCGCGGCGACACGATCGTCGCCAACGGCTACACGATCCGGGTCGAGTCGGTGCGCGAGAACAGGATCGAGGCGGTGCGGATCAGCGGCACCGCCGACGGTTCCGTCCGCCCCGAGTCTTAGCTTCCCCGGGCAACCCGCGTTTCGCCAAACGATGGAGGTTTCGCATGTGGGTTGTGCGTTTGAGCGACAAGCAGCTCGAGGTGTTGCGAGCGCTGCTGCGATCCGAGGAACATCTAGGCCCCGCTCTCAAGGGAGCGATCGAGGCATTTGAGCTGGCCCGCTGGGACGACCTCCCCGAGGCCGAGCTGCCCTGGGAGGAGATCGAAACCGCCGCCCGGCGCCAGGGGATCTCCGTGGCGGACGTGATCTGGGACCTGTCTGGCCGCAGCTGCGACTAAGCCGCGTCAGTCGTAGGAATAAAAACCGGCGCCCGACTTTCTCCCCAACTTGCCCTCGCCGACGAGCTCGACCAGAAGTCCCGGCGGTCTGCTGGCGATCTCGCCGTTGTCGGCGTAGAGAGCGTCGCCGATTGCCTCGGAGACGTCGAGGCCGACGAAGTCGAGCAGGGCCAGCGGGCCCATCGGGTGACCGGCGCCGAGCTTCATGCAGGTGTCGACCTCCCCGGCCTCCATGCCGGTGCGCTCCATCAGCCGCACGGCTTCGAAGAGGTAGGGGAAGAGCAATCGGTTGACGACGAAGCCGGCCTGGTCGGGGACCTCGACCGCGGTCTTGCCGAGCGCCGCGCACCAGGCTAGAGCGGTGTCGCGCGCGTCCTCGGTGCCGTCGGGAAAGCAGACCTCGACCAACTTCATGCGCGGCACCGGATTGAAGACGTGCAGGCCGAATAGCCTGCCGTCGACGCCACCCGCCTTGGCGATCTCGGCGACGCTCAGCGAAGAGGTGGTGGTCGCCAGTTGGGCGCTGGGGCACGCCTCCGCGATCTTTGAAAGCAACTCACCCTTCGGCTCTACTTCCTCGACGACGGCCTCGACGATCACGTCGCAATCTGCCAGGTCGCCTGGATCGGTCGTCACCCGCAACCGCGAGGCGTCCGCGCCGTCGAGCTTCGCGCAGGCGGCGACGACTTTCTCCTCCGCGCGCCACGCCGAAGCCTCGCTCCTGGCGAGCAGGATCGTGTCGGCCGTCGTCGTCGAGACGGCGGCCAGGCCGGTGGCGATAGCGCCGCTGCCGGCAATTCCCGGACTCTCGTACCCCTGACTTGCGTTCATGGGCTGTGTTCCTATCACGCGACAGCTGGAACGGGACGTCCGACGATGTGCGGTTCAGCATCCTTGAGCAAAAACATGTAACTTCTCCCATCAATCAAGATGATCTGGAGGGAGCGTCATGTCGGGTAGGGGGGCTTTTGCGGTGCTTGCGGGGGTGCTCGCGTCGGTGGTCCTCATGGTCGGCTGTGGCGGCGGAGACAGCGAAACGGCAGTCGCCGAATCCTCGATCAGCAAGGCCGAATACGTGAAAAAGGCCGAAGCCGTCTGCAAAAAAGGCAACGAAGAACTGGAAGCCGACTTCGCGGCCTTCGTGCGAAAAGCCGGCAATGCCAAGCCGACCGACGCTCTTTACACGAGCCTCTTCGAAGAAGTGGTGGAGCCAAACGTCTCGGCCGAACTGGAAGCGCTGCGCGAGCTCGACGTGCCCGAAGGAGATGCGGACAAAGTCGAAGAAATGCTGGCGGCGCGCGAGGAAAGCATTGCGCTCGCCGAAGAGGAACCTAAGGCCATCATTCAGGACTCCGAAAAAGTGTTCGGAAGCTCCACCAAGACGGCAAAGGCTTACGGCTTGAAGGCGTGCGCTAGCCGCTGAGACTCTTTCTCGCGGGCTGGCCGCTCGGCCAGGCCCCGCTATGCTGGCCGCCTCATGGACCTGACCCTGTCCCCTGCAGAGCAGGCGTTCCGCGACGAGGTCCGCGACTGGATCGAAGCGAACCATCCGGGCCCCGAGCCCGACGGCGGTCTCGAGGAGGTCATGGCCTTCCGCCGCGAGTGGCAGGGAAAGATGCACGAGGCCGGCTGGGCCGGGATCTCGTGGCCAAAGGAGTACGGCGGGCGGGGCGCGACGATGATCGAGCAGGCGATCTTCGTCGGCGAGGCGGCGCGCCTGGAGGCGCCTAGCCCGGCGAACGTGCTGGGGCTGGCGATGGGCGGCCCGGTCGTGATCGCCCACGGCACGGAGGAGCAGAAGGCGCGTTACCTGGAGCCGATCCTGACCGCCGAGGAGATCTGGTGCCAGGGCTTCTCCGAGCCCGAGTCGGGCTCGGACCTCGCCTCGCTGAAGACGCGGGCGGTCAAGGACGGCGACGAATGGGTGGTCACCGGCCAGAAGGTCTGGACCACGTTTGCCCAGTACGCGAAGTGGTGCATGCTCGTCGCCCGCACCGATCCGGACGCGCCCAAGCACAAGGGCCTCACCTACTTCCTGATGGACATGGAGCAGGACGGCGTCGAAGCCAAGCCGCTGGTCCAGATCACCGGCGAGGGCGAGTTCAACGAGGTCTTCATCGAGGAGGCGCGGATTCCCGACGAGAATGTGGTCGGAGGCGTCGGCAACGGCTGGTCGGTCGCGATCACGACGCTGATGAACGAGCGAGCCGGGCTTGCCTTCGGCGCGATCGCTCAGATCGCGAACAGCCTCAAGCGGCTCGGCGCGCTTGCCGCCGAGACCCGAGTCAACGGCAAGACGGCCGCCGAGGACCAGGTTTTCCGCCAGCGCCTCGCCCAGCTCCACATCGAGGCGGAGACGATGCGGCTCAACGCCTACCGCGGCTTGACCAAGACGATGCAGTCCGGGATTCCGGGGCCGGAGGGCTCGCTCGGCAAGTGGCAGTGGGCGGACATCAACCAACGCATAGCCGAGTTGGCGCTCGACGTCGAGGGGGCCTACGCGCCGCTGGCGCGCGGCGACGAGCATGCCCTCGCCGGAGGGGCCTGGCAGTACTCCTTCCTTCGTTCCCGCGCGAACTCGATCGAGGGCGGCACCACCGACATCCTCAAGAACATCATCGCCGAGCGCGTGCTCGGCCTGCCGAAGATGCGCTGAGACAGGCGGCCGAGCATGTACTTCGACCTCACCGACGAGCAGCAGGCGATCAAGTCGACCGCCCGCGACTTCCTGACCGCCCGCTACAAGAGCGAGCGTATCCGCGAGCTGGCCGAGAGCGAGCACGGCTTCGAGCAGTCCGACTGGGAGGAGATGGCCGAGCTCGGCTGGCCTGGACTAGCGTTGCCCGAGGAGTGGGGTGGACAGGGTCTCGGCATTGTCGACCTCGCGGTTCTGTTCGAGGAGATGGGCTACGCGCTGGCGCCCTCGCCACTGCTCTCGAACACGGTGGTAGGCCTGGCACTCGCGCTTTGCGGGTCCGACGAGCAGCGCGAGCGGCTGCTGCGTCCCCTTGCCGAGGGGAAGATGCGCGGCACGCCGGCCCTCTGGGATGCGGGCTCCCCGGCGACGATCGGAGAGTTCACGATGGACGCGCGCGCCGACGGAGACGCGGTGGTGCTCGAAGGCGAAAAGGTCCTGGTGATGGACGCGGCCGCGGCCGACGTCCTCCTCGTCGCCACCTCCGACGGCCGTCGCCACGTCGTCGAGCGGGACGCGGCGGGAGTCGCGGTCGTGCCCGCTACCTCCATCGACCTCACCCGGCGTCTCTACTCGGTCCGTTTCGACGGCGTCCGGGTCTCACCCGGGAACACCCTGCCGGCGGCCGGCGACGACTACTTCGGCGTCTTCAGCCGGGTCTGCGTCGCGCTCGCCGCCGAGTCGACCGGGATCGCGCAGCGGACGATGGAGATGGCGGTCTCCTACGCCAAGGACCGCCAGCAGTTCGGGCGCCCGATCGGCTCCTACCAGGCCGTCTCGCACCGCTGCGCTCAGATGCTGCTCGAGACCGAGAACTCGCGCTCGGCCGTCTACGGCGCCGCCTGGGCGGCTGACGCGGAGCCGGGCTCGCTGCCGACCGCGGCCTCGATGGCCAAGGCCTACGCGTCGGACGCCGGCTGGCGCGTGCCCGACGCCTCGATCCAGGTGCACGGCGGCATCGGCTTCACCTGGGAGCACGACCTGCACTTCTTCCTCAAGCGCGGCAAGGCGAACGCGGCGATGTTCGGCGACGCCAAGTGGCACCGCGAACGGATCGCGGACGCCGTGCTCGCCGAGGCCGCGGCCTGAGCGGCGTGGGGGCGCTCGACCGCATCTCCGTCGCCGCGATCGGCACGTCGGTCGCCGACCTCGAGGCGGAGACGAAGCGGGCTGAGGCCGCCGGTGTCGAGTGCGTCTGGGCGCCAGAGCTGTTTCGTTCCTCCGTGACTCAGGCCGCCTACCTTGCCGGGCGCACCGAGAAGATCGACGTCGCCACCGGGATCGCCTGGGCCTTCACGCGCAGCCCCTTCATCCTCGCCGTCAGCGCCCTCGACATCGACGAGATGTCGGGCGGGCGGTTCCGCCTCGGCCTCGGCTCGGGTGTCAAACGTCTCAACGAGACCTGGCACAACGCCGAGTACGGTCGGCCAGCGCCGCACATGCGCGAGGCGATCGAGGCGACGCGGCTGATCATGCGGCAGGCCGGCGAGGGCGAACCGATCCGCTACGAGGGCGAGTACTACGACATCGACGTCAAGGGCTGGATTCGCCCGCACCCGGCTGCCCGCGAGTCGGTGCCGATCTACACCGCCGGCGTCCAGGGCGGCATGTGCAGAATGGCGGGCGACGTCGCCGACGGCCTGATCGGCCACCCGATCCAGAGTCTGCGCTGGATCGACGAGGTCGTCGTCTCCTCCTTCGAGGAGGGACTGAAGCGCTCGGGCCGCGAGCGCTCGGACTTCGACTACCTGCCGACGGTCTGTTGCGCGATCGACGACGACGAGGGCAAGGCGATCGACATGGCTCGCCGCACGATCTCCTTCTACGCCACGGTCAAGACCTACATGCCGCTCTGGGAGCTGCACGGCTTCACAGACAACGCGGTCGCCGCCGGCGAGGCCTTCCGTCGCGGCGATCTGGCCGCCGTACCGGCCGCGATCAGCGACGAGATGGTCGACGCCTACTGCGCCGCCGGCCCCCTCGACAAGGTCCGTGCCCGCGTCGAGGCGACCGCGGAACGCGCCGACGGCCTCTTCCTCACTCCACCGACTTACTTCATCTCGCCCGAGGAGCTCTCCGGGTACCAGAACCGCATAATCGACGCCTTCGGCCCCGGCGCCTACTAGCGCGGAGGAGGGTCGGGGGCGGAGGAATGCCCATCCCCCCTGTGGGAATTTGCCGCACGCGCTTCGCGCTTAGCGGCGTCCATTGAGCGCGGCTTCGCCGCGCAAGAACGAGATTGCATATCGCTGCCTTCGGCCACATTCCCCCAGAGGGGATGGGCATCCCTCCGCCCAGCGCTCACCGGGCTACGGGCGCCCTGACGTGAAGCGATGATGCGGTTCGAGCCCGCTTCCAAGCTTGCGAAACTGGCGGCTGCTCCAAGCTCCCTCGCTGCCTGAGGGGTGTGTTGGGGGAGGGTCTGGCCGTGCTCCGGGCGAATGTTGCCGAAGGCAGCGAAATGCAATCTGTCTCTCGCGCGCCGTAGGCGCGCACACTCATTCGGAGCTAAGCGCCCGCGGAGCGGGCGCGTGCGACGTCAATTCGCCCGGAGCACGGCCAGCCCCTCCCTCGACAAACCCCCTTGCGCTAATCCTCGCGCGGGGTGATGCGGAAGGTCGAGACGACCTCGGCCTGTTTGGCCTCGGGGTGGACGACGTAGGCGCTGGGGCCGCCGCCGAACCAGCCGGAGCTCTCGTTGTCGGCCACGAAGATGCCCGGGTGGTGGCGGCCCTCGCCGTCCTCGACCCAGACCTTGTCGCCCTCCTTGAAGCCGTGCGGCGCGTCGCTCACGCCCTGCAGCTTAAGGGCAGACGACGATCAGGTGGAAGTCGGCGTCCTCGTCTTTGCCTTCTTTGTCGCGGGTGCGCACCTCGATCGCGTTGGGGTTCGCCGGCGAGGCGTTGGTCTGCGCGTAGCCGGGGTTGGGAACCGACGTGCCGGCGTTGTCGCGACCGGCGACGTTGGCGCAGAAGGCGACGTTGAAGGGCACGGCCACGGTGACCGCGCCACCGCCCTCGGTCGCCGTGATCTGCGGATCGCTGGACCGCGAGAGCGCCGCGTTGCCGGCCCCAGCCGGGTTGTTGACCACGGCCCAGTAGGTATGCGCCGCCCGCTTCGCGGCCGGGATCACACCGAGCTTGTTCGTGTTGATCTGGAAGCCGGTCAGCGTCTTCTTCTTCAGCTTGCCGCCGCCGATCGTCTGCTTCTTGATCGCGCCACCGTTGATCGACTGCGCCGCGTAGGCCGTTCCCGCCAGCGCCACGATCAGGGCGACGACCGCCACGACCATCGCCGGCGAGGGCATCCTCTGCTTCAACGCGTACATGGGTCTCCTTCCGTCGCGGACGTGTTTGACCTACCCCCGAAACGAGCTCGTAACCCCCGGATGCGCGGATGGATCAGTGAGGCGCGATTCCGAGCGTGCCGCGAGGATCGCCGCTGTGCTCGGCCAGCTCTTCAAGCTCGGCGATCTTGCGCTCGCCTTCGCGGCGCGCGGGGTCGTCGGCCGGGAGCGGCTCGATCAGGCGGCGGATCCGGTTGCGGACCTGCAGGGCGAAGTGCGGGGTCGAGGCGCCGGCGAGGGCGCGGACGTCCTCGGCGGTGACGCGGTGGCCGGCGCCGAGCAACTCGGGGGTCTCGGCTTCGCTCATTCTCCCCCCCTGATCTTGGCCAGTTCGGCCAACTCGTCTATCTCGGCTTGCTGGTTCACGTCGATCGCGTCCTGGTCCCCGATCACCCAAACGTGGTTGTAGAAGGCACGGGTGGGATCGGTCGTGTAGCCCGGCTTGACGTCGAGCAGGTATTCGCGCAACGGCACCGGCAGGGTAGCGGCGTCGTCGGTGAGCAGGAGAGGCCCCCAGGTACCCGAGGCCGAGAGCGGAGAGGCGACGGCGGCGGCAAGCGGGTCTTCGGAACGGGCGACGACGAAGCCGTGGCCGGGATCGTTGACGTTCCAGCCGAAGTTGTCGCTGGCGTAGCGGGCCAGGGCTATCGCGTTCTCGACCGGGGTCTCACCGGCCACCCGGCGCGCCTGCCCCGCGATCTTGTCGACTTCGCGAAACACCTTCGAGGAGATCGCCGAGGACGGGCCGAGGACGTAGACCGGGACCTTCGCGCGAGCGCGCAGCGCCTTCCTGGTTGCCGCGAGCAACTTGTCCGTCGCCGTGAAGAGCACCGGGTCGCCCGAGCGCGCCGCCCACGCCGCCGCCGGCACGGCCAGTTCGGGCTTGTTCTCGGGGGCGAGGACGACGTGCTCCGGCGGGGCGCCCGCGAGCCGTTCGCGCAGCTTGGCGATCGATGCCGCCAGCGTCGCCGCGTCGCTCCCCTCGATTTTGGTCGTTTTCAGGCCCTCGGGGCTGGCGCCATCGCCGACGGCAAACGCCTGTGCGCCACGCGTCGTTTTGCTTCCCTGTGGACCGAGGGCCGCCAGCGCTTGCGAGCTAGCGTCGGGCAGCTCGCCGCCCGCGGAGACGAGCAGCGGCGCGTGCACCGGTTCGGCCATCAGCACGGAGGCCGCGACCGCCCCCTGCCAGTTGCCTTCGTCGACGATCGCGACCGCGTCCGGACGCTGGACCGGGGTGGAGGAGGGGAAGACCGCGAGCGCCACCGCGGCCGCGATTTCGGCCGGTTCGGAGCCTCCCACCCGAGTCGTGTTGTTGGTCGCGAAGGATGGATAGCCGAGCTTCGCTGCCGCTTCGGCGGTTGGCGTCTCGGCCGCTTCGTTCTTCCCGGACTGGGCTTCGGAGGTCGGCGCGGGCGCCGTTTCGGTCGCGTTCTCTCCCGAGCCACCACCTCCCAGCACTGCGGCGAGAAGGAAGACGACGGCGAAGGCGACCAGCACCGCGATTCCCTTCAGGGCGCCGGGCACCGGCCGGCGCCGGCGGCGCGACCCCCGCGCTTCCGACTTTGACCCCCCTCCAGCGTGGTCAACCTCGGATGCGCGCTCCTCGGGCGGCAACTCGGCGTTGATCGGTCGCTTCCGGGCCACGAGCCGGAACGCTACACGCGCGGCCCTGGCTGGCCGGTCGGCTAACCTTGCACGGACTGGTTGACTGACCAGTCAATCAGTCGCGGAAGCGCAGACCAAGAGGGGAATCATGGATTTCGCACTTAACGAGGAGCAGAAGGAGTACAAGGAGAGCTGTCGGACCTTCGCCCGTGAGGTGATCCGGCCCGCGGCCCGCAAGCACGACGAGGAGGAGAGCATCCCCTGGGACGTGATCAAGGAGGCCCGCAAGCAGGGCTTCGGCGGTCTCGAGGGGATCCAGCGCTCGGCCGGCGACGGCGAGGGCCAGATGCAGGTGATCTCCGCCGAAGAGTTCCACTGGGGCTGCGCCGGCATCGCGCTGGCGATCTCGGGCTCCGGCCTGGCGGCGGCGGGCATCGCCTCCTCCGGCACGCCCGAGCAGATCGCGCGCTGGGTTCCAGAGTGCTTCGGCAGCGAGGACGAGATCAAGCTCGGCGCCTACGCCGTCACCGAGCCGCAGGCTGGGTCCGACGTCAAGAGCCTGAAGACGACGGCGAAACGCGACGGCGACGAGTGGGTGCTCAACGGGACCAAGGTCTTCATCACCAACGGCGGCATCGCCGACTGCCACGTCGTCGTCGCCACGGTCGATCCCAGCCTCGGGACGCGCGGTCAGGCCTCCTTCGTCGTCGGCAAGGACACCCCCGGCCTGAGCCAGGGCAAGAAGGAGTCGAAGCTCGGCATCCGCGCCTCGCACACGGCCGAGATCGTGCTCGAGGATTGCCGGATCCCGGCCGAGAACCTGCTCGGCGGCGAGGAGAAGCTCGAAAAGAAGCTGCAGCGCGGTCGCGAAGGCAAGAAGTCGCGCGGGGCCGACGCGCTCGCGACCTTCGAGGTGACCAGGCCGCTGGTCGGCGCCTCGGCACTGGGAATCGCGCAGGCGGCCTACGAGTGGACCCTCGAGTACCTCGACGGCCAGAGCGAAGGCGGCAAGCCGCTGCTGCAGGAGCAGCGCATCCAGCAGACGCTGGCCGACGTCGCGACCGAGATCGAAGCCGCTCGCCTGCTCGTCCAGCGCGCGGCCTGGATGGGTCGCAACGGGGTGCCGATGACCGGCGGCCAGGGCTCGATGTCCAAGCTCAAGGGCGGCGACGTGACGATGTGGGCGACGACGACCCTGATGGACCTGGTCGGCCCCTATGCCCTGAGCACGGAGTGTCCGCTGGAGAAGTGGTTCCGCGACGCCAAGATCTACCAGCTGTTCGAGGGTACGGCGGAGATCCAGCGCATGGTCATCTCGCGCATGCAGGCGCGGGAGTACGCCGAGCGGCTGGGGTACGCGGCGGAAGTCGCCAACGAGGCGATGGCGGAGAAGTCCGACAAGCCTGAGAAAGAGGCCGTCCCGGCCTAGGGGCTGTCAGCTGGAGAGCCACCGGGGGTCATCTCTCAGGCCGCTTCGCGGGAGTTCCTGAGAGATGACCCCCAGTGGCTCTCTACCGAGAGGTCCTAAGCTGCCGGGAGTGCACTCGCACGGTCATTCGCACGCTCTCGATGCGCGGCGGGGGGATAGCCGCCGCAGGATGTGGGTAGCGCTGGGGATCAATCTCGCGATGTTTGTCGCGGAGGCTGTGGGCGGAGTACTTACCGGGTCGTTGGCTGTGCTTGCCGATGCTGGGCATTTGCTTTCGGACGTGGGGGCGATTGGGTTGGCGCTGTTCGCGGCGGGGTTGGCGGCGCGGCCGGCGGGGGGACGGATGACGTTTGGGTATCAGCGCTCGGAGATACTCGCGGCGCTGGTCAATGGGTTGGTGCTGGTCGGCGTGGCGATCGCGGTGGGAATCGCGGCGATCGGGCGGTTGGGCGATCCGCCGGAGATCGATGGGCTTGGGGTGCTCGCCCTTGGTGTCCTCGGACTGTCGGGCAACTTCGCCGCGACCGTCGTTCTTGCCCGGGGAGAGCGCGAGGACGTCAACCTCGAGGGGGTGCTGCGGCACAGCGCCGCGGACGCGCTCGGGTCGCTCGGTGTGACCCTCGCCGGGGCCTGGGTCCTGCTCGGTGGTTCGCCGATCGTCGACCCGCTCGTCGGCCTGGCGATCGCGGTGCTGATCCTGCTCTCCTCCTGGCGGCTGATCGCCGAGCCGGTCGGGGTGCTGATGGAGGCGGCGCCGGCCGGGGTCGACGTCGATGAGGCCGGGGCGGCGATCTGCCGGGAGGATGGGGTTCGCTCGGTGCACGATCTCCACATTTGGACGGTGACGTCGGGCTTCGGCGCGCTGTCGGCGCACGTCGTCGTCTCGCCCGAGTACGACCGGGATCTCGTGCGGCGCCGGATCGAGGTGCTTCTGCGCGAGCGCTTTGGCATCGACCACACGACGCTGCAGATGGAGGAGCAGGCGCCCGACGTCCTGCTCAGTGTCGAAAACGCCCCGCGACCGACCTGATCGCAACCTCTCTTGCAGGCTGAATGCCCTGCTCAGGGCGGGTTTACGTACTTGGCTAGCCTTGCTCGCGATGGTCAAGACTCGCCCTGCCCTGGCGGCGCTGCTTGCCGCCGCGGCGGCGCTGCTCGTGCTGCTCGCGGCCGGCGGCGCCTCTGCCGACGACCTCGAATCCAAGCTCGACGCCAAGGAAGCCAAGCTCTCCGAGGTGCGCGAACGGAACGGCGTGCTGACGACGACCATCTCCCACTACAAGGATCGGATCGACCGGCTGACCGGCCAGGTGGCGGCGCTGCGCACCCGGGAGGCCGCCGTCCGCGAGCGCCTCGACGCCAAGCAGGCGCAGCTGGACCGCGCCGTCGCCGAGCTCGACGGCGCCAAGCGGCACCTCGCCGTCGTGCGGGCGCGGCTCAAGCGCGCGCTCGTGACGTTGCGCGAGCGGCTGGTGGCGATCTACGAGACCGGCACCCCCGACGTCCTCAGCGTCATCGTCGGCGCCAACGGCTACGACGACCTGATCGACCGCACCGAATACCTGGACCGCATCCGCGGCATGGACGAGGCGGTCGTCGGCCGGGTCAAGGACCTTCGCGACGAAGTCAAGAGCACCGTCGCCCGCCTGCGGGGGGCCAAGCTCCGCATCGAAGCGGCGCGCGACGCGATCGCCGCCGAAGAGCAGGCGCTCGCCTCGGCTCGGGCGGCGGTGGAGGAGCGTCAGGCGGCGCTCGTCGGCGCGCGGTCCCGCCGCGAAGCGGCGCTGAAGCGGATCGAGAAGACGGAAACCGACCTCGACGGCGACGTCGCCACGATCCAGGCGGAGCTAGCCGCGAGGCTCGGAGAATCGGCCTCCGCACCGCTTCCGGCCGGGCCGATTCGCTACGGCTCGGGGCAGCTCATCTGGCCGGTGGACGGGCCCGTCGTCTCCGGTTTCGGGATGCGATGGGGGCGCATGCACGAGGGGATCGACATCGCGGTCCCGGCCGGGACGCCGATCCGGGCCGCGGCGGCCGGCACGGTGGTCCTCATGCAATCGGAAGCTGAAAGCGGCGGTTATGGGAACTTCACCTGTCTCGACCACGGCGGCGGGCTGCAGACCTGCTACGCGCACCAATCCTCCTTCGCGGTCAGTGCCGGCCAGAGCGTCGGTCAGGGAGACGTGATCGGCTACGTCGGCTGCACCGGGCACTGCTTTGGCGATCACCTGCATTTCGAGGTGCGCGTAGCCGGCGCCCCGACCGATCCGCTCGGCTATCTGTAGCCCCCTCGACGTTCCGTCCAGGAATCGGGTTGCAATCTCGCTTTGGTTTGAGACCCTAGAGGGGTGATCAAGCAGGCTCACGGCTACCTTGCCGGGGCGGTCTCCGGCACGGCGTTGATTAGCGCGGCCATCGTTGCCTTCGTCCTGCTGGTCTCTTTCCAGGCGCTGCGTGAGTGGCCGCTGGCTGGTATCCAGATCGGCGGAGGAGACGGTGACTCCGCGGCGACCGGGCGTCGCGCGGCTGGGAACGAAGGGTCTATCGGACCTGGCGCCGGCCGCGGGGCAGGCTCGGCGACCTCCCGTGGCGCGACGACCGAGCCGGCCGGCCGGCCGGCCGGCTCGGTCGACACCCTCCGTTCCGGCATCGGCTCGGCTCCGACAACACGCGGGCCCACGCCCACTGGCGCCGGCTCGCCGGGCTCAGCGACGTCTCCGGCGCAATCGGCGCCACCGGCCGGCAGCAGCGGCTCGGGCTCAGGGTCGGCGCCGGGGTCAGTTTCAGGGTCTGGGGGCTCGTCGGGTGCGGGCTCCGGCTCCGCGTCTGAATCGACTTCCGGAGCGGTTGCGGGCGCCGTCAACGAAACCGTCAAAGGGGTCGACGAAGCGACGGGCGGGGCGCTCGGTGATACCGGCGTCACGGAAACGACCGAAAGCGTCGTCAACGGGGTCGCCGGTCCCGAATCGACCGTCGGCAAAACCGTCGACGGGACGGTGGAAACGGTCAAAGGCCTGCTCGGCGGCAACCGCTAGCCGCCGCCACCCCTTCAACCGTCACAATGCCCGCCTATGGCGGAGCGTGGAAAGGCCGGCGCGGTGGTTGACCCGATCGCGGGTTCGCCGGTCTACCCCGCCGGCAGTCGCGTCAACGAGCGCGGCCACCTCGAGATCGCCGGTTGCGACGTGGTCGAGATCGCCGCCGAGCTCGGCACGCCGGCCTACCTGTACGCCGAGGAGGACATGCGCGCCCGCGCCCGTGCCTACCGCGAGGCCTTCGAGCGCCGCGGCGCCGACTTCGAGGTCCTCTTCGCCAGCAAGTCATTTCCCTGCACCGCCGCCTACCGGCTCTTCGCCGAGGAGGGGCTCTCGGTCGACGTCGCCTCGGGCGGCGAGCTGCACATGGCGCTGCGCGCCGGATTCGACCCGGCGCGCATCCACATGCACGGCAACAACAAGACCGACGAGGAGATCCTCTTCGCCGCCCGCTCGGGCGTCGGGCACCTGATCCTCGACTCCTTTGACGAGATCGAGCGTTGCGAGCGGCTGCTCGAAAGCCCGCGGGACGTGCTGATCCGCGTTACCCCGGGGATCAAGCCCTCGACCCACGACTACATCACCACCGGCCAGCTCGACTCGAAGTTTGGCTTCGGGCTCGAGGACGGCCTGGCGGCGCGGGCGATCGAGCGCGTGCTCGCCTCCGACGTCCTCGAGCTGACCGGCCTGCACGCCCACATCGGCTCCCAGATCTTTGAGCTCGAGCCCTACACGCTGGCGATCCGCGCGATCGGCGAGTTGGCGGGCGAGTGGTGCCGCGTCGTCAACGTCGGCGGCGGCCTCGGCATCGCCTATACGGCCGAGGACGAGCCGCCCTCGATCGACGCCTACGTCGACGTCAAGGTGCGCGGTGTCGCCGAGGTCTTCGGCGACGGCGTGCGGATCCTGATCGAGCCCGGCCGCTCGCTGGTCGGTAACGCCGGCGTCACCGCCTACCGCGTCGGCACCGTCAAGGAGATCCCCGGCGTGCGCACCTACGTCGCCGTCGACGGCGGCATGTCGGACAACATGCGGCCGATGCTCTATGGGTCACGCTACGAAGCCCTGATCGCCGACCGGGCGGGCGCCGCGCCCGACACGACGGCGACGATCGCGGGCATGCACTGCGAGTCGGGCGACATCCTCGTGCGCGACGCGATGCTGGCCGCGCCTGCCGCCGGCGACGTCCTGGTGACACCCGCGACTGGCGCCTACGGGCACGCGATGGCGAGCAACTACAACGGCGTCACCAGGCCGCCGGTCGTCTTCTGCCGCGAGGGCGAGGCCCGCGTCGTCGTCCGTCGTGAGACCTATGAGGACCTGACCGCCAGGGATGTCTGAGGAACCTTCGAAAGCCGTGCGCATCGGGCTGCTCGGGCGCGGCACGGTGGGTGGCGCCTTCGCTGATCTGCTGGCCGAGCGCTCTGGCGCCGTCGAGGCCGCCACTGGGCGTCGCCTCGAGATCTCGGGTGTCCTCACGCGCGCGGAGGGCGATTTCGACTCGATCCTCGCGGGCTCCGACGTGCTGGTCGAGCTGATCGGCGGCACGGAGCCGGCCCGTGAGTACGTGCTGGCCGCGCTGCGGGCTGGGAAGCCTGTCGTCACCGCCAACAAGCAGCTGCTCGCCCAGCACGGCGAGGAGCTGTTCGAGGCGGCTCGCGAGGCGGGAGTGCAACTGCGCTTCGAGGCCGCCGTCGCCGGCGTGATCCCGATCGTGCGGGCGATCCAGGAGAGCTTCGGCGTCACCGGGATAACCAAGGTCTTCGGCATCGTCAACGGCACGACCAACTTCATCCTCACCGAGATGGCGGCCAGCGGCGCATCGTTTGAGGAGGTATTGGCGCGGGCCCAGGATCTTGGCTACGCCGAGGCCGACCCGAGCGACGACGTCAGCGGTGCCGACGCGGCGGCGAAGATGGCGATCCTCGCCCGCCTCGCCTTCCACACCCCGGTGACGCTCGAAGAGGTCTCCTACGAGGGGATCGAGCGGATCGAGCCTGACGACATCGCCTACGCGCGCGAGCTCGGCCTCTCGCTGAAGCTGCTCGGCGTCGCCGAGCGCCGCGAGGGAGGGGTGAGCGTGCGCGTCTTTCCCTGCTTCCTCTACGCCGGTCACCCGCTGGCCCCGGTTCAGGGCCCCTTCAACGCGGTCATGGTCGAGGCGCCGGAGATCACCGAGGTGACGATGTCGGGCCCCGGGGCCGGCGGCTTGCAGACCGCCTCGGCGGTCCTCGGCGACGTCGTCTCCGTCCTCAACGGCGACGCGCCGGTGCACGAGACCCGCGAGGAGCTGCCGGTCATCGCCGACGTCGCCTCCTCCTTCTACCTTCACCTCGAGGTGAGCGACCGACCAGGGGTTCTCGCCCGGGTAGCCCAGGTCCTCGGCGACAAGGAGGTCTCGGTGAAGAGCGTCGTCCAGCGCGGCAGCGGCGAGGAGGCCAGCCTGGTGATGGTCCTCCACGAGTGCCTGGAGTCGCGCTTCGCCGAGGCGATTGACGCGATCGACGCCCTCGACGTGCTGCGCGCCCCGCCGCGCGCGATCCGGGTGATCGAAGAGGAGTTCGTCTGAGGTCTCCTGGTCGATGGCCGAACCGCTGATCCAGAGGTATCGCGAGCGGCTCTCGCTGGAGGCCGACGACCCCGTCGTCTCGCTTAACGAGGGGTCGACGCCGCTGATCGAGGCACCGCGACTGTCGGAGCGGCTCGGCGTCCGCGCCTACCTCAAGTTCGAGGGGGCCAACCCGACCGGCAGCTTCAAGGACCGGGGGATGACGGTCGCGGTCTCGCGGGCCAAGGGGCGCGGGGCGGAGGCGGTGATCTGCGCCTCGACCGGAAACACGGCGGCGAGCGCCGCCGCCTACGCCGCCCGGGCCGGGATGCGCGGGGCGGTGATCGTGCCCGAGGGCAAGATCGCGATCGGCAAGCTCGCCCAGGCGCTGATGCACGGCGCTCGCGTCGTCGCTCTGCAGGGCAACTTCGACGACGCCCTGCGGATCGTCCGCGAGTTGGCCGCGAAGCACCCGATCGAGCTCGTCAACTCGGTCAACCCGCACCGGATCGAAGGCCAGAAGACGGCGGCCTTCGAGATCGTCGAGGAGCTGGGCGGCGCGCCGGGAGCACTGGCGATCCCGGTCGGCAACGCCGGCAACGTCACCGCCTACTGGCGCGGCTTCCACGAGGCCGGCACGGCGCCCGTCCTCTACGGCTTCCAGGCCGAGGGAGCGGCGCCGCTGGTGCGCGGCGAGCCGGTCGCCAACCCCGAGACGATCGCCTCGGCGATCAGGATCGGCAACCCGGCGCGCTGGGAGGAGGCGATGGCCGCCTTCACCGCCTCGCGCGGCCGCGTCGCCGCCGTCTCCGACGAGCTGATCCTCGACGCCTATCGCTGGCTGGCCGGGGGGGAGGGGGTCTTCTGCGAGCCCGCCTCGGCCGCCTCGGTCGCCGGCCTGCTCGCCCACGGCCTGCCAGTCGCCGAGGACCAAGCGCCGCCCGAGTCGGTCGTCTGCGTCCTCACCGGTCACGGCCTCAAGGACCCCGACACGGCCCTCTCCAAAGCCCCGGCCGTGATCAACTGCGAGAACGACCTGAGCGCTGTCGAGCGGGTGGTGTTCGATTGACCGCGCGCCATCGGCTCGTCCGCGTCCCCGCCTCCTCGGCCAACCTCGGGCCTGGCTACGACGTGCTCGCCGCGGCGGTCTCGCTCTTCCTCGAGCTGGAGGTGGAGGAGACGGGGGATTACTCCTTCGATGACGGTGGCCTCGGCGTGCCGGCAGGGCGCGACAACCTGATCGTGCGCGCCTTCGAGAGCCTGCATTCGGCCGATGGCATCACCTTTCGGCTGAAGAGCGAGATCCCGCTGGCGCGCGGCCTCGGCTCGAGCGCCGCGGCGATCGTCGCGGGTCTCTACGCCGCCGACCACCTCTTCGAGCTTGGGCTGTCGAAGGAGGACTTCCTCGCGCGGGCGACCGAGATCGAGGGCCACCCGGACAACGTCGCGGCGGCGATCCACGGTGGCTTCGTGATCTGCGGTGCGGGTGAGAACGGCCCGACCGCCGCGCGTTTCGACGCGCCGAGCGGCCTAGAGGGCATCGCCGTCGTCCCCGCCGAAGAGGTCTCGACCGAGCGCGCCCGCGAGGCGATCCCGGCCGAGGTTCGGCTCGCCGATGCGGTCGCCAACGTCTCCGCTGCATCCCGTCTCGTCCTCGGCCTGCAAACCGCCGACCTCGACCTCGTCGCCGCCGGCCTGGCGGACCGCATCCACCAGGAGCGCCGCCGCGATCTCTATCCGCGCTCGATGGAGCTGGTCGACTCCGCCCGCGACCTCGGCGCCCTCGGCGCGACGATCTCCGGCGCCGGCCCCACCGTCCTCGTCTGGACCACCTGGCAGGACGCCGGCAAGGTCGCCGAGGCCCTGGAAGAGCGCTGCGCCGCCTGGGCCGAAGTGCGCCGCTTGCCGTTCAGTCCGTTGGGTGCCGACGTCCCCGAGCTCTAACCGGTCGGGTAGGCTCGCTGCGAGATGGCCGGCTACACGATCAAGCACCGCGACGAGTTCGAGTCGATGGAGGGCTCGGGCGACTCGACCTGGCGCCTGGCGCGCAAGGCGCTCGGCACCTCGGCCTTCGGCTTCAACCTGGTCGAAATCGAGCCGGGCGGAGAGATCCCCGAGCACGACGAGACCGGGAGCGGCCAGGTCGAGCTCTTCATCGTTCTTGAGGGCGAGGCTGTGATGCGGCTCGAGGGGGAAGACCACCCGGCTCCCGCCGGCACCTTCGCTTCGATCGAGCCGCCGGCCAGCCGCACGATCCTCAACCGCTCCGAGGCTACGGTCACCGCGCTGCTGATCGGCGTCCAACCCGAGGGTGGATACGAGCCGATGTCCTGGGCCTAATCCGCCCGACGTGCTTTTCGGCGCTATTTGCAGGAAAACGCGAATCCGTTCCGAAGGCACGCCGCTCGGCCCTATAATTCCCTGACTCGTCAACCCGTCGCGTGCCCGCTCGAAGAAGGCGCGGAACCCGGGAGGTCAGCATGTCCGATAACCAGTCCCGTGAGCTTCACGGCGAGCGGCCCGTCCGCTACTCGCCTGAGCGCGCCTACAGGCCGCTCGTCTCCCCGCCCAGCGTCGAGGACAAGGACGCCTGCGCGATCTATGCCTCGGTGCGCCGTGACGCGACCCCCAGTCACGCGCCGATCGAGCTGGCGATCCCGGCCCTGCAGAAGATGCTCCACCGCGCCGGCAACGTCGACGGCGAGGGCGACGGCTGCGGGCTGCTGCTCGACCTGCCGCGCAAGATCTGGGCCGAGGAAGTCCGCTCCGGCGGCCACGATCCCTCGCTGACCCTCGACGCCGCCTTCGCCGTCGCCCACGTCTTCGTCGAGCGCCCCCAGGACCGCGAGAAGATCCAGCACGACGCCCGCGAGCTGCTCGGCCGCGGCGGCTTCCGCATCCTCGCCGAGCGCGTCGGCGTCGTCGACTCGACCGCGCTGGGCCCGACCGCGCGCGAGGAGGAGCCGCACTTCTGGCAGCTCGCCGGCCTCGTCGCCGACGCCTCCAATCGCGACCGCGTCCTCTTCGACCTGATGATCGAGCTCGAGGAGGAGCTCGACGTCCACGTCCCGTCCTTCTCGGCGACGACCTGCGTCTACAAGGTGATGGGCGCTCCGAAGATCCTCGGCGAGTACTACCCCGACCTGCGCGACGAGCGCTTCGAGACGATCGGCTGCTTCGGCCACAACCGCTACTCGACCAACACCTGGCCTTCGTTTAAGCGCGTGCAGCCGTTCTCGGTGCTCGGCCACAACGGCGAGATCAACACGATCGAACAGCTGCGCCAGGAGGCGCGCATGCTCGGCGTCCCGATCCAGCCCGGCTCCTCGGACTCCCAGGACCTCAACCGCACGATCGACACCCTGGTCAGCCGCAACGGCCTCAGCCTCGCCGAGGCGATGGAGATGATCGTGCCGCCGATCACCGAGGAGATCCGCTCGCTGCCGGAGGACCTGCGCCCCTTCTACATGTACCTGCGCCAGGCGATGGGTCCCTACGCCCAGGGCCCTGTGGCCCTGATCGCCCGCCATGCCGACGAATGCGTCTTCTCCTCCGACGCGCTCGGCCTGCGCCCGCTCTGGCAGGTCGAGACGGCCGACGACTTCGTCTTCAGCTCCGAGCCCGGCGTGGTGCCGGTGGCGAAGATGGTCGCCGAGCCGAAGCCCCTCGCCCCCGGCGAGAAGGCCCTGGTCGCGATCGAGCGCTCGGCCAAGCGCTCGACCCTTCACGCCCACGACGAGATGCTGCGCATCGTCCGCAAGAGCTGGCTGCGCCGCAACGGGGTCGAGGCCGAGGCCGGCTACGACCGCGCCCTGCGGGCCGGCGGGCCGCTCGAGGGCGAGGAGGTGCCGGGCTACTCCGACGCCGGCCCCGAGGAGCCGGTCAAGGTCGAAGACCGCGTCCTGGCCGGCTTCGGCTGGCAGCGCGACGACGTCAAACTCGTCCAGCAGATGGCCTCCAACGGGTCCGAGCCGGTCGGCTCGCTCGGCTACGACGGCCCGCTCGCCGCGCTCTCGCCCGAGCGCCAGAACCTGGCCGACTACTTCAAGGAGACAGTCGCGGTCGTCACCAACCCGGCGATCGACCGCGAACGCGAGATGGAGCACTTCTCGACCCGCGCGGTCTTCGGCCGCCGTCCCTCGATCGACGCCGCCGGCACCGACACGCGCTCCGTCGAGGCCGCCTTCCCCCTCATCCTCGGCGGCCACCATGGCCTGGCGCCGCTCTCCGACAGGACCTACCGGGCGATCGCCCGCAGGCACCGCACCTACCTGCTTGAGGACCTCTGGGAGGAGTTCCGCGGGCGGGCCGGCGCTCTCGACGTCTCCCTGCTCGAGTCCGAGACGACCAAGGGCGCGATCGAGCGGATCAAGCAGGAAGCGGTCAAGAAGGTGCGCGACGGCGCCGAGCTGCTCGTGCTCACCGACCGCACCGTCTACGACGCCGACCGCCGCTACCTCGATCCGCATCTCGCCACCTCGGCCGTCGACCAGGCGCTGAAGGGCTTCAAGGTCGAGGCCGGCGAGGAGAACCTGCGCCGTCGCTGCGGCATCGTCCTGCGCTCGGCCGCGCTGCGCAACGTCCACGACGTGATGCTCGCCCTCGGCCTCGGCGCCAACGGCGTCTGCCCGTACACGATGGTCGAGGTGATCTGCGTCGAGGACTACGAGAACGACGTCTCCAACCTCTGCGACGCGCTGAAGAAGGGGATGGAGAAAGTGATCTCGACGATCGGGATCCACGAGGTGCGCGGCTACGCGCGCCAGTTCTCCTCGATCGGTGTGAAGCCGGAGCTGGCCGAGATCTTCATGACCGAGGCCTTCGCCGCCTCGGAGAGGGGCGGCGCCGGCTTCGCCGAGCTCGACGAGGACACCAACGAGCGCGCCCGCGTCCTGGCCGGCGACGAGGACGCGAAACCGGCGAAGACGTTCCGCTTCTACCCTAAGGTCTACAAGGCCGCGATCGCGACCGCGAACGGCTCGGGCAGCTACGAGGAGTACTCGCGGAAAGTACGCGAGCTCGAGGCGCGGAGCCCGATCTCGATGCGCCACGTCATGGGCTTGAAGGGGGACCGCGAGCCGGTCGACCCGGCCGGCGTCGACGCCGGCGTCGGCCTGCACGACTACCCGGTCGTGATCTCCTCGATGAGCTTCGGCTCGCAGTCCGAGCCGGCCTTCCGCGCCTACGCCGAGGCGGCGAAGTCGATCAACGTCCTCTGCGTCAACGGCGAGGGCGGCGAGATCCGCGACATGTACGGGCACTACCGCAAATGGCGCGGCCAACAGGTCGCCTCCGGGCGCTTCGGCGTCTCGGCCGAGATGCTCAACTCCTCCTACCTGGCGGAGATCAAGATCGGCCAGGGAGCGAAGCCCGGAGAGGGCGGTCACCTGCCCGGCAAGAAGGTCTCCGAGAAGGTCGCCGCCGCGCGTAACGCGGCCCCGGGCACGGACCTGATCTCCCCTTCCAACAACCACGACCTCTACTCGATCGAGGACCTCGCCGAGCTGATCGACGAGCTGAAGACGGTCAACCCCGACGTGCGCGTCTCGGTCAAGGTGCCCGTCGTCCCCAACATCGGCACGATCGGCCTCGGCATCGCCAAGGCCGGCGCCGACATCATCACCCTCTCGGGCTTCGAGGGCGGCACGGGCGCCGCCCGCCAGCACGCCCTGCGCCACGTCGGCCTGCCCTCCGACATCGGCACCCGTGCCGTGCACCGCGCCCTGATGGAGGCCGGCCTGCGCAACCGGGTCGAGATCTGGGCCGACGGCGGCTACCGCCACGGCCACGACGTCGTCAAGCTGCATTGCCTCGGCGCCAACCGAGTCGGCTTCGGGACGCTGGCGATGGTCAGTCTCGGCTGCACGATCTGCCGCGGCTGCCAGCTCGACACCTGCCACGTCGGCATCGCGACCCAGATCGAGACCGTCGAGCAGGCCCAGGAGCACGGCCTGAAGAAGTTCACGCCGCAGGAGGTCGACCTCGCCGCCGAGAGCTGCGCCCGCTTCTTCGGCGCGATGGGCGAGGAGGTCAAGCAGGTGGTCGCCTCGCTTGGCTACGAGCGCGCCCAGGACCTCGTCGGCCGCTACGACCTGCTCGAGCAGATCTCCCATCACGACGTTGTCGACCTGGCGCCGCTGATCACGCCGCTGGAGGAGTTCCTCGACCTCGAGCCGATCGACCTGCCGGTCGCCGAGACCGCGGAGGAGCGCGCCGAGGCCGGGCTGGTCGCGGCGCGGCCGATCCGGATGGAGGCCAAGCAGGCCTCGGCTCAGATCGGCTCCCTCGCCGGCGACGTCTGCTCCGGCCGCACGATCCGCAACCAGTTCCCCCGCGCGACCGACGCCAACGACCGGGTGCTCGGCACCGAGCTCTCGGGCGCTATCGCCCGTTCGCGTATCTTCGAGGACGGCCCGGAGTCAAACGACGAGATCCTCGCCAGCCTCGAGTTCAACGGCGGCTCGGTCGCGGGCCAGGGCTTCGGCGCCTTCAACTCCTACGGAGTCGCGATCCGGGTCGAGGGTGGCGCCCAGGACGGGGTCGGCAAGACGATGCTGGGCGGCTCCGTCGCCGTGCTCAAGGGCGTCGGCGCGAAAGGGGAGCGGCTCAACGGCTCGGTCGGCAAGTCGTTCGCCTACGGCGCCCAGCGCGGCCGCCTCTTCGTCCAGGGCTCCGCCGACTCGCGCTTCTGCATCCGCCTCTCGGGTGCCGACGTGGTCCTCGCCGGCGAACCGGCCGAGGACATCGACGACAGCCGCGGCTGCGTCGTCGACCGCGCCAACGCCAAGGGCTTCGCCTTCGAGTACATGACCTCGGGGCGGGCGGTCGTGCTCGGCGACCTCGGTCCCTGGGCCTGCGCCGGGATGACCGGCGGCCGCGTCTACGTCCGCCACAACGCCTTCGGCATCGACCGCGAGGCGATCGAACGGCGGCTCGGCAAAGGCGCCAAGGTCGAGCTCAAAGAGCTCGACGCCGAGGGCCAGCTCGACGTCGACGACCTGCTCGGCGCCTACGCGACCGAATTGCGCGCCACCGGCCAGGACGAGGAGGCCGACCGCGTCACCGGCCTTGCCGCCGAGGCGGCGGACAACTTCCTGATGGTCGTCCCCCACAAGGTCCAGGCCGACCCGTCGATCTCGACCGAGTAAAGGTCGGTGGAGGGGGGAGGGTCAGATGCCCTTCCCCGAAAGCCGTCGCGCAGCTGGATTGGCTTCAGCGACTTGGGACCGTGTACCTGAAGCTTTCGGGGAAGGGCATCTGACCCTCCCCGCCCGCTCACGCAGGCCGGTCGAGATCGCGGGCCCGGCGGTCTAAAAGCTTTCTTCATGAGACGGGCCTGCTTGTGAGCTTTCATGGGATGCCGTCCTTGAGCCGAGCCCGGAGTGGGGGAGGCGGGTGCGGTGCCCCTCCGACGGAAGCTCCCGGTACACGGTTCCGAATCGCTGAAGCCATCCCAGCTGCGCGACGGCTTCCGGCGGAGGGGCACCGCACCCGCCTACGCCAGCGCCTACCTGACTCGGGTCAACAGATCGGCGATCGCGCGGATCTCGCGCAGGAGGCCGTCGAGCATTTGCTCGGTATTGGTGTGGATCCGCCACTCCGCGTGCTGGCGATCTTGCTCGACCTCGTCGAGGCGCCGCTCCAAGTCGGCGGCCCTGCGATCGACCCGGTCGATGCGCTTGTTGAGGCGTTTCTCGGCCTTGCGGACCCGGCGTTTGACGAGGGCGCTGCTCTCGGCTCGGATCGCGTCCAGCTCGCGACGCAGATCGGCGCCGTCGACGGCGCTCTCCTGCTCGGCGAGCATCTCCTCGACGCCGACCCGCACGCGCTCGATCTCCTCGTGCAGGCGTTCCCGCGCTCGCTCGGCGGCGACCTCGGGCGGCTCGGACGGCATGCTCACGACCGCCAATGCTAGGGGCGGCCCAGGCCGGAACCCAGACGTGCCGGTGATTAGCTACCCATATGGGCCGCTAATCACCGGCACGTCCCTTGCAGGCTACTTCTCGAGCGCGAAGAGCCGGTAGCGGCCGATCGCCAGCTCGTCGCCGTCGCCGACGCGCGCCCAGTCGACGATCTCGCCGTTGAGGAAGACGCCGTTGAGGCTGCGGTCGTCGAGCACGCGGAGGGAGTCGGGCAGCTCGGAGACGATCAGCGCATGGCGGCGTGAGACGCTTGGATCGTCGAGGCGGATGTCCGCCGCCGCGCTGCGTCCGATCCGGGTCCAGCCTGGGCCGACCACGGCCGTGTGGATCTCGCCGTGGTCGCGCCAGGCCAGGTAGCGACCGGGCTCGGCGAGCTTCTCGCGCGCGGCCGCCAGCCACTCGGCCTCCGGCCCCGGGCTCGGGATCGCCAGCTCTGCCGTCTGGCCGTGCTCCTGCATCGGCTCGAAGATCGAGTCGCGCCGGAAGTCGGAGCCTTCGCAGCGAGGACACTCGGGCAAGCGGTCCCTCTCCCGCAGGGAGAGCTGCGCGTTGCAGGTCGTGCAGAAATAGGTACCCGATCCGGGGATCGCACCCGTCTCGAACCGCTCTACCTCAATACCGGGGCTGACACTGGCAGTAATGGGGTCTCCTTCCCGGCGCCTCCGGTCGGGGATGCTAGCGCCGCGTTCTTCGATCTGCATCGGGGATTTCCCGCAGCCGGCGCTCGCCAAACCCCTGCGGGCATAGAATCGCGCGGCGATGGGGCCCCTCAGCGCGGAGATCGAGATCGACGTGGCGCGCCAGCGCGCCTTCGACGCGATCGTCGACCTCTCGCTACGGCCCGCCTTCACCGATCACTTCCTCACGGGCTTCCACCTGACCCGGATCGAGTCGCGGGGCGTGGGCGCCGGCGCCCGCTTCCGCATCGCCGTGCGACCGCGTCGGGTGTGGGCGGACACGACGATCGTCGAGGCCGAGGAGCCTCACCGGATCGTCGAGCGCGGTCGCTGCGGTCGGGCCAATCGCATCCCCACCACCACGCTCTGGGATCTGATCGAGGGACCCGGCTCGCTGACCACCGTGCGCGTCTCGTTCTGGACGGAGCCCACGAACCCCGTCGACCGCGGCCTCGAGCTGCTCTCTGCCGCGTCCATTCCCAATGGGCGGGGCTGGCGGGAGGCGCTGCGCCGCCTGCGGGACGGGCTCGAGTCGGGCCGGCTCGACGCGGGCCGGGTCGCCGTGGCCGGCGGCAACCGGCACGCGACGGGTATTCCGTGAGCCGTTTTCAATAGGCTCTCGCCGCTCGATGAAGTCCCACAACCTCCTTTCGCTTCTCCTTGCCGCGCTCGCCCTCGGCGCTCTCTCGCTGACCGTCTCGGCCTGCGGCTACGAAAGCGACTCCAAGGAGGTCGTCGAGGGCGAGGTCGTCAAGCTTGGCGACCTCAAATACCAGGTGATCTTCTCGCGCTTCCTCAACATCCACGACAACGAGGACGCCGCCTACCTGGTCGGCCAGCCGCCGCCGCGGGACGGCGCCAACTACTTCGGCGTCTTCCTCGAAGTCCAGAACAAGAGCGAAGAGACGCAGACTCTGGCCGACTCCTTCTCGATCGAGGACGCCGACCACGTGACCTACGACGCGATCCCGAGCGAAAGCCTCTACGCCTTCCCGGCCGGCGGCAAGGTCACCTCGCAGGAACCGGTGCCGACGCCTGACTCGACCCCCCAGCAGGGCCCGATCGAGGGCTCCCTCGTCCTCTTCGAAATCCCCGAAACGGCTTCGCAGAACCGCCCCCTGACCCTCTCGATCCCAGGCCCGGGCGGCCCCGCCGAAGTAACGCTCGACCTGTAGGTGTCGGGAGGGAGGGGCCAGATCCCTCCACGACAGCTCCAGGTTGCTCAAGCTTCTCGGGCTCGCCGCGTCTACCTAAGCTATGAGCTAGCGATGTCGTGGCGGTGGCGGCATGTGAGCCCTCTGCCTTGAGCTTTGGGCGCTTTCGGGAGGGGTGGCGGGTGGGCCTCCGCGGGAATGTTGCCGAAGGCAGCGATATGCAATCTGTCATCTGCGCGGCCGCAGGCCGCGCACTGCATTCACCCCTCGCGCGAAGCGCGTGGGGTGTCAATTCCCGCGGAGGCCCACCCGCCACCCCCTCCAGACCCTCCCTCAAAGCCCAGCCGAGAGCACTTCGGAGGCCGCCGGCGCCGCGACTTCGCCGCCTGCCGCTTCGGCTTCGACCAGCAGCACGCCGATCGCCAGCCTGGCCTTCCCGGCCGGCGCGAAGGCGGTGAACCAGGCGTCCTTGCGCTGTTTGGGATGTTCTGATTCCTCTTCCCCGGACACCGGGCCGAGCTCGGCGGTGCCGGTCTTGCCGGCGACCTGCGCCTCGGGGATCGCTCCCGCGTAGCCGGTGCCGCTCGTCACCACGCCGATCATCAGTTCGGTCAGCGCGTCCGCCGTCTTCTTCGAGATCGCGCGCACGGGGTCGGCATCGGGGCGCAGCTTGCGGTTGGCGACGATCGAGGTCGGCTCGCGCACGCCGCCGTTGCCGATCGTCTGCGCCACGCTCGCCATCTCCAGCGGCGTGGCCAGCACCTTGCCCTGTCCGATCGCGCTTACGCCGAGGTCCACTTCTTCGCCGATCTCGGTCGGGATCGTCGATTCGGGAGGGTCGACGCGGGCGACGATCCGTGGCGCGTAGAGCGTCGGCGGCGCGTTGAAGCCGAACTCTTCCGCCATCGCGACCAGGTCGTCGTTGCCGATCTTCGGCCCGAGCGGGGCGAAATCGGCGTTGCACGACTCGGCGAACGCCTCGCGCAGGGTGCCGCCGCAGTACTCGCCGTTGGCGTTTTCGATGAAGCGGCCGCCGACGTTGGCGCCGTTGGTTATTTCGAATTCGTCGTCGAGCGAGACGACTCCCTTTTCCAGCGCCGCCGCGGTGGTGATCGTCTTGAAGGTCGAGCCGGGAGGCTGCGGCGCCGAGAAGGCCTGGCCGGCCAGGGCCCGCACGTTGCCGCTGCGGGCGTCGAGCACGGCGATGCCGCCGAGGCGGCCCGCCAGCGCCGCGACGGCCGCTTCCTGCAGACCGGGGTCGATCGTCGTCTCCACCGGCGCGCCGGCGCGCGGTTCGGATTCGGCAAGGACGCGTGTGGGGCCGGCTTCGCTCACCGCCAGCAGCGAGCCCCCGGGCTTGCCGGCCAACCGCGGGTTGAAGGCCTGCTCGAGGCCGCTGACGCCGACCGGGGTGTCGGGGGCAAAGCCCTGGCGGGCCAGCGCCTCCATCTCCGATTCCTCGGCTTCGCCGACTTCTCCCGTGACGTCGATCGCGGCGCTGCCGATGGGGTGCGAGCGGGCTTCCGCCGGGCCCTCGGCCAGCGGCGAGCCGTCGGCGGCGAGGATCGGCGCGCGCGGCGCCAGCTCGATCTCGGATTCGAGGCGCTCCCCGGGCTGCAAACCGGGGAAGACGAGGCTGGCGTCCCAATCGATGCCACCGTCTGCAAAGCGCAGGTCTAGCTTGTCCTCGACGGCGCCGAAGGCGACGGTGGAGACGTTCGCCGGCACCGAAACCGAGCTGCCGCCGTCACCTGACGTTTCGTCGCCGGCTGAGCCGAAGTCGAAGATTCGCCCGGTTGCCGTCTCGGCCGCTTCGCGGTAGGCGAGAGTGAACTCGTCGAGCCCGATTTCCCGCTTCGATGCGGGGTTGAGCTCCCGGTACATGGCGGCGAACTCACCGCGCTCCCAGGCATCGGCGAAGCGCTGTGCCGCTTCGCGGTCGGGCGAGCCCGGGGCACCGGCGACGGCGCCGAGCACGAAGGCGATGAAGGCGACCAGCGCCAGGGGCGCGCCGCGGGTGACGAGGCGCCGCCGCCGCTCCGTCTCGGACGGGAGCTTGCTCATCTGGCGGAAAGGTAGTCGAGGGAACGGGTATCGCTCATCATCTGCATATGACTGTTCTCGATTGGGGGATCGTCGCCTTCACGATTGCCCTCGCGCTCTGGGGATACCGGCAGGGCTTGATCGTCGGCACGCTGACGTTGCTCGGCTTCGCCGCGGGCGCCTTCGCCGGCAGCCGGCTCGGGCCGCTGCTGCTCAACCAGGGCTCCGAGTCCCCCTACGCGCCGCTCTGCGCCGCCCTCGGGGCGCTGCTGGCCGGCGCGGTCATGGCGGTGACGCTCGAGAGCCTCGCCCTCGGCCTACGCTCTCGGCTGATCCGGGGCAGGAGCCTGCGCCTCGCCGACGGCGCCGGCGGCGCCGCCCTGATCTCCTCGGTCGCGCTCGCGCTGGCCTGGGTCTTCGGCGCCGTTGTCCTGCATGCTCCCGGCACGGTCCAGCTGCGCGCCGATGTGCAGCGTTCGGTAATCCTGCGCAGCCTCAACGAGGTGCTGCCGCCCTCGGGGCCGATCCTCAACGCGCTCGACCGGGTCGACCCGGCGCCCTCGATCTCGGGGCCGGCGACGCCGGTGGCGACCCCTGATCCGGCGATCGTCTCCGATCCCGAGGTGATCCGCGCGGGCGGCTCGGTGGTGCGCGTGCTCGGCACCGCCTGCGGCCTTGGCGTCGAGGGCTCGGGCTGGATCGCCGCGCCGGGGCTGGTGGTGACCAACGCCCACGTTGTCGCGGGCGAGGAGGACACCTCGGTCACGACCCAGGACGGGGCCTCGCTCGACGCGGAGGTCGTCCACTACGACCCCGCCAATGACCTGGCGCTGCTCAGCGTCGCCACCGACCTGCCGTCCCTCCCCTTGGCGAGCGACCCCGAGTCCGGCACCGGGGCGGCGGTGCTCGGCTATCCCGAAAACGGCCCCTTCGCCGCGGCGCCCGCCCGGTTGGGCGAGACCCGTGACACGGTCAGCGAGGACTCCTACGGCAACGGGCCGATCTCGCGTCCGATCGCCTCGCTGCGGGGCGTAGTCCGCAGCGGCAACTCGGGCGGCCCGCTTGTTGACGGCGCCGGGCGCGTCCTCGGCACGGTCTTCGCGGCGACGACCTCCGGGCAGCCCGGCGGCTTCGCGGTGCCGGACGAGGTCGTCGCCGAGGCGCTGACGGGCGGGACGGCACCGGTCGACACCGGCCCGTGCGCGGCCTGAAGCGCCAAAGCCGACCGCCCGCGTTCAGTACGCTGGAGGTCGAGTGGAGGCCGGGTCGCCGACCCAAGATCAGGTCGCAAGCGAGGTTTGCCCGCACTACCATGCCGCGATTGAGTTGATCGGCAAGCGCTGGACCGGGGCGATCCTCTCGCGGCTGACCGAGGGCCCGCAGCGCTTCGGCGAGCTGGCCCGGACGGTTCCGGGAGTCTCGGACAAGCTGCTCTCCACGCGGCTGCGCGAGCTCGAGGACGAGGGCCTGGTCGAGCGCGAGGTCGAGGCCGGCACGCCGGTACGGGTGACCTACTCGCTGACCGAAAAGGGGGCAGACCTCGGGCCGGTCATCGGCGAGTTGAAGCAATGGGCCAAGCGCTGGCACGCCACCGCCTGACGGGCGTGGCGCTGCGCATATCAGCGTCCTCGGTCGCTCGCGTGCGGAGCACGCCACGCTCCCTGCGTCCTCGATCTGCTTGCGCCACGCCCGTCAGGCACGCTGGATAGCCTCGGAATATGGACTTGCCTGGGCCGTTTCCGGTTGGCCGGTATGCGAAAACGCTTCGAGATGAGCTGCGCAAGCGGGCGCGAGTGCTCCTGATCGGTGAGATCACCGGTTTGCGACAAACGTCCAAGCAGGCTTACTTCGAGCTGCGCGACAGGGAGGGAGCTGTGCCGTGCACGATCTGGGCGAATGACCTGGAGAGACTCGATCTGCCAGAGGGCGCCCTGCGCGACGGCGCCGAGTTCATCGCGGGGGGTGGGCCGGACTACTTCACCGGCAGCGCGACCTCCTCGCCGGCGTTTTCGTTTCGCGTCACTCAACTCCGTCTCGCCGGCGAGGGCGATCTGCTGGCCCGGCTGGAGGCCCTGCGCAAGCAGCTGCGCACCGAGGGACTTTTCGAGCTGCAGAAGCAGCTCGCGCGGCCGGCGTTGCCGAAGACGATCGGCGTGGTCACCGCCGAGTCGGGGGCGGCGCGGCGCGACCTGGTCGTCGGCCTTGAGCGGCGCGGCTGGCGCGGCACGGTGATTTGGGGGTTCGCGCCGGTGCAGGACCGGCGAGCGGCCCCGGCGATCGCGGCCGCGATCCAAGACCTGGCCGCTCAGCCCCGCGTCGAGGCGATCGTCGTCACCCGCGGCGGCGGCAGTCTCGCCGACCTCTGGGCCTTTTGCGACGAGACGCTCTGCCGCACGGTCGCGATGTCGCGCGTGCCGGTGATCAGCGCCGTCGGTCACGAGCGCGATTCGACCCTGATCGACGACGTCGCGGCGGTTGCCTGCTCGACCCCGACGCACGCTGCCGAGGCGGCGGTGCCGCTCGATTGCGTGACGGCTCGGATGGCTTTGGAACGCTCCGCCGCCGCCCTGCAGCGAGCCGCCGACGGTGCGGTGCGAGCCCGTACCCCGCACCTGGCGGCCCTCGCTCGCGGGCCTGGCCGGGCGCTGCGCCGCGAGCGCCTCGCCCTCAATCAGAAGACGCGCGAGATCCGCGCCGCCTCCGAGCGCGGCGTCGCCGAGCGCCTCGGCTTCCAGCGCCGCGTCGCCGGCGTCGTCCTCGAGCGCGCCGCGCGGCGCGCCGCCGGGCCGGAAATGGAGCGGCGGCGCGACGCCCTGCGCCGCGCCGCGGTGGCGCTCAGGGCGCACGAGCCAGAGCGGACCCTAGAACGCGGCTACGCCCTGGTCGAGGATCAAAGCGGCGCGCCGGTGACGACCGCCGCCGCGGCGACCGCCGCCGGGCGGGTCAGACTGCGCTTCGCGGACGGCGGAGTCGGAGCCAGGGTCGAGGAGGAGGACGCGTGACGGAGAAGCCCGAGAGCTATGAGGTCGCGGTGGAGCGTCTCGAGCAGATCATCGACCGGCTCGACTCCGGCCAGGCGGGCCTGCGCGAGACGCTCGAGCTCTGCCGCGAGGGCCGCGAGCTGGTCGCCTATTGCGCCGCCGAGCTCGACGCCGTAGGCGAGGGGCTCAAGGAGCTGAACCTGGACGAGCTCGCCGCCCGCCTGGAGGGATCGCCGAGCTAGGCCGCCGCCGGCAGCGCCTCGACCGCGGCGATCTTCTCCTCGAGTCGGGCTCTCGCCGCGGCGATCCGCTCCCGATCGAGCAGCTGGACGACCGGTTCGTCCGGGCGCTCGAGGAAGACGTAGGCGACTTCGACGGCATCGGCCCCGGTCGCCTCGGCGACGGCGACGGCGTAGAGATCGCGCTGGGTCTCGTACCCGGCCGCTCTGGCGGCCGGGCCGTCCTCACCGAGACGGTCGGTCTTGTAGTCGACGATCAGGGGGGGGCGGCCCTCCTCCTCGGCAAGTAGGTCGATCGAGCCGCGAATCACCCGCCCTCCCAGCTGCATCAGCAGCGGCACCTCGACCCGGGTGCGGGCGGTGCCGGGAGCGAATCGCTCCTCGAATAGCGGCGACCCCGTCCAGGCGCGCAGCGCCGCGAGCACGTCCTCGCTCGCCAGCGTGGCTGGCTCGAGGCCCTTCTGCGCGGCCGCGTCGGTGATGATGCGCTCGATCGTCTCGGCGGCCGGCAGCGACCAGCCCTCGGCATGGCTGCGCTCGAGCAGTGCATGCGCCGCGATCCCGCGCGCCGCGGCGCTCTCTCGATCGATCTCGCCGGGCGGCTCCTCGGACGGGGTCGCCCCCGGCGCGGCGAGGCGCTCCGCGATCGCCGTGTAGGAAAGCGGCACAGCCGCTACTGGCGGAGGCGCGGTCGGGATCAGCGGCACTGGTCCCGTTTCCGTCGCCGCCCCGGCCTCGGGGGTGGGATGGACCCCGGCGAGCTTCGCCGCCTGTTCGGGCGAGGCGAGGCTGACCCGTACCTGGATCGCCGAGGCGGGAAAGGCGGCGTCGAGGCCAGCGCGCGGCGCTGGCGCCGGCACGGCGATCTCCGAATCGCGCTCGCGATCGACGTCGAAGGCGGCGGCGATCCGCTCTACCACGGAGGTCCCAGTGACCAGGCTCGGCGGCTTGGCGCGGATCACGCCGCTGAGGAGGAGGCGCTCGCGGGCGCGCGTCGCGGCCACGTGGAAGAGGCGCAGCTCTTCGGCCGCTTCGCGCTCGCGTTCCTCCTCGCGGAGGGCGCGGTAGTCGTAGAGGTCGATCGCCGCGGCGCCGAGCCGGCGCAGCTGCATGCCGACCCGCGGCGAGGCGGCCTCGTGTCCGAGCGTCAGGGGCGGTGTGCGGGCGGCGGCGAGCAGGCCGCGGGAGAGACCGGGGATGGCGACGACGTCGAACTCAAGCCCCTTGGCGCTGTGCACGGTCATGATCCGCACGCCGTCGTGGCCCTCGACCGCGCTTGCGGCCTGAGGGTCGGCGTCGGCGTCGGCACGGGCGGCGAGGAAGTCGAGCAGGCCGCGCAGGTCGCGGCCCTCGGCGGCCTCGAACTCGGCGGCAATCCGCATCAGCTTGCGCACGTTTGCGAAGCGCCCTTCGCCGGCGCCGCGCATCAAGACCGCGAGGTCGTAGCCGGTCTCGCCCACCGCCGCCTCGATCAGGTCCGGCAGCGAGAGGAGCGGCGTCCGGCGCCGCAGGCCGCGCAGCGCCGCGACGAAGCGCCCGAGGAGCTCGAGCTCGTCCGCGGGGATGGCTTCGAGCAGCTCCGCCTCCTCCAGCTCCTCCTCGTTCTCCCCGAGCGCCTGCTGCAGCGCCGGCCAGAGGTGACGATCGCGGCCCGCCGCCCCGCGCAGCAGCCAGAGTGTGTCGGGGGAGACGCCGCAGGCGGGTGAGGCGAGGGCGCCAAGCAGCGCCTGGTCGTCGAGCGGGTTGGCGATCGTCGCCAGCAGCGCACGGACGTCGGCGGTCTGCTGCTGGGACCAGTAGCCGCGGCCGCCGACGACGTAGGGGCGCAGGCCCGCGCGCTCCAGGGAGTCCTCGTGGGCGTCGAGGTTCGTGTAGGCGCGCAGGAGGACGACCATCGAGCCACGCGGGACGCCGGCGTCGGCCAGCTCGCGAAGGCGCGCCGCCAGCTGCCGGGCCTCGGCCAGGGACCGCGCCGGAGTGCGCGCGTCGGTCGCCGGTTCGAGCTCGATCCCCTCCTCGTCCCAGCCGTCGTGACCGGTGAGCAGGAGCTCGACCGCGCTGCCGCCGCCGAGCGGCTCGGGCGCGGTGGGTGGCGCCCCGACCCGCAGCGGCTTGTAGGTCTCGCCCAGCAGGCGCTCGCCGATCGCGTTGACCGCGCCGACCACGGCCGGGCGCGAGCGGAAGTTGCCGCTCAGGGGAAGGACCTCGCCCTCGGGGTCGGCGCCGATCGAGTCGCGCCGCTCGCGGAAGACTTCGAGGTCGGCGTGGCGGAAGCCGTAGATCGACTGCAGCTCGTCGCCGACCACCATCAGCCGCGTCCCAGGGCCGCGCAGCGCCTCGACCAGCCGCAGCTGCAGCTGGTTGGTGTCCTGGAACTCATCGACGAGCAGGTGCTCGAAGCGCTCCCTGTAGAGGGCGCCGGTCTCGCCTTCGAGCAGGCGCACCGCGAGCAGCTGTAGGTCCTCGAAGTCGAGCCCGGCGCGCCGCTCCTTCGCGGTCGCGAAGCGCGCCGAGAACAGCCCCAGCAGCGCGCCGAGGTCGCGGTAGGCGCTGCCGCCCTCGCCAGCCTCGGCGGCGCGGCTGACCAGCGCGTCGACCGCCTCGCGATAGCCAGCGAGCGCTTTCCCTCCCTGTTTCGTTCGCAGCGCGGCGAGGGTGTCGAGGTCGGGCTCGGCATCCTTCTCCAGCAGCTCGGCGGCCCGTTCGACCAGCTCGCGCTGGCCGTTGCTCGCCTTCAGCTCGGCCAGGGAATCCGCCGCCGCCTCCGCGGCACGGCGCAGCGCGGCAGCGACGTCGGGCTCCGGCCGCGGCGGCAGGCGTGGCTCGCCCTCGCCGCGGCTGCGCAGCTCGGCGTGAACGGCGATCGTCAGCGAGCGCAGGCCGGCGACGTCGTAGGCCGCGACCAGTCGGTCGCGGCCTGGGTCGCCGCCGGCGAGGAACTCCTCGAGCGCCAGCTCGAACGCTTCGCCGGCCGCGCGCTCCGCCTCGGGGGCGTCGAGGACCCGGAAACGCGGGTCGATGCCGGCGGCCACCGGGTGACCGCTGAGTAGCCGGTTGCAGAAGCCGTGGATCGTCGTCACCCAGGCTCCGCCGAGCGCCGCCGCCAGCTCTCGCGCCCGCTCGGAGCCGGCGTCCGCCCGCGCCTCGACGGCGAGGCGGATGCGCTCGCGCAGCTCGGCCGCCGCCTTCTCGGTGAAGGTGAAGGCGAGGACCGCGTCGGGCGAGACCCCTTGGTCGCAGACGATGCGGCAGTAGCGCTCGACCATGACGCCGGTCTTGCCGGTGCCGGCGCCCGCCTCGACCATGACGGTGCGTCCAGCGGCCTCGATCGCGGCCGCCTGCTCGGGCGTCGGCTGGCGCTCGTTCATCGCTCCTCCTCGTCCTCGACCGGTTCGACTGGGGCGCGGTCCCGACGGCAGATCGGCGCCAGGTCGCAGTACCGCGGGCAGACGTCGTGGTCGCGCAGGCCTGGCCGGGGGCCGGGATCGCGGCGGATGTCGCCCGCCCGCATCCGGACGACGATCCGGTCGGCCCGTTCGCGCGCCTCCTCCAGCACCGCGCGGAGCCCCTCCTCGTCGACGGTGTCGGTGGAGTAGACGCCGTGCGAGTCCAGCGCCTCCGCCGCCTCCTCGAGCAGCACGCCGCGCGGGCGCCGCTGCGAGGAGCCGCGCAGCGGGTGGTAGATGCCGCCGACGGCCGGCGCCTGCCAGAGCTCCTCGACGGCGAGCATGTAGAGCTGCGGCTGCAGCTTCGCCTCCTCCTCCAGCTTGCTCAGCGAGGTCACGGCGCTGGCGAGCTTGTAGTCGATGACGAGGGCGTGACCGTCGCCGTCGCGGTCGACCCGGTCGATGGCGCCGTGCAGGCCCCAGTCGCCCAGTCGCAGCGGCGGTCGCGCGGCGCCCTCGCCCTCGCCGAAGGGAGCCTCGAGCAGCCAGGGCTGGAAACGGTCCTCGCGCTCGGCCTCCTCGGCGAGGAAGCGAGCCAGCAGCCCCTCGACGCGGCGCAGCATGGCCCGCTCGCTCGGGTGCTCGCCGAGCCCGCGCTCGGCCGCGACGCTCGCGACCAGCTCGTGACCGCGCGCGATCCACGCCGGCAGCGAGCCGGGGCGGGGGAGGGGATCGCTGCCGGGGCGCTCCTCATACAGGCGGTAGATCGCCTCATGCATGAGGCCGCCCTGGACGATCGGGTCGGGCTCCGGATCGAGGCGGCGCGGGCGCAGCTCGTGCTGGACGAACCAGCGGTAGGAGCAGACGTCGAAGCCCTCCAGCGTGGTGCCGCCGTAGGCGGGGACGGCAGCGAGACGCTCGAGCACGGCGGGGTTGACGAGCGGGCCCGGCGCCCTCGTTCGCTTCTCGGCACGGGCCGCCGCCGCGAGCCGCGCGGCCACGCGCTCGGCGACGTCGGCAGGCGCCGCCGCCGCGGCGAGCCCAGGGGCGGGGTCCCGCCTTTCGGCGGCGAGCGTCCGCGCGAGCTCGTCCTCGCTGGGCACGTCGGCGAGGCGGTGGACGACGCGGGCGAGGTCGCGCTCTCGCGTGAGTCGCGCCTCCAGCGGGTCCTCGCCTTCGTCGCCGGATGCGGCCGGCTCGAGCAGCTTGCGCACGTCGTCGAGGAAGGGCGAGCGCGCTTCCGCCGCCCCGTTCTCGTCGCAGTCGCGCCAGGACAGGTAGAGGCTTTCTCTCGGCAGCGCCAGCGCCGCGTGGAACAGGTAGCGCTCCTCCGCGTCGGTTTCGCGCCGCGGCGGCAGTCCCAGCTCGAGGCGCTGGCGCTCGGAGAGGAAGGGGTCCGCCCGGCTCTCGCGACGCGGAAACTCGCCGTCTTGCAGCGAGGCTATGAAGACGTGGTCGAAGCGGGTCGCCCGCAGGCGCTCGGGCCCCCCGATTCGCACCCTGCCGGTCGTCGGCCCGGTCCAGGCGCGGACCGTCAGCCCGGCGAGCGTCGCCGGGAGCTCCCGCGGGCCCGGCGCCAGGCCGGGTAGCGCGGCGCGCTCGCGCAACGCGTTCGCGATCGCGGCGGCGGCCCGCGCCTCCAGCGGGGCGGCGTGGACGCGACCCGTCATCGCGCTCGCGATCTCGGCCGTGGCCAGCGCCAGGGGCACTCGCTCGCGTCCGGCCTCGCGCAGCTTGGTGAGGTCCTCGGGCAAGGCGCCGTAGCGTTCGCGCCAGAGCGCCAGGGCCGCGGCCGCGCTCTGGGCTCGATTGCGACGCACGGCTCGCTCGAACCAGTCGACCCGGCCGGTCGAGACCCCCGTGGGGCCGCGCAGATAGCGCAGCAGGTCGCTGGCTCGCCCGGCGCCGAGCTCGGCCTCGAGCAGCGCGATTAGGGCTCCGCCCACCGCCGTCGTCGCGATGCTCACCTCGGCGTCGAGCGCGGTGTGAACTCCGTAGGCCTCCAGCACCGAGGCGAGCAGCGGTCCGCGCCGGGCCGGATCGCGCACCACAATCGCGATCTCCTCCGGATCGGCACCGCCGGCGAGCAGCTTCGCCACCTCGGCGCCGATCGCCTCGGCTTCGCCGCGCTCCCCCGCCGAGCGCGGCAGGGTCAGCGAGTCGCCCGGCGCGGCGCGCTGCCCGGCGGGCTCGCCGAAATGGCGCTCCAGGTGGAAGAGGACGGCGGAGCCGGTGTATTTGGGGTTGGGAGGGAGGGTCTCACGCGCGTCGACGCCGATCTCGGCGAGCTGGGCAAGCAGCTCGCGGCGGGCGGCAAAGGCCGCCTTCCCCTCCTCGAAGGGCACGGCGACGACGACGTCGGTCGCCGAGGAGAGGGCGACGACGACGTCGCGCTGGTTGCCGGTTAGATCGTCGAAGCCGTAGAGGAAGACGGGCCTGGCGCGCCAGGCCGCGGGCTCCTCGCGCAGGAGGCCGATCGCCTCGCGGGCGAGGCCGTGCGCGTCGATGCGGTGCAAGCCATCTCTTGTGCTCGCGTAGGTCGCGAAGAGCGCCGCGACGTCGGCCAGGTAGGCGGAGCCCTCGAGGGTTTCGGCAACGGCTTGGACGTCGGCCGGCTCGAGTCCGGCGCCCTGCAGCTCGTCCAGCAGGCGGACGAAGGCGTCGGCGAACCCGGGCCGGCGAGCCGACCCGCCCAGCGGCCCGAGCTTGCCCCGCAGCGCCTCGACCGTCGCCGCGACCGCGCCCCGGCGCTGCGCGGCCGTAAGGATGGGCCGCGATGGCACTCCCCCGGACGCGACAACCGCGGCGAAGAGGCCGTCGAAGTCGACCACGCTCGCGCCCAGGATCGCCCCCTTCGCGCTCAGCTCCCGCTGGAAGGCGAAGACGTGGTCGTCGGTCGGCACGACGAGCACCGGCTCGCGGTCGAGCGCGGCGAGCAGCCCACGCCTAATGCGGCCGGCGCGGCCCGAGTTCGGGGGTCCTTGGATCAGCTTCAGCGACATACGGACGAGCGATCCAGCATAGGTCTGCTCGCGGCGCTTCCCGAACCCCGCAAAAGGCGCGATTCCGGCGTCGATTTGCCGTCTACCGACCCCTCTACATTCCACAGCCAGATGGCCCTCTGCTTCGTAGACCCAGCCGACGCGGTCCGCGCGATCGCCGACTCGATCGGCCGCGAGGCGCGTCGTCAGCTGCTCGGCGAGGCCGTCCGCGCCTGGGTCGACGAGATTCCCGACGACGAGCTCGAGGTCCACTACGCCAAGGCGCTCTCCGAGCTCGACGAGCACGACCTCTCGATGCTCGCCGCCTGGCACGGCTCGCTCGAGGTCGGCCAGCCGGTCCCCAACCGCGACTTCCTAATGGGCGCCTTCGGCTCGCTCGGCGAGAACCGCCGCGAGGCGCTCAAGCTCGCCGCCGGCTTCCGCGGCGAGGAGGCCGTCGACGCCGGCGTCACCGAGGACGACGCCCTCGAGCTGGTCCTCGGCCTGCTCTCCCCGCCTCGCCAGATGGAGCTCGCCCTCGAGGCCGTCGAGCTCTACATCTGGGACCGCGCGGGCTCAGACAACTAGAAGCTAGAGCGCTCTCCTTTGCGCTCCACCTCCATCGACCTCAGCGACCCGTGTCGGGCCGAGGCCCTTGTAAATAAATTCACTTGACTGAAAAAATTTTGCATTTATATTCCCTCGGAGAGTCCGCAAGGAGAAAGGAGGTGCCATGAAGCTCGCTCCCACGAAAACTGTTGTGCCGCTGATCTCAGTCACCAAGCCCGCCTGAAAGGCCGTGATCTAGCAGTGGAGGAGGTGAGAGAGATGAAGATCAACCGCACGCGCGTCGTACCGCAGATGGCGATTACGAAGGGCACCTGAGCGGAGCCCGCCGAGACTTCGCATGCCTAGGCCAACGTCCTGCGAATCTCGGCAATGGCCTGCTCGTTGTCCTGAAAGTGGACGGCGTGCAGGCCGGCCCTGTGGGCGCCTTCGACGTTGACGAGGACGTCGTCGACGAAGAGGCAAGCGTCCGCGGGCTCGGCGATCCGCTCCAGGGTCAGCTCGTAGATCCGTGATTCGGGCTTGCGGCAGCCGACGAAGCCGGAGTCGACGACGGTCTCGAAGATCTCGTCGACGGGCAGCATCGAGCGCCAGAGCGGCTCCCACTCGCGCACGTTGTTGGTCAGCATCGCCATCCGGTAGCCGGCCTGCTTCAGCTCCCGCATCAGCTCGATCATCGGCGGATTGGGGTCGAGCGCCTCGAAGTAGATCTCTTTGAAGCGGTGCATCTCGGGCCGGTGGCCGAGCAGCGGCTCGAGGTGGTCGGTGAGCATCTCGAGGAAGGCGACCTCGGTGATCTCGCCCCGCTCCATCTCGAACAGCGGGTTCTCCCCGTTGGCCTCGGCAGCGGCCTGCATGCCCTTGCCGAGCGTCTCAGTCGTGATCCCGGTCTGGTCCTGGAAGGCCATGAAGGACTGCAGTAGCGGCGTCGTCAGCACCCCGCCGAAGTCGGAGACGATCGCGCGGATCTCAGCCATCGGCGTAGAGCACCTCGTAGTGGCCGAGGCCGTCGCGTCCCTGCAGCGACCAGCGGAAGAAGGCGATCTGGCCGCGCAGGCCGGGGTGGCTGACCTCGGCGGCGCTGATCAGCGAGCCGGCGCCGCGCAGCGGCTGTCCGTCCTCCTCGCCGAGCCAGAGCTCGAGCGTTGCCCGCCGTTGGACTCCGTCGGCGCCGTACTCGGTCGAGAGCAGCGTCTCGGAGACCTCGACCGGCGCGCCGTCGGCGCTGCAGAGGACGGTGGCGACCCGCTCGTCGCCATGCCCGCTGGCGCCCTGCGGCCGTACCGCGCTGAGCGCGAGCAGACCGCCATCGGCGAACGCGATCCCGATCGACCGCCGCACGATCTTCTCCTCCTCGCTCATCGGCGGCGAAGCCTAGTCGCCGGTCCGGCCCGAGGCCCGGCTACCATGGGGCCATGTCCGAGAACGAGACCGCCGTGAATACCGAAGACGACGTCCTCGAGGCGCTCGAGGAAGTGATCGACCCCGAGCTGGGGCTCGACTTCGTCTCCCTCGGCCTCGTCTACGACGTCGAGATCGAGGGCCAGGAAGTCTTCGTCACCTTCACCCTCACCACCCCCGCCTGCCCGATCGGCCCCCAGGTCTCCGAGCAGATGAAGGAGTTCGTCGGCGACCTCCCCGGCGTCACCGCGGTCCACCCCAAGATGGTCTTCGACCCCCCCTGGTCCCCGGAGATGATGACCGACGACGCCAAGTTCGCGCTGGGTTTCTAGGCTGCGCATCGATTGAACGATGGCGGTCTCGCGTCAACGACTGAACGATTTACCCCCATATAGGTGGGGCAATCGTTCAGTCGTCCGGAGGGCTATCTGTCGCCGGGGAGCTGCGGGTCGTCGGCGTCGACCTCCTCGGCCGTCGCTTCGTAGTCGTACTCGCGCCGACTGGGACTGGGCGCTGAGCTCCGTCCCGGCATGCCCACGATCAGGAACCGTCGCGTGACGTAGCCGCGCATCAGGCGCCTCACGATCGCCCGGCTCGGCGGGATCAGGAGGATCGCCCCGAATATGTCGGTGACGAAGCCCGGCGTCAGCAGCAGCGTGCCGCCGATCGCGATCAGCAGGCCGTCGGCTACCTCGCGGCCGGGAAAGCGGCGCTCGGAGAGGGCCTGGTTGAAGCGGCGCCAGGCGCCGCGGCCTTGGTGGCGGAGGAGGAGCGAGCCGAGCACGGCGTCGGCGATCAGTAGGGCGACCGTCGGCCAGACCCCGATCAGCGAGCCGATTTCGATGATCGCCCAGATCTCGACGATCGGCACGACGATGAAGAGGGCGACGAGAAGCGCCACGGTCAGGCCGGGGCGACGGCGCGCGCCGCCTCCTCGAGCTCGGCCAGCGAGCTGCTCAGGCCCTCGGCGAACGTTTCGACGTCCTCGAGCTCGTCGTAGTCGGCGAGCAGGCCGAAGCCAACGCGACCGTTGTAGCTCATGATCGCGACCGCCAGAGCGTGGTTCTGGGGCAGGAAGGCGACCGGGAAGACCTCCTCCAACTCGCGTCCCAGTACGTAAAGCGGGATTTGAGGGCCAGGCACGTTGGTGACGATCAGGTTGAAGAGCCTGGTCGAGAAGTTGATCCGCGAGGCCTGCGCCAGCAACGTCGGCGGCGCGAAGTCGTTGAAGCGGGCGATCACTTCGGCGCCGAGCGCCTGCTTGGAGCGCTTCAGCCCCTCCATCTCCTCGCTCACCACGCGCAGGCGGCGCACCGGGTCCTCGACGTAGACCGGCAGTGGCCCGCGCATCGCGGTGATCCGGTTGCCGAGGTTGCCGTGCTCGTCCTCGGCGCGGATCGAGACCGGCACGAGGGCGCGCAGCTCCAGGCCCTCGGTCCGCACCCCCCGCTCGTGCAGCCAGACGCGCAGCGCCCCGGTGACGATGGCGAGGACGACGTCGTTGACCGTCCCGCCGAGGGCGTCCTTGATCAGCTTGAAGGTGGCGAGCTCCGAGCGAGCCCAGGTGAAGCGGCGATGGGGGCCGATCTCGCGGTTGAGCGGCACGTCGGGCGCCGGGTCCGCGAACGCCCCGACCACCTCGCCCAGCCCCTCAAGAGCCTCGCCCACCCGGCGCGCCGCCGTCTCCGGATGGCGCACGGCGTCCATCGCCCGCTCGGCGAGCTTGACCGGGGCGGCCGCGGCGTCAGTGACGCCGCGCGCGATCAGCTCGGCCGTGGTCGGCTCGCGACCCGGCACCCAGCCGTCCTCGCTCGGCGCCGGCTCGGGGATCGGCTCGAGGTCGAAGAGGACCGTGCCGATGTCGACCCCGCCGACGCCGTCGACGGCGGCGTGATGGGTCTTGGTCAGAACCGCGAACCGGTCGCGCTCGAGGCCCTGCACCAGCCACATCTCCCAGAGCGGCTTGGAGCGGTCGAGCTGCTGGGAGAAGACGCGGCCGGTGAGCCGCTTGAGCTGCTGCTCGCCCCCCGGCTCCGGCAGCGCCGTATGGCGGATGTGGTAAGTCAGGTTGAAGTTGACGTCGTCGGCCCAGAGCGGCCGTCCGGCCTCCAGCGGCGGCACCATCAGGCGCTGGCGGAAGCGCGGCACCTTGTCCAGCTTGCCCCGCACGTGCTCGACGAAGTCGACGTATTTCGGCGGCGGTCCCTCGAAGACGAGGACGGCGCCAATGTGCATGTGGCTGGCCGAGGTCTCGTTGGTGAGGAACGAGGCGTCGACTGCCGTCAACCGCTCCAGGTGGCTGGTTCGCGATGCCATCCTGCGATGCTAGCTACTCTCAGCCCGTGCCCCTCCCTGCCGCACAAGCCCCGAAAAAGGTCCTGCTCGCCGCCCCCCGCGGTTACTGCGCGGGCGTCGACCGCGCCGTGCAGACGGTGGAGCGGGCGCTGGAGCGCTACGGCTCGCCGGTCTACGTGCGCAAGGAGATCGTCCACAACAAGCACGTCGTCGAGGAACTCTCCAAACGGGGCGCGATCTTCGTCGAGGAGGAGACCGAGGTGCCCGAGGGCGAGATGGTCGTCTTCTCGGCCCACGGCGTCGCCCCGGCCGTCCACGAGAACGCCGCCGCCCGCGATCTGCACACGATCGACGCCACCTGCCCGCTGGTTACCAAGGTCCACGTCTCCGCCCGCCGCTTCGCCGCCGAGGGCTACACCATCGTCATGATCGGCCACGAGGGGCACGAGGAGGTCGAAGGGACGACGGGCGAGGCGCCCGAGAGCATCGTCCTGATCGAAACCGCCGACGAAGTCGAGACGCTCGCGGTTCCCGACCCGGACAAGGTTGCCTTCATCACCCAGACGACGCTCTCGGTCGACGAGACGGCCGAGGTGATCGCGGCCCTGCGCGCCAAGTTCCCCGGCATCGTCAGCTCCAAGTCAGACGACATCTGTTACGCGACGACCAACCGCCAGATCGCGGTCAAGCAGCTTGCCCGCGAGTGCGAGCTGGTCCTCGTCATCGGCTCTACCAACTCCTCCAACTCCAACCGCCTGGTCGAGGTCGCCCGCGAGCACGGCGCCGACTCCTACCTGATCGACAACCACGCGCAGGTCGAGGAGGAGTGGCTGGAGGGTGTCGAGACCGTCGGCATCACCTCCGGGGCGAGCGCCCCGGAGGAGCTGGTCGAGGCGCTGGTCGAGCTGTTTCGGGAGCGTGGGGCCAGCGACGTCTCGGAGTTGCGCACCGTCCATGAGGACGTGCGGTTCATGCTGCCTAAGGAGATTCGCGAGGCGACGGCGTCGGTGGGGTAGAGGGAGACGTGCCCTCTCCGCCGGACAAATGGCGGCCTAATGAGGCCGCCATTTTGAGTATCCGCCCGTCGGAGAGGGCACGTCTCCCTCTACCTACGGGGCGCCTGCCGCGAAGCTGATGCTCCAGATTCGGAGGCCGTCGGAGGGGGCGAGCTTAAGCGAGTGCGACTCGTGGCGATCATGCTCGCTGAGGGTGTAGAGCTTGGGGGCCTCGATGGGGATGGAGCGGGATGGGTCGTTGTCGAGGGTGATCGTGAGGGTGCCCGTTCCCTCGACGGTCGCGTAGGCGCCGCCGGCCTCGTATTCGATCTCCAGCTCGCCGCCTTCCCAGGGCCGCTCCCAGGAGCCACCCGGGAAGAGCTCGGGGGTGGGGGGCATGACCTTGGCTCCGGGGGCGTCGGTGGGACGGATCGGGTTCATGGGCGGGGGGAGGTGGCGCAGGGCGTCGAGTTCGCGCAGCTCGGCCTGGATCGCCTCCTCGGTCGCCTGGTATTCGCCCTCGCCGAAGTGGAACCAGCTGAGAGCGCCGCCGGTCGACCAGAGGAAGAGGCTGGGCCAGCCCTCACAGCCGTAGGCATGCCAGAGGTCGCGCTCGGCGTCGATCGCCACCGGATGCTCGACACCGAGCTCGCCCAGGCCGGCGGCCACGGCGACGCGGTCGGCGCCGAACGGGAAACGCGGCGCCTGCACTCCGAGGGTGGTCAAGCCTGCATCGCGATAGCGGCGACCCCACTCGCTCACATAGGGCAGCGTGCGCACGCTGTTCAGTTGCGCGTAGTCGAGGAAGTGGACGAGGACCGGGCCCGCCGCGGTCAGGTGCGGCATCGGCCGCGGCGTCTCACCGACCCACTCGATTCCCTCTGGCAGATCGGGAGCGGCAATGTTGTCCCGTTCGGGGCGCACCGGCGAAAGCTATTCGCTCCTCGGGCCGAGGGCACTGTCGCCTTTCCGCTACTTTCTCAGAGCGATGGTCGAGATCCTGCTGGCTTCGATTCCGCTGTTGCTCCTAGTCGCCTCGCTGCTGGCGGGCTTCTATCCCGGCTTCGAGGCGATCGTCAAGATCTCCGAGCGGTTCGCCTCGCGTGTCCGTCGCTGGACCACGCCGAGTCAGGCGGCCCCTCGCCGTCCCGTCCACCGCGCGGCCAGCGGTGGACTTCTGATCGCGTTCGGTCACGCGCAGCGCCCGCCACCTCTGGCCTCCTAGTCGACGATCCCGCGACGACGCTCGCGGAGGAACCGTGGCCGTCGACGGTCGCGGCAATCGGCGTCGGCCTGTGCCGGCGTCAGGACAGAGGAGTTGACGATGGATTCGAAATACACGCGTGTGGCAGTTGGCGTGGTCGCGCTCGTCGTGGCAGTGGTCCTGCTCGTCGTGCTGAGCAGCGGCGGCGGTGGCGACAAGACGACCAAGGGCGTGACGACGATCACGATCAAAAACGGCAAGCCCGTCGGCGGGGTCGCCCAGCTCACCTACAACGAGGGCGAACAGGTGCGGTTCAAGGTGGACTCCGACGTCAGCGACGAGATCCACATGCACGGCTACGACATCATGAAGGACGTCAAGGCCGGCGGCTCGGTCAGCTTCGACTTCCCGGCGACGATCGAAGGCGTCTTCGAGACGGAGCTGGAGGGTCGCAAGGAACAGATCCTCGAACTGACGGTCAACCCGTGAGTCTCGCCGTGCTACTGCCGCTTGCGCACGCGCTCGTCTCGCGGCGGGACCTGCCGATTCCGGCCTGGCTGTTCGCGTGGGGGGCGTCGATCGTCCTGATCGTCTCCTTCTTCGCGCTCTCAGTTGCCTGGCGGTCGCCTCGTTTCGAGCGCGATCGCTGGCGGCCGAGCGGGGCAGCGTTCTCACGGGCGCTGCTCAGCTACCCGGCGCGGATCCTCTGCGGCGCGATCGGCGTCTTCTTGCTCGGCCTGGCCGTGTACGCGGGTCTGCGCGGGACCGAAGCGCCCGATCGCAACTTCGCGCTCACCTTCCTCTTCGTCACCTGTTGGCTCGGGTTTCCACTGTTCAGCGTCGTCCTCGGCGATGTCTTCAGGCCGTTCAACCCGTGGCGGGCAGTCGGGCGCGTCGTCGGCGGGGCATTTGTCCTGATTGCCGGCCAGCGGTTCGTGCACTTGCCCTACCCGCGACGATTGGGCCGTTGGCCGGCGGCAATTGGCCTGCTCGCCTTCGTCTGGCTCGAGGTCGTCTACGGCGTCAGCGGAGGGGTAACGGTGGGCGTCTCTCCGAACACCGCCGCGACCGCGCTTCTCGTCTACAGCGCCTACACGCTGGCGATGATGGCCGTGTTCGGGGTGGAGGAGTGGTGCGACAACGGCGAGGTGTTCTCGGTGTACTTCGGGATGCTCTCCCAGCTCGGGATCTTCGCGGTCGAGGACGGGCGCCTAGGGCGCCGCATGCCTCTCGCCGCTTCGACCCACTGGGCCACCGTCCCCGGCTCACTGGCGGTGGTGATCGCCTCGATCGCCTCGACCAGCTTCGACGGGGCGCAGGAGGGGGCCTTCAAGGGTGCGATCTCCAGCACCTTCGACTGGTTCTCCGAAGCGGGGTTCAGCCTGACGGCATCGCTTCGCCTCACCGACACGATCTTCATGCTGCTCTGTTTCGGCGGAGTGGCCCTCGTCTACCTGATCGGGGTGCGTGGGATGGCGACCGTGAGCGGCGGTCCGCCCCTGTCGAAGCTGCGCACCGGCTTCGCCCACACGCTGATCCCGATCGCCTTCGCCTACCTCGTCGCCCACTACTTCAGCCTCTTCGTCTTCCAGGAGCAGGCGCAGCTCACCTATCTGCTCTCCGATCCGCTCGGCACCGCGACCACGGACCTCTTCGGCACCGCCGGGGCCGGGGTCGACTACAAAGTGCTCAGTGCCAACGCGATCTGGTACGTCCAGGTGGCCGCCCTGGTCATCGGGCATGTGGTCGCTCTGACCCTGGCTCACGATCGCGCCACCGCCTATTGGGGGGACTACCGGCAGGCCGCCCGGTCTCAGTACTGGATGCTCGCTGTGATGGTGTCCTTCACCTGCTTCGGGCTCTATCTGCTCTCTGCTGGGAATGCTTAAAAGTCGAACTCGTTTTCCAATCGGGCGAATTGTTATTTCCCCGTAAAGTCGGGGTTACTACTGATGAACTGGCGTTCACATCTGGTTTACTAAATCCGAGTCCATCACTTTGACTCTCCCTCTCCCCGGGTCGTGCCGGGATCTGCTGGACGCAAGGCCAGCGGTCCCGGTGCGGTCCGGGGCCATACTTAACTGGATGGCCCTCCTGCTCCCAGTCGCCCACACCGGCCACTGGCTCTGGGTCCTCTACCTGCCGCCGATCCTGATCGTCGCCGGCTCGATCCTGAGAACCAAGCTCTTGGACCGCCAGCCCGGTCGGGACGAGAATTCCTCCGCTGGAGATACGGGCGAGAGCGATTGACGCACCTCGCGGCGGGTGGCGCGGTTTTGGGGGACCACCCCGAGGACGCTTTAGCGACCGCAGGGGTGGTGGCACCAAAACCGCGACAGGACCCGCCGCGCTTGATGCATCAGTCCAATATCTCGCGTAGTCGCCGCTCGAGCGCAGCCGAAACCTCGTCCCGCACGGGACCGGCGGCAAGCCGTTCGACCAGCGACTCGAGGAAGCCTTCGACGATCAGCGACTTCGCCAGCGCCTCGTCGAGGCCGCGAGAGGTGAGATAGAAGAGCTGGTCGCGGTCGACCTGGGCGACGGCGGCGGCGTGGGTGCAGCGGACGTCGTCGGCGAGGATCTCGAGACCGGGGATCGCGTCCGCGTGCGCCTCGGTCGAGAGCAGCAGGTTGCGGCACTCCTGGAAGGCGTCGGTCCGCTGCGCGCCGGGGTCGACTTTGATCATCCCCCGCCACACGGCCGTGGCACCGGCGGCGAGGACCCCGCGGAAGGCGAGGTCGGAATTCGTGTTCGGCGCGGCGTGCTCCTGGGTGGTGTCGTAGTCGAGGTGCTGGCCGGCGCTCCCGGCGTAGCCGCCGGTCACCCGCGCCTCGGCGCCGGGCCCCGCGAGCTTGGTCTCCATCCGCACCTTGCCCCGTGCCGAGCCGAAGCCGAGCGCGGCCCACTCGAGGTGCCCGTCGCGCTCGACCTGGCCCCGCGCCGTGGCGAAGACCCAGGCGCGCTCGGAGATGTCCTGGGTGTTGACGTAGCGCAGCGTCGCTCCCTGGCCGACGTGCAGCTCGACCACCGCGTTGAGGAGACCGTCGACCTCGTCGCCGGGCGAGGACCAGTGCTCCCAGACCTCCGCCTCGGCGCCCTCCTCGAGCACGACCAGCGTGCGCCAGGCGACGGCCTCGCCGTCTCGCTCGAGCGGCACCTCGATGCGGATCGGCTGCTCCAGCCGAACTCCGGCCGGCACGTGGACGAGGACGCCCTCGCGCCACGCCGCGTCGTTGCGGGCGACGAAGGGATCGTCTGCCGGAGCCAGGGCCCCCAGTCTTCCCTCGACCAGCCCCGCGTGGGATTCGACGGCCTCCGCCAGCGGCAGCACCGTCGCGCCCTCGGCGACCCCGATCGCGGCGTCGGCCGAGCCGGCCGCGTAGGCGTCGGGGTCGAGCCCGGAGAGGTCGGTGAATTCCCACCCCTTCGCCTTCTGGTCGGGAAGGGGCGGGAGCGTGGCAACCTCAGCCAATCGAGCCCTCCATCTGCAGCTCGATCAGGCGGTTGAGCTCGACCGCGTACTCCATCGGCAGCTCCTTGGTGACCGGCTCGATGAAGCCGTTGACGATCATCTTCGAGGCCTCCTCCTCGTCGAGGCCGCGGCTCTGCAGGTAGAAGAGCTGCTCGTCGCCGATCTTGGAGACCGTCGCCTCGTGGCCGACGTCGGCGTCGTTCTCGTCGATGCGGATCGTCGGGTAGGTGTCCGAGCGCGAGTCCTCGTCGAGCAGCAGTGCGTCGCAGACGACCTTCGAGCGCGACTCGGTCGCCCCGTCGGCGACCTCGAGCAGGCCGCGGTAGGTGCTGCGGCCGCCGTCCTTGGAGATCGACTTGGAGAAGATCGAGGAGGAGGTGCGCGGCGCCGCGTGGATGATCTTGCCGCCGGCGTCCTGGTGCTGCCCGTCGCCGGCGAAGGCGATCGAGAGGATCTCGCCGTGGGCTTCGGGCCCGAGCAGGTAGATCGACGGGTACTTCATCGTCAGCTTCGAGCCGAGGTTGCAGTCGACCCACTCCATCGTCGCCTTCTCTTGGGCGACGGCGCGCTTGGTGACGAGGTTGTAGACGTTCTGCGACCAGTTCTGCACGGTCGTGTAGCGGACCCGCGAGCTCGGCTTGCAGACGATCTCGACCACGGCGGAGTGCAGCGAGTCGGTCGAGTAGACCGGCGCCGTGCAGCCCTCGATGTAGTGGACGTCGGCGCCCTCCTCGCAGATGATCAGCGTCCGCTCGAACTGGCCCATGTTCTCGGTGTTGATCCGGAAGTAGGCCTGCAGCGGCATCTCGACCTTGACCCCGGCCGGGACGTAGACGAAGGAGCCCCCCGACCAGACGGCGCTGTTGAGCGCCGCCAGCTTGTTGTCGTTGGGCGGGATCACCGTCGCCCAGTACTCGCGCACGATGTCCTCATGCTCGCGCAGGGCGGTGTCCATGTCGGTGAAGATCACGCCCTGGGCCTCGAGCTTCTCGTTGACCTGGTGGTAGACGACCTCGGACTCGTACTGGGCGCCAACCCCAGAGAGGAATTTGCGCTCCGCCTCGGGGATGCCGAGCCGGTCGAAGGTGTTCTTGATGTCCTCCGGGACCTCGCTCCAGTCGCGGCTGTTCTTTTCGGAGGCGCGGACGAAGTAGTGGATGTCTTCGAAATCGATCTGGGCGAGGTTGCCGCCCCAGGTCGGCGTCGGCCGCTCTTCGAAGTGCTGCAGCGCCTTGAGCCGGAACTCGCGCATCCACTGGGGCTCGTCCTTGTACTCGGAGATCGATTCGACCACCTCGCGCGAGAGCCCCTTCGGCGCCTTGTACGCGTAGCCCGTCTCGGGATCGTGGAAGCCGAACTTCTCCTTGTAGTCGGCGTTGATGCCGGCGAGCGACTGTTTCTCGGCTACTACCTCAGGCGTTGCCATCAGGGAACCTCCAGGACGATCGTGTCGTCCACGACGGCTGTCGCGAACGTCTGCACCGGGGCGAAGGCGGGAAGCGTCTTCGGCCTGCCGGTGCTCAGGTCGAAGAGGGAGCCGTGGCGGGGACACTCGACCGTGCAAGCCGCGGCGTCGAACTCGCCCTCGGCAAGCGGACCGTCGTCGTGCGAGCAGCGGTCCTCGATCGCGTGGAGCGTGCCCTCGCAGTTGAAGACGCCGATCTTGCGACCTTCGTGCTCGACCAGCTTCATCTGCCCGGGGGGCAGCTCGCCGGCCGGGCAGACGTCGATCGTGGTTGTGGTTGTGCTGTCCGTCACGTTATTCCTAGCTCCGAAGTCGGATTTTAGCGAGAGGCCCGGATCGGGCGGCGCACCGTAACAGGCGTTTGACTTCCGCCTCGCTGGGGATGAGAGGATGAGCAGACCCTTTTCCCCGCCTGACGATTGGAGCGACGATGAGCGAGCGGACCAGTTACGCGCCAGGGACCCCCTGCTGGATCGACCTTGCGACCCCCGATCAGGACGCGGCCGCCGAGTTCTACGGCGGCCTCTTCGGCTGGTCCGTCGAGGAGGACGAGAACGCCGAGGAGACCGGCGGCTACCGCGTCGCGACGCTGAAGGGCCAGGCGGTCGGCGGCGTGATGAAGCTGATGCAGGAGGGCCAGCCGCCCGCCTGGGCGAGCTACGTCAGCGTCGAGGACGTCGACGCGACCGCGGCCAAGGCCAGGGAGGCAGGCGGCACGATCATGGTCGAGCCGATGAGCGTCCTCGACTACGGCCGCATGGCCTTCGTCGTCGACCCGACCGGGGCCGTCCTCGGTCTCTGGCAGCCCGGGCGCAACGTCGGCGCCGGGATCGTCAACGAGGCGGGCGCCCTCGTCTGGAACGAGCTCAACACGCGCGACGTCGCCGCGGCGAAGGACTTCTACGGCGCCGTCTTCGGCTGGGACTTCGACGAGCGTGAGTTTGAGACCGGCACCTACACCAGCATCAAGCTTGGCGACGACACCGTCGGCGGCATGCTCGACGTCAACGGCCGGGTGCCAGACGAGGTGCCCAACCACTGGCTCGTCTACTTCGCCAGCGACGACGCCGACGCCACGGTCGAGAAGGCGAAGACCACAGGCGGCAGCGTCGCCTTCGGCCCCGAGGACATCACCGAAGTCGGCCGCATCGCCGTCCTCGTCGACCCCTTCGGCGCCGCCTTCGCCGTGATCCAGCCCGACCCGGCGATGGGAGCCGGAAGCTAGAGCGCCGCCGCTTCGCTCGGGTCGCCAGCCTCGCCCTCGTCCTCCCATTCGGCGGGCTGGCCGAGGCTGGCGCTCTTGACCACCTTCAGGCCGAGCATCGCGCACTTCATCCGCGTCGCGGAGATCTCGATCCCGAGCAGGTCGAGGACGTACTCCTTGGGCAGCCGCAGCAGTTCCTCGCGGCTCTTGCCGACCAGCTCGTCGGTAAGCAGCGAGGTCGCCGCGGTCGAGATCGCGCAGCCTTTGCCCTCGAAGGCGATCTCGGCGACCCTCCCCTCCTCGTCGAGGCGGATCGTCACGTGCTGTTCGTCGCCGCAGAACGGGTTGGTGTCCTCGAACTCGAGGTCGGCGTCGTCGAGGTGGCCGAAGTTGTGCGGCCGCTTGTAGTGCTCGAGGATCTGGTCGCGGTAGAGCTCGTCCACCCGAAAGACGCTAGCGGAGTCGGCCGGTCTTCAGCTTGGGACACGCTCCGCTCACTCCGCTTGACTAATGGCGTGTTTTCCTCTGGTGGAAATTCGCCCATTTTCGATTTGCAGGGAAAATCTCAAAGACAAGAGGGTCTATATAAGAACATTAAAACTTTTAATGCATCTGATAAGTTTCTAGCCGATGCACACGCGAGAGGCCGACATCTCTGGGCTGAAACTGCTTCCCGAAGACGACGCCCTCGACTTTCTCGTGCGCCGGTCGGAGGATCAGTGGCTGGAGAGGGTGAGCGCCAGGGTCCAAGCTCGCACCCTGGGCGATCTGATCGCCGGTTTCGCCAATGCCGAGGGTGGGTTGTTGGTCGTCGGTATTCACGATGGCAAGGTCGAGGGAGTGACGGCGAGCAACCGTCTCAACGCCTGGCGTCAAGCCGCACTTGACTTCACGGAGCCGCCCGTACGACACCGATTCGACCTTCTTCCGTGTCGCAACGAGCGGGGCGATCATGACGAGGTCGCTCTAATCGAAATCGAGGCCAGCGAGCGGGTGCACCTGACGGCGAAGGGGGAGGCGTTCCTCCGAGTCGGCGACGAGAACCGAAAGCTGGGGCCGATCGAGTCTCAGGAGCTTCGCTACGACAAGGGTGACTCGATTTACGACGGCTCCGCCGTGCGGGGAACGAGCCTTGAGGATCTTCACGAGACGCTTGCTCACGGATACGAGCAGGCCCTCAAGCCCAGGGTCAGCCTCAGGAAGGTTCTCTGCGCCAGGGGCCTGGCGACAGAGGAAAACGGAACGTTGGCGTTGACGGTTGCCGGCCTCCTGGTCCTCGGGCGCGAGCCTCAAGCCAGATTCCCCGAGGCCGTGGTGAGGGTTCTGCGCTATGCGGGTTCGTCGAGAGAGAGTGGAGCCAGGGCGAACGTGGTTGAAGACCGGAGGTTCGAAGGTCCGATTCCTTTTCAGGTAGAGGCGGCGCGAGAGTGCATTGAAGATGCTCTCCCCCGGGCGATGCGGCTCCAGCGAGAGGGCCGCTTCTCGAAGAGCACCCTGATTCCTGAGTTCGCTTGGTTGGAGGCCATCGTCAACGCCGTTACTCACCGGTCCTACAGCGCTGGTGGGGATCACATCCGGATCGAGGTGTTCGACGACAGGCTTGAGGTCGAAAGCCCGGGGCGCTTGCCGGGTCTGGTGCGCCCGGAGAGCATTCGCTCCAGTCGCTTTGCCCGCAACCCACGCATCGCGCGGGCAATGAGCGACCTTGGGTTTGGACGGGAGCTGGGCGAGGGGGTGGACCGCATGTTCGAGGAGATGAGTCGAGTCGGCTTGCCCGATCCGGTCTACTCGGAGCGTTCGACCACGGTGCAGGTCGCGCTGCTGGCCGACCCATTGGCCGGTCGCATGCTCGAGCGACTGCCACGGGGATCGGAGCGATTCGTCGAGTTTCTAAGTCGCGGCAGCCGGGTGACGACGACACAGGCCGTTGAGTTGCTCGGCGTCTCGAGGCCCACGGCTTTGAAATACCTGTGGGAGCTGCGCGATCTCGATCTCGTCGAACACGTTGGCAGCTCGTCCAAGGACCCGCGCGGGTTCTGGCGCCTTCGCCGCAGTCAACAGTGAGCAGCTCGCTAAAGCCCGAACACTTTACGCGCGTCGTGCAGCCCCTCTACTAGGCGGTCGATCTCCTTGTTTGTCGTGTAGACGCCGAAGCTGGCGCGGGCGGTGGCGGCGATCCCGAGCCGGTCCATCAGCGGCTGGGCGCAATGGTGGCCGGCGCGCACGGCGACGCCGTGGCGGTCGAGGATCTCGGAGACGTCGTGGGCGTGGACGCCCTCGAGCTCGAAGGAGACCGGTCCGATGCGCTCGGGCCCGGCCGGCGGGCCGAAGACGCGCAGGCCGGGCACCTCGGCAAGGCGCTCCAACGCGTAGGCGGTTGTCTCGCGCTCGTGCCCGAGGATCGCCTCCATCCCGATCCCGTCCATCCAGCGCAGGGCCGAGGCCATGCCGATCGCCTGCGCGATCGCCGGCGTGCCCGCCTCGAAGCGGGCCGGAGGGTCGGCGTAGGTCGTGGCCCCCTTCGTCACCTTGCGGATCATCGAGCCGCCGCCGAGGAAGGGTGGCATCGCGCGCAGTAGGTCGAGCCTCGCCCAGAGCGCGCCGATCCCGGTCGGGGCGTAGAGCTTGTGACCGGTCACGGCGTAGAAGTCGACGCCGAGCTCGGCCATGTCGAGGGGCAGCTTCGGCGCGGCCTGGGCGCCGTCGGCGAGCACCAGCGCGCCCGCCTGGTGGGCCAGCCGGGTGATCTCCGCCAGCGGGTTCTCGGCGCCGAGCACGTTGGAGACGTGGGTGACGGCGACGAGCTTGGGCGAGCGCTCGAGCAGCGCCGCGAAGGAATCCATGTCGAGCAGTCCATCGTCGGTGACGGGAACCCAGTCGATCTCCGCCCCCACCCGCTCCGCCAGCTGCTGCCAGGGGACGACGTTGGAGTGGTGCTCCATCTCGGTGAGCACGATGCGGTCGCCCTCGCCGACGTTGGCGTCGCCCCAGGCCCGGGCGACGAGGTTGATCGCCTCGGTCGCGTTGCGGACGAAGACGACCTCGCGGCGGTCGGCGGCGCCGAGGTGGTCGGCGACCGTCGCGCGGGCGCCCTCGTAGGCCGCGGTCGCCTCGGCCGAGAGCGTGTGCGAGCCGCGATGGACGTTGGAGTGGTGCGCGCGCTCGTAGCGATCGACCGCCTGGATCGAGGCCAGCACCCGCTGGGCGCTGGCGCCGCTGTCGAGGTAGGCGACCGGCCGCCCGTGGACCTCGCGCTCGAGGGCCGGGAAGGCGGCGCGGACCTTCTCGATCGAGAACGGGGGGGAGGAGCGCTTGGCGGTCGTCTGCTCCATCGTCCCTCGTCTAGGCGGAGGCTCCTGCCTCCACCTCCTCGCGGATCCAGCCGTAGCCCTTCTCCTCCAGCACGCCGACCAGCTCGGGACCGCCTTCCTTGACGATCCGCCCCTCGAACATGACGTGGACGAAGTCGGGTTTGACCATGTGCAGGATGCGCTGGTAGTGGGTGATGATCAACACGCCCATGTCGGGGCCGGCAAACTGGTTGACGCCCTCGGCGACGGTGCGCAGGGCGTCGATGTCGAGGCCCGAGTCGGTCTCGTCGAGGACCGCGATCTCCGGTCGCAGCAGCGCCAGCTGCAGCAGCTCCATCCGCTTCTTCTCACCGCCGGAGAAGCCGTCGTTGAGGTAGCGGCTCGAAAAGTCTTTCGGGATGTTGGCCAGCGCCATCGCCTCCTGGGCGACCTTGGCGAAGTCCTTGATCTTGATCTGCTCCTCGCCGCGTGCCTCGCGGTGGGCGTTGATCACCGTCCGCAGGTACTTGCTGACCGAGACGCCCGGGATCGAGACCGGGTACTGGAAGGCCATGAAGAGACCGGCGCGCGAGCGCTGCTCCGGGTCGGCCTCGGTCAGGTCCTCGCCCTTGAAGAAGATCGACCCCTCGGTGACCTCCAGCGCCGGGTGGCCCATGATCGCGTTGGCCAGGGTCGACTTGCCCGACCCGTTGGGGCCCATCAGGGCGTGGACCTTGCCCTTCTCGACGTCGAGGTCGAGGCCGCGGAGGATCTCCTTGTCCTCGGCGCTCACGTGCAGGTTGCGTATCTCCAGCTCAGCCAATTTCGCTCCGTTTCTGGTTTGTGAAGTTCGTGCCGGTCAGGCGGCAGTGCCGACCGGAGTCTGGCGCTCGCCGCGAGCGCCGGGGCCGGCGAACTCGACCAGCTCGGCCAGCGTCGTGCCCGAGAGGGCTTTGGTCACGCCGCCCTGCACGCGCGTCCAGAGCAGCTTGGTCGCGCAGGCGCGGTCGCCATCCTCCTCATGCGAGCAGAGGACTTTGCCGTCGGGCGAGTCGTGGAAGCACTCCATCGGCGCGATCTGGCCTTCGAGCGCTTCGACGACGGCGTCCATCGTGATCTCCTCGGCCGGCTTCGCCAGGCGGTAGCCGCCGTGGGCGCCGCGGGTGGAGGTGACCAGGCCCGCCTTGCGCAGCTTGGCAACCAGGTGCTCGAGGTAGGAGAGCGGCAGTCGCTCGGACTCGGCGACGCTGCTCAGCGAGACCGGCATCGAGCCGGGCTCGCGGCCCAGCTCGACCATCAGGCGCACGCCGTACTCGGCTTTGGTCGAGAACAACATCTGCCTAAATCCTACTGAAGCGGTCGGTTATAGGGTCCGGCGGGGGAGCGTTGCGCCATAATCACGGGACAGACCTAGGAGGGATCAAGAACCAGCGATGACCACCACCAAGCAATCCACCTTCGGCGCCACGATCCGCACCACGATCCTGATGGCCTCGCTCTCGGGGCTGCTCGTCGTGATCGGCTTCCTGATCGGAGGCGCGAGCACGGCCGCCTTCTTCCTGCTGATGGCGTTCGCGATCAACTTCTTCTCCTACTTCTTCAGCGACAAGATGGCGCTGGCGATGAGCGGCGCCAAGCCGGTCTCGCGGTCCGAAGCGCCGAAGCTCTACACCGCGGTCGAAGAACTGACCGCGCGGGCCGGACTGCCGATGCCGCGCCTCTACGTCATCCCCCAGGACCAGCCCAACGCCTTCGCCACCGGCCGCAACCCGAAGCACTCCGCGGTCGCCTGCACCCGCGGCATCCTCAACCTGCTCTCCGAAGAGGAGCTGCGCGGCGTCCTCGCCCACGAGCTGACGCACATCCGCAACCGCGACATCCTGATCCAGTCGGTCGCCTCGGCGATCGGCGCCGCGATCACCTACGTCGCCTACATGCTGCTCTGGTTCGGCAACGACGACAACTCGCCGCTCGCGATCGTCGGCCAGCTCGCCACCTTCATCCTCGCCCCGATCGCGGCCTCGATCATCCAGCTGGCGATCTCGCGCCAGCGCGAGTACGCGGCCGACGCCGGCGGCGCCGAGATCTGCGGCAACCCCGAGTCGCTGGCCAGCGCCCTGCTGCGCCTTGAGCAGGGGGCGACGGCGATGCCGATGCAGGTCAACCAGGCGGCCGAGCCGCTCTACATCGTCAAGCCCTTCTCGGCGAAGGGCATGGCCGGTCTCTTCTCGACCCATCCTCCGATCGAGGAGCGGGTCAAGAGGCTGCGCCAGATGCGTCCCAGCCTGGGCTGAGCGCTTCCGCGGTTTCCGCTGCGGATACGCGACATTCTGCGCGCCACGCGTTGCAGACAACTGGTTACGTTAGGCTCATGGAGCTGATGACCAAGAGCTGGACCGACGAGCGACTGGAAGAGCGCTTCGACCGGATCGACGAACGGTTCGACGAGGTGGGTCGTCGCTTCGACGAGGTTGATCGGCGCTTCGAAGCGGTCGACCAGCGTTTTGATCGCGTCGAAGGAGACCTTCGCGAACTTCGCGTGGACGTGAAAGCCGGCTTCGAGCGCATGGACGGTCGCTTCGAAGCGATGCATCGGCTCATCATCCAGATGCTGGTCACGCTCGTCGTCGGCTTCGTCGGCGTGATTGCCACCCTCGCGACCCAGCTCTGAGCCGGATTTCCGTCTCTCGCTATACTTTTTGAAGTAAAGCCGGATCGGAATTAAGGTATTTAGGAGACGGGCATGGCGACGGGCGCGCAGACCAAGGTTGTCGAGGAGATCGAGCCGTTCGAGGCGGCGCGGGAGATCGAGGGCGGCGACGTCGTCCTGATCGACACGCGCGAGCCGCACGAGTTCCAGGAGGCCCGCATCGAGGGCGGCAAGCTGGTCCCGCCGGGGCTGCTAGCCGACGAAATCGCCGCTGCCGCGCCCGACAAGTCGGCGCGCACGATCCTCTACTGCCGCAGCGGCAACCGCTCCTACAAGGCCGCCGAGCAGATGGAGGCGATGGGCTACACCGACGTCGCCTCGATGGCCGGCGGCATCCTGCTCTGGCAGGAGCAGGGCCTGCCCGTCGTCGCCACGGAGGGAATGACCCCGGAGCAGCGCGACCGCTACTCGCGCCACACGCTGCTGCCCGAGGTCGGGGTCGACGGCCAGCTGAAGATGCTGGACGCGAAGGTGCTGCTGCTCGGCGCCGGCGGGCTCGGCGCCCCGACCGCGCTCTACCTGGCCGCGGCCGGGATCGGAACGATCGGCCTCGTCGACGACGACGTGGTCGACGCCTCCAACCTGCAGCGTCAGGTGATCCACAACACCGAACGGATCGGGATGGCGAAGACCGCGTCGGCCCGCATCTTCATCGAAGGGCTGAACCCCGACGTCGAGGTCGTCGAGCACAACGGCCGGCTCGACGCGAGCAACATCCTCGACGTGATCGAGGGCTACGACATCATCGTCGACGGCGCCGACAACTTCCCCACCCGCTACCTGCTCAACGACGCCTCGGTGCGGCTGCGCAAGCCGGTCGTCTCCGCTTCGATCCTCGGCTTCGACGGCCAGATCTCGACCTTCGCCCCCTTCGAGGGTCCCTGCTACCGCTGCCTCTATCCGACCCCGCCGCCGGCCGAGCTGGCGCCGAGCTGCTCCGCCAACGGGGTCCTCGGCGTGATGGCCGGGACGATGGGCACCCTGCAGGCCAACGAGGTGATCAAGCTGATCCTCGGCAAGGGCGAGCCGCTGATCGGGCGCCTCCTGCTCTACGACGCGTTGGGGACCCGCTTCACCGAGCTCAAGGTCCGCCGCGACCCCAACTGCCCGATCTGCGGCGAGGACGCGCCGGAGATCCCAGAGTCGGAGATGGGGAAGTTCCCCGACTATGACGCCTTCTGCGCCGGCGCCGGCGGCGACCGCCAGACGTTGGTCTCCTAGGCTAGGATCACCGCCTTCATGGCGACCGTTCGCATACCTCCGGTGCTGCGTCCCCAGACCGGCGGCGCGCCCGAAGTAGAGGCCGCCGGCTCAGACGTCGGCGAGGTCCTGCGCGCGCTGACCGCGGCGCACCCCGGCACCGAGGAGCAGCTCTTCGGCGAAGACGGCGACCTCAACCGCTACGTCAACGTCTACCTCAACGACGAGGACGTGCGCGTGCTAGACGGGTTGCAGACCAAGGTGTCCGAGGGCGACACCGTGGTGATTCTCCCCGCCATGGCCGGCGGTTGAGAAGCCCTTCGCAATTTAACCCCGCGCCCCTCTGGCAATGGGTCAGCGTGGGTCCCTTAGCCGTTCTGGCTCGATAGGGTTTCGGAGCGTCGTTCTCCCAGCTGAAAGGATCTTTCCTTTGCTTCTTCTAGTCACCGTCGAGCCCGAAAATAGCGATAAGGATGAGAGGGAGAAGCTGCTTGAGGAAGTCGCTGCCAAGATAAAGGATTCTTCCGCAATCGACCACCGACGTCCCCTTGACAGCACGTGGCTAGTCGAGGCGGAAGAGGACGTTGATTGGTGGACGCATTACCTATTCGAATCCGAGGAGTATCCTGCGCGAGGATTGATCGTTCGGGTGCGGGGTCGGGTAAACGGGCTAATTCCATCCGAACAATGGGACTGGATTAACGAGCACGCGGTGTAGGTGGTCGATGGGCGAAGGCGGCAAGAACGCGAGTGCATCCGCTAGGCGGGAATCGCAACAACCGCGTGAGTCGCGGGATTACCTTCATCTTCACAGCCGGAAGGCTGTTGCGTTTCTGGGGATCGTGGCGATTGTTCTCCTGGTCGCCAGCATGCGATCTGCTCACACAAAGAGTGGCCTTCCGGAAATTGCTTTTGGCTGGGAATTCGGTCTTGATGTAATTCGTGCCGCCATTGTTTTCGCTGTTGTCGCAAGCATATTGATGGTCCTCGTTCGCGGCTGGGGAGGTATTTGGCCCCAGCGCATCTCAACGTCGGGGCTCGACTACCCTCAGCTAACCGAAGCAGCCAGGATTCTGGGCCGCGAAGAGGCTAGAATGTCAGTGCTGGAAGCCGAGCTTAAGGCGGTTCAGCAGGCGAAAAGAGAGGTGCCCGAGTGACCAGAACAAGCCAGAATCCAATCTCAAACGTGGGCTCCAACCCGGCCCCCGGCCGTGTCTCGAACCCCGCGACGCCGCCCCCTCCTTCACGCTCTGTCCAGATAGAGCGTCTCCAGCGGGAAGTCGCTGACGCGCGGGAAAGAATCGCGGAGGCGACGCAGAAGATCGATCGCGTCTTGGGTCGATAGCTGGAACGACCGGCCATCCGGCCCGCCAGCCGGTGAGGAAGACTTCCGCGTCGTCGAAGCCCACTCCTCGCCGGCCAAAGAGGGGCCGAGCTTCGCATCGGCGTTATTCCCCTTCCCCGGTAGTGGGTGAGTTTGAGCCGACCTGTCGCTTGATCGCCTCAATCTGAGTTGGCGTGAGCAAGCCAGGCCCACCCTTGCCCGGCGCCTCGCCCGGGAACAGGCTCCGGGCCACCCGCCGAATCTGGCGAGCGCCAGCGCTCCGCGATCCAACTTCGGCGCTTCCCCAAAGCCGAATCGCTAGCTGCGCAGGCGTGATCGCATCCACGCTCGAATAATTCCACGCTCGGGCTGCATGACGCCATTTCGGTATCGCAAAAGTTCTCTCAAGAAATGAGATGGTTCTCTTGCGGCCCGATGCGTCGCCTATGGCTCAGAGCGGCGCGCTCTTCTATGGGGACAACCTCGATGTGATGCGTCGCCACATCGCTGATGAGAGCGTTGATCTTGTCTACCTCGATCCGCCCTTCAACAGCAATGCGAGCTACAACGTCCTCTTCGCGGAGCAGGACGGCTCCCGCTCCGCCGCTCAGATCCAGGCATTTGGCGATACTTGGCGGTGGGACCAGCGCGCCGCTGCCGCCTACGAGGAAGTAGTCGAGGCTGGCGGCGAGGTGTCTCAGGCCATGCAGGCGTTTCGCACGCTCGTCGGCCCGAACGACATGCTGGCCTACCTCTCAATGATGGCTCCGCGATTGGTCCAACTCCAGCGCGTGATGAAGCCATCAGCGAGCCTCTATCTCCATTGCGACCCGACGGCCAGCCACTACCTCAAGCTCCTCCTGGACGCCGTTTTTGGTCCCAAGTGCTTTCGCAACGAGATCGTCTGGAAGCGGACCAGCGCTCACAATGATGCGAAGCGCTTTGGCCGCATCCATGACGTTCTGCTCTATTACGCCAAGAACCCGAAGAAAGCTCAGTTCAATCGGCAATATCGGCCTTATGACCAGTCGTACATCGATGCCGAGTGGAAGCGAGATGATACGGGTCGGTGGTTCAAGCTCGAGAATCTCACCGCCCCGTTGCGGGGCACCAAGGGTCAGTTCGAGTTTCACGGGCGGACCCCCGGGGCGAATCGGATGTGGCGGTTCAACCGGGAGGGCATGGAGGCTCTCTGGGAGGAAGGTCGGGTGAGGACCGACAAGACTGGAGTTCCTCTGCGTAGGGGGCATGTCGTCTATCTCGATGACATGCCGGGGGTCCCTCTTCAAGACATATGGGACGACATTCTTCGGATCGGCAACACCGCAAAGGAGCGCCTCGGCTATCCAACCCAAAAGCCAGAGGCACTCTTGGAGCGCATTATCGAAGCAAGCAGCAGCCCCGGCGATGTTGTGCTCGATCCATTTTGCGGCTGCGGCACCGCCGTGGCTGTGTCGGAGCGCCTTGAACGTCGCTGGGTCGGAATTGACATCACCTGTCTTGCGACAAACCTCATCAAGAGCCGACTAGTTGATGCCTTTGGTGAGGATGTCGATTTCTCGGTGACCGGAGAGCCAACGACCGTCGAGGACGCCGCCAAGCTCGCCCGAGAAGACCCCTTTCAATTCGAGGTCTGGGCCCTCGGGCTTGTTGGCGCGCGCTCAGCCGCACATAAGAAGGGCGCCGATGGGGGAATCGACGGTCGCTTGATCTTCCACGAGAAGAAAGGCGGCAAGACTCGGCAGGTGTTGCTGTCTGTCAAATCCGGCAAGACCGGCGTGCAGCATGTCCGTGAACTTCGAGGGGTGGTCGAGGCCGAAAAAGCAGAAATTGGCGTACTCATCAGCATGCGCGAGCCAACCCGACCTATGCGGGAAGAGGCAGCAAGCGCCGGCATTTATCGCTCAGGGGATGAGGGAGTCGGCTCTTGGGGAAAGCATCCACGCATCCAACTCTTGACGGTCGAGGAGCTGCTTGCGGGCAAGCGAATAGACATGCCGCCACTCACTGGCAATCTCTCCTTCCGTCGCGCGCCTCAGTCCGAGCGGCGTCGTCCCACCACGGAGCCGCTCTTTCGCAACCTCTCAGATGCGCCAGAGTTCAGCGAGATCTTTCCGCCGACGACTGGCTAGCGTTAGTCGAGCAGCGCCGCGATCTCTTCCAGCGACCAGACGTGATCGGCCACCCCAGCCGCCATCGCCGGAGTCCGGGGGTAGCGCTCCCTGAGCGCTTTATTGCCTGCATGGGAAGCCTCGTCTTCCTGTGCCGGGCGGGAGGCTGTTAGCGCAGCGCTCCCGCCACTTCTTTCAGTGGACGAAACGAAACAAAGGAAGAAATCGCTCGGATCTAGGGCGATTTCAAACTGACCCACTACCGCGCCTGTGGTAGTGGGTCACTTTGAGAAGACGCTAGATCCGAGCGATTTCTTCCTCTAGGTTCGCTGCGTCCAGAACATCAGCGGCGGGCGCGCCGCGCGAACGGCCGCCCGCCTGGCACCGGAAACGAGGTTCCGATGCAGGCAAAGCGTATTCGGCGCAGGCCGAGCGAAGACGAGCGCACGCAGCGGGCGATCCTCGCCCTCGTGCTGTCCAGCCATCCACATCACCGCACGATGCCCGAAATGAGCCGGGAGATCGGCAACAAGGAAGCTGTCGAAGGAGCCGTGAGGCGGCTCAGCGACTTCGGCTTGATCCGGCTGCACGGTCAGACCCTTCTCCTGACCGATGCGGCCTTCCACTGCCATCGACTGGAGACCTTGTGAGCCGGGAGGTCGCGGATCGCTTCGCCGCCAACCTCCTGCGCCTTCGGAAGCGGGCAGAGATCACGCAGGAAGAGCTGGCTTTTCGAGCCTCCCTGCACCGCACCGAGATCGGGCTGCTGGAGCGGGCCGAACGGGTGCCTCGGATCGACACGCTCGCAAAGCTCGCTGGCGCGCTCGAAATCGAGCCGGGGGCGTTTTTCGACGGGATCACGTGGACGCCCGGAGACTTTCGGCCCGGCCAGTTCAAGCCCGACCAGGACGCTACGCTCTGAGCATGGCCAAGCGGTCCAAGAAGCCCGCCGATCTGAATCGGCTTGCCGCTGCCATCGTGGGCGATGCGACCGACGAGACACAGCCGAATGCGGAGAGTCCAGAAGCCCGTGCTGGGCGCAAGGGAGGGCGAACAGGGGGACGTGTTCGCGCCGAGCGAATGACGCGTGAGGAGCGCAGCGAAGCGGCCAAGAGGGCTGCCAACGCGCGCTGGTCCCAAAGTTAGTTAGAACAGTTGCCCGCGCTCATAAGGGTCCTCCTTGGGTCCCTGCTGCTTTTCCTCCTCCTCACGACTCTTCTCTTTGAGTTCGGCAAGCTGTCGTGGATTAAGCAGCCCCTGAGTCAGCGCACTCATGATCACGTATGGCTGCATCATTGGATGCGAGAAGCGGTACGAATATGAGCGTTCCTTGCCTTCTCGATGAAGAACGCTACCTCGGACCGGATCGAGGAACTCCTTCATGTGGCGCGAGAAGGCCGGGATATCAAGGCGGCGACCCGCAATGACCTCCAAGGGATCGCGGATCTGCCCTGACGCAAAGTAGCCGAGGCTATTCTTCGGTGCGATCGCGCAAGCAAGGAGAACCTCTCGGTAAAGATTTCCTGGCTGCGAGCTGCGTATTGCCTTGATGTAGTCGCTCTCAATCGTGTGGCCCTCTACAGCGGCGGGAAGCGCTTCCTCTACGTCCTTCAACGTGACCAGGGTTCGATCATCTTGAACGGCCCTCTCGGCCGCCCCGTGACCTAGGAGATGGGTGTAGTGAGGCAGGCCCTCCGATAGCGCCACAACTCTCTCGACGGCATCGCTCTCTATCTCAATCTGGGCGTGCTCAGAGCCCTTCCACAAAATGCCCCGCAACTCCTCCGGAGTCATTCGAGGCATGCCGATCTGCTTGAGATTTCGGATGATCGACTCGTGCTCGCCCACGAGATCGCCAATGGACCCCGCAACGCCTACGAGAACTAGCGTGGACGGAACGACGTTGTCCGAGAGGGTCTTGACGGTATCTGCGAGATGCGTCAGGGCCTCGTCGTTCTCAAGGCGATCCAACTCGTCAATGACGATGAGGGCGGGAGGGTCAAGCTGCTCGATCTCGTACCGAATTCCCTCGGGGGTGAAGTCCTCGGTCTCGCGCCCAAGACGACGGAAGATGTTGGTCCAAAGGGTCGAGAAATTCTCCTCTGTGCCACAGCTCACCATCGCCGCTTGGTACCGCCGAACTCCCGGAGAGTTGAAGACCGCAGTCATGACGCGCGCCAAGGAGGTCTTCCCAACGCCTCGCTCGCCGTAAAGGCCAACGTGATAGCCGGCTTGGGTCACTGCGCTGATGAACTCGCTCCGCTGCTTATCGCGACCCGCGAATAGGTCCAGGTCGTCGACAGGCGCTGCTGGCCGGAATGCCTCCCCGATGAGGATCAGGCGCTGGGTCTTCGTCGGTTCGGTGCTCATTCGGTGGTCAAGGCTAACAGCTATTAACTTAAAGCTGTTAGTCAAGCTCAGAACGCTGTAGGTTCGCCCGTTTTTCCGTCTGAACGCTTACGCATAATGGTCAGTATGAACAGGCTGTCCACCGAGAAGCGCGCCCAGATCATCGGCTGTCTGGTCGAGGGCAACTCGATCCGGGCGACGGTGCGGATGACTGGCGCGGCCAAGAACACGATCACGAAGCTGCTGGTCGACCTGGGGGAAGCCTGCGCCGAGTATCAGGATGGCGTGCTGGTCGACCTGCCCTGCAAGGTCGTCGAGGCCGACGAGATCTGGGCCTACTGCTACGCCAAGCAAAAGAACGTGCCGGAAGAGTTCAAAGGCACCTACGGCTACGGCGATGTCTGGACCTTCACGGCGATCTGCGCCGATACGAAGCTGGCCCCGTCCTGGCTGGTCGGCGAGCGGACCTCCGACGACGCGGGAGTCTTTCTGAGCGACCTGGCGAGCCGGATGGCCGGTCGCATCCAGCTATCGACGGACGGGCACAAGATGTACGAAGCGACGGTGGGTCCGTCTTTCCAGCATCGGGTCGATTGGGCACAGATCCACAAGACCTACGCGTCCCCGACCGACCTGGGCAAATACAGCCCGCCGGTCTGCACGGGGGCGAAACGGATTCCGCTCAAGGGCGATCCCGACCCCGACCGGATCTCAACGAGCTACGTCGAGCGGCAGAACCTGACGATGCGGATGGGGATGCGGCGCTTCACGCGGCTAACGAACGGCTTCTCTCGGAAGGTCGAGAACCTGGCCCATGCCGTCTCGCTCCACTTCATGCACTACAACTTCGCCCGGCCTCACAAGGCCGTCAGGGACCGCTACCCGCGAACGCCGGCGATGGCGGCTGGGGTTGCCGATCACGTCTGGTCTTTGGAAGAGATCGCCGCATTGCTGGATTAGGAGTAGCCCCGATCAATAAGATTGACCGGTCACCTCCTGGCGATTGGTGATCGGGCTCCGACATAGGCCAACCCCAGCCCACGAATTTGGCTGCGGGAGTTGGACGCCCTGAAAGGAAGGGCCAATGACCCCGCAGCGTTCGTGCTGCTGTTCATGGTCCTCTTGCTCCTCCAGTTGAGGAGTTAGACCCGCCGGGTTCGCTCGCCTTGCGAGAGGAACCCGGCGTGGCTGGGACCGTCCGCTCAAACTGACCCACTACCGCGCCTGTCCAGCGCTACACTTTTTGAAGTAACGGGAGAGTTGCGCCTATGTCTGAACTGCTCAACAGGCCCTGCGGGGGACGCTTCGGCAATGTGGTCGAGTCGATCGGCAACACGCCGCTGGTCGAGCTGCCGCGGATAACGCCGAATCCCGACGTCCGCATCTACGCCAAGCTCGAGGGCCGCAACCCGACCGGCTCGGTCAAGGACAGGGTCGCCAAGTCGATGATCGAGGCGGCCGAGGCCGAGGGCGCGATCGAGCCGGGACAGACGATCCTCGAGCCGACCTCCGGCAACACCGGGATCTCGCTGGCGATGATCTGCCGCCGCAAGGGCTATCCGCTCAAGGTCGTGATGCCCGACAACGTGACCCAAGAGCGCACGCAGCTGCTCGAGATGTACGGAGCCGAGATCGTCTACTCGGAGGGTGCCAAGGGCTCCAACGGCGCGGTCGAGGTGGCGCTGGAGATGGCCGATGACCCCGGCTACTACATGCCCTACCAGTACGGCAACGAGGCCAATCCCAACGCCCATTACAACGGGACCGCGGTCGAGATCCTCGAAGAGCTCGACGATGTCACGGCCTTCGTCGCCGGCCTCGGCACGGGCGGCACGCTGATGGGCAACGGGCGGCGACTCAAGGAGGCGAACCCCGACACCCTGCTGGTCGCGGCCGAGCCGATGCAGGGCGAGATGGTGCACGGCCTGCGCTCGCTCGACGACGGCTTCATCCCGCCGATCATCGACATCACGCTGCTCGACCGCAAGATCATGGTCTCCAACCGCGACGCGATCGTCTGGACGCGCAAGCTGCTCGACGAGGAGGGCGTCTTCGCCGGCGTCTCCTCCGGCGCGATCGCCCGCATCGCCGCCCGCGTCGCCGACGAGCTCGACGGCGGCAACGTCGTCTTCCTGATCCCCGACGACGGCTGGAAGTACCTCTCCTCGGGCGTCTACACCCGGCCGATCGACGAGATCGAGAACCTCGATTCCACCGTCTGGTGGTAATCGAGCCCCCGCGCGGCCGATGAGGATCGCACAGAGCCTGATCGACGAGATGGTCGCGCACGCGCGAGAGGACCTGCCCAACGAGTGCTGCGGCATGTTGGGGGGCAGCGACGGGAAGGCGACCTCCGTTATCCGGGTCAAGAACTCCGCGGCCAGCCCGCTGCGCTTCGAGATGGATCCGCAGGGTCAGTACGACGCCCTGAAGGCGATCGAGGATGGTGGGGGGGGCTTGTTGGCGATCTACCACTCGCACACCAAGAGCGCCGCCTATCCGTCTCAGACCGACGTCAACCAGGCGGTCAACTGGCCCGATGCGATTTACGTGATCGTCTCCCTGGAGGACCCCGAGAACCCCGACGTCAAGGCCTACTGGCTCAAGGACCTGAGGATCGCCGATGCCGAACTCCTCGTCGAATAGCAGCCGGCCGGTCAAGGTCGCCTACGCCCTCAACTTGATGGAGGCCGAGATGATCCAGGGCCTGCTCGCCGAGCACGGCATCCCGAGCATGGTCCAGCGTACGGTCGACAACCCGGAGTTCCTTGCCGCCGGCCCGCGGCAGATCCTGGTGCCCGAGGAGGCCGCCGAGAATGCCCGCGAAGTGCTCGCGGCGGTCGAGGAGTCGGACTAGCCGGGGCTGGGGCGCGCGATTTCGCGCAGCGAGTCGCGCCAGGCGGCCTCGACGTCCCCGATCCTGGCTTCGAAGGCGTCTTCCAGGGTTGGCTTGACGCCACCCCCGAGCAGGTTCTGGGCGAGTCGCTCGCAGGCGTCCGGGCCGCGCTCGGCCTCGAGCAGGTCGAAGATAGTGCCGCCGAGGATGACCGCGTCGCGGCGCGAAGGCGGGAACGAGGGACGGGCGCTCTCTCGCAGGCGGCGGATGACGGCGCCCCGGTAGAGGCCGACCTGGCGGGCGAAGTACTGGGCGCCGCCTTCGACCAACCAGGCCCAGCCCAGGTAGCGGGCGAAGCGTCGTGGCGTCCAGGACGGGGGCAGCTCGGGATTGTTGGCGCCGATCACGAGCTGCGCGTAGAGGCGCTCGGCCGTGTTGCGCAGCGCTTCGTAGGAGTCCTCGCCCGCCGCCCTTTTCTCCATGTGGCGATCGTTGAGCACGTGCAGCTCGCTCGCCATCGCCCAACCGGCCAGGTAACGGCGCCCCGCGGGCGCCGCCGACCAGCGGGCGATCGGCAGGAACGGGTGCGCCAAGGCGAGCCAGGCAGGGCTCGTGTGGACGACCACGGTTACTGCACCAGGCACCTGCTCGAAGCGGTCCTCCAAGCGCAGCCGCAGTTCCTCCAGTCGGTCGAGCGTCCGCTCGGCAAACGCCGTGTCGCCGCTGTCGTGGCGCGCGGTGAAGCTCAGACTGTGGGTCTCAACCCAAGGCACTGAGTGAGACTATGCGGCCTTAGGCCAAAACAGGTTCCGCTGCGCCGCATACTCCGAGGATCTCGGCGCGGGCGCGGTCGAACTCCTCGTCGGCCATCACCGGGGTGCCCTCGAAGGGAAGTTCGCGATCGACCTCGACCCAGGAGCGGCAGCCGTGGTACTCCTCGCGGACTTTGACCGTCACCGGGCGCGGGATCCGGTGGACCCGCAACAGGAGGACGTGAAGCGGGTGGCGCCGCTTCCAGTTGAGCCGCTTCTCGGCGTAGTCCGGCGTCCAGACGTAGTAGGGCGAGAGCCCGTCGACGATGCGCGGGTCCGTCACCGTGACGTGGTCGGTGACCTCGGCCCAAGCGCGCAGGCGAACCCGCTCCGGCTGGGGGATGCCGCCGTCCTGGATCAATGCCTTGGCGGGAGGTTCCTCGTCGCCCCAGACACCCTCCTCGAGGGCACGGCCCAGCTCGGGATGGTGGGACTCGCGCACCAGGTTGTTGCGCTGGTGGTCGAAGGTGGGGTAGAGGAAGAAGCGCTCGTGATCGAGCTCGAAGTGCTTGTTCTCCTCACGGATTCCCCCCTTGCGGAGGGTCAACAGCTGCTCGCCCTCGGCGAGGGCGCGGACCGTCACGGCCCATTCCTTGAATGCGATCGGCATTGTCAGTCGTACCTTGCTTGAGGTCTTTGAATCTGAGACCGGGAAAAGAGGACACCTCGAACCCTGGCCAGGCGGAATCCCCGCCCGAATCGAGGATTCTAGAGCAGACCGCCGAGAACGCAAAATGTGTGCGCAAGATCACTGAGCACCGCGACCGCCACCGCCCGGCGTCTCGATCCTCAGCCTGTCCCCCGGCGCCAGCTCGCCTTCGGCCTTCCCCGGGATGCTCTCGCCGTTGCGGGCGTTTTGACCGAGCGCGCCGTTTGCGCCGCCATCGCGGCCGCGCGGGGGATGTCGGCGGCGGTCGGATATGAGGCTGAAGCGCATCGGCGCCAGGGCTTCGAGCTCGCGCACGATGCCCTCGCCGCCCGTGTGGCCACCGGCGCCGCCGCTGCCACGGTGCAGCGAGTGCTCCCGCACGCGCACCGGGAACTCGGTCTCCAGCGCCTCGACGGGCGTGTTGAGGGTGTTGGACATCGTCACGTGCACGGCGCTCGGGCCGTCGGCCTCAGGGCAGGCGCCCTGCCCCCCACCGATCGTCTCGTAGTAGGTGAAGCCCTCGCCGGCCAGGGTCAGGTTGTTCATCGTCCCCTGCCCCTGGGCCGGCGCCGGAAGGGCACCCGCCAGGGCCGAGATCACGAGGTCGGCGACCCTGCTCGAGGTCTCGACGTTGCCGGCGGCGACCGCGACCGGGGGTTCCGCGTTGAGCAGGCAGCCCGACGGGGCGGAGACCTCGATCGGCCGGTAGGCGCCAGCCGAGGGCGGGGCGTCAGGATCGGTCAGCGCCCGGACCGCGAACAGGGCCGCCGATTTCGTCACCGACAGCGGGCAGTTGAGGTTGCCCTCGACCTGACCGTCGGTGCCGCCGAAGTCGAGCGCGAGCGAGTCGCCGCGGATCCTCGCCGCGACTCGCAACGTCACGTCGCGAGGCGACCCGCCGAAGTCGTCCTCGAGCACGTCCTCGGCATGCCATTCGCCGTCCGGCAGAGCGGCAAGGGCCGCCCGCGTGCGGCGCTCGGCGTAGGCGAGGATCTCGGCCATCGCCCCGCACAGGCGCTCGGCGCCGTGCCGGCCGGCGAGCTCGGCGACGCGCAGGCCTCCGATCCGGTTGGCGGCGGCCTGGGCGCGCAGGTCGGCCAGCCGCTGTCTGGGGAAGCGCATGCGCGAGGCGAGCTCGCGCAGGGCCTCCGGGCTGGCCTCGGTGGGTGGGATCGTCACGCCCTCCTCGTCGAGGCGCCTGGAGCCGGCCGGCATGCTTCCGGGCGTCGGGCCGCCGACGTCGGCGTGATGGGCGCGGCAGGCGGCGAAAGCGAGCAGCTGCCCCTCGTGGAAGACGGGTGAGACGAGCGTGATGTCTGGCAGATGCGTGCCGCCGCGGTAGGGATCGTTAAGGATCCAGGAGCGCTCGGGCCGCTGTTCGAGCTCGATCACGGCGGCAACGGCATCCGGCATCGAGCCGAGGTGAACGGGGATGTGCTCCGCCTGCATGACCAGCTCGCCGCCGGCGTCGAAGAGCGCCGTCGAGCAGTCGCGTCGCTCCTTGATGTTGGCCGAGTAGGCGGAGCGGATCAACGCCGCGCCCATCTCCTCGCAGGAGGCGTGCAGGGCACCCGCCATGACCTGCAGGGTCACCGGGTCGAGGCCGCTCAACGCGCTACCTCCGCGCGGATCGTTCCGGCCTCGTCGACCTCCGCCTCCCAGCCCGGCGGCAGCACGAAGGTCGCCTCGGGCAGCTCGAAGACGGCCGGCCCGCTCGCCCGCAGGCCGCCCGGCGGCTCGCCGCGCAGAACGCGCGCCTCGACCCAGCCGCCGCCGAGGCGAATACGGCGGCTGCCCTCCTCGTGGGCGCCGGGCGGTGCGGCCGCTGGCCGCGGTCGCGGGCCGGGGACGACCATCGCCAGCCGGACGTCGACGAGGACGACCTCCGCGTCGGGATCGCGGTGGCCGTAGCGCTCCTCGTGCGCGGCGGCGAAGCGCTCGCGCAGGTCGGCCGGGTCGGGGCGCGTGTCGCCCGGGATCGGCAGCTCGAACGCCTGTCCGGAGTAGCGCATCTCGTAGACGACTTCCGGCTCGGCCCCGGGGAGATCCCCGTTGAGGCTGGCGACGAGTGAGTCGACCTCGGCGGCGATCCGCTCGGCGCTCAGCTCGGTACCGTTCAGCATTACCGTCCGGACCGTGTCGCGACGGCGATCCGAGGCGCAGAGCCCGAGCGCCGAGAGCACGCCGCCGGCACGCGGGCAGAGGATCCGCTCGATCTCCAGCTCCTCGGCGATCTCTGCCGCGTGCATCGGGCCGGCGCCGCCGAAGGGAAGGAGGGCGAAGCGGCGCGGGTCGACCCCGCGCGCGACCGTGACCACGCGCAGCGCGCGCACCATCTCCTGGTTGGCGACGCGGACGATCCCTTCAGCCGTTTGCACGAGGTCGAGACCGAGCGTTTCGCCAAGCTCGCCGATCGCCTCCCGCGCGGCCTCGACGTCGAGGGAGACGCCGCCGGCCAGCTCGGACTCCGGCGCCAGGCGTCCGAGCAGCAGATTGGCGTCGGTGACGGTCGGCTCGGCACCGCCGCGCCCGTAGCAGGCCGGGCCGGGCACGGCACCGGCCGAACGCGGGCCGACGCGCAGGGCGCCGCCGGGGTCGCGCCACCCGATCGAGCCGCCGCCGGCGCCGACCGTGTGCACGTCGACCATCGGCAGTTGGATCGTGTGCCCGGCGATCTGGCGCGAATCGGTGCGGCGCACATCGCCTTCCTCGACGACGCAGACGTCGCACGAGGTACCGCCCATGTCGAGGCCGAGCGCGTTGCCGTCGCCCGAGACGCCGGCCAGCAGCGACGCGCCGACGGCGCCGCCGGCCGGGCCGGAGAGGACGCTCCAGGCGCCCGAGCGGGCAGCTTCCTCGGCACCGGCCAGGCCTCCGGACGAGCGCATGACCCGCACGGGCGGCAGTCCCGCCGCGCCCGTGGCCGCGGCCAGTCGGCCCAGGTAACGGCCCAGCAGCGGCGAGAGGTAGGCGTCGATCACGGTCGTCGAGCAGCGCTCGTACTCGCGGAAGCGAGGCAGCACCTCGTGCGAGACGGAGACGTGCAGGTCCGGCAGCGCCTGACGCAGGTGCTCGGCGAGGCGGCGCTCATGGCCGGGGTCGACGTAGGAGAAGAGCAGGCAGACGGCGACGGACTCGGCATCGCACTCGCGCAGCAGCGTCTCCAGGCGTTTCGGCTCCTCGGCGCCCAGGGTCTCCACGACCCCCTCCGGGCCGACCCGCTCGGCGGCCTCGAAGCGCATCGCGGCGTCTGCCAGAGGCCTCGGCTTCGGCTCGCAGAGACGGTAGAGCGACGGCCGGTCCTGGCGTCCGATCTCCAGCACGTCGCCGAAGCCGGCTGTCGCGACGAGGGCGGTGCGGGCGCCGCGTTCCTCGATCAGCGCGTTGGTTCCGACCGTCATGCCGTGGGCGAACGACTCGACCTGCCCCGCCTCGGCGCCGGCGTCCGCGAGCACCTCCTCGACCGCGGCGAGCACCGCGACCGACTGGTCCTCAGGGGTTGTCGGCATCTTCGCCGTATGGACCCGCTCGCCGTCGAAGAGGACGGCGTCGGTGAAGGTCCCGCCTACGTCGACCCCGAGCAGCATGGATCGAAGCTACCGTCAGTCCCAGCGTTCGCGGCGGATCCCGCCGTCGCGGCCGCGGACGAGGTGGACGCCGTCGAGATCGGGATCGAGGTGGGCGAAGTCTGCGCGCAGGTGACCGCCGCGCGACTCGCGTCGTTCGAGCGCGGAGTTGGCGATCGCCGCCGCGAGGGGGTAGGGGTCGTCCTGTAGCTCGCGCAGCTGCTCCGGGCGGCGCAGCGGGCCGGCGAGTCGCCAGACCGCCTCCCGCGTCGCCTCGGTCGGCGGCTCGAAGCGCCACTCGCCGGGATCGGGGGGAGCGGCGACCGGCTCCTCCTCGAGCGCCGCGACCCCGGCCCGCCCACCGAACACGAAGCACTCGCTGAGCGAGTTCGAGGCGAGCCGGTTCGCTCCGTGCAGCCCGGTGCAGGAGCACTCGCCGACGGCGTAGAGGCCGGGGAGGGAGGAGCGGCCGTCGAGGTCGACCGCGATGCCGCCCATCGTGTAGTGGGCGGCGGGGGCGACGGGCACGAGCTCGGCCGCGGGCTGCAGGCCTGCCTTGGCGAGCGCGTCGAAGACGTTGGGAAAGCGAACGGGGTCGAGCTCGCGCATGTCGAGGTCGACCGACTCGGCGCCGTCGGCCCGCAGGCGGTCGAGGATCGCCGCGGTCACCGCGTCCCGCGGCGCCAGCTCGTCGGTGAAGCGGCGCCCGGAGGCGTCGAGCAGGGTCGCGCCCTCACCGCGCACCGCCTCGGTGATCAGCATGCCGTCGAAGCGGGTGCCGGGAAGGAAGAGCGCGGTGGGGTGGAACTGGCAGAACTCGAGATCGGCGAGCTCGGCGCCGGCCGCGGCGGCGATCGTCGGTCCGGCGCCGATCGCCCCCCAGGGATTGGAGGTCCGTTTCCAGAGCGCCGCGGCGCCCCCGGTGGCCAGCACGGTCGCCGGCGCCGCCAGCCTCCTCTCCTCGGTCAGCACGCCGTAGCAGCGTTCGCCATCGCTCCAGAGCGCCGTCATCGAGGCGCGCTCGAGCACCTCGATCCGCGGCTCGGCGGCGACCATCGCGGCCAGCTTCGAGGTGATCTCGTGGCCGGTGGCGCTGCCGCCGGAGTGGACGATGCGACGGCGCGTGTGGCCGCCCTCGAGTCCGAGCGCGAGTTCGCCGTCGGGCTCCAAGTCGAAGACGACACCCCGCTCGCGCAGGTCCCGGACCGCCGCTGGCGCCTCCTCGACCAGGACCTGGACCGCCGAGGGCCGGCAGAGCCCGCGCCCGGCAGCGATCGTGTCGGCGGCGTGGCGGGCGGTCGCGTCGCCCGGATCGAGGACCGCCGCGAGGCCGCCCTGGGCCCAGAAACTGGCGCTCTGGGAGAGCGGCGTGCGGGATACGACGCAGACCGATCCGCCGCCCTCGGCCGCCCGCAGCGCCGTCCACAGGCCGGCGGCGCCGCCGCCGACGACGGCGACGTCGAAGGCGTCTATCGGCGCTCCGCCTCTCGCGGGGTCTCCGCGATCTGGCTTCGCAGCCAGGCGGCGGCCGCCTCGCGAGCCCGCGCGCGCTCGTCGGCGATCGTGGCCTCGGCTTCGGCGGCGCGCCGCTCCGCCTCCTCGATGCGCCGTTCGGCCGCCGCGGTCTGCTCCTCGATTTCGCTGAGACGACCTTGGGCCTCGGCGATCGCCTGGTCCTTCGCCTCCCGCTCCCGGCGCAGCTCCTCGGCGTGGGCGGCGCGCAGCTCCACGAGCGCCTCCGAGGCCCGGGTCCGCTCGCGTTCGAGGTCTCGCTCCAGGGCCTCGATCTCGGCCGCGACCTGCTTCTCCGCGGTGCTCGCCGCGGCCGCCGCCTCCTCCAGCCGCTTCTTCGCCATCTCGACCTGCGCGTTGAGGTCGGCGCCGCCGGGCTGCGGGTTCGCGTCAGCCATCGGCCCCCAATCTATTACGCGCGGTCGAGGACGGCGCGGTAGGCGACGACGGTTCGCTCGGCCATGCGCGCCGCCGACAGCGCCACGCCACGCGCCCGGCCCGGCACCCGTGGATCGCCGGAGTCGAGCAGCGGCGTCGCGGCGCTCGTCCAGGCCTCAAGCTCGAACGGGGCGCAGAGGGTGCCGTCGAGGCCGCCGAGCGCGTACGGGGCGATCCCGACCGGCGTCGAGAGGACGGGCACGTCGCACGCGAGGGCCTCGACGCAGACGAGGCCGAAGCCCTCGTGCTCGGAGGTGACGAGGACGGCGTTCGCCGCGTTCATCCATAGCGGCATCTGCTCGGGCTCGATCGAGCCCCCCGTCAGCAGCTCGGCATCGCAGGCCTCCGCCAGCCGCGCCGCCCGATCGTGTCGCTTCTCGGGACGGCGCGGGTCGGCCGGGAAGAGCAGGTAGCGACCGGCGGGGTCGAGGCCCAGCCGGCGGCGGGCTTCCGGCCGGGGCAGGGGACGGAAGCGGGCGAGGTCGGGCCCGCACGGGAGCACGGCGGAGGCCGGGACCTTGGGAAGGCCGGGCCGGCGGTCCTCGGGGGAGAAGAGCCCGCGCGAGACGGCGGCGACCAGATCGGCCCGCCAGGCCAGTCGCCGCGAGAGCGGTCCGACGAGTGGATGGCGGACGTCCGTGCCGTGGAAGCTGACGACGAGCGGGCGGGCGCCGGCGAGCCTGGCGCACCAGCCGACCAGCCCGTAGTGGGCGTGGACGAGGTCGAAGCGCTCCTTCCTGAGTCGAGCGCGCAGGCGCCGGGTGGCGGGGAGATAGTTCTGGCGCCCGCGGGGAAAGGCGAAGACCTCGACCTCGACGCCGAGCTCGCGCACCTCGCCGACTTGGTCCTCGATCCATCGACCCCGCTGGGGAGCGTCGGCGTCGGGCACGAAGTTGGTGACGACCAGCACGCGCACCGGCTGAGCGTATCCGCGCCGTCCGGTGCGACGAACGCGTCCCCTCAGGTGGGGGAGATTTGTCACCTTTGCGCCTTGTTCGGCGCGTCGCGCCGGCCGAGCATCGATATCTCCGAACACCGAAGAAGGAGGAGCCGATGTTCTACGCGCTGATGGGGTACCTGCACGCCGCGGTCGAGGTCCGGCTGCGGGCGATCCGCTCGCTTGCCGAGGGCGAGAGGGGACAGGGGACGGTCGAGTACGTCGGCCTGATCCTCCTCGTCTCGCTGCTGATGGTGGGAATGGTGGCCGCGATGAAGGGGTTCAACGGCAAGCAGGGGACCGAGCTCGCCGACGTGATCGTCGACAAGATCAAGGAGGCGGTCGACAAGGTGGCGTTCAAATGAGCGGTATGGCTATGCTGTATTACAGCATGAAGCATAGAACGCAGCTCTATCTCGACGAGGGTCAGTACCGATGGCTGAAGCAGCGCGCCGGCGAGGCCGGAAGCATCGCCGCGGTGGTTCGGGAGCTGATCGACGGGGAGCGAGCCCTTGGGCTCGACCCCGCCGTCGATCCCCTTCTGAGCTACCTCGTCGACGAGGCGCCCGCGAAGGGGGCGAAGAAGACCAGCGTCGGCTCGCTCGACCTCGACGTGTACGGACGATGAAGTCTGTATTCGTCGACACCAGCGCCTTCGTCGCGCTGAGGAACGCCTCGGAGGTCGAGCACGACTCGGCACGGTCGGCGATGCGCGCCTTGATCTCCGGGGGGGTTGCCCTCTTCACCTCCAACTACGTCTTCGCCGAGACCTACACGGCGCTGATGGTCCGCGTAGGTCGCGGCGAGGCGATCGAATGGGGGCGGCGCTTCCTGCGCGGAGGCGCGATCGATCTCGTGCATCTCGACCGGCCAACCGAGGAGAGGGCTTGGGAGATCCTCGAGCAGCACGACGACAAGCGATGGAGCTACGTCGACGCCACGTCGTTCGCGCTGGTCGAGCGCGACGGCGTCGGCGAGGCGTTCGCGTTCGACGCGCACTTTGCCCAGCGCGGGCTGCGCGTGCATCCTTAGAAAATTTCTTGACTAATCGATCAAGATCGTCATATGCTGCGCCGCGTGCTCTCCGGCGTCATGCCATGTCTGACGTCAGGGCTACCCCAGTGGGCGGGAGGGGCCGCGCTCGTCGCGGCCCCTCCCGGTTTCGTCCATCGGGCCTCGGCGATGCTCGCTTAGACTCGCGGACCGATGCCAGCCTCCCGTAGCTACGACCGCGCGCCCGCCGACATCCGACCGGTCTCGATCGACCCCGGGTTCGTCGAGACCGCCGACGGCTCCGCCCTGATCGCCCTGGGGCGGACACGGGTGATCTGCACCGCCTCCGTCGACCGCTCGGTGCCGCGCTGGATGCAGGGCCGCGGCAAAGGCTGGGTGACAGCCGAGTACGCGATGCTGCCGGCGTCCACCGGGGACCGCAAGCCGCGCGACGTCTCAAAGGGCCGCCAGGACGGCCGCGGGGTCGAGATCCAGCGCTTGATCGGCCGCTCGCTGCGCGTCGTGGTCGACTTCAAGGCGCTGGGCGAACGCAGCATCTACGTCGACTGCGACGTGCTGCAGGCCGATGGCGGCACCCGCTGCGCGGCCATCACCGGCGGCTACGTAGCTCTCCGGCTCGCCTGCCAGAAGCTGCTCGACGCCGGGGAGATCGAGGAGATGCCGCTGACCGGGTCGGTCGCCGCGGTCAGCGTCGGCATGGTCGCCGGGCGCGCGCTCTGCGACCTCGACTACGGCGAGGACTCCAACGCCGAGGTCGACGCCAACGTGGTGATGACCGGCGACGGGGGTCTCGTCGAGGTTCAGGCGACGGCGGAGCGCACGCCCCTCTCGCGTGCCTCGCTCGACGAGCTGCTCGGTCTCGCCGAGATGGGCATCTCTCGCCTGCGCGGCGTGCAGGAGCGGGTGGCCGGAAGCGGGTAGCTCCCGGATGGAGGTCGCTCGTTGATATTCGCCACCGCCAACAAGCACAAGCTGCGCGAGATGCGCGAACTGCTTCCAGAGCTCGATCTGGAGGGTCTTCCGGAGGGTGTCGAGCTGCCGCCCGAGGACGGCGACTCGTTCGCCGGCATCGCCCTGGAGAAGGCCAGGGCTGCCCACACCGCGACCGGCAGGGCGGCGATCGGAGACGACTCGGGCATCGAGGCGGCAGGACTCGGTGGCTTGCCCGGGATCTATTCGGCGCGCTACGGCGGTCCCGGCGCCAGCGACGAGGAGAACCTCGAGAAGCTCCTGCGCGAGGTCGTCGCGGCCGGCGAGGACCGCCGGGCCGCCTACCATTGCGCGCTGGCGCTGGTCGAGGAGGACGGCGCCGAGCGGGTCTTCGAGGCGCGCTGCGAGGGGCGGCTGATCGAGGCGCCGCGGGGCTCGGGCGGCTTCGGCTACGACCCTGCCTTCGTGCCCGATGCGACCGGCTCGGGCGACGGGCGCACGATGTCGGAGCTGAGCCAGGCCGAGAAGAACGAGATCAGCCACCGCGGCGGCGCGGCGAGGCTGCTGGCCGCGCACCTCGCGGCTCGCGAGGCGACGCCGGGCCGGCGATGATCCGCACCAAGAGCGGCGCGGCGGCGCTCTCGATCGGCTCCAACGCGCTGCTGATCGCGCTCAAGCTCGCGGCCGCGGCGCTCACCGGCTCGATCGCGATCCTCACCGAGGCGGTCCACTCGCTGATCGACCTCGTCGCCTCGGTGGTCGCCTTCGTCTCGGTGCGCAAGGCGGACGAGCCAGCCGACGCCGATCATCCCTACGGCCACGAGAAGGTCGAGAGCCTGGCGGCGACGATCGAGGGCATGCTGATCCTCGTCGGCGCCGGGATCATCGTCTACGAGGCCACGCACCGGCTGGTCGTCGGCGCCCAGGTGGACTCGGTTGGCATCGGCATCGCGGTGATGGGCTTCTCGGTGCTTGCCAACCTCCTCGTCTCGACCGTGCTCTTCAGGCAGGCAGGACGGCACGACTCGCCGGCACTCGAAGGGGACGCGGCGCACCTGCGCGCGGATGCGATGACCTCGGCGGGGGTGCTGCTCGGGCTCGGACTGGTGAAGCTCACCGGCAACGCCGCCTTCGACTCGATCACGGCGCTGGTCGTGGCCGCGGCGATCGTCGTCGCCGGGATCAGGATCATCCGCCGCTCCTCGGGCGTCCTCGTCGACGAAGCGCTGCCCGCCGACGAGCTCGACCGCATCGAGGCCGCGATCGCCTCGGCGCGCACGCCGGAGATGGCCGGCTACCACAAGCTGCGGGCCCGCCGCGCCGGTGCCCGCCGCTACATCGACCTCCACGTCCAGTACCGCTCGGGAACCAGCCTCGAGCGCGCCCACGAGCTCTCCCACGCCATGCGCGACGCGATCGAGACCACAGTCCCGAGTGCCGAGGTCTTGATCCACGTCGAGCCCGAGAGCTCCCTCCGCGACCCCGCTCGGGCCAGGTCCGGGCCGTTTCGGGCGGGGTAGGTCGATCTTGGCGGGGGAGGGCCGTCGGGGGCCACTCTCCAGGCCGCTTCGCGGGAGTTCCTGGAGAGTGGCCCCCGACGGCCCTGGCTTGCGCGAAACATCCTCCTGCCCGAGAGGCTCAGGTCGCGAGAGCGGCGTCACGGTGGAGAAGCTTTTTGAAGAGCTTCGCGACCTGGTCGGCGACTCGGAGAGCTGGTGAGCTTCGAGAAGCTTTTCCGAAGCTCGCAGGCGCTTGGGAGGGGGTGGCGGGTATGCCTCGGAGGGAATGTTGCCGAAGGCAGCGATATGCAATCTGTCTCTTGCGCGGCGCAGCCGCGCTCACTGACCGCCGCTAAGCGCGCGCAGCGCGCGTGCGGCAAATTCCCGCAGAGGCATACCCGCCACCCCCTCCTAACCCCTACGGATTGGGCAGCAGGTTCACCGCCGCCGCCAGTCCCACCGCCACGACCGTGACCGCGTAGCCGGTGTAGTCGCTTAGGGCGAAAGCGATCGCGGCCACCGCGCAGACGGAGACGACGATGATCCAGGAGGCTCGGGCCAGGGACATGGGCCGGTATTTTGGCCGAGATGGCCGACGGCGAGACGAGCGGGGCGCAGACGGCGGTCGCCGAGGCGGCCGCGGGGGCGCTTGCCTACCTGACCGAGATGTCGCCGGACCTGCGCGGTGGGGCGATTCTCGGCGCGGACGGCGCCGTGCTGGCCGCCAGCGGCCAGGCCGAGCGCTGGCGCGAGGACGTCGCGACGCTGTTCACGGTCGCCGACCGGGCGGACGAGGAGCCGGTCGAGCAGGTTCACATCGGCACCGAGCAGGGCGAGGTCTTCGCCCTGCGCCACGAGGGTCTGGCGGTTGCGGTCGTCGCCGATCGCTTCGCGCTGGCGTCGCTGCTCTTCTTCGACATGAGGTCGATCCTGCGCGAGCTCGCCGCGGGGGGCGACGGACGTGGGGGGGTCGATGCCGCCTAAGCCGCATCGCGTCCTCCTCGACCGGGTCTCGGGCTATGCCGACGAGGCGGCGGCCTACATGCGCCGCCGTCGGCTGGCGCGCCGGCCCTTCGCCCGCCTCTACTACCCGGGGGGCCGGGCGAGCGATCACGCCGCGGACTCGGCCGCCGGCGGGGAGCTCTTCGTCGTCGCCGGGCGGCTGATCGAGGTCGCCGGAAAGCGGCCCAAGGCGTGAACGAGCTGATCGAGCCCGAGGTCGCCGAGCGCGTCCTGCGGCGGGCGCTGGCCGGCGGCGGCGAGTTCGCCGAGGTCTTCTGCGAACGCGGCGCCAGGCTGACGCTGGCGATCGACGAGTCGCGAATCGAATCGGTGCAGTCGGGAGCGTCGGCAGGCGCCGGGGTGCGCGTGCTCAGCGGCGGCACGACCTACTTCGCTCACGTCGACGGCCTCGACCCCGACGACCTGGTGTGGGCGGCTGGGGAAGCGGCCGCGGCGCTTCACGCCGGGAGCGCCGAGCCGCGGCCCCTGCGGACCGAGGCCGTGACGCCGCAGCCGATCGAGCTTCGCCCGGCCGACGTCCCCGCCGAGCGCAAGGCGGAGCTGCTGCGCGAGCTCGACTCGCGCGGGCGAAGCGCCGGGTCCGAGATCTCCGAGCTGACCGCCTCCTACGCCGAGGTCCGGCGCGAGATCGCGGTCGCCAACTCCGATGGCCTGCTCAGCGGCGACGACCGCACTCGGGTGCGGATCGGCGTGCAGGCCGTGGCCAGGCGCGGGGGGGAGGTGCAGACCGGCTCCGAGACGCTGGGCGGCCATCGCGGCTTCGAGCTCCTCGAAGACGACCCTGGCGCGATCGCCGAGGCGGCGGCCGGCAAGGCGCTCACCCTGCTCGACGCCGGCGCGGCGCCGGCCGGCTCGATGCCGGTGGTGATCGGCGGCGGCTTCGGCGGCGTCCTCTTCCACGAGATGACCGGCCATGGGCTCGAGGCCGACCACGTGCAGAAGGGCGCCAGCGTCTACGCCGGCAAGCTCGGCGCCCAGGTGGCGCAGCCGCTGCTCACCGCCTACGACGACGGGCGCATGCCGAACGAGTGGGGCAGCGACTCGATCGACGACGAGGGCGCCCCCACGCGGAAGACGATGGTGATCGAGGACGGGCGCCTGGTCTCCTTCCTCTACGACCGCCTGACCGCCGCGCGCGACGGCGTCGCGCCGACCGGCAACGGGCGCCGCGAGAGCTTCCGCCACTTGCCGGTGCCGCGCATGACCAACACCTACATCGCGCCCGGCGACGCCGAGCCGGAGGCGATCGTCGCCGAGGTCGAGAAGGGCTTCTACGCCGCCTCCTTCGCCGGCGGCCAGGTCGACCCGGCGACCGGCGACTTCGTCTTCGGCGTCTCGGAGGGCTACCTGATCGAGGGCGGCCGGGTCACCCGGCCCTGCCGGGGCGCGACCCTGATCGGCAACTGCCTGGAGGCGCTGCTGGCGATCGACGCGGTCGGCAATGACTTCGAGATGAAGACGGGCGTCTGCGGCAAGGCCGGGCAGAAGGTCCCGGTCGGGACCGGCCAGGGGCACGTCCGGGTGCGGGCGATGACGGTCGGGGGGACCGAGCTCTGATCGCGGAGCGACCAAGCGTGCATATCTGGTTCTTCGCGCCGGGAGCGAAGCGGAGGCCTTGTTTGACCGGCATCGGGGTTCGTCGGTGATCGAGCTGGCGCGTCGCGCCGTCGAGGCGACGGTCGCCGCGGGAGCGGGCGACGCCGAGGCGTACGCGTCCGAGGACGCGGAGCGCGAGGTGCGCGCCCACGGCGGCGCGGTCGAGAGCCTCACCGCCGCGACCCGGCGGGGCGTCGGCGTTCGCGCCTGGATCGGGAAGCGGGCCGGCTACGCCTACGGCACCGACCTCTCCGACGCCGGCATCCGCGCGCTCGCCGCCCGCGCCGCCGAGACGGCGCGGATCGCCGACGAGGACGAGTTCGCCGGCCCACCCGAGCCTCCGCTGCGCCTTTCCCCCGACATAGGGGGAGAAAGCGCACCGGAATGGCCCGAGGCCCTGGATCTGAGCGATGCCTCGATCGGCGAGTGGAGCGCCGACCGGGTCGCCGAGCTCGCCCTGAGGATCGAGCGGGCCGCGCTCGAGGCAGACCCTCGCGTCGCCGGCGTCGAGCAGGCCGTCTACGCCGACTCGGCGGAGCGGATCGCGATCGTCTCCTCGACCGGGATCGAGGCCGAGTACGAGCGCACCGGCTGCTACGGCTACACGCAGGCGCTGGCGGAGGGCGAGGGGGCGCGCGAGACGGGGCTTGGCTTCGGCCTGGGCCTTGGCCCGGCGGCCCTCGACGCGGCGGAGATCGGGCGCGAGGCGGCCGCGCGGGCGACGGAGATGATCGGCGCCGGCAAGCCAGCCTCGCGCGGCTGCCCGGTGGTGCTCGACGCGACCGTCGCGGCGAGCTTCGTCGCCCTGATCGGGCGGGCGCTCGGCGCCGACGCCGTTCAGCGCGGGCGCTCGCCGTTCGCGGGGCTGGCCGGGGACGCAGTCGCCGACGAGGCCTTCGTGGTCCATGACGACGGCCTCGATCCCGCTGGGCCGGCTTCCTCGCCGGTCGACGGCGAGGGGACGCCGCGCCGCCGCCTCGCCCTGGTCGAGGCCGGAACGCTGCGCACGTTCCTCTACGACACCTACACGGGTCGCCGGGCCGGGACCTCCTCGACCGGGAGCGCCGGTCGCGCCGGTTACCGCTCCCAGCCCTCGGTCGGCGCCTCGAACCTCCTGGTCGCCACCGGAGACCTCGACCTCGAGGGACTCCTGGCGGAGGCGGGAGACGGCGTCTTCGTCACCGACGTCGCCGGCCTGCACTCGGGCGTCAACCCGGTGACGGGGGCCTTCTCGGTCGGCGCCTCGGGGCTGGCGATCCGCGCCGGCGAGACGGCCGAGCCGCTGCGCGAGTTCACGATCGCGAGCGACCTGGTCTCGATGCTGAAGGCGGTTCGGGCGGCCGGCTCGGTCGCCCGCTGGGTCCCGTTCGGCGGCTCCGTTCGCACGCCGCCGTTGCTGATCGGCGAGATGACCGTGGCCGGATCCTGACTCCAATGCGCTTTACGGCCGTGGCCGCTGTTAGATTGCGCGCGATTTCAACCACCCATGACAGAGGAGCTTCGACGTGACTAAGGCTGAGTTTCTGGACCAACTTGCAGGCGACGAGCGTCTCGGCAGCAAGAAAGCCGCCAGCGACGCGGTCGACGCGGTGCTCGACGCGATCACCAACACGCTGAGCGGCGGCGGCGAGGTCAGCTTCACCGGCTTCGGCAAATTCCACGTCGCCGAGCGCGGCCCGCGGCAGGGCGTCAACCCGCGCACCGGCGAGCGGATCACGATCCCGGGCGGCAAGGTCCCGCGCTTCTCGGCGGGCTCGGCGCTGAAGACCAAGGTCAAGGGCTGAGCGGGGCGCCTCCCTTCGCGGATCGGCTGGCGGCGCTCGTCGCCGAGCGCCGCAGCCAGATCTGCCTCGGCCTCGACCCCGATCCGTCGAAGCTCTCCGCGGAGGGGGCGGCCGACCCCGCCTCTTCCGCGGCCGAGCGAGCCGGCGCCGCGGTCGCGGCGCACTGCCGTTCGCTGATCGAGCGCGCCGGCCCCGCCTGCGTCGCGATCAAGCCGCAGCTGGCCTGCTTCGAGCGCCTCGGCGCGCCGGGCTGGGCGGCGCTGGAGGAGACCTGCGCCGCGGCGCGCGAGGCGGGCCTACTCGTCGTCGCCGACGGCAAGCGTGGCGACGTTCCCGTCACCGCCGCGGCCTACGGGCAGGCCCTGGTCGGCGCGACGCCGACGCCGTGGGGCGAGGTGCCGGGGCTCGGGGCGGACGCGTTCACCGCCAACCCCCTGCTCGGCGCCGACGCGCTCGAGCCGCTGGTCGCGGCGGCCGCCGCCGCCGGGGCCGGGGTCTTCGTCCTGGTGCGGACCAGCAATCCCGGCGCCGCCGACGTGCAGGACCTGCCGGCCCCCGACGCCCCGCTGCACGAGCGGCTGGCGCGGCTCGTCGAGGAGCTGGGAGACCGCTTGGCGGGAGAAGGGGGCCTGAGCGGCATGGGCGCGGTCGTCGGCGCCACCGAGCCCGGGCACCTCGGGCGTCTGCGCGAGCTGATGCCGCGCGCGATCTTCCTCGTCCCCGGGGTCGGCGCCCAGGGCGGGCGGCCCGAGCTGCTCGGCGCCGCCTTCGCGGCCGGCCCGGCCTCGGCGCTGGTTCCGGCCTCGCGCGGGATCGCCGCGGCCGACGATCCCGCCGCCGCGGCCGAGGACCTGCGCGCCAGGGTTTGGGCGGTAGCGTCCGAATAGGACAAAGCCGGTTCGACCATGGAGAGACGCACCTCAGTCCCCGCCCGCGTTGTCGCGGCAGCCGCGCTGGCTGTCGCGTTCGTCGTCGCCATCGCCGTCGTCGGCGGAGCGCTGGGGGGCGGCTCCGACCACCACGGCCATCGCAGGCACGCCGGCGGGCAGGCCTCGGCAAAGAAAAAGCAGGCCCCCGCGACCTACGTGGTGCAGAGCGGCGACACCCTGATCGCGATCGCCCACCGAACGGGCGTGCCGGTCGTGCGCATAGAAGCGCTCAACCCCCAGGTCGACCCCCAGATCCTGATCGCCGGCGAAGAGCTGAAACTGCGCCGGTGAGGCGCGTCCTGCTTGGCCTGATCGTGCTCATGGCCGCGGGTCCTGTCGCTGCAGGGGACCCACCGCCCCCTGCGGTCGCTAAAGCGTCCTCGGGGGCGGTTCCCCCTACAGCGCCACCCGCGGCAGAAGCGCCACCCGAGCTCGAAGCACGCGCCTGGTCGCTGGTCGATGCGAGGAGCGGCGAAACGTTGGTCTCTCACGCCCTCACCCGGCATCTGCCGATCGCCAGCACGACGAAGCTGATGACCGCCTACGTGGCGCTGAAGGAGCTGCCGCTCGACCGTGTGGTGCGCGCCGCTCCCTACGCGGCGGAATACGGCGAGTCCCTGCTCAACCTCCGCCCGGGCCAGCGGATCAGCGTTCGCGATCTGCTCTACGGGCTGATCCTGCGCAGCGGCAACGACGCCGCCTACGACCTCGCCCTCGCCGCCGCCGGCTCGGAGCAGCGCTTCGTCAGCGAGATGAATCGCTACACGGCCGCGCTGGGCCTCTCCGACACCCACTACGCCAATCCGATCGGGCTCGACCAGCGCGGCAACTACTCGAGCGCCGGCGACCTGGCGGCGCTGACGCGGCGCCTGCTGGCGATCCCGGCCTTCGCCCGCATCGCCGCCTCGCGCAGCGCCGTCCTGCGCAGCGTGCGGCCGCCGCGGCGAATCGAGTCGATCAACGAACTGCTCTTCATGCGCCCTTGGGTGACCGGCGTCAAGACCGGGCACACCTTCGGCGCCCTCTACGTCCTCGTCGGCTCGGGGCGACGCGAGGGCGTCGACCTGATCTCGGTCGCGATCGGGGCGCCCACCGACGAAGACCGCTTCGACGACAACCTCGAGCTGCTCGAATACGGCTTCCGGCAGTACGAGCGGCGGCTGCCGATCAGGGCCGGCGAGCGCCTGGCAACGGCCTCGGTCCAGTACCAGGGCGAAGAGTTGCCGCTGCGCGCAGCGCGCAGCGTCGTCGTCGGCCTGCGCCGCGGTCAGCGGCTCGCCGTCGACGTGAGAGCCCCGAGCGAGGTGCGGGGGCCGCTGGAGCGGGGCGCTCGGCTCGGCAGCGTCACCGTCCTGGTCGACGGACGCCGGGCGGCAACGGTCGCCTTGCGGGCCGCTCGGGGCGTTCCGGCGGCGAGCGTCCTCGACCGCGCGCGGAGCTTCGTCGACTCCGAGAAGATCCCTATGGCGATCGCCTTTTGCGTGATACTGATCGGAGCAGTGATCACGAGGCGCCTTTCACGATGATCGTCACGGTCACCCTCAACGCGGCGATCGACCGCACCGTCGCGGTCCCGAACTTCCAGCTTGGCCGGCGCCACCGCGCGGTCGAGAGCCGGACCGTGGCGGGTGGCAAGGGGATCAACGTGGCCCGCGCGCTGAGCAGGCTGGGACGGCCGGTGATCGCCGCCGGCTTCGCCGGCGGGCCGACCGGCAACCGCCTGCTGGAACAGCTGCGCGGCGAATCGGTCCTTACCGACTTCACCCGGATCGCCGGCGAGACCCGGATCAACCTCGCCGTCATCGACCCGACCTCGGGCGAGCAGACGGAGATCAACGAGCGCGGCCCCGCCGTCAGCCGCGAGGAGGTCGAGGCGTTCGCCTCCCGGCTCGGCTACCTGGCGAACGGGGCCAAGCTGTGCGTGATCGCCGGCACCCTGCCTCCGGGGGCGGGCGAGGACCTCTACGCCCGCCTCGTCGACGAGCTCCGCGACCGGAACGTGCCGACGGTCCTCGACGCCGAGGGGGACGCGATGCTGGCCGGGCTGCGCGCCGGGGCGGCGATCGTGACGCCGAACGAGGGCGAGGCCGAGGAGCTGGTAGGCCAGGAGTTCGGCGACCGCCAGGACCTCGTCCACGGGCTCTCCGAGCTCGTCCGGCTCGGTGCTCGCGAAGCCGCGATCACCCGGCCGGACGGCTGCGTGGCGGCGATCGGCGAGGGTTCCGAGCAGCGCTTCGTCGAGGTCCGCACCGAGCCGCTGGAGCCGGTCTCCACGGTCGGCTCGGGCGACGCTTTCCTCGCCGGCTACGCGGCGGCGCGCTACGAGGGCCGGCCGGCGGAGGACTGCCTCGCCTACGGCGTCGCCTGCGGCGCCGAGTCGACCCAGCACTTCGGCGCCGGCGTCGTCGACCGCAACCAGGTCGAGCGCCTCCTCGGCGAGGTCCACGTCCAGGGTTTGGAGGTCCCCGCCGAAGTGTAGGCTGGGTCCTCAACGCCACCCTGGAGGACCTAATTGGAGATCGACATCGGTCGGGGCAAGAAGGGGCGGCGCGCCTACGGATTCGACGACATCGCGATCGTCCCGTCGCGCCGCACACGCGATCCCGACGACATTGACATCAGCTGGACCCTTGGCCCGTACCGCTTCGAGCTGCCGCTTGTCGCCTCGGCGATGGACGGGGTGGTCAGCCCCGACACCGCCGTGCTGGTAAACGAGCTCGGCGGTCTCGGCGTGCTCAACCTGGAGGGGATCTGGACCCGCTTCGAGGACGCCGAGGAGCAGCTGGAGAAGATCGCCGCCGCCCCCGCGCACGAGGCGACGCGGATCATGCAGGAGATCTACGCCGCGCCGGTCAAGCCGGAGCTGATCGGGCAGCGCGTCGCCGAGATCAAGGAGCGCGGCGCGGTCGCCTGCGGCTCGCTGACCCCGCAGAAAGTGCGCGAGCACTACGAGATCGCGGTCGAGGCCGGGATCGACATCCTCGTCATCCAGGGCACGGTGATCTCCGCCGAACACGTCTCGACCACGGTCGAGCCGCTCAACCTCAAGGAGTTCATCGCCGAGGTGCCGGTGCCGACCGTGGTCGGCGGCTGCGCCTCCTACTCGACCGGCCTGCACCTGATGCGGACCGGCGCGGTCGGCGTCCTCGTCGGCGTCGGTCCGGGCGCCGCCTGCACGACCCGTGGGGTGCTCGGGATCGGGGTGCCGCAGGCGACCGCGATCGCCGACGTGGCTGCCGCTCGCTCGCAGCACATGCTCGAGACCGGCGAGTACGTCAACGTGATCGCCGACGGCGGCATGCGCACCGGCGGCGACGTCTCCAAGGCGATTGCCTGCGGGGCGGACTCGGTGATGGTCGGCTCGCCGCTGGCCCGCTCCAAGGAGGCGCCGGGCCGGGGGTTCCACTGGGGGATGGCGACCTTCCATCCCTCGCTGCCGCGCGGCACGCGGGTCTCGACCCGTCAGGACGGGACGATGGAGGAGATCCTCCTCGGTCCCGCCCAGGAGAACGACGGCACCTTCAACTTGATGGGGGCGCTGAGGACCTCGATGGCCACCTGCGGCTACGAGGACATCCGCTCCTTCCAGCGGGCGGAGGTGATGGTCGCGCCGGCGCTGATGAGCGAGGGGAAGAAGTTGCAGACCGAGCAGGCCGTCGGCATGGGCTCGAACGGGCGCGCGGCGGTTTCCGCCGGTGTTGGAGTCGCCGACGACTGAGGCCGGCGCACCCGTGGCGCCGGCCCCCGCTCAGGCCTCTGAGGAGGTGCTGGTCCTCGATTTCGGGGGCCAGTATTCGCAGCTGATCGCGAGGCGCATCCGCGAATGCGGGGTGTTCGCTGAGCTGCTGCCGGCTGACACGTCTGTTGACGTCATCAGAGCGAGAAGTCCAAAGGCGCTGGTGCTGTCGGGGGGGCCGGCTTCGGTCTATGAGGAGGGGGCGCCGGCGTTTCCTGCGGAGCTGCTCGATTTGGGGATTCCGATGCTGGGGATCTGTTACGGGATGCAGGCGATGGTCCAGGCGCTGGGCGGCCGGGTCGAGGCGGCGGAGGCGGGGGAGTTCGGGCGGACCGACTTGACCCTGCGCGATGGCGGCGGGCGGCTGCTCAGTGGGATGCCGGAGGAGCAGCACTGCTGGATGAGCCATCGCGACGCCGTGTTCGAGCCGCCGCCGGGGTTCTCGGCGCTGGCCGCGAGCCCGGGTTCCCCGGTCGCCGCCTGCGAGAGCCCGGAGCGAGGCCTCTACGGCATCCAGTTCCACCCCGAGGTCGTCCACACCCCCTACGGGACGGAGATCCTCACCCGCTTCCTGCGCGACGTCGCCAGCTGCGAGGAGCAGTGGTCGGCCGCGTCGGTGATCGCCGAACAGGTCGAGCGGATCCGGGCCCAGGTCGGCGAGGGGCGGGTGATCTGCGGACTCTCCGGCGGAGTCGATTCCTCGGTCGCGGCGCTGCTCGTCCACCGCGCGATCGGCGAGCAGCTGACCTGCGTCTTCGTCGACCACGGCCTGATGCGCCTGAACGAGGCTGAGCAGGTGGTCGCGGCATTCGAGCAGTTCGGCATCCCCCTCGTCCACGTCGAAGCCGAGGAGCGCTTCCTCGCCAAGCTCGCCGGCACCGACGAGCCCGAGCGCAAGCGCAAGATCATCGGCGAGGAGTTCATCCGCGTCTTCGAGGAGGAGGCGACGAAGCTCGAGGACGCCGCCTACCTGGTGCAGGGAACCCTCTACTCGGACGTGATCGAGTCGGGGGGCAGCGACGGCGCGGCGACGATCAAGTCGCACCACAACGTCGGCGGCCTGCCCGAGGACCTCGAGTTCGAGCTGGTCGAGCCCCTGCGCATGCTCTTTAAGGACGAGGTGCGCGCCGTCGGTGCCGAGCTCGGTCTGCCCGAGCGCATGGTCTGGCGCCAGCCCTTCCCAGGACCCGGCCTGGCGATCCGCATCGTCGGCGGCGAGGTCACGAAGGAGCGCCTCGACGTCCTCCGCGCCGCCGACGCGATCCTGCAGGAGGAGATCCGGGCCGCCGACCTCTACCGCCAGCTCTGGCAGTCATTCTGCGTGCTCCCGGTCGTCAGATCGGTCGGCGTCCAGGGCGACGGGCGTACCTACGCCTATCCGATCGTGATCCGCGCGGTCACCTCCGACGACGCGATGACCGCCGACTGGGCCCGCCTTCCCTACGACCTCCTGGAGAAGGTCTCCAACCGGATCATCAACGAGATCGCCGACGTCAACAGAGTGGCGCTGGACATATCTTCCAAGCCTCCGGCCACGATCGAGTGGGAGTAAGCCCCGGCGGTGGGGCCTGTCCCGGCAGGGGTTCCGCTTAACTTTTTTGCGAGGTCGCGGCCCTGCGGGCCGCGCCTGAATCACGCAAAAAAGTGCAAGACGCTCCACCCCTGCCGGGACAGGCCTCGGCTGGCAAAGCTCCCCTCGTGAGCCTGTCGTTCGCGGTATCGATCGCGCTTCTCGGTCTTGTTCAGGCGTTGCTTGTGGCCTTGCCCAGAGCGCGGCAAAGGCCCGCGTGGATCGCGCGACTGGGGAGTCCCTGGTGGGCATTGGTTCCGGCGGCGTCGATCGCTGTCGTCATCGGTGTGGTCGAACTCGAATCGAGCTCGGCTAGGTGGCTCTCGTACCTGGCGCTGGTCGCGGTGCCGCCATTGGCCGCCTTCGCGCTGGGTGTTCTGATTCACGGCTCGCGCGCTATCTGGGCCTGGGCCACGCCGCCACTCTTCGTCCTCGCCTGGGCCGCGCCGGACGCGCTCGCGGGAGAGGCGGCTGCGACGGCGCTCTCCGGACTCGCCTGCGTGACCCTCGGTTGGCTGCTCGTCTCGGCCGTGCCGGCCGTGTGGCTGCGAGCCGGCGTGTACGCCATGGCCGTCATCGACACGGTCTACGTCTCCGCCGATCTGCTCCAGGGCCCCAACGCCGTCCTCAACGCCGCTGCCCCGGCCGCGAGCCTCCCGGCCCTGCAGTCGATCCACCTCGGCTCGGCGGTGATGGGCTTCGGCGACCTCTTCGTCGCCGCCGTGGTGGGCTTCCTACTGGTGGCCGACGGGCCGATACGTCAAGGCGACCTTGACGTATCGGCCCGTCGGCAGCGGTTCGGGGCCGCGCTCACGCTCGTGCTGGCGCTTGGGTTTGACCTGCTCTTCTTCGCGGTCGACACGCTGCCGGCGACCGTGCCGGTCGCCGTCGCCCTGGCGCTGGTCGAATCGCGCGCGTCGCGGGTGCAACGCCTTTTCGTTCCATAACTCCGACAAAACGTTGCACCCGCCGTGAGGTGGGGTCAGCTGTAGCGGTCCCACTGTTCGAGGTAGGGCAGCGGGTCGACGGGGCTGCCGCCTTCGTACCAGCCGGGCGCGGTCCAGATCTCGAAGTGGAGGTGGCAGGCGGTGGCGTCGCCCGTCTCGCCGACGATGCCGATCGGCTGCCCGGTGCGGACCGCGTCGCCGGTCTTCAGCGGCGAGGGTTCGGCGAGGTGCGCGTACATGAAGTCGTAACCGGTGCCCTTGCCGTCGATGACGACGTAGTTGCCGGCGTTGCCCTCGTAGCCGGCGTACTGGACCGTGCCGCCGCGGGCCGCGACCTCGGTCTGGCCGCAGGCCGCCATCACGTCCTGGCCCTGATGGGTGTGGCCAGTGCGAGCCGCGCCGAAGCGCCCGGCCGCGCCGCCGAAGTCGTGCGGGCCGAGGATCGGGAAGGCGTAGCCGTAGAGGGCGAAGCCGAGGCTGAGCGGTTCGCTCGAGGCGCTGGCGCGGGAGGCGATGCTCGCGCTCGCGCCCTGGGCGCCGATGCGGAAGCTGTAGCGCCCGTTGCGCGCCGGGCGGCCTTCCGCCGTCGTTCCGTCCCAGCGGATCCCGACGAGCGTGTGAGGCGCGACGTCGTTGCGGTAGAAGGTCCGCGCGACTTCTCCCGCCGAGTCGACGACGTCGATCCGCAGGTCGTTTTGGGCCTGGGTGCTTTCGATTTCGAAGCGCAGGCTCGGGTTGCGGACGCCGTAGAAGAAGGACTTGCGCGGCGAGGTCTGGGCCGAGAGCAGCGAGAGGGCACCGGCGCTCGGCGCTTCGCCGGCGGGAGCGCCGGTCGGGCTGCCCGGGGGCGGCGGTCCGGCCGCCGCGGTGCCGGCGCCGCCGGTGGAGGCCGCGGCCGGGCAGGCGAACAAGCCCAGGAGGGCCAGCGCCGCAAACGTGGATTTGATTCCCGCCAACCAAGGCTTGGCGTTTCTCGCCACTTGCCCTCTCTTTCGTTCGCCTGCGGAGTTAGCTGTCGGGCTCGCGCTGAAAGAGATGCGCTACGACCTTTTCTGCTTCGGTCGATTCGCCCCTGGAGCCTGCAACGACTCCTGCGGTTCCTCCGCTCCCAACCGCACGGCGCGGCCGGGATTCGGCACTCTTGGCACTGCTGGCGCGGCAGTATAGCCACGCCAGCGGCCGCAGTTCCCTATCATGCGCCGGCCCGTGAAGACCTACGTAGCCACAGCCGCCGACCGCCAGCGCGACTGGTACGTCGTCGACGCCGAGGGGCAGACGCTCGGCCGCCTCGCGACCCGGATCGCCGACACGCTGCGCGGCAAGCTCAAGCCCGAGTACACGCCGCACGTCGACACCGGCGACTTCGTCGTCGTCGTCAACGCGGAGAAGATCCACGTCACCGGCGACAAGCTGGCGCAGAAGCGCTACTGGCGCCACAGCGGCTACCCAGGCGGGATCAAGTCCCGCACGCTCGCCGAGATGCTCGAGCGCCGGCCCGAGGAGGTCATCCGCAAGGCCGTCAAGGGGATGCTGCCCCGCAACCGGCTGGCGCGTCAGCAGCTGACCAAGCTGAAGGTGTACGCGGGGCCCGAGCATCCGCATCAGGCGCAGCAGCCACAACCGATGGAGATACAGACTTGATCGACGACGAGCAGAAACAGACTCCGGAGTCCGAGGAGGGTCACGTGGCCGAGGACTCGGACACCCAGCCGGCGGGTCCTGTCGCGGGGGACGACTCCTCGTCCTCGCGGGACGACGCTGCGGGCGAGGAGTCGTCCCCCACGCCACCCACCGGAGAGGCAGGGGAGACCGGCCCCGAGGCGACGGAGGCCGAGGGTGAGGCCGTCGAGGAGTCTGCAGAGGCGGAAGCTTCCGAGTCCGAGGCGGAGGTCGCGGAGCCTGTGGCGGAGGAGAAGCCTGAGGCGGAGAAGAAGCCCAAGGCTGAGGAGAAGAAGAAGGACGTGATTCCGGGGGCGGATCTGGAACCGATCGCGGTTGAGCCGGAGGAGCGGCCGCTCAGTGCTGAAGAGCAGGCGCGGTTGGAAGCCGAAGAGGAAGAGCGGGCGCAGCGCGAGGCGGCGCTGGCCAGCGAAGAGGAGGAGCCCAAGGCCGCGAGCCGGGCGCCGGCGAAGATGGAGGGCGACGCTCGCTACCTCGCCACCGGCAAGCGCAAGACCTCGATCGCCCGCGTCACCCTGCTGCCGGGCAGCGGCAAGATCGAGATCAACAAGCGCGCTCTGGAGGAGTTCTTCCCCCGCCCGCTGCACCAGACCACGGTTCGCCTGCCGCTGACGATCACCGGCTACGAGAACAGCGTCGACGTGCGCGTCCGGGTCCACGGCGGCGGCATCAGCGGCCAGGCGGGCGCCGTGCGCCACGGCATCGCCCGGGCGCTGACCGAGGTCGACCCCGAGCTCCGCGGCGAGCTCAAGCGGCGGGGCTTCCTGACCCGCGACGCGCGCGCCAAGGAGCGCCGCAAGGCGGGGCTGAAGAAGGCCCGTAAGCGGCCGCAGTTCTCGAAGCGCTAGGACGCCCCGTGGCGGTGGAGCGCAAGCTCTTCGGAACCGACGGGGTCCGAGGGGAGGCCGGGACGTTCCTCACCGCCGAGCTGGCGACGACCCTCGGCCGGGCCGCCACCGCCTCGCTCGAGGCGCGGCGCCCGCAGGTGCTGATCGTGCGCGACACGCGCGAGTCCGGGCCGATGATCGAGGCCGCGCTGGCCGCCGGGATCGCCGCCGCGGGCGGCGACGCCCTGCTCGGCGGCATCCTGCCCACGCCGGCGGCGGCGGTGCTGGTCCGTCGTCTCGGCCTCGACCTGGCGGCGGTCGTCTCGGCCTCGCACAACCCCTACCGCGACAACGGGATCAAGTTCTTCTCGGCGCGGGGGACGAAGCTCGACGACGAGGCCGAGGCGCGGATCGAGTCCTTCCTCGGCGGGGACTCGATCGAAGCGGTCGCGCCCGGCCATGTGCGCGAGCTGAACGGCGGCCTGGAGGACTACCTGCGCGCGCTGCGGTCCGCCTTCCCGCTCGACCTCTCCGGGCGGCGGGTGATGCTCGACTGCGCCAACGGCGCCACCTTCCAAGCCGCACCCGCGATCTTCGAGCGGCTGGGGGCGACGGTGGAGGCGATCGCGACCGGGCCCGACGGGCGCAACATCAACGACGGCTGCGGCTCCACGCACCTCGACGCGCTCGCCGGCCGCATCGTCGCCTCGGAGGCGACGATCGGGTTCGCCTTCGACGGCGACGGCGACCGCGTGCTCGCCGTCGACGGTAACGGCCGCATCCACGACGGCGACGAGCTGATCGCCCTGGCGGCCCGGGGGATGGCCGCACGCGAGGAGCTCGAGGGCGGCGTCGCCGTCACCGTGATGAGCAACTACGGCTTCCACCGCGCGATGGAGGAGGCTGGAATCGAGGTCGCGGTGACCGGCGTCGGAGACCGCTACGTCCTCGACGAGCTGCGCGAGCGCGGCTGGCGGCTGGGCGGCGAGCAGTCGGGGCACATCATCGACACCCGCTTCGCCGCCACCGGCGACGGGATCGCGGCGGCGCTAGCGACGATGCGCGAGCTCGGCGAGCGCGACCTCGCCGAGGTCGAGGCGATGGAGAAGCTGCCGCAGACGCTGGTCAACGTCGAGGTCGCCGACCGCGAGGCGCTGGCCGGGGCGGAGGTGGTCTGGGAGGCGGTCGAGGCCGAGAACGAGGTACTGACGGGCCGTGGCCGCGTCCTCCTGCGTCCGTCCGGCACCGAGCCCCTGGTTCGCGTCATGGTCGAGGCGCCGAGCGCGGAGGAGGCCGAGGCCGTTTGCGAGCGGCTTGTCACGGTCGTGCGTCGAGAGTTGGCGTAGGCGGGTAGGGGCCTTCGGGGTCACCCTCCAAAACGCTCGGCAGGAGCCTCGCTTGAGTGTTTTGGAGGGTGACCCCGAAGGCCCCACACGCGACGGAACGCTCGGCCCGCGAAAGCCGGCAGCAGAGTCGAAGACGGCCTCATATGCCCCAAGCTTTAAAAGCTTGGGCACCCTCGACGGCACTCGCGTCATGCTGCGCTTTCGGAGCTGGGGAGGGCCGTGGAGACGTGTCGGCGCCTCCCGGGCGACCCGGGGGAAGTTCGTCCCTGTAAGGGGGGTCGGCGCTCCTCCCCAAAACACTCAAGCGAGGCTCCTGCCGAGCGTTTTGGGGAGGAGCGCCGACCCCCCACCCCACCCGGGACGAAAAGACCCACCCACCTGGGACGCGACCGCCCGGATTCACCGGTCTCTACCCTTACTCGCCTCCCTATGTGCGGAATCGTCGGATACGTCGGTGGGCGCCCCTGCCGCGAGCTACTGGTCGCGGGCCTGGAGAAGCTCGAGTACCGCGGCTATGACTCGGCCGGCGTCTCGGTGATCGAGGAGGGGCGGATCGAGAGCGTCCGCGCCGTCGGCAACCTCGCCAACCTGCGGGCGGCGGTCGCCGAGTACGACGAGAACGGCGGCGGCGTCGCGGTCGCCGTGCCGGCGGCGACCACGGGCGTCGCCCACACCCGCTGGGCCACCCACGGCCGCGTGACCGAGGAGAACGCCCATCCGCACGGCGACTGCTCGGACCGCGTCCACATCGTCCTCAACGGGATCGTCGAGAACCACGCCGACCTGCGCCGCGAGCTCGCCGCGGAGGGCCACGAGTTCAGCTCGGAGACGGACGCCGAGGTCGTTGCCCACCTGATCGAGCGCAACTACGACGGGGACCTGGCCGAGGCCGTCCGCGCCTCCTTCGCCGAGCTGCGCGGCCACTACGCCTTCGTCGCGATGCACGCCGAGGAGCCGGGGCGCCTGGTCGGGGCCCGCAAGGAGTGCCCGCTGGTCGCCGGCGTCGGCGAGGGGGAGACGTTCCTCGCCTCCGCGATCCCGGCCTTCCTCGCCGAGACCAGGGAGGCGGTCCTGATCGAGAACGACGAGATCGTCACCGTCGACGCGGCCGGCGTGAGCATCGTCGACGCGGCCGGCACTCCCGTCGAGCGCGCCGCCGAAGAGATCTCCTGGGACGAGTCGGCGGCCGAGAAGGGCGGCTATGAGACCTTCATGCTGAAGGAGATCCACGAACAGGCCGACGCCGTGGCCGAGACGATCGCCGACCGGCTGCCGACCGACGAGGGCGTCGACCTCTCCGAGCTGGAGCATCTCGAGGACGACTTCCTCCGCGGCCTGCGGCGGATCGTGATCGTCGCCTGCGGCACCTCCTACCACGCCGGCCTCGTCGGCCGCTACGCGATCGAGGAGTGGGCGCGCGTGCCGGTCGAGATGGACATCGCCTCCGAGTACCGCTACCGCAACCCCGTGGTCGGGCCGGAAGACCTGGTGATCGGGATCACGCAGTCGGGGGAGACGGCCGACACGCTGGCGGCGATGCGGCTCGCCCGCGAGAACGGCGCCAAGGTGCTGGCGATCGCCAACGTGATGGGAAGCCAGGCCACCCGCGACGCCGACACCGTCCTCTACACGCGGGCCGGCCCCGAGGTCAGCGTCGCGGCGACGAAGACCTTCGTCGCCCAAGTCGCGACGATGTACCTGCTCGGCCTGCGCCTGGCCGAGCTGCGCGGCACGCTGCCCGCCGAGCGGCTCTCCGAGCTGGTCGTCGAGCTGAAGGCGCTGCCCTCGAAGATCGAGGCGACCCTGGCGAGCTGCGAAGAGCCGGCCGCCGAGATCGCCGCCGCGGAGTTCGAGCACGACTTCTTCCTCTACCTCGGACGCCACATCGGCCTCCCGGTCTGCCTCGAGGGGGCGCTGAAGCTGAAGGAGATCTCCTACGTCCCCACCGACGCCTACGCCGCCGGGGAGATGAAGCACGGCCCGATCGCGCTGCTCGACGAGTCGACGCCGGTCGTCTGCGTCGCGACCGAGAGCCCGGTGCTCGAGAAGGTGCTCTCCAACGTCGAGGAGGTGCGCGCCCGCGGGGCGGAGACGGTCGCGATCGCGACCGAGGGCGACGAGCGGGTCGGAGAGGTCGCCGACCGCACGATCGCGGTCGCGCGCACCGATTGGATCCTGCAGCCGATCGTCGCGATCCTGCCCCTGCAGCTGCTCGCCTACGGGATCGCCAAAGCGCGCGGGCTCAACGTCGATCAGCCCCGCAACCTGGCCAAGACGGTCACCGTCGAGTAGCTAGTCTGCCGCCCCATGACAAGAACCCGTCTCGCCCTCCCTGTCCTCGCGGCCGTGGCCGCGCTCGCGATCGCCGGCTGCGGCGGCGGTGGCGAATCCAGCTCCGACCTGGCGGGCTTCGCCGCCCCCGGCTCGCTCGTCTTCGTCGAAGGCAAGCTGCGGCCGAGCGGCGAATTGAAGTCCAACGTCGACTCGCTCGCCGGCAAGGTGGCGGGGGTCGACAGCCTCGGCGAACTGGTCGTCGAAAAGCTCGAAGAATCGGCGCGGGAAGACGGCGAACCGGTCGATTTCGCCACTGAAGTCGAACCCTGGTTGGGTGAAGACGGGGCGCTTTCGTTCAAGACGGTGGACGCCGAAAACGACCCCACCGAATTGGTGATGGCGATAGCGACGACGGACCCCGCCGCGACCCAGGAATTCGTCGCCAAACAGGCTGAAGGCGGCAAGCGGCCCTACGAAGAAGGCTCCTACAAGGGCGTTGAATTCGAGGTTGGCGGCTCTGAAGACCAGGCCGTCGGCGTGGTCGACGACTTCCTCGTCGTCGCCGAAAGCGAAAGCGTCTTCAAGGCCGCGGTCGACGCCTGGCAGGGTGAATCGCTGGCCGATGAAGCGCGCTTCCAGGACGCGATCTCGGCCGCCTCGGACGGCAGCCTTGCCGACGTCTACCTCGATCTCGGGGCGCTGGCGAAAGCCTCGGATGGCGAATTCGAAGAGCAGGCCAGCCAGTTCTTCCAGAGCGCGGGCGTCGACCTCGACGAAGCCACCGCGGTGGCCAGCGTGATCCCCAAGTCCGATCGGGTCGAAGTGGCGGTGAGCAGCGAATTGAGCGGGACCGAACCGCCGCCAAGCGGCGACGCCTCGGAACTGATCGGAACGTTGCCCGGCGACTCCTTCGCCGCGATCGGGTTCGCCGAATTCGACGAACGGCTGAAGAAGCGCCTCAACGAGGTGGACAAGGAAGGGATCCCGGGCCAGGTGCCGCCAAACCAGCTGAAGAGCACGCTGCAGGCGATGGGCATCGACCTCGACCAGCTCGCGAGCTCGCTCGAAGAAGGGGCGCTCTTCGCTCGCGGCAAGAGCCGCGACGGCCTCGAAGGCGCGCTGGTCCTGACCAGCGATTCCAGCGAAGCGGCGAAGACGGTCGCCAACCTCGGTGTTCTGCTCCGCAACACCGGCACCCCGGGCGTGACCGCGGTGACGAGCAACGGCGCCAGCGGCTTCTCGATCCGCAGCGACGAACTCGGCGAAAAGCCGCTCGTCGTCGTCGCCAAGGGCGAACGGGTCGCGGTCGGCTATGGGCTGCCCCCGGCGCTGGACGGGCTCGCCTCCGAAGGCGAAACGCTCTCCGAGAAGGCGAGCTACAAGGCCGCCGTCGCGGCTCTGGGCGACACGCCGATCAGCGGCTTCGCCGACGGTCCAGCGGCGCTGGGGCTGGCCGAAGCGTTGGTGTCGCGCTCGAAGGAAGGCTTCTGGGAAGCCGTTCCATACCTGAAGAAGATCGAATTCGTCGCGATCGGCTCCGGCAGCGACGGCGACGTGGCGACCGTGAGGCTGATCGCCGGCCTGAAGGAATAAGCAGGAGGGGATGGCCTCCGGCGTCGGCATCGACCTGCTCGAGATCGACCGCCTGGAGCGGGCGCTGGAGCGCCACCCTCGCCTCGCCGAGCGGGTCTTCAGCCCGGACGAGCGCGAGTACGCGCTCACCCGCGCTCGCCCCGGCCGTCACCTCGCCGCCCGCTTCGCCGCCAAGGAGGCCGTCGTCAAGGCGCTCGGGCTCTCGGGTGGCTTCGGTCTGCGCGAGATCGAGGTGATTGCGGGGGAACCCCCGCGGGTGAGGCTCTCCGGTCGGGCCGCCGAAGCTGGTGAGGGGCTGGATATCCAGATCTCGCTGACGCACTCGCGGGATGCGGCCGCGGCGGTCGCGGTCGCAGAGCCAAGCCGGTAAGCGCGCGGGTCCTGTCGCGGGGCAGGGGGGCCTGCGGGCAGTCCACGGGCTGTCCTCGACCCCCCTGCCCCACGCCACCCGCGCGAGTAGCCGGGTTAGGCTCTGCCTCGTGGAGCCGTGGCTAACCCCGCTATACGACGCGGCCGGGATGCGCGCCGTCGATCGCTGGGCGATCGAGGAGCGGGGGGTGCCTTCGTTGGAGCTGATGGAGGCGGCGGGACTTGCCGTGGCGGAGGCCGTGGCCGGGCTGGCGCCTCAGGGGCCGGTGCGGGTGGTTTGCGGGAAGGGGAACAACGCGGGGGACGGGCTGGTGGCGGCGCGGCATCTGCGTGAGATGGGCTTCGACGTCGAGGCGTTGCTGCTCTGGCCGGCGGAGGAGCTGAGCGGGGACGCGGCGGCGAACCTGGCGCGGTTTCCGGCAGAGCACGTGGAGGGCGAGCTTGATGCGCGCTTGGAGGGCTCTGGCGTCGTGATCGATGCGATCTTCGGCACCGGCTTCAGCGGCGCGCCGCGGGAGCCGGCGGCAGCCGCGATCGAGGCGATCGACCGATGCGGGGCGCCGGTCGTCGCCTGCGACGTCGCCTCCGGCGTGGACGCGTCGAGCGGCGAGGTGGCCGCCGGCGCCGTGGAGGCCGCCGTCACGGTCAGCTTCCACGCGGCCAAGGTCGGCCACCGGGTGGCGCCCGGAAAGTGGCATACGGGTGAGCTGCGGGTGGTCCCGATCGGGATCCCAGCGGGGGCTCCCGGAAAGCCAGCGGGGGGCGAGATCGAGGCCGGCGTGCTCGCCCTCGCCCCCGCGCGTGGACCGCGCTCGAGCAAGTTCAGCTCCGGCCAGGTGGCGATCGCCGGTGGCTCGCGCGGGCTGACCGGGGCGGTGCGGATGGCGTCACTGGCGGCGGTACGGGCCGGTGCCGGCTACGCGACCGTCGCCGTACCGGCCGACCTCGAGGCGATCTTCGAGACGGGACAGCCTGAGGTGATGTCGGTCGGCTGTCCGGGCGGCGAAGGCTGCCTGGCGCCGGGTTCGCTGAAGGCGGTGCTGCGCACGTTCGAGCGGGCCGCGGCCGGGGTGCTGGGGCCGGGGCTGGGTCGCGACCCCGGCACGGTCGAGCTTGCCCGCGACGCCGCCGCCGCGATCGAGTGCCCTCTTGTCGTCGACGCCGACGGTCTCAACGCTTTCGCCGGCGAGGTCGCGCCGCTGGCGGGGAGGGTGGGGCCGACGGTCCTCACCCCGCACGCGGGAGAGCTCGGGCGCCTGCTCGGCCGCTCCTCCGACGAGGTCTCTGCCGGGCGTCTCGCCGCGGCCAAAGAGGTGGCGCGGGTGGCGAACGCGACCGTTGTGCTCAAGGGCGACGACACGATCGTCACCGACGGCGAGCGCTTCGCCGTCAACGCGCTCTCGGCGCCGGCCCTGGCGACAGCTGGCACGGGCGACGTGCTCTCGGGAATGGTGGCCGCCTTTCTGGCCCGCGACCTGGAGCCGTTCGCGGCGGCCTGCGCCGGCGTACTCGCGCACGCCCGCGCCGGCCGCAGCGCGGCCGGGCGAATCGGCGCCGCCGAGTCGGTGATCGCGACTGACGTCATCGACTCGATCCCGGCTGGCCTGCGCCCTTGAGGCCGCTGAACGGTTGACCCACCTATAGGGGGGTCAACCGTTCAGTCGTCGGTCCTGCGGTTGGAATAACCTCGCTCTCGACGATGAAGACCGCTGCCGAGATCATGGACGCCGACGTGCCGGCCGTCTCCCCCGACGCGGACGCGCGGGCCGCGATCGAGCTGCTCGCCAAGACCGACCTCGGCGCGATCCCGGTGATCGACGCCGAGCGCAAGGTCGTCGGCATCGTCAGCGAGTCCGACCTGATCCTCGGCGACGAGCAGGCCGACCTTCATCTTCCCCACTACCTCAACATCATGGGCGGGGTCGTCTTCGTCGGCTCGATGAAGGGCTTCGAGGATCGGCTGAACAAAGCCTTCGCGACCAAGGTCTCAGAGCTGATGACCGCCGACCCGGTCGTCGCCCGTGCCGACGACGACGCCGAGTCGGTGGCTCGGAAGATCGCCGAGAAGCATCACAACCATCTGCCCGTGGTCGACGGCGAGGGTCGCCTCGCCGGCTTGGTGACCCGGGCCGACGCGCTCTCGGCGCTCGTCGCCGGCTAGCCATGGCGCGGGCGCTGGCCCGGATCGACCTCGGTGCCGTCGAGCGCAACTGCGCCCGGCTGGCGGCCGAGCTCGCCGGGAGGTCGGAGCTGTGCGCGGTGGTCAAGGCCGACGGCTACGGCCACGGCGCCGAGGCCTGCGCCGAGGCGGCTCTGGCCGGCGGCGCGACCAAGCTGGCGGTTGCCACCGGCGCCGAGGCGGCGCTGATCGGCCGCTGCTTCCCGCAGGTGCCGCTGCTGACCATGGGCGCCCTGACCCCCGAAGATCTGGAGGACGCCCTCGCGGCGGGCTCGGAGGTCTCGGTCTGGCGCGACGGCTTTCGAGACCTGCTCAGCGCTCGCGGCCGAGCTCAAGGCCGCCCGGTGCGGGTTCACGTCAAGTACGACACCGGCATGGGCCGGCTCGGCAATCCCGACCCCGACCAGGTGCTGGCGCTGGCGCGCGCCTGCGCCGAGGATCCGCGACTTGACCTTGCCGGCGTCTGGACCCACTTCGCCACCTCCGACGAGCTCGATTCCGATTTCTTCGAGGTCCAGCTCGAGCGCTTCACGACGCTCGCCGCCGCGGTCAAGTCCGAGTTCCCCGACGTCCTCGCCCACGCCGCCAACAGCGCCGCCGTCTTCCGCGACCGGCGCTCGCACTTCGACATGGCCCGCTGCGGGATCGCCGTCTACGGCCTCGACCCCTTCCAGGGCGACCCCGCCGAGCGTGGCCTGGAGCCGGCGCTCTCGCTGCGCAGCTACGTGGCAGACGTCAAGCGCTTCGGCGCCGGCGACAGCGCCGGCTACGGTCGCACCTGGCGGGCGCCCGCCGAGACCTGGGTCGGCGTGCTGCCGCTCGGCTATGGCGACGGCGTGCGGCGCGGCCTCTCCAACCACGCGGAAGTGCTGATCCGCGGCCGGCGGCACCCCCTCGTGGGCACCGTCTCGATGGACAACGTCACCGTCGACCTCGGCCCCGAGACCGAGATCGAGCCCGGCGACGAGGCGGTCTTGATCGGCGAGCAGGGCGGGCAGTCGATCCGCGCCGAGGAGCTCGCGCGCCGCCTGGGCACGATCAACTACGAGGTCACTTGCGGGATCTCAGCCAGGGTCCCCAGGGAAAAGGCATGAGCGCCTGGGACGCCCTCCTCGGCGCGGAGTTGACGATGCTGGCGCGGCGCGCGCTCGGCGACGGTGCCGGGGTTTGGATCGCCGGTGGCGCGGTGCGCGACGCCGCCCTCGGGCTGGCGGTCGACGACCTCGACCTGGCGGTGGCCGGCGACCCCGAGGCGGTCGTCAGGGCGATCGCGCGCGAGGGAGGCGGGCACGCCTTCGAGCTCTCGGCCGAGTACGCGACCTGGCGTGCGGTCGCCGCCGACGGCTCCTGGCAGATCGACGCCACCGCGCTGCGCGGGCCGACGATCGAGGCCGACCTGGCCGAGCGCGACTTCACCGTCGGGGCGGTCGCCGTACCGCTTGGCGGCAGTGAGCCGATCGACCCCTTCGGCGGCCTCGCCGACCTCGACCGCCGTCTCCTGCGCGCCGTAGGGGAGCGCAGCTTCGCCGCCGACCCGCTGCGCCTGCTGCGCGCCGCGAGGCTGGCCGCGGGCCTAGGCCTCGAGATCGACGCGGCGACGATCGAGCTCGCCCGCGCCGAAGCGCCGCGCGCAGCCGAGCCCGCCGGCGAGCGGCAGCTCGCCGAGCTGCGGCAGCTGCTCGGCGGCCCTGACCCGCTGCGTGGCATGGCGCTGCTCGACGAGCTCGGGCTGACGCCGGCCGTCCTCCCCGAGGTGGAGGCTCTGAAGGGCGTCGAACAGGGCCCCAATCACCACCTCGACGTCCACGGCCACACGCTGGCGGTGCTCGAGCGCGCGCTCGAGGTCGAGGCCGACCTCGAGCGCTTCGGCGGCGAGCGGGCGGAGGACCTGGCGGCGCTGCTGGCCGAGCCCCTCGCCGACGAGATGAGCCGCGGCACGGCGCTGCGCTTCGGCGCCCTCCTGCACGACATCGGCAAGCCGGCGACCCGCTCCGAGCGGCAGGGCTTCGTCACCTTCGTCGGCCACGATCGCGACGGCGTCGGAATCGTCGGCGGCATCTGCGCCCGCCTGCGCGCGAGCCGGGCACTGGCCCGCCACCTGCAGGACCTCACCCTGCACCACCTGCGCCTCGGCTTCATGGTCCACGAGGCGCCGCTGCCGCCGCGCCGGGTACACGAGTACCTGCGGGCGACGGGCCCCGTGAGCGTCGATGTGACGCTGCTGACGATCGCCGACCGCCTCTCGGCGCGGGGCAGCGGGCCGTTCGCGACCGAGGAGGCGATCGAGGCCCACCTCTCGCTGGCCCGCGAGATGCTGGCCGCGGCGCTCGACTGGCGGCGCGACGGACCTCCGCCGCCGCTGCTGCGCGGCGACGAGCTGGCCGCCGAGCTGGGAATCCCGCGGGGCCCCGAGCTCGGCGAGCTGCTCGAGGAGATCGAGGCGGCCCAGTACGCGGGCGAGGTGACCGATCGTCACGAGGCCGTGGAGTACCTCCGCCGCCGCGGGTGACTGTTACGCTGCCCGCCGCATGGGGAAAGAGGAGAAGATTGAGATGGAGGGCGAGATCACCGAGGCCCTCCCCAACACGATGTTCCGGGTCAAACTCGACAACGGCCACGATGTGCTCGGCCACATCTCGGGCAAGATGCGCCGCCACTACATCCGCATCCTCCCCGGCGACCGCGTGAAGATCGAGCTCTCGCCCTACGACCTCGACCGGGGTCGCATTACGTATCGCTACAAATAAGCTCACTCGCCAGCGCGGACCAGGCGAAGTCGTGAGCGCCTAGGCCGGCGCCGGTGCGGGGGTCGTAGTACTCGCGCAGGCCTTCTCGCTCGACGGCGCCGACGATGCCGTCGGCGATCCGCTTCGCTGCCTGCTCGTAGCCGAGGCGGCGTAGGCCGAGCCAGAGCAGCCAGGCCGAGTTGACCCAGGTCGGCCCGCGCCAGTAGCGGCGCACCGGCCCGCGGTGGCCACCGGGCTCGTAGCTCGGCTCGGCCGCCGAGACCGACGGCGGCGCGACCGGGGTCAGGAACCGCTTCTCGTCGAGCAGGTGCTCCTCCACGAGACGGCGGCCGATCGTCTCCGGCAGGTCGGGCAGGGCGAGCGGCGCCAGCGCCGCCCAGGTCGCGATCCGGGGGCGGGCGCCGCCGGGCTGGGCCTCGTCGAGGAAGAGGCCGCTGCGCTCGTCCCAGAGGCGGTCGACCAGGGCGGGGGTGGCCGATGGCCGCCCGAGCGCCTGCAGCGAGAGCGACCAGAGCGTGTTGACGAGAACCTCACAGAGGACCGGCCCGCCGGCGTCGCGGACGCGGCGGGCATCGAAGCCGAGGCGGCGGTTGCGGTGGACGAGGAGCGGGAAGCCGGCCCGGGCGGCGGCCCGCCAGCCCCATACCGGGTCGAACTTGGGCGAGGCGTCGAGGCCCGACTCGTCGGGCTGCACGATCCAGAGCAGGCCGTCGCCGTCGAGGTCGCGGTTCGCCGCCAGCCACTCGGCCTGGGCCGCGATCCGCGGCTCCTCGGCCGGATCGCCGACGGCGAGCCGCCAGGCCCAGGCGAGCAGCGGCGGCTGGATCGTCTCGGTCTGGAAGGCGCGTCGCGTGGCCACGTTGTAGAAGGGCAGGCGGGAGAGCGAGACGGGCCGCTCCCAGAAGATCGTGTGGCCGATGAACCCGTCGGGCCGCTGCGCCGCGAGCAGCGTTTCCAGCTCGGCCCGCGAGCGGGCCGGGTCGAAGCGCCGCCGCGCGATCGCGGCGAAGCAGGAGTCCCAGTACCACTGCCACGGATACCGCCCCGGGCTCGGCCGCGTATACCCAAACCCCACGCCGCCCCGCTCCCCCTCGACCCAATTCCCCCGCAGCACCCCCTCCGCCAACTCCCGGGCCGACGGGCCGATACGTCGAGCATGCCTTGACGTATCGGCCCGTCGGCCCGAGGTCATGCGGCGGTGCGGCGCATTTCGCGCAGGGCCCAGGCGCCGAGGGCCGCGATCAGGGCGAGCATGACGAGGATCGCGGGCCAGGTTTCGGCCCAGGTTACGGCGCCGAGGAAGCCCTGGCGAGCGGCGTCCATGACCTGCGTGACCGGGTTGACTTCGGCGACCGACCGCATCCAGGGCTGCAGCAGCGCCAGGGGCGCGTAGGCGGTCGTGGTGAAGATCACGGCCATCATCCCCGCCTGCATCAGCGGCGCCGCCGATTGGCTCTTGAAGCGCAGCGCCAGGGCCGAGCCCCAGCAGGCCGCGGTCGCCGCCATCGCCGCGACCATCAGGTAGGCGATCAGGAGCCCGGCGACGCCCGGCCAGCTCGCTCCGAGCAGCAGCGCGATCGTCAGCACGAAGGTCGCCGGGATCAGGGCGCGGGCGCTGGCCGCCAGGACCGTCCCGGCGAGCAGGACCCAGCGCGGCGCGGGGGAGACGAGCAGCCGGTCGACCCAGCCCTGCTCCATGTCGCGGGCCAGGTTGACCCCGGCGGCGGCGCCCGTGAAGCCAGCCCCCTGCAGCATGCTGACCGGAACGACGAAGCTCTCGTAGGTGCCGGTGTCGAAGCCGCGCAGCTGGGTCAGCGCCCCGAAGACGCCGTTGATGCCGAGGAAGAAGATGGTCGGCGCCAGCACCCCCGGGATCGCCGCCCCCGGCACGCGCAGCAGCTCGTTCTTAGCCCGCGCCATCAGCGCAGCGATCATCGCCAGGTTGGCGCGCCACTGCGGCTGAACGGCCGCCGCTTCCATCAGCCGACCCTCAGCCGGTGGCGCAGGGCCCGGACGCTGAGCACCAGGCCGAGCACGACGATGCCGGCGATCGCCAGCAGCGCCTCGAGCAGGTCGGTAGCGTCGACATCGGCGATGATCGGCGTGCGAACGCCTTCGACGATGAAGCTGAAGGGGTTGTATTCGGCGATCGCCCTGGCGGGCTGGATCATCAGGTCGACCGGGAAGAAGGCGGAGGAGAGGAAGAGGACGACGAGGACGAGCGGGAAGAGGCCCTGGACGACGCTGGCGCTGCCGGTGCGCAGCGCGATCGCGGCGCCGATTCCGCCGACCGCCGTGGCCGTCGCCGTGACCAGGAAGACCGCGATCAGGACGCCGGCGACGCCGCTGTGGACTTCGGCGCCGAAGGCGAGGCCGATCGCGAAGAACCAGACGGCGGAGAGGAAGCCGAGGGCGGCGACGCCGGCGAGCCGCCCGAGCACGATCGTGTAGCGGGGGACGGGGGCGGCGAAGAGCCGGTCGGTGAAGCCCATCTCGATGTCGACCGCGAAGGCGATGCCGCCGCTGTTGCCGGCCAGCATCAGCGACTGCATCATCGCCCCGGCCAGCATGAACTGGAGGAAGCCCTGAACCGGCGGGAAGCCGGGCAGGTCGACAGCACCGCCGGCGCCCCCGGTCTGCACGGCGAGGAGAAGGGTCGGGAAGACGAGGATCGGCGCCATCAGCTGCGGGCGGCGAAACGTCTGGCGGATCGAGCGCATCCCCAGGGCGCGGATCACCCGCAGGTTCGTCGCCATCGCGGTCAGGCCTCCACTGCCTCGGCCGGCGCGTCGGCCACGTCCTCTTTCTCGAGGTGGTGCCCCGTCGTCGCGACGAAGACGTCGTCGAGGGTAGGGCGGACGAGCTCCAGCGACTCGACGCCGATGCCCGCGTCGTCGAGGGCGCGGACGACGCGCGGGATGTCGCCGGCGCCGTTCTCGACCTCGACCAGGACGGTGTGGCCGTCGGTCGGCGGCAGCAGCCTGCCGATCTCGGCGAGGACGCGCTCGGCGGCGTCGATCGAGCCGTCCGCCAGCTGCAACTGGATGTGGGGGTTGCCGATCTCGGCCTTGAGCGCGTCGGGGGTGCCCTCGGCGACGATCCGGCCCTGGTCGATGATGCCGACGTTGTCGGCGAGCTGATCGGCCTCCTCCAGGTACTGGGTGGTGAGGAAGACGGTCGTGCCCTCGTCGTTCAGCGCCCGCACCTCCTCCCAGATCGTCTTGCGGCTGACCGGGTCGAGGCCCGTGGTCGGCTCGTCGAGGAAGAGGACGCGCGGTTCGTGCACCAGCGCCGCGGCGAGGTCGAGCCGCCGCTTCATCCCGCCCGAGTAGCCGCCGACGCGCCGGTCGGCGGCCGCGGCCAAGTCCACGCGTTCGAGCAGGTCGTCGGCGCGCCGCCGTCCCTCGGCCGTGGGCAGGCCCTGCAGCGTCGCCTGCAGGCGGATCAGCTCGCGCCCAGTCATCAGCGGATCGAGCGCCGCCTCCTGCAGGGCGACGCCGATCGAGGCGCGGACGGCGCGCGCCTCGGCGACCACGTCATGGCCGGCGACCGTGGCCCGACCGCCGGTCGGTAGTAGCAGCGTCGTCAGCATGCGCACGGTCGTCGTCTTGCCGGCGCCGTTGGGGCCGAGGAAGCCGTAGATCTCGCCCTCGTCGACCTCGAGGTCGACCCCGCGCACGGCGAGGATCTCGCCGAAGGCCCGCTCCAACCCCTCGACCGCGATTGCCGGCACGCTCAAGTCTCCGCGGCCTCGGCCCGCGCCAGCGGCGGCCATGCCTCCACCCAGCGGCGGCCGTTCGCCCGCTCCAGTGCCTCGGCGGCGTCGAGCAGCAGCGCGTCGGCCCCCCAGGCGCCCTGAAGTTGCAGGGCCAGCGGCAGATCGCCCTCGCCGAGTCCTACGGGCACGCTGATTGCCGGAATCCCGGTCAGGTTGGCGAGCGCGGCGCCGCGCACGTTGGCCTGGTCGGCGGTCTGCGTTCCCGACGGCAGCTCGACCAGCGGCGCGTCGAGCGGCGGCGCGGCCGCCGGGATCGTCGGCCAGGCGAGCAGGTCGACGTCGGCGAACAGCGCGGCGAGGCGGCGCCGCGTCAGCGTGCGAACTCGCTCGGCCTGGACGATCGCCGCCGCCGGCAGCAGCATCCGGTACTTGACGAAGCCGCGATTGATCGGGCTTACCTTCGGGTCGAGACCGTTGAGCAGCTCGGGCGTGACGCCATCGAGGCTCTCGGCGTTGATGATCAGGATCCCGGCCAGGGTCGTCGCCTCGAGGTCGGCAAGCTCGACCTCGTGGACCGATCCGCCCGTCTCGGCGCGCAGCCCCTCGATCGCCTCGTCGCAGGCTTCGCGAACCTCCGGTGTGACGTCTTCGGAGACCGCGTCGCGGACGACTCCGATCCGCAGCCCGGCCGCGTCGCCGGCGGGAATCGCCTCACCGAAGAGGGCCGAGCCGAGCAGGCGGCAGTCGGCGGCGTCGGCGCAGAGCGGGCCGGAGACGATCAGGCTCGTGGTCGCGGCCATGTGGTGTCCCGCCATCGCCGCGCGGCCGAAGGTCGGCTTGAGTCCGGTCAGGCCGCAGTAGGCGGCCGGGAAGCGCACGGAGCCGAGGCCGTCGGCGCCCACCGCCCCGGCGACGAGGCGGGCGGCCGTGGCCGCCGCCGGGCCGCTCGAGGAGCCCCCCGGGCAGCGCTCGACGTCCCACGGGTTGCGCGCCGCGCCGTAGACGGAGACGTTGCCCGTGCTTCCCGAGCCCAGCTCGTGCATGTTGCCGACGCCGACGATCACGGCGCCGGCGTCGCGTAGCGCCCGGTAGGGGCCCGACTCGGCTGGGGTGGGCTGAACCGGCACCGGCAGCTGCGCAGCGCCGAACTTCTGCGCCCGCCAGGGCAGCGGCCACTCGTCCTTGACCACGACGGGGGCGCCGTGCAGGGGGCCGGCCGGCGCCGCCGCCAGCATCTCCCGCGAGCGCTCGGGGAAGGTCTCGACGATGGCGTTGATCGCCGGGTTGCGTTCCTCGATCCGCTCCAGCGTCGCCTCGAGCAGCTCGCCGGCGTCGATCTCACCGGCGGCGATTCCGGCCGCCTGCGCGCGCAGCGAGAGGTCGAGCGCCCTCATGCCGCGTCCTCCTCGGGGGCGCGCGAGAGGTCGGGGTCGTGCTCGGCCTGCAACCCGCCCAGGTCCATCGAGAGCAGGTCGCGGATCGGCGGCCAGAACATCGAGTGGGCGGCTTGCATCACCGCCAGCTCGACCTCGTCCGCCTCGATTCCCAGCGAGGCGAGGCCGGCGGGGACGAAATCCTGTGCTTGCTCGCCGGTCTCCATACCGGCAGGCAACCCTACCGAGCCGGGCTGGCCGGGATCGTGCAAGTCGGGCGTCAACGCCGCATCGCGGCGGCACGGACGGCAGAATCGTGGCCGCAACCCTGGTTTGGACCGCGGGTTTGCCCTTCAGATCGTGCTTTCAGCGACAAAAAGCCGATGCACCCCGCGCCTGCCGGCGGCGATCGCGCTGGCCGGCCTGCTCGCCGTGCTGGTGGCCGCCACCTGGCCCGGCGCCGCCGACTCCGCGCCGTTGCGCGTCGTCGTCCTCGGCAAGACCGCCGAAACGCCGCCAGCCTCCTGCCCCGGCAAGATCGTCAACAACGTCGAGGTGATCCCCTGCCGCGTCGAGGGCCACGTCACCGGCTACCAGGTCAAGGCCGGCGGCGTCGAAAACCCCTACGAGGCACCCTTCGACGGCAAGCTCGTCGCCTGGTCGATCACGCTGGCGCGACCCTCGCGCGCCGACTCGAAGACGACCACCGACGAGGTCGGCTTCTTCGATGAATTCCTCGGCAAGCCCTCGCAGGCGCGGATCGGCGTGCTGCGCCCGGTCGAAGGCTCCAAGCCGCCCAAATACACGCTCGTGCGCCAGAGCCCGCTGGAGCGCCTCAACCCGTACTTCGGCAGCACCCCGATCTTCGCCCTGGAACACCCGCTGACCGTGCTGCGCGGCCAGGTCGTCGCCCTCACCGTCCCCACCTGGGCGCCGATGTTCGCCTTCAACACGACCTCCGAAGACACCTGGCGCGGCAGCCGCCTCACCGACCACTGCGCCTCCAAGGAGGACATCCAGGGCGGCCACCCCCAGCAGGGCGTCGGCAAGACCAAGACCTACGGCTGCTTCTACTCCAACGCCCGCCTGCTCTACACGGCGACGCTGGTCAAGCAGCCGTGACGCTTTCTTGACGTTCCGCGCGCCACGCGTGCGTTGGGGCCGGTCAGGGTCGTCGTGTGCGCGTCATTTGGCTCGTCCTGTTGGTCGGCTCGGTCTTCCCACGGGTGGAAGACCCCTTGCCTGACGAAATCGGTTTTGGGTTCCCCATCGTGCTGGCAGGAGCTGGCGCAGCGCTGGGTCGGGTCATCTATGCGTCCGCGCCGCGTGCACAGCGCGAGCGGGCGATGGGACGACTCAGCGTGTGGGCATTCTGGCTTGGCGGGTTGCTCTACGCGGCTTCGGTCGTCGCTCAGGTAGTCTCTAATCTATGAAACGTTTTGTCCTACTGGAGCTGCTGCCCTCTTACGTCCTGCTTGCGGTGGGTGCGCTCATCTATCTGCTGGAGAGCTCGAGAAGCACGGTCGGGCAGCTAATCGCACTCGTCCTGTTTGCCGCGGGCACTTGGATCGTATTCCGTCCGCGGAAGTTCACCGCAAGCGCGAAAGCGGCTCTCAGAGCGCTGGCTGGCGCAGTCCGCAGTAAGGGCAGTCGCTGACGTCGAGGCCGATCAGCTGGTCGCAGCGGCGGCAGGCGCGCAGGTTGTCCGGGGTGCGGGGGAGGGAGGAAGCTGAGGGGGCGAGCGGCAGGACGGCGCCGACCGGGGCCATCTCCTCGCCGGTCTCGCGGTCGAGGTAGACCTCGCCGGGCTCGGCCTTGGCCAGAGCCTCGCGGCCCGAGGCCGGCGCCCGCATCCGGTAGAGCTGCTTCGCGTTCATCGGCGAGCACGATAACAATGCCTGCCCCGGCAGGGAGCGGCCGGCGCCCTATGAGAATCCTGATCTTCCACGGTTACATGCTGCGCGGCACGGGCAGCAACATCTACAACCTCAACCTCGCCCGGGCCCTCGCGCATCTCGGTCACGAGGTCCACCTCCTCTGCCAAGATCGCGAGACGAAGGTCGACGGGGTCGAGATCCACAACCCCGACATCCACGGCCTGCTTCCCGTCTACGTCAAGGACCCCTACGAGGGTTTCGAGGTCAAGGCGTTCCCGGAGCTGACCGAGGCGGAGCTCGACCGCTACGTCGACGCCAACGTCGAAGCGGTCCGCGACGTCGTGGCCCGGGCCGGGGGCGTCGACGCCGCCCTCGCCAACCACCTCGTCATGGGCCCGGCGATCCTCGCCCGGGCCGGGATCGGCGACTTCGCCGTCAAGATCCACGGCTCGGCCCTCGAGTACACCGTCAAGCCGCACCCGCGATTCCTGCCCTATGCCCGGGAGGGCCTGGAAGCCGCCAACGGAGTCCTCGTCGGCTCCCGACACACAGCCGAGTCCCTGTGGGCGACCCTGCCCGATATCTCCGGACTGAAGGAGAAGACCCGGCTTGGACCTCCCGGTGTCGACACCCAAGCTTTCAGCCCGAGGGCGTCTCACCCGGGGGTGGCGCGAGGGAGGGGGGTCGAGGACAGCCCGTGGACTGCCCGCAGGCCCCCCTCCCCCGCGACAGGACCCGCGGGCGACAGCACCTCGTCCCGAGTCGTTTTCGTGGGGAAGCTGATCGTGTCGAAGGGAGTCGACCTGCTCCTGGCCGCGTGGCCGTTGGTCAAGGCCAAGCACCCCGACGCGATCCTGGAAATCGCCGGTTACGGGGAGTACGAGCATGGACTGCGCAGTCTTTGGGACGCGCTCGGGCAGGGCGCTCTTGAGAAAGCTGCTGAGATCGCCGCGGCGGGCTGGAGGCTGGAGGGCGGGGAGGAGAGGCCGCTGCCGATCCTCTCGGCGTTCCTCGCCGATCCGCCCGATGGCTACGAGAACGCTTGCCGCAAGTCGGCTGGCTCGGTCGAGCTGATCGGCCGCCTCGAGCACGACGAGGTGGCCGACCTGCTGCCCGGCGCCGAGGCGCTCGTCATGCCCAGCACGTTCCCGGAGGCGTTCGGGATGGTCGCCGCGGAGGCGGCGGCCTGCGGGGTGCTCCCGGTCTCGGCGGGGCATTCGGGGATGCTCGAGGTGTCGCGTCAGCTGCGGGCGGCGCTGCCGCCCGACGTCGGCCCGCTCACCTCGTTTCCGGTCAAGGAGGGCGCCGTGGAGGCGATCGCCGAGCGTCTGAACGCCTGGCTCTGCCTGCCCGAGGAGCGCCGCGCCGCCGCCCGCGGGGCGCTCGTCGAGACCACCCGGCGGCTCTGGAGCTGGGAGGGCGTCGCCCGCGGCGTGATCGCCGCCTCACGGGGCGACCTTGACCGTCTGCCGGATGCATAGAATGCGCCCCCGCCGATGATGGGCCGCCTGCCGATAGCGAAGATGCTCGCCGCCACGATCGCGCTGACCGTGGCGATCTCCGCCGTGATGGTCTCGATCAACTGGGACGGCCAGGAGGCCTCGACGGCGGCGCCCAAGATCGACGATCTGCTCAACGTGATGATCGTCCTCTCCTCCTTCGTCTTCTCGCTGGTGATGGTGATGCTCTTCTACGCGCTCTACGCGTTCAGGGCCAAGCCCGGCGACGAATCCGACGGCGAGCCGATCCACGGCAACACCCGGCTCGAGGTGGCCTGGACCGTGATTCCGACGATCATCGTGCTCTTCGGCGCCGGCTACAGCTGGTCGGTCCTCAACGACATCGAAGAGCCCGCCAAGAACCCGCTCACGGTCGACGTCTTCTCCCAGCAGTACGCCTGGAGCTTCGGCTACCCGGGCAAGGACAACGCCTACAACGAGGGCGAGCTGCACGTTCCCGTCGACCGCCAGGTCCAGTTCAAGATGCACGCGCTGGACGTGATCCACTCCTTCTGGGTGCCCGAGTGGCGGATCAAGAAGGACAACGTCCCCGGGATCACGACGACCGCGATCGTCACGCCCGACAAGGTCGGCGCCTACCAGCTGATCTGCACCGAGCTCTGCGGCTTCGGCCACGCCGCGATGCGGGCGAAGGTCGTCGTCGAGCCGCCTGCCAGATTCCGCGAATGGGTCGCCGGCTTGGGCGAGAAGATCCCCGACCCGTACCTGCGGACGATCGAACAGGACACCGAGACCAACCCGGTGCCCGTGGGTGCCGGAGGGGCATAATGGAGGGCGCTCGATGATCGCGGCGATCAAGCAACCGGGATGGATCCGCGGTGCCCTCGGGGCGCTGCTCGGCGCCGCCTTCGGCTTCGCCCTGGTCGTCGCCCTGCGCAAGGCGTCGGGACTGCCCGCCTACCAGACCGAGCAGACCGGCTACCCGCAGGTGGTCGTGCCGCTGGTCACCGGGCCGCTCGGCTTTCTGCTCGGCTTCGGCTGCTTCGACTACTGGCTGCGCTGGGCGGTCGGCATGCCGACGATCCCCGAGGACCACTCCCAGCACGGCGCCAGGAGCTGGAAGGACTATTTCCACTTCAACACCGATCACAAGGTGATCGGCATCCAGTACATCTGCACCACCTTCTTCTTCTTCTTCGTGGGCGGCCTGATGGCGATGCTGATCCGGGCCGAGCTCGCCCAGCCCGGCACCCAGATCGTCGACGCGGCGACCTTCAACAGCCTCTTCTCGACCCACGCGGTGCTGATGATCTTCGTCTTCGTCATCCCGGTCTTCGCCGGGATCGCCAACTACGTCCTGCCGCTGATGATTGGCGCGCCGGACATGGCCTTCCCGCGCCTCAACGCGCTCAGCTTCTGGATGCTGCCGCTGGCCGGGCTGCTCTTCATCGGCAGCTTCCTCGCTCCGGGCGGCGCCTTCGACGCCGGCTGGACCGGGTACGCGCCGCTCTCGACCGGGGCGCCCCTGGGCCAGTCCTTCTTCAACCTCGGCGTCCAGTTCGCGGGCGCCTCCTCGATCGCGACGGCGCTCAACTTCCTGGTCACGATCATCACCATGCGGGCGCCGGGGATGACCTTCTGGCGCATGCCGCTGCTGGTCTGGGCCAACCTCTCGACCTCGCTCCTGGTCGTCGCCGCGACGCCCTTCATCGCCGGCGCCCAGTTCATGGTCCTCTTCGACCGCGCCCTGCACACCAACTTCTTCCAGTTCGCCGGCGGCGGCGACGTGATCAGCTACCAGCACATCTTCTGGTTCTACTCGCACCCGGCGGTCTACATCATGATGCTGCCCGGCTTCGGGATCATCAGCGAGGTCATCTCGACCCACGCCCGCAAACCGATCTTCGGCTACCGGCTGATGGCGCTGGCGCTGATCGGGATCGTCGTCCTCAGCTACTCGGTCTGGGCCCATCACATGTTCGTCGCCGGCATGTTCAGCTGGCTGCGGGTGCCGATGATGATCACGACGCTGCTGATCGCGGTGCCGACCGGGATCAAGATCTTCTCCTGGCTGGGGACGCTCTACTTCGGCAAGATCCACACCTACTCGACCGCGATGCTGTTCGCGCTCGCCTTCATCGTCACCTTCACGATCGGCGGGATCAGCGGCGTGATGCTCGGCATGGTGCCGATCGACATCCACGTCTCCGACACCTACTTCATCGTCGCCCACATCCACTTCGTCCTCTTCGGCGGCTCGGTCTTCACGATCTTCGCCGGCATCTATCACTGGTTCCCGAAGATGACCGGGCGGATGTACGACGAGCGGCTCGGCCGCGTCCACTTCTGGGGCACGCTCTTCGGCACCTGGGTCACCTTCATCCCGATGCACTGGGTCGGGATGGACGGCATGCCGCGTCGCGTCGCCGACTACGCGACGCAGTTCGGCGACTGGAACCTGCTGATCAGCTGCGGCGCCTTCGTCCTCGGCGCCTGCCAGCTCGTCTTCCTCTACAACATGGTCGTCAGCTGGCGCTTCGGGCCGCGGGCAGAGGCCAACCCGTGGCGGGCGAAGACGATCGAGTGGCAGGTCTCCTCGCCGCCGCCGATCTTCAACTTCGACGAGATCCCACGCGTCGTCGGCGGTCCCTACGAGTTCGGCGTGCCCGGCGCCCGCCACGCGATCATGGCCGGCGAAGGCGCCGAGGCTCCCGCTCCCGAGCCGGCAACGGTGGGTAGCCCATGAGCGAGGCTCGTCCCCTGCTCGTCTTCCTCAACGAGGTGGCGGGCGGTCGCAAGCTCCTGCGGGCGGTCAAAGAGCGGGCCGAGGCCGTGCCGTTCGTCGCCGTCGCCGCCCCCCAGAACCAGCCGTCCGTCGGCCAGCTGATCGACTCCGAGGGCGAACTGCGCGACGCGGCGCGGGCCCGGGTCGAGGTGACGATGTCGATCCTCGCCGAGTACGGGATCGACTCGGTCGGCGAGGTGATGGACCACGATCCGGCACTGGCGCTCGACGATGCGGTCAGGGCGCACGAACCGGGTGAGGTCCTGCTTTCCTGTCTCAACGAGACGCGCTTTGGCATCACACGCAAGGACCTGGTCGCCTGGGCGGAATCCCGCTTCGAGCCTGAGGTCGAGGTGACCCACATTCCGGTGCGGATCGAAGACGACGCGATCCGCTGGGACCTGAATCACAAGCTCGTCGTCGCCACCCAGACGGTGGCCGCCCCCGAACTGGTCGCCAGGCTCAAGGAGGACGCGGCTGAGCGCCCGCATCGCTTCACGATCATCTGCCCGCAGGCCGAGGACGTGACCGAGCCGCGGATCGTCCGCGACCTCGCCTCGACCCTGGCCGAGCTCTACCGCGTCGACGTCGACGCCACCGGCCAGCCGATGAGCCCCGACCCGTTCCACGCGGTGCGGAACGCGATCGAGCACTACCGCATCGACGAGGTGCTGATCTCGACCTTCGCCGGCGAGAGCTCTCGCTGGCTCGAGGGCGATCTGCTCGGTCGCGTGCGCGAGATCACCGAGAAGCCCGTCGAGCACCTCGAGGTCGGCCGCCCGGCAGCTGCCGTCGCCGCCGCCGTTGCCGAGGGGGAGGGGATCTGATGGAGAGCGCGACCGTCGCGCTGGGTCACGCTCACGACGAGCACCACGGCCCGCCCGAGGCCAACCAGAGCTCGCGCATCGACCGTCAGACCCTGGGCATCCTGCTCTTCATCGTCTCCGAGGTGATGCTGTTCGGCGCCTTCTTCGCCTCCTACTTCTTCCTCCGCGTGGTCGTCCACCCGCCGACCTGGCCGCCGCACCCCTACGAGTTGCCGGTCGCCGTCGCCGGGGTCAACACCGCCATCCTCGTCTCCTCGAGCTTCACGATCCACTACGCCCTGGAGTCGATCAGGCGCGGCAACCGCAACGGGATGAAGCTCGGCCTGGTGCTGACCTGGCTGTTGGGCGCGACCTTCCTCTTCATCCAGGTCAACGAGTACGTCCATCTCGGCTTCAGCGCCCGCGACCTCGGCTTCGGCTCGATCTTCTACTGCCTCACCGGCCTGCACGGCGCCCACGTCTTCGTCGGCCTCGTCCTGCTCAGCTTCGCCACGATCCGCGCCTTCCGCGGCCACTTCGGCCCCGAGGCCAAGGACCACCTCGGCGTCGAGGTGCCCGGCATCTACTGGCACTTCGTCGACGTGATGTGGATCATCGTCTTCACGACGGTCTACATCCTGTAGAAGCAGGGACCCCGGCATGGGCGTCGAAATGACGCCCATGGAACGCAAGCTCGACGTCGGCGGCACGCTCACAAAAATCTTCCAGACGTATGGCGACCAGGCCGGGGTGCTGTTGCCCGTCGCTTTCGGCCTGTATCTGCTCGTTGGGATCGTCAGCGCGCTATTGGCTGGAAGCCTGATCCTGCTGCCGCTCACCCTGGCGGTCACGGTGGTGGCGGCGACGCTCTACCAAGGCATGGTCGTCGGCCTCGTCAAAGACGTGCAGGACGGGCGGCGCGACTATTCGGTCGGGGAGCTGATCGAAGCCACCTGGCCCGTCGTCCTGCCGCTGATTGGAGCCGGGCTGCTCGCCGGCCTCGGCATCGGTTTCGGCTTCCTCCTTCTCGTCGTTCCCGGTCTCTTCCTCTTGACGATCTGGGCCGTGATCGCACCGGCGATCGTCGTCGAGCATTGCGGCGTGATCGAGGCCTTCGGCCGCTCGCGCGAGCTCGTCCGCGGCAACGGCTGGCAGGTCTTCGGCGTGCTCTTCGTCGTCTTCGTGATCGCGGGTGTCGTCAGCGCCATCCTCGGCGCGATCGGGGTCGCGATCGTCAGCGGGGTCGGCGGACGCATCCTCGGCAACGTCATCGCCCAGACCCTGACGGCGCCCATCGGTGCCCTCGCCGCGGCGACGATCTACTTCGCGCTGGTTCCGAGCGATGGCGGTCCGGAAGCGCCGCCGGCTGCTCCGGGGCCTCCTCCGCCCGATCAGCCGGCCATCCCCGGTTAGACCGGACGCCCCCGCGGTAGTAGAACAAGGGAGAATGCACAATCCGCTGAGATCAGAGGCGGACGCTTTCCGCTGGTTCGTGGTCATTGGCCTGTGCGCCGCGTCGGTAATCGCGCTGACGTTGCTGACGCGTCCCGCGGTCGGCGCGATCTGGGCCCTCCTCCTGCTCGTCGGCGGCGCGGCGGTCGGTTACCGCGGCGCTCGCGGCTCGCTGCCGCGGCGGGTCGAGGTCACGCGCGGCGGCGACGGCCGCCACCGACTCCTCGTCGTCGCCAACGAGACCGTCGAGGGCGAGGCGCTGCTCGACGAGATCCGCGAGCGCTGCCGTGGGCGCCGGGCTGAGGTGCTCGTCATCACCCCGGCCTTGGTTGCCTCGCGCACTTCGCACTGGGCCTCCGACGTCGACGAGGCGATCGAGCTGGCGCGGCAGCGGATGGAGCTCTCGCTGATCACGCTTCGTGGCGCTGGCGTGAAGGCGAGAGGGGAGACCGGCGACTCCGATCCGATGGTGGCGATCGAGGACGCGCTACGTGCCTTCCCGGCGGACGAGATCGTGATCTCGACTCATCCGCCAAGGCGATCGCGATGGCTGGAGAACGGCGTCGTCGAGCGCGCTCGCGAGGAGATCGATCTGCCGGTGACCCACGTGGTGGTCGATCTGGAAGCGGAGCGAACGCCCTCGGCGAAGGATTAGCTCCAGCTTTGTTCGATTCTGCGCGATCCAGGAAACGTTTTGTCTTCTAGGCTGTCAGAATGGGTTTGGTGGCAGAGCGCTGGACAGACGATCGCATGGACGACCTGAAACGCCAGGTCGATGGCCTTGACCGCCGCATGGAGCAGGGCTTTCACGACCTGCGCGAGGAGATCGGCGGGCTGCGCAGTGACATGAGCGACCAGATCGGCGGGCTGCGTAGCGACATGAGCGACCAGATCGGCGGGCTGCGCAGTGACATGAGCGACCAGATCGGCGGGCTGCGCAGTGACATGAGCGACCAGATCGGCGGGCTGCGGGGAGAGATGAACGTACGGTTCGATCGGCTCGAGACTCGCTTCGACAAGCTGGTGTACGCGCTGGTCGGGCTCAGCGCCTCCATCTTTGCCGCGATGATGGGTCTGATCGCGGCCGTGATCCTCTCGCTCTAACCTCAAACGGCGACCGCGGAGGAGGTGGCGGCCTCGGCGTCGGCAGTCTCGGGTCCCTCGGCCCGAAGACCCCGGGGCTCCAACCGCCCGGCCGTGGCCACGGTCCAGAGCATCGCCAGCCAGGTGACGGTGGCGAGGGCGACGTGGACCCAGACCAGCTCGCCGGGCAGCTCCAGGGCCCACTGTAGGCCGCCCACAGCGCCCTGCAGCGCCAGCAGGCCGATCACGGCGCTGAGCGGTCTCGTGGCCCTCCCGTCGCCTCCCGGCCGGCGCAACAGGAACCAGACGCCGATCGCGGCAAGGCCGAAGAAGGCGGCGATCGCCGAGTGGCGCTGGACGACCCATTCCAGGGTCCCCGTTCCCTCGAACGTGAAGCGGTGCACCAGCTGGCCCGCGTGCGCGCCCGCGTGCGGTCCCGAGGCGGTGGCGATCGTGCCGGCGAGGATCGTCAGCTGGCCGAGGGGAATCAGGCCGCGCACGGCCCAGACGCCGAGCCGGTCGTCGGAGCGGCGCCGTTCCCATGGTTCGTAGCGCGAGCACCAGGCGAGGGCGAAGGCCGCGTCGAGCAGCAGCATCGAGAGGATGAAGTGGCTCATCACCAGGCCGGGGGCGAGGTGGTACTTGACGACCAGGGCGCCGAGGATGGCCTGGCCGATGACGCCCAACGGCAGCAGGGCGCCGAACAGCGCCAGATGGCCCCTGAACGGCACGCGAAACCAGGCGAGGACGCTGGCGGCGATGACGGCGAGGCCGACGAAGCCGGTGAGGACGCGATTGCCGTACTCGATCACCGCGTGGGTGTCGAGCGGCGGGACGCTCTGGCCGTAGCACTTGGGCCAGTCCGGGCAGCCGAGGCCGGAGCCGGTGAGGCGCACTCCCGCCCCGGTCAGGACGATCAGCGCCAGGGCCGCGAGCGCGACCAGAGCGACGTTGGCGTAGAGACCCTGAGAAACCTCAAGGCGGCTTGTTAGGCGATTCCCCACCGTTGCGAGACATCATCGCAAGCGGTCGTGCCGCGTCAGTTGTGCGGTCCGCCTACGTCGTGTTCCTCGCCGCCGGCTCCCTCGGGCTTGGCGTGTTCTCCTCCGGCGGGTGTGTTTTCGATCAGGAATTTGACCAGGTCTTCGAGTTCCTTCTTGGTCAGGAGCTGCCCGTAGTTCTGCGGCATCACGTTCGCTGGGTAGCCTTCGGCGATCTCGGCGTTGGGGTCGACGATCATTTCTTCGATCGCGGCGGTGTTGTCGTCGGGGGCCAGGTATTCGTCGAGGTTGGGACCGGTGACGCCGCCCGAGTTGGCGGCGGCGAGCGTATGGCAGCCGCCGCAGCCGTTATTGGCGAAGACCTGGGCGCCGGGGCCGCCCGGGACCTTGGGCGGCGCGGCGCCGGGCACCCCGGCCCACATGCCGACGTAGGCGGCGACGTCCTCGAGATCCTGGCCCTCGACGATTTCGGCCGGCATCGAGTCGGCCGGGTTGTCGTTGCTCGGCCGCGGGTTCTCGACCTGGGCCTTGACGATCCCTTCGATCGTTTCCCCGCCCTCACCGGCGCTGCGCGCCGCGGCGAAGGCGTCGTCCAGGTTGGGGCCGATCTGGGCCGTGGTTCCGGCCTGCGCCATTTCGTGGCAGACCCCGCAGTTCTGGACGAAGAGGATGCGGCCGCGGGCGGGGTCGGCTTCGGTCGTGCCGCAGCCCGACGCCGCGAGGGCGACGGCCGCGATCGCGGCAAGGGCGAGCAGGGGGCTGAGTGCGAACGGAAGCTTTGGCATACGACGGCGCGAAGCGCGCCGGAGTCTATATGTCCCGGCCGCCCGAAAGCCGCCTGTACGTGCGCGGGGTCGGGTACGCTTGAGGCGATCGGCACTAGCTTCGAATCACCAAGGAGGCGCGGGAATGCAAGTACGGGAAGGGATGTCGGACGTGGTCCTCACCGTCGGCCCCACGCACACCCTGCGCGAGGCCGCGACGATGATGACCGAGAAGGGGGTAGGCGCCGCCCTGGTCAGCGACGACGAGCATCCTGTGGCGTGCATCCTCACCGAGCGCGACATCCTCAACTCGGTTGGCAGCGGCGAGGACCTGGATGCCGAGCGCGTGGGCGATCATATGAACGACTCCGTCATCGCGGCTTCCCCCGACTGGAGCCTCGAGCGGGCGGCATCCGAGATGTCGCGCCGCGGCATCCGCCATCTGGTCGTCTACGAAGGCTCGGACCTCGTCGGCGTGCTTTCGATGCGCGACATCATGCGCGTCTGGACCTCCGACGGCGCGACCTCGGGGATGAGTCCGGACTGAGCGGGGGAGGGCGATCTCTGGACCTCTCTCAGGCCGCTTCGCGGGAGTTCCTGAGAGAGGTCCAGAGATCGCCCTTCACCACACGGTCGGATCTGGCCGCTGGTCCCGAGGGAGGGCTGCCGGGGTGCGTCCCCAGGAACTCCCGCGAAGCGGCCTGGGGACGCACCCCGGCAGCCCTCCACCGTGCGGGTTCGGTCAGATCAGTCGTTGCGGGGGACCGAGATGGTCTCTACTGGGAGCACTGCCCCGCGAACGTGCTGCTTGCGTGGAAGCTTGAAGTAGGCGCTGGTCGCGTCCTTGATCATGCTACGCAGGGCGAAGAGGGCGACGACGAGGCCGATGATCGAGTAGATCCAGCCGCGCACCATGAAGCCCTCGGCGAAGATGCCGCAGACGGCGAGGGCGAGGGCGAAGGCGAAGATCGCGGGCGCCCAGGAGGGCCGGGGCCGGTAGACCAGCTCGCCGGGCTCTGGGATGTGCCGCGTCTCTTTCATGACGCGATGTAGAGAACCGCGGCGACGAAGCTGAGGGCGAAGACCGCGGCTGCGACGCCGCCGGCGATCAGGCCGGCGGAGATGCTCGCTCTTGCGCTCTCGCGATCCACGCCGGGATTTCTACTAGAACAACCGGTCGAGCGGCATCGAGACGAAGAGCAGCGCCAGGTAGGCGAGCGAGTAGAGGTAGGTGCGCAGCGCCCAGCGCCGGTTGCCGCTGCGCAGCAGGCGTACGGCGCAGTAGATGAAGCCGCCGCCGAGCGCCATCGAGGCGACCAGGTACTCGACGCCGAAGCCGCCGGCGCAGAAGGGCAGTTGGGTGACCGCGTAGAGGAGGACGGTGTAGAGGAGGATCTGACGGCGGGTCTCGTCCTCGCCGCGGACGACCGGCAGCATCGGGATCCCCGCCTTCGCGTACTCGTCCTTCATCAGCAGCGAGAGCGCCCAGAAGTGGGGCGGCGTCCAGAAGAAGACGATCGCGAAGAGGAAGAGGGCCGTGCCGCTGAGGCCGCCGGTGACGGCCGCCCAGGCGACCAGGGGCGGGACCGCGCCGGCGGCGCCGCCGATGACGATGTTCTGCGGCGTCGAGCGCTTGAGCCAGAGCGTGTAGACGCAGACGTAGCCGAAGAGGCCGGAGATCGAGAGCGCCGCCGCCAGCGGGTTGACGGCGAGCGAGAGCAGGGTGAAGGAGGCGCAGCCGAGCAGGACGCCGAAGCCGATCGCGGCCCGCGGCGAGATCCGCCCGGCGGCCACTGGCCGGGTCGCGGTGCGGGTCATGATCCGGTCGACGTCGCGGTCGATCGCGTGGTTGATCGCGCCCGCGCCGCCGGCCGAGAGGGCGCCGCCGAGGCAGGTGAGGAGGACGAGCCTGAGCGAGGGGTCACCCGCCACGTACATCGTCGTGATCGTCGTCAGCAGCAGCAGCGACTGCACCTTGGGCTTGGTCAGCGTGACGTAGTCGCGCACGACCTGCGGCACAGCGGTGCGCTGGCCGACGACAGCCGTCTCAGTGCCACTCACGTGCTCAGGCTACCGGCTCGGTCTCGCGCGCCGCGGGCTCCGGCAGGGCCGGGCTGTCGCGATGCGCGATCGCGACGCGGATGTCGTGCAGGGGGCGCGCACTGCGCACGTCGGGCAGCACGTCGAAGTTGTGAGGCTCCGGCGGCGAGAGCGCGAACCACTCGAGTGAGTCACCGCCCCACTGGTCGTGGCCGGCCCGCGAGCCGCCGGTGCGGCTGAAGATCGCGTTGACCAGCGTCAAGAGGATGCCGATCGCCAGCACGAAGGCGCCGATCGTGGCGATCAGGTTGAGCGCGCTCACCCCGGTGCCGGCGAAGAACTTGTAGGCGTCGACGACCTCGCCGTGATCGCCACCGGCGATGAAGAGCGGCACGAAGGCGATCAGCGTGCCGAGGCCCATCGTCCAGAACGACATTCGCGCCATCGTCTCGCCCATCGTCCGGCCGGTCATCTTCGGGAACCAGTAGTGGAGGGCGGCGAAGCCGCCGAAGACGGCGCCGCCGACGAGCGCGAAGTGGGTCGCCGCGGTGGCGTCGGTCGTGTTGTGCAGGCGCCAGGCGACGGCGACCATCGAGTGCTCGATCTCCGACGCCAGTCCGATCGAGATCGCCGACAACGAGCCGACCGCGAAGAGCAGCGGCGCGCGCATCCGCAGCGCGCCGCCGACCATGGTCGAGATCAGGTTGAAGAAGACCAGCCCGAAGGGGACGATCAGCGCCAGCGAGAGCAGCATCGCGAAGTACATCCAGCCGATTCCGATCGGGGCGGTGAGCATGTTCTGCATCCAGGCGAGGGTGCCGACCACGGCGATCGCGATCAGCGAGCCGATCACGACGCGGCGGCCCTGCAGCGGCCGGCGGGAGAAGGCCGGGACGATCTCGGCGATCGCGCCGAGGGCGAAGATCAGGATCAGCATGTAGGCGCCGGTGAAGAAGATCCAGCTCAGGTGCGACCAGAGCAGCGGCGAGCCGCCCGAACCGTCGGCGAAGAAGATGCCGTCGAAGTTGCGGTCGATCAGCAGCATCGTGATCGCGCCGAGCATCACCGGGCCGATGAAGAGCATCAGCCAGGAGCAGATCCCCGCCGCCCAGGCGAAGACCGGCAGCCGCCGCCAGGCCATCCCCGGCGCGCGCAGGCCGTGCAGGGTGGCGACCAGGTTGACCGAGAGGAGGACGAAGCCGAGCGTCGCCAGCCCGGTGGCCGCGGCCCAGGCGTCGACCCCGTTGTTGGGCAGGAAAGCGAGCTCGGAGAGTGGCGCCAGCGGGTTGACGCCCGCCTCGGAAGGAGTGAAGAGGAAGCCCGAGTAGAGGACCGTCGCGCCGGCGAGGTAGAGCCAGAGGCCGATCTGGCCGATGCGGGGCAGGGCCGTTCCGCGGGCGCCCGCCTGCAGCGGCGCCAGGTAGTAGAAGAAGCCGAGGGCCAGTGGGATCGCGAAGAGGAAGATCGCGGTCGCCCCGTAGAGCGAGAGCAGCCGGTTGAAGGTGACCGGGGTTAGCATCGTGTTCTCCGGCACCGCAAGCTGCAGCCGCATCAGCAGCAGCTCGACGAGGGCGATGAAGAGGAAGCCGAGCGCGGCGCCGATCATCACCCGGCCGACGTCCTTGTGGTCGGCGCTGGTCGCGATCTCCGTCCAGCGCGGGCGGCGGCGCGGGTAGCCGTCGACGACCAACTCGGGGCGCTGCCTGGGCCGCTCGCCGATCATGGGACTTCCCCGCTTTCGATCAGGCCGACGACGCGGTCCTGGGCGGCCTGGATGTCGGACTTCTGGCTTGCGAGGAACGCCTGGTACCTGGCCGGGGAGACGACTTCGACCGCGGTTCGCATCGGTGCGTAGGCCTGGCCGGAGAGGGTCGAGGCGTCGCCTTCGAAGACGCCTTCCTCGTCGGCGCGGAAGACGACGTGATTGGTCTTGCCGGGCACGGCGTCGCGCTTGCCGGCGAGCGCCGGGACGTTCCAGGTGTGGATCACGTCGGTCGAGACCAGATCGAGCTGGACCGTGGTGTCGACCGGGACGACCAGCTTGTAGTAGGAGAAGGCTTCGTTGGGGTAGTCGTAGCGCCACAGCCACTGCTGGCCGGTGGCCGAGATCGTCAGCGGCTCGGAGCTGGCCGAGGCGAGGCCGCCGGCGGCGCTAGCCGGGGTCTCGCGCGCGTTGTTCGTGTAGATAACGCTGAGCACGAAGACGACGGTGGCGAAGGCGGTGAGCGCGGCGCCCACCCGCGGCTGGGAGCGCCGGCCGGTCGCGGCCTCGCTGGTCCGCGACCCGCGCGACCCGCGGTAGCGGCGCACGGCGTAGATCAGGGCGCCGTTGATCGCGACGATCAGGATCGCCGCGGCGACGAAGCCGATCCAAAGCAGCGTGTCGATCTGGTCGGTGCCAGGAGAACTAGGACTCATCACGACACCCCCCGCGCACGCCTGGCGGCGGCGGACCTGCGCGGCTGCGGCGTCCTCGGTCGGCCAAATAGCGCTGCTATTCGGCCTCCCTGCGTCCTTGCCCCGCTTGGTCCGGCGCTCGCCAGTCGCACACGCGGGGTTTCGTGATGAGTCCTGGGGGCCAAGGCGCGGCCATTCTAATCAGGCGGGAGGGCGCGACGCGGCGCCCGTCCGCTCGGCTCGGCGCGGCGGCGCCTCCATATACTCGCCGCCTTCATGCGCAGGCGCTCCCGGCCATCTCCGGCGCTCCGCGTCGCCCTGCGTACCGGGGCGTTCGGCGCGGTGGCGGCCGCCGTCGCCGTGCCGCTGCTGCGCCGCCGCCTTCGCGTTCCCGCCCCGCTGACCGTCGCCGCCACCGCGGCGGGCCCGCTTGCCCTCGCCGTGCTCTACCCGCGCTCGCGCAAGCGCGACGTCGCCCTCTTCGCGATGCAGATGTGGGCCTTCACGATGGTCCACGAGCTTCCCTACGACGACCCCGAGCGCCTGCGGGCGCGGCTGCGCGTCCGCTACCCGATCGCGCTCGACCGCGCGTTTGGCCTGGGCCGGCTGCCAAACGCCCGCCTCCAGCGAGCGCTTCGGCGCCTGCCCGGGGTGGGGCTGCTCAACCACGCCCTCACCTGGGTGCACTGGCTCTGGTTCCTGGAGCCGTACGCCGCGCTGGTCTGGATCCTGATGCGCCACCCGCGGCACTTCCCGCGCGCCGCGCGGCAGATGGCCGCGGTCTTCGACCTCGGCTGCGTCGGCTACTTCGCGGCGCCGACGGCGCCGCCCTGGTGGGCCTCCGAGCAGGGCTACACCGACGAAGAGGTGCGGCGGATCATGGTTGGGATCGGGGAAGAGACCTGGGGCTCGGCCTGGCCGGCGATGTACGGCGCGCTTGGCGGCAACCCCTGGGCGGCGATGCCCTCGCTGCACTTCGCCACCTCGACGATGGCGGCGATCTCGCTCTCCGAAGCGGGACGGGCCGAGGGCGCGGTCGGCTGGGCCTACGCCCTGACGCTGGGCTTCGCCCTCGTCTACCTCGGGGAGCACTACGTGACCGACCTTGCCGCCGGGGCGGGCCTGGTCGCGGCGGTGCGCCGCGGCGAGCCCGTCGCCGAACCGGCCGTATTGGCGGTCAACCGGGGACTGCGCCGCTTGGAGCGCCTCGCCACCGGGTAGCGTCCCTGGAGTGTCTCCCGGGGATTCGGAGAACGGCGGCCGCGTCGCCGAGCTGCCGATCTTCACGCGGCGGCGGCTGATCCAGACGGCGGTCCTCGTCGTCGCGCTGCTGGTCGGGATCTACTTCCTCTTCCCGAGGCTGGTCGGGCTCGGCAACGCGCTGGGCAAGCTCGGCGACGCCGACCCGGTCTGGATCGCGATCGCGATCGCCTTCAACGTGGTCGCCTTCGGCACCTACATCGCGCTCTTCAAGGCGGTCGTCGGCGGCGACGCGCTGCGCCTCACCTGGAAGGAGACCTACGAGATCAACATGGCGGGCCTGGCGGCGACGCTGATCTTCTCCGCCGCCGGGGCGGGGGGCATCGTCCTCACCTACTGGGCCCTGCGCAAGGCCGGAATGGAACGCCGCGACGTCGGGCGGCGGATGGTCGCCTTCCTCACCCTGCACTACGCCTTCTACCCGCTGGCGATCATCCTCTTCGGCGTCCTCCTGCGCACCGGGGTTCTGCACGGCGAGGACTCGGTCGAGCTGACGATCGTCCCGGCTGGAGTGGCCGGCCTGGTGCTACTGCTCGGGCTGCTGCTGGCGCTGATCCCGAGGGACCTCGGGCAGCGGATCGCGCGCCACGTGCACGGCGAGCGCGGCCAGTCGCTCGCTCGCACGATCGGCCGGGTGCCCGCGACCTTCGCCGAAGGCTTCCGCTTCGCCCTCGGCCTCTTCGCCCATCCCTCCCAGGGTGGGCTGGCGGTGATCGGGGCCGCCGGCTTCTGGGCCGCCAACATCGGCATCCTCTGGGCCTGCTTCCACGCCTTCGGCGTCCACGTCCCGCTCGCCGTCGTCGTCCAGGGCTTCTTCCTCGGCATGGTCGCCAACCTGATCCCCTTCGTGCCCGCCGGCGTCGGCGCGGTCGACGCCGGGATGATCGGCGCCTTCGTCCTCTTCGGCCTCCCCGAGGACACCGTCTTCCCGGCGATCCTGATCTACCGGCTGATCGCCTTCTGGCTGCCGATCCCCTTCGGCGTCGTCGCCTTCTTCCAGCTCCGCAACCGCGTCCACGAGTGGGAAGAGGGCGAGCTCCCCGTTGACCGGCGCGGTACTATACAAAGTGAAGTATTGGCGACGCCACTAGACTCGGGACGGACATGACAGAGGACAGAAAAGTCGAGAACGTGATCATCGTCGGCGGTGGGCCGGCCGGCTACACGGCGGCGCTCTACACCGCGCGCGCCAACCTCGAGCCGCTCGTCTTCGAGGGCTTCCAGTGGGGCGGTCAGTTGCAAAACACGACCGACGTCGAGAATTACCCCGGCTACCCCGAGGGGATCATGGGGCCGGAGATGATGGGCGAGTTCCGCGCTCAGGCAGAGCGCTTCGGCACGCGCTTCGTCACCGACGACGTCGACCGGGTCGAGCTCTCCGACGGCGGCGTGCAGAAGGTCTACCTCGGCGACGAGGAGTACCTGGCGAAGAGCGTGATTCTGGCGACGGGTGCCGAGCCGCGCCGGCTCGGCCTGCCCGGAGAGCTGGAGCTCGGCGGCCGCGGCGTCTCCACCTGCGGCGTCTGCGACGGGGCCTTCTTCAAGGACCGGAGGGTGGTCGTGATCGGCGGCGGCGACTCGGCGATGGAGGACGCGATCTTCATCTCCAAGTACGCCAGCGAGCTGACGATCGTCAACCGGCGCGACGAGTTCCGCGCCTCGAAGATCATGCTCGAGCGCACGCGGGAGCGCGAGAACATCGGCTTCAAGACCCCGTTCGTCGCCGAGGAGTTCGTCGCCGGCGAGGACGGCAAGCTCGACCACGTGCGCCTGCGCAACGTCGAGACCGACGAGGTCGAGGACTTCGCCACCGACGGCGCTTTCATCGCGATCGGCCACATTCCGCGCTCGGAGGTCGTGACCGGCCAGGTCGACACCGACGAGGAGGGCTACATCCTCACCGAGCCCGGCTCGACCAAGACCAACCTCGCCGGCGTCTTCGCCGTCGGCGACGTCGTCGACCGCACCTACCGCCAGGCGATCACCGCCGCCGGCAGCGGCTGCAAGGGCGCCCTCGACGCCGAGTGGTTCCTGCGCGACACCCCGCCCTCGCCCGAGGCCCACTGGATGCCCGGCGGCGAGCCGGCGGAGGTGGCGCCGACGCCTGGGCCCTAGTCAGGCTTCGAGCACCCGTGAGCGTTGGGTGCATACGTGCCACGCGTTTTTCTCGAAGTCAGCGTCTGGCGAGGGCTGGACGCTCAACGCTCGCCAGGGGGAGAGATTCGCACGCTCGTGGCTTAAGCCTAGGTGCGCTTCACGCGGCATGCCAAAAACCGGGCTCGCGACATCGGTGCGACGGTCGCGGATGTCGAACGGCTGATCGATACCGCCGAGCAGGTCGATTTCGACCGCCACGGAAACTGGCGGTATGTCGGGCGGATTCGGGGCGAGCGTGTTCGGATTGTGGTCGCGCTTGACGACCCTGACTTGATCGTCACAATTCATCGGAGGTGCAGATGAGGGCGGACTACGACAGCGAGGGCGATACGGTCCAGATCGACTTGGCGCCCGTTGACCGCGTCGATTACGGAGATGACACGGTCGACGACGGGCTGGTGATCGGCATGTGCGACGGAAAGCCCGTGCGGATCGATGTGATCGGTACCGGTGGGGATCTGGGGGCGTCGCTGCGTCGGGCTGGAGAGCGTTTCGGCCTTGATTCGGAAGCGCTGCTTGCGGCCGCACGGGCCGCGGTCGCGGCGCCGGACCGCGAGGTCGTGGTGGACGTGGGCTCTCGCGCCGCGGCGTAAGCTGCCGCGCTTAGCCGACCAGCTTCTGCACCACGAAGGTCCGGGACCCTTTCGGGGTCTCGATCTCGATCGGCTTGCCGAGCTTGGCGTCGCGCAGGGCGCGGCCGATCGGCGACTCGGCGGAGAGGCGGCCCTCGGCGAGGTTGGCCTCGGTCGAGCCGACCAGGGTCCAGGTGTTGACCTCGCCCTTGGACTCGTCGAGGACCTCGGCGGTGCGGCCGAAGCCGAAGGTCTCGGCGTCACCGTCGACCTCGACCACGACGGCGGTGCGCAGGCGCTGGCGCAGGCGCTTGATCTTGGTCTCCAGGTGCGCCTGGTCCTCCTTGGCGATGTGATACTCGGCGTTCTCCTTGAGGTCGCCGAGCTCGCGCGCCACCTTGATCCGCGCCGCCATCTCGGTGCGCGCCGGGCCTTCCAGCTGCTCGATTTCCTCGCGCAGGGAGGCGATGCCCTCCGCGGTGATCGCCCCCTCGCCGCCCGTCTCGGCGTCTGCCATCCGCTCACCCTTGCAGATGCGGCCGGCTGGCACCGGCCCGGCGTCGCGGTCCCGCCGGCGGGCGCTATCGTGGCGCCACGACTCCCGCCCGCGTCCAATCCGGTCCGACCTCGACCCTGCCATGAGCCCCGTGCGGCCCGACGTTAAGGTGGTCGGGCGCCGCGACGCGCCGGAGGACCATGCCCTGCGCGACTTCCTCACCCGCGCCGCGCAGCCCTTCGAGTGGCTCGAGGCGGGCACGGCGCCCGCCGAGGCGCTGCTGCGGGCGCACGACGCCGGGGGCGCCGGGCTGCCGGTCCTGGTCGACGGCGACACGGCGATCGCGCCCGCCACGGTAGGCGCCGTCGCCGCGGCCTGGGGCGAGGGCGCGCCACCCTCGCTCTCCTCCTATGACCTGGCGATCGTCGGCGCCGGCCCGGCCGGCCTCGCCGCCGCCGTCTACGCGGCCTCGGATGGCCTCTCCACGGTCGTGCTCGAGCGCGATCTGCCCGGCGGGCAGGCCTCGCATACCTCGATGATCGAGAACTTCTTCGGCTTCCCAGACGGGATCGGCGGCGCCGAGCTGGCCCGGCTCGCCGGCCGGCAGGCGGAACGCTTCGGCGCCGAGCTGGTGCTGATGCGAGGCCTCTCGCGCAGCCGCCACGACGACGGCTGCTTCAAGCTCGAAGTCGGCGACGGCCACTGGATCGAGGCGCCGCTGGCGATCGTCGCCCCCGGCATGGAATGGCGGCGACTCGACGTCGAGGGCGTGCACGAGCTGCTCGGCCGCGGCGTCTACTACGGGGCCGGGCGCAGCGAGGCGACCCAGTGCGGGGGCGATGACGTGATCGTGGTTGGCGCCGGCAACTCGGCCGGCCAGGGCGCGATGTACCTGGCGTCCTCCGGGGCCCGCGTGACGATGCTGGTCCGCGGCGACTCGCTGCGCAAGTCGATGTCGGCCTATCTGATCGAGCGGATCGAGGCGCACCCAGGGATCGAGGTCCGGCTCGGCAGCGAGGTCGCAGCGGTCGAGGAGGACGAGGGCTTGCTCGCGGCGGTGCTGGTCCGCGACGGCGGCGGCGAGGTCGAGCGCCTGCCGGCGCGGGCGCTCTTCATCTGCATCGGTGGCCAGCCCTGCACCGCGTGGGCCGGGGAGACCGGCGTGCGGGTCGGCCCGGCCGGCTTCATCCTCACCGGTCCCGACCTGATCCATGACGGCCGCCGCCCCGCGGAGTGGCCGCTCGAGCGCGACCCGCTGGCGCTGGAGACGAGCATCCCCGGCCTCTTCGCCGCCGGCGACGTGCGCCACGGGGCGCCGCGCCGCGTCGGCGGCGCCGTCGGCGACGGCGCGATGGCCGTCGCCCTCGCTCACCGCGTGCGCGAGAAGCTGCCGCATCCCGGCGAGGCCGTGGGCAGGCTCTGAGCTCGGTCCCCTAGGCCGGGCGGTGGCTCTCCGCCGCCTCGCTCGCGAATTCCTCGACCGCGACCTCGCGCGCGAACAGCTCGACCAGGTCGGGGTCGAACTCGCTGCCGGCGCCGCGGCGAAGCTCGGCGAGTGCCTCGGCGTCCGAGGACGGATCGCCGTGCGGTCGCGAGTCGGTCGAGGCACTGTAGGCGTCGCAGAGGCGGATCACGCGCGCCGCGAGCGGGATCTCCCGGCCCGCCAGCCCGTCGGGGTAGCCGCTGCCGTCCCAGCTCTCGTGGCTGGAGCGGACCACCTTGGCGACCTCGCGCAGGGCGGGTGCGGCCGCCAGCACGCGCTCGCCGACGAGGGTGTGCTTGTGGACGAGGTCTTCCTCGGCCTCGGTCAGCGGCCCGCTCTTGTGGAGGATCTCGTCGGGGATCGCGATCTTGCCGATGTCGTGCATCTCGGCGGCGCGCACGAGCACGTCGAGCTGCTCGGCCTCGAGATCCATCGCCCGACCCGTCGCGGCGGCGAGCTGGGCGACGCCGCTGAGGCGGCGGTCGAGGTCCGGCTCGCGCTCGCGCAGGACGCCGAGCAGGACGCCGCGCGTCTGGCTCAGGGCGGAGTCGGCGCGCTGGCCCTTCTGCGTGTACATGCGCCGGTCGGCCGTCTTCAGCGCTTCCTTGGGGTTGGACGCCTCCGCCGGCAGGAGAGCCATGCCCCAGGACGCCCTGATCGTGAAGCTCGGCCCTTTCTCGCGGAGGGCGGCCTCGGCGGCCTTGACCGCGTGCTCGCCCTCGCCGTCCGCGTTGGAGACGAGGACGCAGAACTCGTCGCCGCCGAGCCTGTAGGCGGCGCCCCGATCCTCGACGGCCTCCTGCAGCCTGGTGCCGAGGCGGCGCAGCAGCTCGTCACCGGCTGTATGGCCGAAGCTGTCGTTGTAGGCCTTGAAGCCGTCGAGGTCGAAGAGGGCGAGGACCGTGTCGGTGGGCTCGGGGCCGGACAGCGCCCGCTCGAGGTCGGCGAGCAGCGAGCGCCGGTTGCGCAGCGCGGTCAGCGCGTCGGTGGTCGCTTCCCGCTCGCTGGCGGCGAGCATCCGGGTGTTTACGGCGAAGGTGGCGGCCAGGCGGGTCATCACCGCGAACAGGGTCGCGGCGCCGAGCGCGACGGCGACGGGGCCGATCGGGAGGACGTTGCCGAGCGCGAGGAGGCCGACGACCAGCGTGGCCAGGCCGACCGGCAGGGCGATCGAGCGAGCGCTGCGCGCCGTCGCCGGCTCGACGGCGGCCTCGGGATACCAGGCGGCGGCGCCGAGCAGGATGAAGGCCAGCGGCCAGGCGACGCTGGCCAGGTTGAGCGCCTCGGTCGACTGGCCGGCGACCGAGAGGTAGACGACGTCGGCGACTCCGAAGAGCAGCAGCGCCGAGGCGATCAGCGGCCAGGCGCCGTGCACGCGCCAGCTCGACGTCGTCAGCGCTCCGGTGACGAGGCCGAGCAGGACGAGGTCGGCGCAGGGGTAGGCGAGGCTGACCGCGACGCCGAGGCTGCTGCCTTCGAGCGCTTCGAGCACCGGCGGGAAGATCAGCGCCGCCGCGACCGCCGCGACCGCGAGTGCCCCGATCAGGCCGTCGACCCAGGCGAAGCGGTCGACGCCGGCGGAGCGGCTGCGCAGGAGGAGGATCAGGCCCAGGTAGGCCGCCGGGTAGAAGGCGAGGAAGAGGACGTCGGAGGGCGAGGGGAAGGGGGCCGGGCTCGCGTAGTAGAGGACGACCGAGTAGTAGGTCTGGCCCAGCGCCCAGAACAGCATGCCGGCACCGAGGCTGAGCCAGGCGAGCCGCTCGCGCTCGATCCGGACGGCCCGGTAGAGGACGACGCCGGCGGCGCCGAGCACGACTGCGTCGTAGGCCCAGCGCCCGAAGGCGTCAAGGACGCCTTCGCTGAAGTCGATCGGGCCGAGGGTGACCACGGCGTAGGCGGCGAGCAGGGCCGAGAGCGCTCCGATCCAGAGGGCGACTAGCTTCGGCTCGGGCAGGCGCCGAGCGGCGGGGGAGTCCATAGGGGTGGCATCGGCCGTTGGAGGGGCGGCCTTGAGGGGGGCCAGCCGTTACTCAGGCGTGACGATCGCGAAGCCTGGGTCGGGCTCGTCGAGCAGTCCGAGCAGCTCGCCGAGCTTGACCCCGTCGCCCTCTACCCGCAGCCGGCCGCTCTCGACCAGCTCGCCGAGGTCGGCGGCTTTGAGCAGCAGCTGGTTGAGGGCATCGCGCTCGACCACGAGGCCGGCGTCGGCGGGCGGGTCGTGGCGGCCCGGGCGATGACGCAGGACCCCGTTGCGGACCTCGATCCGGTGCTCCTCGTCGGGGTCGGTCACGGTCCAGTCGATGCGCAGGTGCAGGGCGGCGGCGCGCGGGCCGTCGAGGCGGATCGCCATCGCGTCGAGCAGCTGGCTGACCGTGAGCCGGGCGACGACGTCCGGCGGCGCCGTCCCCGTGGGCGTGCCGGAGACCCCGTCGCGCAGCTCGCTGGCGCCCATCAGGAAGAAGTTGCGCCAGGTCGCGTTCTCGGCGCCGTAGCTGAGCTGCTCCAGCGCCTCGGCCTGCAGCTCGCGCGCGGCGCGGTTCCCGGGCTCGGCGAAGACGACGCGGTTGACGACCTCGGCGACCCAGCGGTAGTCGCCGGCCTCGAAGGACTTGCGCGCCTTCGTCAGCACCGCGTCAGCGCCGCCCATGAACTCGACGTAGCGCCGCGCCTGCTCGACCGGCGGGTGCTCCCAGAGGCTCGCCGGGTTGCCGTCGAACCAGCCCATGTAGCGCTGGTAGATCGCCTTCGCGTTGTGGCTGACCGAGCCGTAGAACTCGCGGCAGTGCCACTCCCGGGCAAGGCTCGGCGGCAGCTCGATCGTCTCGGCGATCTCCGGGCCGGTGAGGCCCCTGTTGAGCAGGCGCACGGTCTGGTCGTGCAGGTAGGCGTAGACGTCGCGCTGCTTCTCGAGGAAGCCGACGATCTCCGCACCGTCCCAGCGCGGCCAGTTGTGGCCGGCGCAGAGCACCTCGGTCTCGGTGCCGTAGAGCTCGATCGTGCGGTCGAGGTGGTTGGCCCAGAGGCGGGCGTCGCGGACCAGCGCCCCGCGCAGGGTGAGGACGTTGTGCATCGAGCAGACCGCGTTGTCGGCGACGCAGAGGACGCCTGCGTCGGGGAAGTGGACGTTCATCGCCGCCGGCGCCTCGGCTTCGGGCGTGAGCTGGAAGCGCATGCGCACGCCGTCGACGGTCTCCTCCTGGCCGCTCTCGACCACGTCGAGGTTGGGCGGCAGCAGGCCGATCGTCCCCAGTGAGGTCGTCTGCCCGAGCCCGGCGCCGAGCTGGCCCTCCGGCCCGCGCTCGAGCCGCGCCCCGTACATGTAGCCCGCGCGGCGCGCCATCGCCGTGCCGGCGAAGACGTTCTCGCTGACCGCGTGGTGCAGGAAGCCGGCGGGGGCGAGGATCGGCACCCGGCGCGCCGCGATCTCCTCCTCGGACAGCACTCCCCGGGCGCCGCCGAAGTGGTCGATGTGGCTGTGGGTGTAGAGCAGGCCGGTGACCGGGCGCTCGCCGCGGTGCTCGCGATAGAGGGCGAGCGCGGCGGCCGCGGTCTCGGCCGAGACCAGGGGGTCGATGACGACGATCCCCTCGCGCCCCTCGACGACGTGCATGTTGGAGAGGTCGAAGCCGCGCAGCTGGTAGAAGCCCGGCGCCAGCTCGAAGAGCCCGGCGACGCGGTTGAGCCGGGCCTGGCGCCAGAGGTTGGGATGGGCGGTCGGCGGCGGCTCGGCGTCGAGGAACTCGTAGGACTCGAGCTCCCAGACGACGTGCCCGTCCTCGCGCTCGATCCGGGGCGGGTCGAAGGCGGCGACGAGGCCGCGGCGCGCCAGCTCGAGCTCGCGCTCGAAGCCGCTCATCGACCTGCCTGAGCGAGCAGCCGGGGGGCGGGCGCGTAGGCATCGCCGCGCCCGGCGCGCAGCTCCTCGAGCAGCTCGACGGCGCGCCCGGCGCCGATCAGCGCGGTCAGCTCGATCGGGCCGCGGGGCCAGTTGAAGCCGAGCCGCATCGCCGTGTCCATGTCCGCCGGCGAGCCGACCTCCTCTTCCAGCGCGAAGGCCGCCTCGTTGGCGATCTGGGCGACGAGCCGGGGGACGATCGCGGGCGCCGCGGGGTCGATCGCCGCCAGCTCCCCGGGGTCGAGCGTCAGCTCACCGTTGCCGCTGCTCCTCTCCCGCGCGATCCGGTGCGAGGGAACGGGGGAGACGGTCAGCGGGGGGTCGCTGTAGTCGTAGAAGCCGCGGCCGCTCTTGCGGCCGAGGTCGCCTTTGGCGACCAGCGATTCCTGGATCGGGCTCGGGCGCCAGCGCTCCGGTTCGCCCCCCTGGGCGTAGAAGGAGCGGGCGACGCTGAGGTTGACGTCGAGCCCGATCAGGTCGATCAGCTCGAAGGGCCCCATGCGGAAGCCGACGCCGCGGCAGACCCGGTCGATCGTCTGGGCGTCGGCCACGCCCGCCGCCAGCATGCGCAGCGACTCGAGGCTGAAGGGACGGGCGAGGCGGTTGGCGATGAAGCCCGGGCAGTCCCTGGCGCGGATCGGGGTGCGACCCATGCGCACGCCGGCCTCGGTCGTCGCCTCCAGCGCCGCCGGCGAGGACTCGGCGGTGGCGACGACCTCGACCAGCTTCATCAGCGCCGGCGGGTTGAAGAAGTGCATGCCGACGACGCGCTCGCGGCCCGGGACCTCGGCGGCGACGTCGGTGACCGGCAGCGAAGAGGTGTTGGTGGCGAGGATCGCGTCCGTGCCGCAGACCGTCGCCAGGTCGGCGAAGAGCTGCCGCTTCAGGGCGAGGTCCTCGGGCGCGGCCTCGATCACGAGGTCGCATTCGCGGAGGTCGGCGAGGCTCGTGGCGGCGCCGACCCGATCGCTGGCGGCTTCGGCCTCGGCGTCGCTCCACAAGCCCTTCGTCCTTCCCTTCGCGAGGGCACGATGGAGGCGACCGATGCCGGTGTCGAGCGCGTCGGGAACGGGGTCGTGTAGGCGGGTCTCGAAGCCCCCCAGGGCCGCCACCTGAGCGATGCCGGCCCCCATCGTCCCGGCACCGACGACACCGACCCGCTCGACGCTCATCGCCCCTCGAACTCCGGCTCGCGCTTCTCCAGGAAGGCCTTCATGCCCTCGACCCGGTCCTCGGTCGCCATCGCCAGCTCGTAGAGGCGGCGCTCGTTCTCGAGGCCGGGGGAGAGGGCGGTCTCCTCGGCGACGAGCACGGCCTGCTTGGCGAGGCGCGAGGCGATCGGCGGCTTTTCGGCGACTTCGCGGGCAAGCGTCAGCGCGGCCTCGAGCCACTCGCCGTCGGGAACGACGCGGTTGACGAGGCCGAGGTCGCGGGCCTCGGCGGCGCCGAAGCGGCGGCCGGTGAGGACCAGCTCCATCGCCCGCTGCTTGCCGAGCACGCGCGCCAGGCGCTGGCTGCCGCCACCGCCCGGGATGATCCCGAGGTCGATCTCGGGCTGGCCGAAGGTGGCGCCCTCGGCGGCGACGATCATGTCGCAGGCGAGCGCCAGCTCGCAGCCGCCGCCGAGCGCGTAGCCCGAGACCGCCGCGACCATCGGCGTCTTGATCGCGGCGAGCCGGCGCCAGAAGGCGGCGGCCGGGTGGCGCAGCGCCTCGGCGAAGCTGCGCTCGGCCATCGCCTTGATGTCGGCGCCGGCGGCGAAGACCTTCTCGGAGCCGGCGACGACGACGCAGCGGACCTCCGGGTCGGGGTCGAGTTGCTCCAGTCCGGAGGCCAGCTCCTCCATCACCTCCGGGGAGAGGGCGTTGCGCGCCTCGGGCCGGTCGATGCGCAGGAGGGCGACGTGTCCGTCGCGCGTGCTCTCGATCAGGTTCCCCACCCTGGTCTCCTTATAGCGGCGTCATCGCGTTGATCCCGGTCGCCTGGCGGCCGATGATCAGTTTCTGGATCTGCGAGGTGCCCTCGTAGAGGGTGGTGACGCGGGCGTCGCGCAGGTAGCGCTCGACCGGGTAGTCGTCGACGTAGCCGGCGCCGCCGTGCACCTGGATCGCGAGGTTGGCGCATTCGACCGCCGACTCGGTCGCGTAGAGCTTCGCCACCGAGGTCTCCATCGTGTTCGGCTTGCCTTCGTCCTTTAGTAGACCGGCGCGGTAGACCAGCATCCGGCTCGCGTCGCGCTTGAGGATCATGTCGGCGATCATCTCCTGCACGAGCTGGAAGCGGGCGAGGGGGACGCCGAACTGCTTGCGCTCGGTGGCGTAGGCGACCGAGGCTTCGACGCAGCCTTCGCAGATGCCGACGCAGCCGGCGGCGACGCTGTAGCGACCGTTGTCGAGGGCGCTCATCGCGACCTTGAAGCCGTCGCCGATCTCGCCGAGCATGGCGTCCTCGCCGACCTCGACGTCGTCGAGCGAGATTTCCCCCGTGTCGGAGGAGCGCAGGCCGAGCTTGCCGTGGATCTCCTGCGTCGCGAAGCCCTCGCTGTCGGTCGGGACGAGGAAGCAGGCGAGGCCCTTGTGCTTCTTGTCGGGGTCGGTCTGGGCGAAGATCAGCGCCACCTCGGAGAAGTTGGCGAGGCTGATCCACATCTTCTGGCCGCTGATCGACCAGCCCGAGTCGGTCTTGGTCGCCCGGGTGCGCAGGTTGGCGGCGTCCGAGCCGGTGTCGGGCTCGGTCAGGCCGAAGCAGCCGAGCGCCTCGCCCGAGCAGAGCCGCGGCAGCCAGCGTTGCTTCTGCTCCTCCGTGCCCCACTTCTCGATCGAGCCGGCGACGAGCGACGTTTGCACGGAGACCACGGTGCGCGCCGAGGAGTCTGCGCGGCCGACCTGTTCGACGATCAGGCCGTAGCCGAGGTAGTCGAGGCCGCGGCCGCCGTAGGTCTCGGCGACGGGCGCGCCGAGGTAGCCGACCTCGCCCAGCTTGCTCGCCAGCTCGCGGTCGAAGCGGGCGGCGCGGTCGTTCTCCTTCACCCGCGGGACGATCTCCCTGTCGGCGAATTCACGCGCGCTTTCGGAGATCAGCCGCTGCTCGTCAGTCAACTGGAAGTCCAAGGTCAAAGCTCCTTTCCGAGCGTCGCCGCGAAGGCTTCCTGCGCTTCGCGGGTACGGGGGCCGGGTGCCGAGGGCAGCTCGGCGCCGTCGATTGCGGATACGGCTTGGATCTCGCGCGTGGTCGAGGCGAGGAAGGCCTCGTGGGCGGCGCGCAGGTCGGCGACCGGCCAGGCGCCGGTTTCGACGTGCAGCGCCTTGACCAGGCGGTCGCGGGTGATCGATTCGAGCACGCCGTTGTCGAGGGCGGGCGTGCGCAGCGAGCCCTGCGGCGAGACCCAGAAGATCGAGGAGGTGGGCGGCTCGAGCACGGTGCCGTCGGGCTCGACGAGGACCGCCTCGTCGGCGCCGCTGGCCTTGGCCAGCCGGGTCGCCTGCATGTTGGCCGCGTAGGAGAGCGACTTGACCCCGTTGAGGATCACGTTCGGGCTGTAGGTGACGGTGGCGACGCTGACGGTCTCCGCATGGGCGGGGATCGGCTCGGTCATCGCCAGCCGCCGGCCGCCGCGGGTGACGATCAGTCGCAGCTGCCCGTCGGCGGGCCCGAGCTCGGCGAGCAGGGCCTCGATCTCGCCCTCCAGAGCGTTGCGGTCGAACTCGAGCTCGATCGCGGCCGCCGAGCGCCCCAGCCGGTCGAGATGATCGCCGAGCGCGAACGGCCGTCCCTCGTAGAGCCTGATCACCTCGAAGGCGCCGTCCCCCCGGTAGAGCCCGTCGTCCTTCAGCGGGACCACGGCATCGGCGGTGTCCGTGATCCGCCCATCCACGCTCGCCAGCTCTCGAAGCTCGGTCCCCATCGGACGGGCGAGGCTACCTCAGACCGCTTCGAAGACCGTCGCCAGGCCCTGGCCGACGCCTACGCACATCGTGGCGATGCCGTACTTGGAGCCGCGGCGGCGCAGCTCGCGGACGAGGGTGGTGGCGAGGCGGGCGCCGGAGCAGCCGAGCGGGTGGCCGAGGGCAATCGCGCCGCCGTTGACGTTGAGCTTCTCCTCGTCGATCCCCAGCTCGCGGGCGCTGGCGAGGACCTGGGAGGCGAAGGCCTCGTTGATCTCGATCAGGTCGATGTCGTCGAGGCTGAGGCCGGCGGCCTCGAGCGCACGGGGGATGGCGAGCGCCGGGCCGATGCCCATGTAGGCGGGGTCGACGCCGGCGACGCCGAAGGAGACGACGCGGGCAAGCGGCTCGGCGCCCAGCTCCTTCGCGCCGGCCTCGGAGGCGATCAGGGTGCAGGCGGCGCCGTCGTTGAGGGTCGAGGCGTTGCCGGCGGTGACCGTGCCGCCTTCGCGGAAGGCGGGGCGCAGCTTCGCCATCTTCTCCAGCGAGGCGTCCGGGCGGGGCCCCTCGTCGGCCTCGACCAGGACCGTTTCGCGCCCCTGGGGCGCCTCGATCGGCACGATCTCCTCGGCGAAGATCCCGGCCTCGGCGGCGGCGACCGCGCGCTGGTGGCTGCGCAGGCCCCAGGCGTCCTGATCCTCGCGGCTGACGCCGTAGCGCTCGGCGACGTTCTCGCCGGTCTCGCCCATCGCCTCGGTCGAGACGCCGAGCTCGGCCATGCGCGGGTTGACGAAGCGCCAGCCGAGCGTCGTGTCGTGCATCGTCCGCGGGCCGCGCGGCAGGCCGCGCTCGGGCTTGCCGACGACCCAGGGGGCGCGGCTCATCGACTCGACCCCGCCGGCGAGGTAGAGGTCGCCCTCGCCGAGCTTGACCGCGCGCGCAGCGCAGTTGATCGCCTCCAGGCCGGAGGCGCAGAGGCGGTTGACGGTCGCGCCCGGAACGCTGTGCGGGAGGCCGGCGAGCAGCGCCGCCATCCGCGCCACGTCGCGGTTGTCCTCGCCCGACTGGTTGGCGGCGCCGAGGTAGACGTCGGTGACGCGCTCGGGGTCGAGCCCGGTGCGCTCGACGACCGCGGCGATCGTGTGCGCGGCGAGGTCGTCGGGCCGCACTCCCGAGAGCGCGCCACGGTAGGAGCCCACCGGCGTGCGCACCGCGTCTATTACATAGGCCTCTGCCACGGGCGGGATTTAAGTGGACGGGGGAGTCCGGCGTATCCTTGGCACCGTGTGGTTCGTCCTCGGAACGGTGGCGATGGTGCTGGTCATGGTCGGGGTCCTCTTCCTGATCGACCGCTTCTACACCGGCGGCAACGCCGAGCTGATCGACTGGCAGCCGACGCGCTCGCCCGAGGTCGAGGCGCGGAACGAGATCGACGACGTGCAGCAGATGCTCGAAGCCCAGAACGAGATGCGCCGCCGGCGCGGCGCGCCCGAGCGCAGCGAGCGGGAGCTGCGCGCCGAGGTCGAGGCGGAGGAGCTGGAGAAGCTGCGGCGCCGGCGCTCCGGGGCGACCTGAGCGGGGCTTCGGCGTGGCGAGGGCGCTGATCGTCGGCTGCGGCTGCCGCGGCCGGGAGCTGGGACGGCGGTTGCTGGAGGAAGGCTGGGCGGTGCGCGGGACGAGCCGGCGCGAGGAGGGGCTGGCGGCGATCGAGGCGGCCGGGATCGAGGCGGCGCTGGCCGACCCGGAGCGTCCCGCCACGGTCCTCGACCTGGTCGGCGACGTCGCCGTCGTCCACTGGCTGCTCGGCTCGGCGACCGGCCGCCCTGAGGACGTCGCCGCGATCCACGGGCCGCGCCTGGAGCGCCTGCTCGAACACCTGGTCGAAACACCGGTGCGGCGCTTCGTCTACGAGGCCGCGGGCACGGTCGATCCGGTCGTCCTCGAGAGCGGCGCCGCGGCCGTGCGCGCCGCTGGCGAGCGCTGGCGCATCCCGGTCGAGATCCTCGAGGAGGCCGCCTAGCCTGCGGCGAGGCGCGCGACCGCCTCCGCGCGGTAGTCGAAGATCCGCTTCAGATCGCGACGGACGAAGAGGCGGTCGGCGAGCGCCCCGAGCGGCCCGAACGGGATCTCGTAGCGAACTCGGTCGACGATCGTCGTCGCGCCCTCTCCGGCCGGCTCGAAGAGGTGCGTGTGCTCCCAGAGCGAGTACGGCCCCTTCAGCTGGACGTCGACGAAGCGGTGCGGCGGCTCCCATACCTCGATCAGGGTGCGCCAGCGAATCGGCACCCCGTGGAGCCGCAGCCTGTACTCGAGCAGCGTGCCGGCGCCCATCTCGATCGGGCCTGGGGTCGTCACCCGGAAGCGCAGCCAGGGCGGTGTCATCGGCTCGAGGTTGCGGGCGTCGCCGTAGAGGTCGAAGGCGCGCTCGATCGGCACCTCGACCCTCTGGGTCCGTTCGAGCAGTTGCTCGGACACGAGCGGAAGTCTTGCAGCAGGCGCCGCGGAGCTACCGTTAGCTGATCGCCGCACGAGTCCTCATTGCCGGGGCGACCGGCTTCATCGGCGGCCGCCTGTCGGCCGCGTTCGCCGAGCGGGGGACGCCGGTCCGCTGCCTGGTGCGAGATCCCGCCAAAGCCGAGTCGCTGCGGGCGGCGGGCGCGGAGCTCCACGTCGGCGACGTCGACGACCCCGCGAGCCTGGAGGAGGCCGGCGGCGGCGTCGAGGTCGCCTACTTCCTCGTCCACGCGATGGCCGGGGGCGCCGGATTCGCCGAGCGCGAGCTGGCCGGCGCGCGCAACTTTGCCCGCATGGCGAAGCGCGAAGGCGTCGAGCGGACGATCTACCTCGGCGGCCTTGGCGAGGAGAGCGAGTCCCCGCACCTGCGCAGCCGCCACGAGACCGCTCGGGCGCTGGCCGCCGAGGGCCCGCCGCTCACCTATTTCCGGGCGGCGATGGTGGTCGGCGCGGCGAGCGAGTCCTACCGGACGCTGCGCTACCTGGTCGGAAGGCTGCCGGTGATGATCGCCCCGAGCTGGCTGCGCACGGCGACCCAGCCGATCGGCGTCGACGCGGCCGTCGAGTACCTGCGGCGCGCGCCCGACGTCCCGGAGTCCACGGGCCGCGAGGTCCAGATCGGCGGCCCCGACGTCCTCTCCTTCACCGAGATGATGGATCGGATGGCGCTCGCCCTCGGCAAGCGCCCGCGCCGCAAGCTCCCGGTCCCGTTCATCTCGCCCTCGCTCTCCTCTCTCTGGCTGGGCCTGGTCACGCCGGTCGACGTGAAGGTGGCTCGTCCGCTGGTCGAGGGCCTGACCACGCCGACCGTCGTCACCGACCCCTCCGGGGCCGAGCCGTTCGACGTCACGCCCGCGCCCTTCGACGAGGCCCTGCGGCGAGCCCTCGCCGAAGAGGAAGCCGCCTCGGACGGCTAACCGAGGCGCTCGAGCAGGTCGCCGAGGATGCGCGCCGTCGCGCCCCAGATCAGGTGGCCGTCGACCTCGTAAGTGGGGGTGTGGATCGGGACGCCGCGGCGGACCAGGCGCCGCATCGCGTAGCCCTCGCGCAGCACGTCGAGGGAGAAGGTGAGCAGCGTCTCCACCTCGTCGGGGTTGGGGCGCAGGTTGAGATCGCCGGGATGGGGAATGCGACCGACGAATGGGTGGATCCGGTAGCTGGTGACGAACGTGTTGGTCGGTGGCAGCTCCTCGGCAAGCTCGACCGCGTCTGGGTCGAGCCCGATCTCCTCCTCGGCCTCCCGCAGCGCCGTCGCGCGCAGGTCCGCGTCACCTGGGTCCCGCCGCCCGCCTGGAAAGGAGATCTCGCCCGCGTGCCTTCGCATGTCCGACCGACGCTCGGTGAAGACCAGCCCCGGGTCGTCGTCGGGCCAGCCGTAGAGAGGAAGGAGGACCGCTGCTTCGGTTGGCTTCAAATGATGACCTGCACCGTGCCGCCGTCCACCGACCAGGCGGCGCCGCTGACGTAGGAGGCGCGCTCGGAGCAGAGGAAGACGATCGCGGCGGCGATCTCCCCGGCCTGGGCGAGGCGGCCGATCGGGCGCTTGGCGCCCGCCGTCGCCAGCGCCTCCTCGCGGCTGGCCGCGCCGCTCAGGGCGTGCGACTGGTCGAGCAGGCCGCCGGGCTCCATCCACATCTCCGATTCGACCGGGCCGGGGCAGATCGCGTTGACGAGGACGCCGTCGGCCGCGTGGCGGTCGGCGAAGAGGCGCGAGAGCGAGAGCTCGGCCGCCTTCGCCACCGAGTACTCGGGCATCGCCGAAGACGGTCGCTTGCCGGCGGTCGAGCAGACGTTGACGACGCGGCCCCAGCCGCGCTCGGCCATCGGGGGGATCGCCGCCCGCATCGCTCGCAGCGGTGCCATCACGTTGAGCTCGTACTGGGCGCGCCAGTCCTCGTCGGGGACGTCGTCGAGGTCGCGCCACTGGGCTGTGCCGGCGTTGTTGACGAGCACGTCGAGGGCGCCGAAGCGCTCCTCGGCGGCGGCCAGCATGCGCGTGCCGGCGTCCTCGGCGGTTACGTCGAGGACGAAGGGCTCGGCCTTTCCGCCCGTATCGGCCCCGCTCGTCCGGGCCTCCTCGGCCGCGGCCGCCAGCCGCTCCTCGTTGCGGGCCACCATCAGCACGTTCGCCCCCTCGACACAGAGCAGCCGCGCCACCTCACGGCCGATGCCGCGGCTGGCACCGGTGACGACGCAGGCGCGTCCCCGCAGGCCGAGGTCCATCAGAGCGTCTCGACCCGCTCGGAGACGGTGACCGGCGTCTCGTGCGCGAGCACCTTGTGGACCGGGCACTTGCCGGCGATCACGCGCAGCCGGTCGCGCTGCTCGTCGCTGAGCCCGGCCGGCAGGCGTAGGGCGATCGCGTAGGAGAGCGGCGTGTAGTCGTCGTACTCGACGCCCACCTCGACCTCGACCGCCCCCACGTCCCAGCCCTTGCGCTCCGCGTACATCTCGACCGTCACCGCGACGCAGACGTCGTGGGCGAACCCCTCGTCCCGTCGCGCGAGGACCTTCATCCGCCCGCCGGCTCCGACCTTCGCCGCCCCTCGAACAGGGCCGGGTCGTCGACGTCGGCGAAGCGGGCCATCGCGTAGGCGAGGTCGGAGGCGCGGTTGACGAAGTGGATCACGGTCTCGCCGGCCAGCTCGCCGCGCTCGGCGAGGGCGGCGATGCGGCGCTCGGCGCGGCGGATCGTCGCCCGGGCGACGTCGAGTTGGGCGGAGAGCTGGTTGCCGCCGGGGATCACGAACTGGGGCGGAAGCTCGACCTCGCTCATGTAGCGGTCGATCCGCTCCTCCATCTCGGCGACCATCGCCTCGGTCGTGCGGCTGACCCCGTCCTCGAGCCGCTCGGCCGCTTCGGGCGCGGTCGCCAGCTCGGCGCCGGCGACGAAGAGGTCGTCCTGCAGGCGCAGGATGTCGGCCGCGAGCTCGGCCTCGCCGGCATCGCAGAGGGCGCGGGCGACGCCGAGCTGCGAGCAGGCCTCGTCGAGCGCGCCGTAGGCCTCGGTGCGGCCGTGGTGCTTGGGCACGCGGCCGCCGTACCAGAGCGAGGTGGAGCCGTCGTCGCCCTTGCGGGTGTAGATCTTGACCACGCCCCGATCCTACGCGGCGGCGCGGATCAGGCGAGCGGGTTGAAGACCAGCCCGGTCGGGACCTTGGGGTAGAAGTAGGTCGACTTGGGCGGCATGTTGGCGTCGCTCTCGCAGATCGCCTTCGTCTGGTCGACCGGGATCGGGCGCAGGACGAAGGCGACGTCGTAGGTGCCGTCGTCGATCAGCCGCAGCGAGTCCTCGACGCTCTTCGCGTAGCCGATGCCGCGCTTGGCGAGGATGTCGTCTTCGCTGAGGCCGGCGATGCCCTTCAGCACCAGCGTCTCGAGGATCGCGGCGTCGAGCCGGCGGTAGGCCTCGGGCATTCCCTCCAGCTCGCGGTCGAGCTCGGCGACGGCGGTGTCCTTGAGCCGCAGCCGGTAGGCCTGCTTGTGGTGGGAGTCGTAGAGGCCGAAGACGCCGACGCCCTCGGCGCCGAACGGATCGATCGCGTCGAGGGGCACCTCCTCGACCTCGAAGGCCTCGCGCAGCCCCTCGCCGATGCGGCGCTGGCGCTCGGGGTCGGCGGCGACGCCGGAGAGCAGGCGGTGGGTGGGGTAGATCGAGAGACCGGGGTCGTCGAGCCCGGTGATCGCCATCAGCGTGTAGTTGTGGTCGCCCTCGCCCCCGACCTCGTCGCGGTAGGCGATCGCGGTCTCGTAGCGGTGGTGGCCGTCGGCGATCAGCAGCTGGGAGTCGGCGAGCAGCTTCGTGACGTCAATGTGGACGCCTGGTTCGTCGACGCGCCAGAGGCGGGTGAGCGTGCCGGCGGCGTCGGTCGCCTCGCCCCAGGGCTCGGTCACCTCGATCTGGCGCGCGATCAGCGGCCAGGGGTCGCGGGTGGCGAGCGAGAAGATGGGGGAGAGGTTGCAGCGGGTGGCGCGCATCAGGTCGAGCCGGTCCTGCTTGGGACCGGGCAGGGTGCGCTCGTGCGGGAGAACCTGGCCGGTGTCGAAGTCTTCGACGCGGACGCGGGCGAGGATGCCGTGGCGGGTGTGCGCGGCGCCGTCGGGGCCGACGTACTCCTGCTCCATCGCCCAGATCGTCTCCTCCTGCTCCTGGACGAGGGCGCCGGCCTGCTTCCAGGCCTCGATCGACCGCGCGGCTGCCGCGTAGGGGTCGCCGTCGCCCTCGGCCTGCGGCCCCGTCTCCCCATAGGGCTTGGGCAGGTCGATCGCGACCGCATTGTACGGCGAGCGCGCGAGCAGCTCGGCCCGCATCGCGGGGTCGATCACGTCATATGGAGGCGCGACCACGTCCTGCAGCGAGCCGACCGCGTCGAGGTCGTAGCGCAGGGCTCTGAGGGGAAGGACCTCGGCCATCGCGCGAAACCTAGCGGTTCCCGCGGGCCGAGCCCTTGATGCGGCTGAGAGGAGTCGAACCTCCACGGAGTTGCCTCCACACGGACCTGAACCGTGCGCGTCTACCAGTTCCGCCACAGCCGCGGGAGCAGGCAATTTACCTGGTTGGCGCCAAAGGCCCCCCGGTCCGACGCGACAGCCCCGCCAGCCCAGCCGCTAAAATGCCCGCTCCCTCGCCGCTATCGTCTAGGGGACTAGGACGCCGGATTCTCAGTCCGGAAACCGGGGTTCGAATCCCCGTAGCGGTATGGCTCTGGCAAGCCGAATGCTTCCGTGAAATGGCCATGAGATTGGTTTTTCGGCAACATTTCGGTATCAGGAAACAGGCAGGACGCAGGCTCGGCAGCGTTCACGCGAGCTGAGAAGAAGCTCTTGCCGTTGCCGATTTGACGCCACGTCACTGTGATTTCTGTTGCCGATGTTGCCGACATGAGGCCATCGTAGCTTCTGGCGGTAACGGCATCACGGTGGCGGCAGGTTCACTCACGGCAGCAGTTGGAGGGCGACCTCGTGGCGCGGGCGGACAACGCTGAAGTGGCGGCGGTCAAGCGTTGCGACTTCGGTGGCGTCGAGCCGCTCCGCTGCGGCGATCACCGAAGCGTCGACGGTACCGAGCGGCAGGTCGCGGTACTCGGCGACGAGCTCCGCGATGCGAACGGGGTCACTGGCATGCAGCGGCTCGGCGTCGACGTAGGCATAGAGAGGGCCCGCATCGACGATCAGCGCGATGGGGCGATCTCCGAGGCGAGGATCTCCTCGATCCGCTCCGAGATGTCGCTGTGGCCGCTGCGCCCGCTGGCGGCAGCGGCGAGGCGCCGCCCGCCCGCCCGCCCCGAGGTGCTGCTCGAAGCGCGGTGCGGGTGACGTCGGCGATCGTCACGCCGCGCCGCTCAGCCTCATGGCGAAGCCGAGCGTCGAGGTCGTCGGGGAGCTTCACGGTGGTGCGGCGCATGGGGATGTCGGCATACCATTGGCGCAGGTAGAGGGCCAGTAAGTCTGGATCTCGATCTCGCATGGGCGGATCGGCGTCGACAGGCTGCCGCGGTGGCCGCTTAGGATGCTTCGAATGCATGAGGAGACCGAATACTCACTGGCAGTGTTTTCAGCCTCCCCCTGGGTGCGGCACTAGGCGGACCGGACTTGCGTGGCCTTCACCCCCTACAACGCCGCGCTTGATCTGATTGCCCGCTCGCGGGCGATCCTCGCTCAGGCTGACGGTTCGGCCAGTGCCGTCGCAATCGACCAGCGCCGGCTGGCGGTGGTGATGTCGGTCGCCGCCCTCGACACCTACATGCACCGGCTGATCCTCGAAAAGGCCTACGTCCACGAAACCTTGCCCGGCGGCCTCGCCGCACTGAGCTTTCGTTTCGACTATGCGCTTGAGCAGGCCGACGCGATCGGCAAGGCAGCTCGTAGCAAGCCGAAGAACAGCCGTCCCCGGGTCGAGCTGAAGAAGGCGCTGCGAGCCCGCCTACTGCAGGAGACCTTTCAGCGCTATGAGGACGTGTCCGCAGCCCTCGGCATGGCTGGCCTTAGCGGCAACTGGAGCGCGATTGGAGCAAAGTTGACGCCGCCGCTGCAGCCAAAGGAAGTCGCTGCGCGACTGAATGCGATTGTCGATCGTCGCAACCGGATCGTCCACGAGGGCGATTACGAGCGCCGCGAGCGTCCGCAGAAATCCACCCTCAACCAGATCAGCCACGCCGAGGCCGGCGCCGACATCGATTTCCTCGCATGCCTAATCGAGGCGATCCATGCCGTCGCTTGAGGGTTCTTGAATGGCCACAATCGGAGAGGAGATCGTCGTTTGGGCATCCGGACGGCCACCCTGGCAGCAGACGGCGCTCTGTGATATCGCCGCTGGTCGCGAGGTCGACGAGGCGGCCCTCGACGTTCTGGTCGCCCAGGTCAAGGCCGGTAAGGGTGGCGGCGAGATCCTCACCGAGGAGGAGATCCCGATCGCCGGCTCGGGTGCGGCGAGAATTGAGCTGGTCTCGGTCACCGAGCTGAAGAACGTCAATGCCCTTGTTACTGCCCAGGACCTCAGTTTCGGAGTCGCCGGGCTGACCGTTGTTTACGGCGACAACGGCAGTGGCAAGTCCGGCTACGCGCGACTGATCAAGTCGGCAGTGGGCAGCCTGCACTCCGAGCCCGTCCACGGGGATGTCTTCGGACCCCACCCCGAGGGTCCCCAGCAGGCCCAGATCAACTACCGAAGTAGCGGCGAAGAGCGCCCCTCCACGCTGTGGCCCAATGGAGTGACGGCGGAGCTCGGCGCGGTCAGCTTCTATGACGAGGCCTGCGGCGAGGCCTACCTTCGCAAGGAGTCTGAGCTCGGCTACCGTCCTTCGGCGCTGGGACTACTCGATGGCTTGATCTCACTTTGCGATCGCGTTGCCGTTCGCCTCGATGCTGAGCTGAGCGACAACGCCGCCCGGGTCAAGCCTCTGCCTACCCCGCCCGAGGACAGTCCGGCGGCGGCCTTCCTGGCGACTCTCTCGGGGAAGACGGGCGCCGAGGATGTCGAAGCTGCCTGTGCGTTGGAGGATGGGGCCGAGGCGGAGCTCGCATCGCTGCGAGAAGAGGAGGCGCGACTGATCGCCACCGACCCCCGCAAGGAGAAGAGCCGTCTGCTTGGTCTCGCCACTCATGCTCGTGCGTTGGGCGACCGCGTTGCCGCGCTTTCCGAGGCCCTCGACGAGGAGGCGGTGGCGGCCGCGGTCGGTCGGCGTGATGGCCTCGCCGTCGCCCGCGAGGCTGCCCACCTGGCCTCGATCGCAAGCTTCGATGGCGAGCCGCTCCCCGGTATCGGTGGCGAGGCATGGCAGCGGCTGTGGGCGACGGCGCGACGATATTCCGAGGAGGTCGCATACCCCGGTCGCGAATTCCCCGCCACCACCGAGGCACACTGCCTGCTCTGCCAGCAGCCACTTGGGGCGGAGGCTGCCGAGCGGCTGCAGCACTTTGATGCCTTTGTCGCCGACGACACCGCCCGCCAGGTGCGCGAGGCCGAGGTGGTGTTGAAGAACAGCGTTGACTTACTCAAGGTGCTCGCCAATCCGCCGGCGCAACTGCACGAGAGTCGCGCGGCCCTCGCTGCCCGCGACGAGGACCTCGACGGCGTCCTCGGGTCCTGGTTGGTCGCCGCCGAGGCCCGCCGCCTCGCGCTCCTCGCTGTGCTCGGCTCCGAGCCTGCCGAAGATCTGCCGCCGCTGGGCGAGTCCCCACGCGATCAGCTGGGGGCCTTGGCGGAGGAGGCTGACGCTGAGGCCGCCACGGTGGATCAGGAGCATTTCGACGCGAACCTCGCCGCCCTCGTTGCCCGTCGGCGCGATATCGAAGGCCGCCAGGCTCTGGTGACGGGACGGGACAACATCGAAAATGAGATCGAGCGACTGGGAGAGCGGGAAGCGATCCAGACCGCCAGGCGCCAGGCCGATACCTCTGGCATCACCCGCAAGAACACCGAGCTGACCGAACGCCACGTCGGTGCCGAGGCCGATGATCGCTTCGCCCGGGAGACCGATCGTCTCAATCTCGAACGGATCCACCTGCGCCGCAGTGGAGGCCACAAGGGCAAGGTGCGCCATCGGCCGGCGCTGCTCACTCCGACCGTCGAGAAGCCGGTCGAAGACATCCTCAGCGAGGGCGAGCAGACCGCTCTCGGGCTCGCCGGCTACTTCACCGAGGCCTATTTCGACACCAGCCGCTCGACCCTCGTCCTCGACGACCCTGTTAGCTCGCTCGACCACATCCGCCGCGGCGCCGTCGCCCGGCGACTGACCGAGTTCGCCGCCGATCGCCAGGTGATCGTCTTCACCCACGACCTCGAGTTCGTCGTCGCCCTCAGCGCCGAGGCGCTCGCTCAGGGCATCGAGTTCACCGAGCGCTCGATTCAGCGCCGCGGAGACCGCGCGCCGGGCGTCTGCGTCGACGGGCACCCCTGGAAGGCAAAGGACGTCGGTCGCCGTTTCGAGGAGCTCGAGCGGCTCCTGGCCGAGATCAAGCGCGAACGATCCAACTGGAGCCAAGAGCGCTACGACGAACAGTGCGCCGCCTGGGCCGGCAAGCTTTCGGAGACTTGGGAGCGGCTCTTGCACCTCGAAATCGCCCAGCCTCTCTTCGATCCCTCGACCTCCCAAGTCCACCCGAAGATGCTGAGGGTGATAGCCCGCATCACGGCAGAGGACGACCAGCAGTTCCAGGCCAGCTACGCCCGAGTTTCGGAGTGGGCTCTACGACACGATAAGAGCCCGTCGCGCAATTACGTCGCCCCTGAGCCGGAGGCCCTCGCCGCGGAGCTCGTCGGGATCCGCGAGTTCTTGAAGCGGATCAAGGGCTATCAGCGCTAACGGAGATCCCTCGATGTCACAACCCCACCCGCCTCTTTGCTTTTCCCAGTCCGGGTATGTGCGACCGCCGATCATCAAATTGTCCGCATAAGGGACTCCGATGCGCACTTTCTTCATAGAGGTAGGTGAGGATCTTGCTGAAATCGCCTCCGAGTTTCACGAATTCACCACCGTTGGCGCAGGACAAGGGATCCCGAAGCTCATCCTCTGAACCAGGCCAGGTTCACGGAGACTCCGTGAACCTGGCCTGGCTCACAACGAGGAAGCGATCTTGGCGGCACCGACCATCAGCACCGAAGATGCCGAAACGTTGGAAGCCGAGCTCAGAGCGTTGATACCCGGCTATCGCGAGCAAATGGGCTTGATCGGCACGTCAGCGAAGTGGCTGCGGCGCGGGGCCTCACCGCTCACCCATCTCGTTGCCCATTCGTTGGCCATGCCGCCATCTGCGGCGTCTTCCTGATCGGCATCGGCTACGTCGCCTACAGCCTCATCGATCGGATCGACGCCCGCGACCTCGGCTTCGCCGACCGCGTCGATGGCGTCGTCATGCTGGTCGCAAACCGGGTGCAGCCGGAGCCCGGCGCTTAAATGGGCTGCGCCCTCGGACCCCTGGCTTGGCGATGCCAAGGACGGGTAAGTCCAACCCGTAGAGCATCGGGGTATATGAATCAATATGCTCCCGTACCGCTATGGGGGAGACCCGAACGCAGGGGCCGCGGGTCCTTTGGTTGGACGATCCTCGCTGCACTCATCCAGAGATAGTCGGCAACAAGAGCGCCACTCTCGCTCGGCTGATGGATCTTGGTTACGACATCCCCTCGGGGCTTTGCTTGACTACCGCAGCGCTATCGGCTGGTCAGGGTGACTACGAAGGCGATCTGCTTGAGTCCACCCGCCGGTTGAAGTCGCCCTGGGTGGCGCGTTCTTCGTCTACTGCGGAGGACGGGTACGGACGTGCCTTTCCTGGCCTCTTTACTACCGTCCTCGATCTGCCCGACATAAGTTCTCTGATGCGCGCGATCGAGAAGATCGAGCGGAGCACGCATAGTGAGGTTGTCCTCACCTATGCCCGCAAGCTCGGCGTTGATCCGCAGACAGTGAAGATGGCGATCCTCGTGCAGAGTTTGGTGCCGGCGACGGCAGCCGGAGTCGCTTTCAGTCGAGATCCTGTATCCGAAGCGGAGAACGTCGTGATCGAGTCCAACTACGGGCTAGGGGAAACCGTCGTGGATGGGTCGGTCACGCCCGACAGCTTCACGGTAAATGGCGATGGCGAATTGATCGATCGAACTCGCGGCACGAAGCGCCACAAGGTCGTAGCGACCACCCTGGGAGCAAGGGTTCGCCGTGTGGACACGAGCGACTTGGAGCGCTCAGACCTTTCGCTCAACGACGAGGACGCCCTCGCTGTTGCGAGGGTCACGCGCAAGCTTGAGGCCGACCTTGGCTATCCGGTCGATGTCGAGTGGGCTTTTTCCGGCGAGCGGCTGTATGTCCTTCAAGCACGGCCAATCACCACCATTGAGAGCCAAGTCTCTTGACCGAGGAGGTAGTCGAGTGAGTCTTCCGAGTTTGCCGAGTCCCCCGCTGGGCGTGCGTTACGCGCTGACCGTGCCACAGTCGGTTTTGTTCGCGGACCTCAGTCTCCGCGGGAGCCGCCAGCAGGCCTTTGAAGAGGTCTTTGGTACCGCGTTCGAACTCGACTACATCGTTATCGACGACGGAGCGATGAGCTGGGACTTCACTGGCGACGACGGCTTCTCCCGTGCCCTGTTCGGCGACACTGACGCTACTCGCTGTGTGAGGAGATTCGTAGCCGCGATGGGGGCAACTGCTCGTGCAGTCGAAAAAGCTAGCTGGCTGCTCTCTTCGAGCGACACGCGACGTGCTGGCAGCGTCGAAGACATGCTATTCGACCTGCGCGAATACTGGGGCGCGTACGAGCGCCATATGACGAGTCTCTTTACCTTCTGGAACGTCGAGGAGCTGCTGTCCGAAGCGCTTACCCGGATGCTGAAGGAAACCGATCTTCAAGCCGAGATCGACTCCGGCTTGGATCGTTTTCTCATTCCCAGCGAGACGAATTACTTCGCCTTGGAGCGCCGCAGCCTCGAGCGTGTAGCGGCGCGATTCGGTGGAGGGGACAAAGAGGGAGAGGCGTTCAAGGCGGCACTGCAGCGGCACGTCAGTGACTTCGGCTTCTTGCTTGCGCCTTTCAACCTCGGCAAGCCTCCGTCAGTCGAGTCATTGAGCGAGCGACTCGAGGAGATCCCAGGGGGTGCCGCCGCTATCACGCTGATCGACGGCCGCACCGACCTGCTTTCCGACATCCCCGAGCCGGTCAGGGAGCTCGGCCTCTTGGCGCAGGAGTTCACCTTCTGGAAGACCGAGCGTCTGGACGTGATGTCCCTGGCCGACAGTCGTGTCGCACACTTGTACAGCTCGGCGGCGGAAGCGCTTTCGCTCGACACGAATCAGCTCTTCGCGATGAGGCGAGAGGAGATCGACGCCTCTCTCGCGAAGGGGGCGCCGACAGTGAGCGAAGAGGTGTTGGCAGAGCGTCTAAGCGGTTTTTGCCTGCTGTTGCACGGCGGGGAGATCGATTTCTTCGAGCCGTCGCGCAAGCCAGCGGATTCCGAGGTCGAAGCCGCTACGTCGACTCCCGGGACGATCCGCGGCACCGCCGCTTCGCGAGGAATCGTGTCGGGGAGGGTGCGCCGAATCATGGATCTTTCGGAAGCATCACTACTTGAGCCCGGGGAGATTCTCGTTACCACGATGACGCGACCGGAGATGGGCGTCGCGCTTGACCGCGCTGCTGCATTCGTCACCGACGAGGGGGGCAGGATGGCTCATGCGGCGATAATCGCTAGGGAGATGGGCAAGCCGTGCGTGATTGGAACCGGCGAGGCAACGCGAGTACTGCGAGACGGGATGAGCGTCACCGTCGACGGTGACAACGGCGTGGTTACCGTGAACGATGGGGCGGTCGCGTGAGGACGCTTCACATTGTTGATGACAGCGAGCGTTATCAGAAGATCATCGCTGAGCTGGCCCAGAAATCATGGAAGGATGGCAAAGGGCCTGCTGGGGAAACTGATTTGAGGCCGTGGTTCTTTATGTGGGAACTGACTGAAAGCGATGGGCTGAACGCAGGGGACGTGGTCATCGCGGATCTCTTTCCATCCGAGTACTGGCAGAAGGCGCCGCCACCCAGGCCGGAGCATGAGGATTCGCTTCCTAAAGACCCAACCAACATGTTTAACGCCAGCGTCGACATGGTCATACGCTTTCTGCGCCAAACGTGCGAGCGGGGCGCCAAACTGCTCGTAATTACTTACGTACCTCATTACATGGAACGCGAGCTAGAAGTGCCGGTTGCGGGCGAAAAGCTTCGCGAGGTGCTCAACGCAGAGGACTTTCCGGTCTTCGAGAAGGAGGAGCACCTGGACATGAAGTGCTTTCAACGCGCGGTGAACTGGGCGAACGAGGTGTTGCAAGGATGAACCACGAATCCGAAGAGATCGTTCCCAAATTCGAACGCACCAGAAGCGAAAAGAAGGCTGCCAAGAAGCTCAGGAAAGAACTCCGGAAGAGCCTGATCAAGGGCCATGGCGACTCGCGACCAGCTTGGATCGGGAAATTCCTCTTGTGGCTGAGGAAAGAAAACAAGATCGAAGACGGGATGCGACATGAAGAAGCAAAAGCGCGCGCCCAGGCGAGCGTCGAGGCGATCTTTACCCGAATTGCGTGGGCATCATGGTTGGTGATCGTGGCGGTTATGGTCGGCGACGCAATCCTGGCCAAGGGGGACTCGCGAAGTTTTGTCCACGGCAGCGTGGCGGCGGGAACCGTGGTCGCCGGGGTCGCTGTTTTTTTCCTCGTCGCGATCATGCTGGATGTCGCTACCTATCGCCCCCGACTGTTCGCAAAGTGTGAAAAATCTCCCGAGGCGTTCTTTCGCAGTCTTGCCGATATGGAGCCCGTGCTCGACTCTCACGTCGACAAGATCCTTGACGAACGGCCCGACTCGTGGCGCCGAGTTAAGGCTCTGGAGGAGGTCCTGCTGGCACAGTCGAACGAGTTCATCGTGCCCGATGGGCTACGTATGGAAATAATCACGCGCATCATGCAGAGGCTCGCCGGCGTCCTGGCGAGTCTGGCGCTACTCGGCTACGGTCTCTCTGCGGCCACCAACGGAGGCCTGCTGCGCTCATGCGCCAACCTGTCCGAATGTGGGCACCAGCAGTCCGCCGTGACGCTTCCTGAACACTTCTACTTCAGCGTTGTTGCCTTCTTCAACGGCTTCAGCGATCTCGAACTGGTTCGCGATGTGGCTGGCTATGCGTACCTGCTCGTAGTGCTGGTGTCGTTCGTCGGAGTGATCTACTTCTTCCTGGCTGAGGCGATCGCGAGCCAGAGCGAGTTCCGCGCTAACATGCGAGCGGCGGCGGCGTCTTTCGTCCTACAGCAATCGCGGATCTAGAGGTTCGATGGCTGAATCTACCGATCAGACGCTTCACCCGGCGCGCGTGATTCGTCGCGAGGACTTCGCCCTTTCGCCTGTGCCGGCCAGCGAGCGGCGTGGGTTGGCTTCCCTCTTCTCGGCGACCCTCGGAATCCCGAGCGCGCTCGTCTTCTTCGCCGTGGGCGGAGCCCTGGGCCAAGCCTATGGAACGGTCGCCTTGGTGACGGGCCTGATAGTTGCCTCCATGATCATCGGCGGAGCAGGGATCGTGCTTACCTCGTTCGCAGCGCGTTCTGGGCTCGATAGCGACCTGATCTCGATCCGCGCGGGCTTTGGCCTTGCGGGCTCGGCAATCACCTCGGTGATCTACTCGGTCAATTTTGTCGTTCTCTACACGCTGGAGACTGGCATCATCGCCAGCGCCGTTCACGCCCAGTATCCCGGCTTCCCCAAAGCGATCCTCTTCGTCCTCGTTGCCGCGGTTGTCCTCACGCTCACCTGGTACGGGATCTCGAGCCTTAGCAAGGCGATGTCGCTGACGTTGCCGCTCTTCCTCGTGCTGATCGTTGTCGCCGCGACGCAGGTCGGTTCCGCCGAGCACGGTTCCTTCTGGTCCTACGTTCCGGCCAGCGGCTCCATCGACGCCACGGCCTGGCTCTCGGTGTTGGCCGCTCTACTTGCCTTCATCGTCAACGCGACCGTTGCGGCCGACATTGGTCGCTTCCTGCGCCCGGAGCAGCGTCGCACGGGGGTTCTGCTCTTTGGCGGCGTTCTCCAAGTCATCGCCTTCGGCGGCGCGACCCTGCTCGGCGCTTGGTTCAGCTTTCGCCTCGGCGGGGACTCGCAACCAGGTGCCTACCTCGTCAGCTTGATGGGCGGTTGGGGTCTCCTCTGTGTATTGCTGTCACAGGTCCGCATCAACATGATCAACGCCTATTCGGGCTCTTTGAGCCTTTCCAACTTCGGCGCGCGGGGCCTTGGGCTGCGACCCGGGCGGCATGTTTGGATGGTTGGCCTCGTCGCTGTTTCCTCAGGTTTGGCGATGTTCGATGTCGCTTCGCAGCTGGTTCAGATCCTCACTTTCGAGGCGGTCTTCGTTATGGCTTGGGTCGCCACCCTGGTCGCCTACATCGTCTGCTTTGACCTCGATACCCCCCGTGAGGGATCTCGGCAGAATCTCGACGATGCCCCCAACGCTGACCCGGTTGGTCTTGGTGCGCTTGCTGCTGCACTGGCGGTTGCTACGCCGTTTGCCTTTGGGGCTGGCGGGGAACTCGGCATCGCGCTTGCTCCGCTGATGGCAATGGTCGTGTCGCCCGTCTGTGTCGTTGCTCTACGGCGCTGGGCACGAGTTGAGAAGCGAGCGGCGCATGCTGTTTGACAGCGGCACGTAGCTCACCGCCATGCCCGGCCGGGCAGGAACGGACTGCTGATTACGCGTGGAGCTTCCAGCCTTTTGACACGAACAGCTGCACGTACTCCTCTGGCACGTACAGCCGATCCTCCGGGTCCGCAATGGTGCAGTAGCGCTGCGGGGCGAGCAGCCGATCATCATTCGCCGAGAGGTCGATGACCCAGCGATCCGGCGGCGTCCGCCGTGCCAGGAAGCGCAACTCGAATGGCAGCAGGCGCAGCGGCTCGTTGGCGCTCCAGACCCCCAGGCCATCCTCTCTGGCCTGCCGTACCCAACTGCGCGCCTCGTCCAGGGGCCGGCTCGCCTCTGCCGATACGCCGGCCGGCGCCACCGCTCCGGGCTCTGGCACGGCGTCAACAAGCCTCGGCTGCCTGCGGTAGGGGTCGAGGTTCGGCCAGATGAAGTAGGGGGTGACGTGTCCGGAGCGCAAGAGCCGCTCGTTGTAGGAGGGCGGGCGTGGGGGGTCCGGCTGGTCGCAGTTCAGGAACCCCAGGAACCGGCCGTAGCCGTCCATGATCTCGCTCGCGAACGCTAGGAAGAACCGAAAGGCCTCCTCGTCCTGGTCGAGGCGCTCCATGTCCCCTTTGACCTCGGCCCGTAGCGCAGCGGTCGCCACCTCGGCCAGTTGGGCGTGGTTCGTTGCGGTGCCAGTACCCACACGCTCGCGAAGATAGGCGCGCAGGTCGGCCTCGAGGTCAATGGGTCCGAATCGTTCGTTCAGGGGGTCGGAGAGGAACGTCTCCCAGCGCGGATCGTCGATCTGGACGAAGCTCGCCTCGCCGGCGCGGCGATCCTCGGCTTCGAGCGCCTCGGCGGGCAGCGTGAAGGAGACCTCGGGCGCGTCGATTCCGAGGAAGCGGACGCCGAGGTTTCCGGCCGGGTCGACCGTGACCGTGTCGCCGTCATGGACCTCTTGGCCGACGGTGCCGGGACCATCGTCGTGTTTCCCCAGCTGGGCGATGCCAACCGTGAAGCCGCGCAACGTCTTGTAGACGGCCTTTGGCAAGGACCGCTCAGAAGACCTTGAATCCGAAGAGCACCGTTAGGAAAAGCGCAGCGAAGAACAACAACACCTGAATCGCCGCCACGAAGCGGAGGAACCCTGCGGTATTGACGTCACCATCCTCTTCGCCGATTACTCCCGTCAGCGCCATCAGCGCAAGGAGACCGAAGACAATCGAGACCAGATAGACACCCCACGCCCACTCAAGCAGCGCAGTGTCGGTGCCTTTTGGCAGGATGTCCTTCAGGAAGGTGAGCGTGAGCGCGATGATCCCGGTTGCCAGCGTCAAGAACTGCTTGACCGTTTCCTGCGCGAATTCGAATGCCTTTTCTTTCCGGTCCATGTCGAGGGTCAGCAGAAAGGCCAGATGGGACAGATTCCGTCCAGAAAGCGGGTGAGAGACGCCGCCTCCAGAGGGGTCGCGCGATTGGGAAACGCTTGGAGGTAGTCGAGGCTCAGCTCAGACGTCTCCGCTTGCATGCTGGCCGTCGTCAACACGTACACCAAGCGAGCCTCCGCCGCGCGAATCGACTCCGTGTCCTCCGCGCGCCCTTCCTCTTTGAGGGTTCGGGCACCGGTTTCGGCGAGGCTGCGAACTACTTCCCTGACCTGAGGATCGACCTCGACCCGCATCGTCTCGAACGTGGTCTCCGCCGTTGCCAGCAGTCGCCGGGCGGTGGGATTCATCTCGGTAGGGGGCTCACCAGCGGTAGCCATCGCGTGGAGACTATTCGAAAGCTTTGTTCATTTGCAAGTCGATAAAAGTAATAAGTCGCTTCTTGATATTCCACCTAAAGACCTTTCACCGGTTAGCTTTCTAGGGACGATGCGACAGGGATTCTTTGATTTGGCCCTAAGGGTGGTGGGGGTGAGGCCGCACGTTCCCAGCTCTCCTCAGCCGACTCCACGTTTCCAGCCAGCCGAGGTCATCCTCCCCGCTTCGATCCGTCGCGCCATGTTGCTCGTTCCGCTCGCCGTGCTGATGAGCGGGTTCGTAGCGCTTCTTCTCTTCTGGCTGGGCGGGGAGCCCCGAGCTGGTGTTCCCGGTCTCTTCGACTACGCCGCGGCGACGCTGGGTGATGGCCTGCTGTTGCCGCTGCTGGCGCTTGCCTGCATCCTTGCGTTCGCACTGGTTCCGCACCCCGCCTCGCAGGAGCGCAACTGGACTTTGGCGGGCGTGCTTTGCGGGCTGGGGATCGGCACCGTCATCCAGGCAGTCTGGCTGCTCGATTCGAGCCCGCACTTGAACTGGACGCTCGTCGCCCCTCACGAGCTGAACACGGCTGGCTGGTGGCACTCTGCCTTCTTCGTTCTCGCAAGCGGGCTTTTTGGTGGTCTCGCCTTGCGCATCGCCCTGCGGATCAGGAGAAGCGCCAGTCCCAGCGAGCGACGAGTCCTGATCGAAAGTGGGTGGCTGGCCGCCACTACCTTTTGCGCACTCGGCTTCCTCGGACTGGCGACGTCCGACAATCTCAGCGCCACGGGCACTCAAGCGGGTCTGGCGACTGCTCTCGGCGTTTCGCTCGCCAGCGCTCTGTTCGTGGCAGGGGTCGCTTGGGCGTTTCGCTTCGCCGTCTGTGAGATTGCCGCGGCGCTGCTCTTGGGCCTCGGGGCCGCGATCGGACTGACATTCCTGGTGTCCTACGGTCTGCCGATCCCGCCAGGCGCGACGACGGCGGGAGTGGCCATCTCGGCTGGTCTCGGTGCTGGGCTCAACGCGACGAGGTTCGCGAGCATCCGCGGCAGCCGTGGGATGCGTGTCCAGCTTTGGATTGCCGCCATAGTGCGAGCACTGCTGAGTGCGGTGGCGCTTTTGGGAACGCTCAGCCTTACGCTGCATCTCGTCGGGAGCAATGGACTGGCAGCGGCGCTCGTCGTGATCGGCGGCGCGGCGCTGGCAGGCGCCACCAACCGCGACCCGGGCTGGGCCCCGGGCGACCTGGTTCTCCGGTCGACCGCCGTCGCCTATTCGATCGGGCTGATCGCGCTGTCTGGCTGGGTAGGCGAAGGGCGCACAAGTGCCGAGGCAAACTACGCGGTCGGCTTCGCCGCCTTCTTCCTCGACGGCCTCGTTCTCGGCATGATCAGGCAGCAGTTCGCACGGGTGATCCGCAGCGACTTCACCGGAAGGGACGAGTCGGGTCGCGAGACCGAGGAGGTCGGAACCGACACGATGATCCAGGTCTTCGCCTTCGGCTTCGTGTCCCTGCTCTCCCTGGCAACGCTATTCGCCGTTGCCGCTTCCCCTTTGGGGCTCGACGTGGGCAACGGCTTTCCCGACGTCGAGTACGGCGAGCTCGGCCTGGCGCTAGCCGTCGCTTTGGGGTTGGCGGTCGGGGCTCGTCTGCGTGCCAGGCACGCGGATCCGTTGAAAGAGGAATCCAATGCTGTGGACCCCGCCCGGCCCCGGCCCGTGGCGGGTCAACAGGTGAACGTCGACGCCGGTGCCGTCGCGCTTGCCGTTGCCAGCCTCGCGGTTTGGCTCGTCGCCCTGCTCGGTAGCGCGGTAGGCGCCGGTCTCAACATGATTCCCGCTGCGGCCATCGGGGGGTGTCTGATCGGCCTGATGGCAGTCGAGGATGTGATCAGGAGCTGCACGAGGCTGCAGCTGCATTCGCCCGACTCATTGAGCTTGTTGGTGGCCGCCGCCGTCGGGGCCACCGTTGCGGCAGGACTCTTTTTCGTCTTGGCCGCCGGCCTGTGGGACGAGGGAGCGCCGGCCTCGGCGACGGCGGCAATGGTTGCCCTACTGGTCCCTGTCGCGACGATCTTCCTAGCCTGGCTGGCCAGCTCCCCCATTGCCTACGGGTTGACCTACGAGAAGCTCACCCCCCAGACGCCCGACCAGAACGTCCTTCTAGTCCAGGGCCTGTATGCGGGGTTGGCGCTCATCGCGCTGATCCTCCCGATGATCGCCGTCAGCAGAATCGACGCGATCGACCCTGCTGACGTCGGGTTGGTAGCTGTGACCTCCCTAGCCGTTCTGCCCCCGCTGATCGGGGCCTTCGTCTGGGTTCTCGGCAACAACACCCTTCATCTCGAACTGCAGCTCAAGAAGCTCGACACGTCTGCGGACAAAGGGCAGGAGTCCTCTGAGGAGACGCAGAGGCTGAGGAGCCTGCTTGAGGAGTTCAACTCCAAGGGCGGTCCGTCCCCGATTGAACAATGGAAGAGCTGGATGAGCACTCACATCCGGTTTCAGAACCGGGCCGCCCTCACGGTCATGCTAATAGGCTTTGCCTGGATGGCAGCTGAGATCCTCCTCTAAGCGCGACGGCTCAGCGGGAGCCACACTGTTCCTTCACTTCAGACCTGATCCGGTGCCGTGCTTACTGAGCCCTGGGGCGCTGGCTTCGGCGCGATAAGTTTCGGGGGCGGAATCAACCCCTGAGACAAAGGCCTCGCGGCTGTCACCGCGGCCTCCCGGTTCCGAGGGAGAACTCAGATTCCGGGCGACTTTCCGCCCCGGTGCCTTCTTAGCAAGCCGGAGGATGGATTCGGGCGGGCGGGTCACTGGTTTGCCGGAGGATGCGGCAACTTTGCCAGAGGTTCACCCAGTCCATGCGCTGTTTTGCAGGGACTTGAAATTGATTGTCCGATCTCAAGCGTTCCGCGGGGACAGGCCCATCAGGAGAGTTTCGAGCCCTGTCAAATCGGTGAACGTCGAAGCACCGGACTGCTTAGGAGCCTCGGTATCACTCTATAGTTGCTCAACCATGACCCTCTATCGGGCACGTTGGGAAACGGGAGGCCGCCGTCGAAAGCGGCCTTGCAGCTTTAAATGACAATGTCCCACAGCCTCTGATGTCAGGCTTGGCCCACACTTACCTCGCCGATATGTACGGCGAGTACCGGTACTGGGCGGCGTGGACGCCGCTGACGCGCATCTCGATCGGTGACTGCGGGCCCCTTGAAGACGACCTTCTCTTCAGGCGGAGGCGCTCAGTGGCTGAGTTTGGGGTGTCGCCGAGCGCTCTTGCCTCCGAAGAAGCCGAACGAGACCCCGTGCTTCGTTTCACCTCTCAGAACGCGGTCGACATTACCGCGCAGGCGGCGGGGAAAAGTGCCGATATTCCCGGAGTTCCATCGGGAGAGGTCGGCGCCAAGATCACCTTCTTGCGCGCCAACGCGACGGTCGTGGCTGCGCTTGGGGTGTCGGAGCGTCGCTTGACCGATCAGTACCTCCTCGAGCAGGAGCTGAAGCCGCTCGTGGAACGCGGAATCGTCCCGCCCGACTATGTCGTTGTCACCGACCTTGTAACGGCCGACTCCGCAAGGGTCTTGATCTCGACGGGCGCCGGCCAGTCAGTCACACTTCGCGCCGGGGCAAGTGCGCCGGTGGGAGGCTTCGATCTCGCAGCGCTTGGCGGCAAGCTCTCGATCGCCGTGGAGAACACCGTTGGCCATGAGTCCGACGGGACCAACGGCGCGACGCCCATCTTCAGGTTGATGGGGTTTGACATTGGAAACCAGATACGCCGGTTCAAGCGCTGGCTGCTTCGCGAGGGGGGAGGCGTGCCGCGGATCTCGGTCGGCTCGATTAAGGCTGTACCGGCGGTTGGCTCCACCGTCACCGTGCAGCCGATTGCGGCCGAGCCATTGGCGGTCGCCGCGCTCGGGAGAGAGCCGTTTGTCGTCGAGCCGAAGGCCATGAGGCCTCTTGCCATCGAGCCGATTCTGGTCGACGCCGGCGGGGTAAACGCAGTCGTCGATATGCCCTCCATTGGCATGAGGAGGGGTGGGCCCCTGGGTTCTTACCGGGGGATAATTCTCGGCTCGGTCGAGGCCGATCCGCGAGTCGGCGGACCGCTGGCGGTCCGCCTCTTCGAGGATTCCCCCCTTCTGATCGAGCCAATCGACAACCATCCTTTCCTCGCCAAGCCGGCCAGGGGCGCGTCGCTCGCCATGGAGCCCACCGATCTCGGTCCATTGGATGTCGCTGATGTTTCCTCTCGATGGATGGTCGATGAGGATCCATTTCGGTTCGGCTACGTCGAGCTCGATGAGGAGGCCGCTGTTGCCGAGGCCGCTGCTCCCGAAGAGGCCGCTGCTCCCGAAGAGGCCGCTGCTGCCGAGGAGTCCCACGCCACGTGAGTGGCTCTCGGCGCGGGTTCCGTCCGGTGAGCGGTCGATTGTGTGCGCATGGATGGCAGGTCATCGCGGTGCAGGATCTGCAACCGGTGCGAAGCAATCTCCTATCCTCACTGGGATGAGTGCTAGATCGTCAACCTCTGGCTCATACGGCGATCTCGGGTCGCCGCAGAGCGCGGCTGGGCTCTTGGCGCTTCAGTCGCTGAAAGGCGTCGGGCCAAAGACCGCGCTTCGGGTCGCCTCCTTCGGCGATCAGCTCGAGTCTTTCCTGGCCGAGCGGAGCCTCAACTGGGATTGCCTCCTCGAGGAGGCCCTGGGGGAGTTGGAGCGCTTGGCCGAGCACGGGGTCAGGCCTGTGTCGATCTTCGACTCCGACTATCCGGCCCGTCTGCGTGGGATCCAGGATCCGCCCCTGGTGCTCTTCTTCCACGGCTCGCTTAAAGCTCTCAGCGAGGAGCGGGTCGTGGCGGTGGTGGGCACCCGCGAGCCGACCGAGTTCGGCTGCAGCGCGACCGAAGAGATCGTCACCGCGCTCGCGGCTGATAGCTGGGTCGTGGTGAGCGGCTTGGCTCTGGGGATCGATGGGATCGCTCACGGCGCGGCGCTCAAGCACCATGCGATCACCGTCGCGGTCCTCGCCGGAGGTCTCGATCGGATCTATCCCAAACAGCACGAGGAGATGGCTAAGGCGATCGTCGACTGCGACGGCGCCCTGGTGAGCGAGCAGCGCTGGGGCACCCCTCCTGCACGCGCGAGCTTCGTGCGGCGAAACAGGATCCAGACCGGCCTATCGGCCGCGGTGGTGGTGACCCAGACGGGGATCGTCGGTGGCACCATGCACACCGTTCGCCACGCGGCTGCCCAGGGTCGCCCAGTTTTCTGCGCGGAGCCCCACACCGACAGCGAGAAGAATCGCGGCCTTCGCGTCCTGCTTGAGACGCCGGCAAACCGGCTGTGGGAAAAGCTGCCGGCCTGGAAGGACGCCGAGCCCCTCTGCCGCCGTCTCGGCAGCGAGCCGCTCGCGCGCCCGATCACCAAGGAAAACCTCGACCAGGTGATGGACGCCTTGAGGCAAGCGATCGAAACCGACCCCCAGACCGTTCCCTCTGAGCGATGGTGGCCGGAGCTCGGGCCGCCCGCCAGGCGGCGAGAGCGGGATGAGGTCGAGCGCGACGACGCGCAGGCCCCGCTGTTTGCGATCTCAGACTGAGCGTCGCCCTCAGAGGTCCTCAGACCACCTGCATCCCTGCCAGAAGCGACTGCAGCCACGGAACTGCTCGCCAGTGTGGCTGTTGCGCTTGACCTTAATCTGTCCGCCGTACTCCTCGCCGCAGCGCGGACAGGGCTCGGGCAGCTTGTCCTGGGCCACCCCGGCGACCAGGATCGTCACTCCTCCGGCGCCGGCCGCAGCCAGGGCCTCCCGGCACGCCCTCGCGGTGGAGCCGGAGGTGTAGACGTCGTCGATCAGGATGATCCGCTCGCTGTCCAGCTCCTGGGTCGCCTCGAAGCGGTCGTGGTTGTTAGCCGCGCGCTGATCGCGCGGGATTTGCTTGTAGTTCTCGACCGCGTATCTCATGGTCAGAAGGCCCTCCGCGTCTTCTGCGTCGAAGACCTCGGCGAGAGCCGCCCGCGAGTCGGTGAAGCGGTCTCCGGGGTCGTCGGGGGCAGGGGGGACGGAGGCGATCAGCGCCGGAGGGTTCGTGAAGCGCAGCGCGTCCAGGGCGCCAAAGGCTTGGGCGAGGTCCTCCTGTCGGGGCTCCTCCTCCTTGGCGTCGATGATCAGGCGCGAAAGGGCGTGCTCGGGGTAGCGGCGATCGCCCCACTGGAAGTAGCGCCCGAGCCCGAGCGTGTTGCCGCCGAGCTGCAGCAGTGAGCCCCAGTGGGGGACCGCCCCCTCTCCGGCCGCCGCCGCCTCGCCGATCGGGCTGAGCCCGACTCCTCCCTCGAGGGCCTCGAGCAGGCGGCTGGGGCGGTCGACGGCGATGTCGGGCCAGCCGTGGCGCCAGGACTCCGGGATGCGCTGATCCCAGCAGACTCCGATCGAAGTCATGCCCGCTGCCGCGGCCGCCCCGAAGTCCGCGACGCTGTCGCCTATGTAGACGCACTCGGCTGGGTCGATCTGAAGCGCGCGCGCCACCGTGATCAGCCCGGTCGGGTCGGGCTTGGGGGGAAGGCGGTCCGAGCCGGTGACCATCTCGTCGACCTTGATCTTGTGGCGGCGCAGCAGCGCGTCCGCATAGGGCTCGGGGCTGTGGGTGAAGACCCCGACCGCGAGACCCCGGTCGCGCGCGGCCTTCGGCAGGGAGGTGATCGCCGGCTGGCCGTCTGCAACCTCGAAGGGCACCACGGAGTCGAGCCCCGCCATCACCACGCCCCAATCCCGCCTCTCGCGCGCCTCAAAGAGCGCCCTGGAGTTCAGCAGGGTGTCGTCGAGGTCGAAGATCGCTGCGCGGATCACCGGCGCCGCCAGCGTTTGGCTGCGGCGGGGAAGAGCAGGAGCGATGATTCGCTTCGCGTTGCGGGAGTCCCGCTCTCTGAGACGGACATGATCACACTGCTCCTCGGGCCTCCGGCCTGTGCTCGTAATATACGAGCGACTCGCCATGACCCCGCGCGTTGCTCGACCCGGGAGATGTCGGGTGAGCTAAGGGTCCATCGACGATCCGGTCGTGCTGGGGGCGGACGGACCTACTGGCTTGTCGAGGGCTCGAGGGGTTGCCGATGTCCTAGTCCGGCGCTGCGTTTTCTGTTGCCGATGTTGCCGACACGGAGGCCATCGTAGCTTCTGGCGGTAGCGGAACCGAGTCGGCAGGTGGGTTCAATCACGGCAGCAGCTAGAAAGGATCTCATGGTGCAGGGACGCTGAAGTGGGGGCGATCAGGGTCGCCACCAAGGGGCGAAGCCCGGATGACCTCTGGGTGCGATCGGGGATCTGGGCTATGAGATCGTCCTCTCGATGAAGCAGATTCCCGACCTCAAGGATGCCCGCGGCGAGCAGGATCTCTCGCGGCACCCGCTCTACCAGCGCGAACGGGAAACCGTTGCACGGCTCCTCAGCCAATTGCGATCCGCGGCTACGCCCCAGGACTTCTACGAGTTCCATCGCGACCTCTTCACTCGCTTCCTCGGCACCCAGCGGCTTCTGGAAGAGCTCGCAGAGCAGAAGGACGCCAGCAAGGCTGAGTTGAGAGCGGCAAAGACGAAGGGCGACGATGGGGGCGTGAGGCACCAGTCTCAGAGGCTCGCGAACATCGAGTCCGATCGCCGCGCCGCCCGTGCCATCTTGAGCATTCTGCGTCAGATCGGCGACGCCCTGGCCTGGACGCTGCTCGGCTTCAAACGCAGCGCCGCGACGGTTCTAGGTGAAGGTGAGCGGGTTGATCGCCTCGCCGCTGCACCTGGCCTCGAAGCCGAGCTGGCGGCGATCAACCGGATGTGGGAGGCGGGCGTTGTGGCGGTTCACACCGATATCACCAGCTGTCTGCAGCACGGCGACATCCTCTCGATCACCTCCTTTGAGCCGCGCCGTTATGGGCTGACCGAGATCAAGGCCGCCGGCAAGGGAGTCGGCCCGTCACAGCAGAAGCGACTCGAGCGTGCGGTCCGGCTGCTGAACACCGGTAGCCATCCGAGCGCGGCTCGTGGTGGTCCGCTCGAAATCACCTGTGCCCCCGTCGCCTATCGGTCTCATGTGAGGGAGGCGGCAGCCGCGATCGAGCAGGCTCGCGCGCGCTCCTACGTCGCGCTCGAGCTCGAGGATGGCCTGGTGGCCGAGGTCTACGACGAGTCGAACCCCGCTCGCCTCTCCCGCCAGGACTTCGAAGCACGCGAGGCGGCATTTCGCGCGGGCTTGGCCTGGAGTGAAGGCGATCGGATCAAGTACTCCACCTCCGCTCGCCGACTGCGCGACCGGACCCAGGGTTTTTCCTCGCTGGCGCCGCTGCCGCTGCTGCCGTTCTCGATCGGGGTAACGGTCGAGCTGATGATGGGCGGTTTCGACATCGTCACCACGATCAACGCATCCCGTCTCGAGCAACGGCTCGCCGAACGCGGGATCGATGCTGAAGTTGCCCGGGGCGAGGATGTCCAAGACACTTTTCTCACCGCCAGGCGTGGCCGCGCAACTGCCACTGTCCCGGCCACCGTTCGCGAGCAGATCTCGGTCGAGCTGATGAGGATGGAGACGCTGATCGAGACGGTCGACTGGCACCTTGGCGAGCTCGCCAAGCTCGAGACCGGCGCCCCACAGATGGTCATTGACTACGCCGAGGAGCCGGCTTACTGGACGACCTACGAACCCGGTGGTTGAGCCCCGGATGGCGGAGCATCTGTGCCTGAGAGTTCCGCGCGGATGCGGGCGGTTCCGCTCCGGCCCGCGCGGAGCACTACGGGCGATGTTCGCTTCGCGCCATACGCTGACCGCAAGCGGCGGGGGAGGGGGTAGCGCTTATGGGCCGTCGGCTCGCCCGTAGCGGTCGAAGACCCTCACTACGTCGTCGAGCTCGGGCGTAGAGACCTCGACCACGATTCGTGTCCTCGATCGCCTCGATCGTATGTACCTGTCCGGGTTCGCTACGCCACACGGCGCCAGCCGCCAACCCAAGTTGGGTGACTAGGCCAGGCTTTACATAACTCTGGCTGGCGTGAAGACCGATGTGGCGTGCCGGACTGACAATTCCATGCGTGTTAGCGCCCAAACCTTTAGCGAAATCACCGATGCCCAACGAATGTTTGATCGTGGAAATCAGCACATTCCGGCATTCTCAGTTGTTGCAGCACATGTTCAGAGATCGGATCGATCCCGTTTCTGACTCCAGGGGGTGGCGCAGAGAGCGCCTCATCCGTGAAGGAGGAGAGGGCCGCGCAACACGGCCCACATAAATCCGAACCGAACACGTAAGGAGACGAGGTATGTCCTCTCGACTGCGCCAGTCGGCCAATCGGCCGGCCTTGATAGCCCTATGTCTTTTCTACGCCTGCATGGCGTTGGCCGTGCTGGCCACCGCCACTGCCCATGCTGGCGACTACAAGATGGTGCTGTGCGCCGGAAACAACGGCTCCAACAGCTTCGCCACGGCGACCAACACGACGAGCCCGCAGAACCCCGGCGGGATCTTCAGCTTCGAGAACTACTGCGGGCCGGCGCCGGATCCAGCAGGCAACAACGCCTTCCTGCGGATCGCTGAGAACCAGTCCGGAGGCAATGCCGGGGTTAATGCCTATGGCAGCATCTCTTGGACTGTCCCACCGTGGGTGGCGATCATCGCCGGCGGCGGCTATACGCGGATGCCCAACGCCTTCAACGATGGCTGGCGCGGTCGCTTCTGGGCTGAAGGCTGGGACGGAAGCACGAACAACATCCTGATGCAGGGATCCGGGGTGGCGAACGGGAGCTTGGGCGGGATCGGCTGGTCCCCTTGCTCGACGTTCTGCTCCCACCTGTGGCCCTTCGGCGGCTACGGCGACTACCGGCGCTTCGTCTTCGAGATGACGTGTGTCCGTCCGGCGGGTTGCGATCGAGCCAACTTCAACGCGGTCGACGCCAACACGATGGTGCTGATCTTGGCCGACCGCCAGGACGCTTCGGCCTCCTTCATCGGCTCGGAGACCGTCAACGGAAGCTGGGTCCGCGGCTGGCAGGGGCTCTCCTGGTTCGAATCCGAGCAGGGATCCGGTCTGCGCTTCTCCCGACTGAAGGTTGACAACGCGACCTTGGGCGATGGCACGATCGATTACCAAGCCGGCGGCAGCTGCAATACCGGCTACTCCGACTACAACCATGAGTTCGCCCGCGTCTTCCAGCCCTGCCCGGTAGGCACGTATCAGCGCTGGTACGGCCTTGAAACGAAGAACTATTCAGACGGGCAGCACGAGCTTGCAATCTGTGTACAGGACTACGGGCAGTACCACGGAGGCTCGGAGTCATGCGACCGTCGCACGATTCGAACGGACAACACCGCGCCTGGGAAGCCTGCGGAACTGCGGGTTACCAGCACCAACCCGGCGCGCTACCTCGATCACTTCGGCGCTGCGTACTCGCTGCCGCCGAACCAGGGCAGCCCGGTCACGAAGGTCCACTACGACGTCGTCGACGCGACCGGCAAAGTGGTGATGCCTGAGAAAATCCTCTCGGCAACGAATCCCACGGTGGTCCCGAACATCGAAGGCCCCCCGAAAGCGGCGGAGCTCTATCTGAGAGCTTGGCTTGAGGATCAGGTGGGTCTCGTCGGGCAGCCAGCTATCGCGCCAGTACCGCGCGACACGACGCCCCCGGCGGCTCCGCAGGAGCTTTCGGTGACGGCGCCAACGACGAGTCGGGCAGCGCAGGGATTCGATGTCCGGTGGCGCAACGAGGTCGACGCCGGCTCCCCGATCGACGAAGTCCACTACCAGCTGTTGAACCCGTCTGGTGGGGTCGCCGTTCAGACGCAGACGATCGAGGGATCCAACGTCGAGAAGATCCAGGACCTCGAGACTCCCCAGCAGCGAGGGAAATACACCCTGAAGGTCTGGCTTGAGGACGCCGAGGGCAATGTCGGGGTTTCGACCACGGCGCCTCTCTCTTATGAATGCCTGAGGTCCGACGTCTCCGGCGGAACCGGGGTGACCAGCGGCCTTGGCGAGAAAGGCACCGCTGAGGAGATCGTCGACCAGGGTGACGGATCCACCCTTCGCGGCCGGCTCACTGGCGCTGGCGGCGGCGTCGCCGACGCGTCTCTGTGCGTGTTCAGCCGTGTGGTCACCAAGGATTCGCGCGACTTCCTCGGCGTCGCGGTGACCGGTTCCGATGGCGACTACCAGTTCGCGATTCCGGCTGGAGCCTCTCGGGAAGTAGGCGTGGCCTACCGCTCGGGGTCTCGCGAAGTGTCCAGCCGCGCGACGCTCAAGACGATCGTCCACCCGACCTTCAAGGTCTACAAAAAGGTCGTCCGCAACAAATCCAGTGCCAAATTCCTCGGGAGCATCCCGGGGCCCGACAACAACGACGTCCTGGTGGTGCTGCAGGTCAAACGCGGCAAGGGATGGCTGGCCTTCCGTCGCTACCGCACCCGCGAGGGCGGGCTGTTCACCGTCCCATACAAGTTCAACAAGACCAACGTCGCGACCAAGTACCTGATGCGGGTTCAGGTGCGGGAGCAGAGCGGTTACCCCTACTCGCAGGGTAACTCCGACAATTTGACGCTGATCGTCGTGCCGAAAGCTGCTCGTCAGCGAGGCGATGGCCGCCGAAGTCGACAGGCCCCGCAGAGGCGACCGGGATCGGCGAGCAATAGCCAGCTGCAACGCAGGCGTGGGTCGGCTTCGTCTGAGGCCCGACTGCGCCCGACGGTTGGGAGCCGCCGCTGAGATGGCAGCTGATCCGCGACAAGGACTGAGCGTTCCGGCCGGGGGCCGGAAGCTCAGTCCCGCGGAGTCAAGCTTCTACGCGAGCGTCTTCAGCTCGGCGAGGAACGGGAGCCTCGCCGAGCTTCGCCGCAGTGGGTGCAGCGAGGAGGAAGCAGAAGAGTTCTTCGCGACTGCTTTTGAGCGGGTGATGGAGACCGTCAATCCCATCGCCCGGAAGTTCTCCCCGCCCCAGATGGTCAACTTCATCAAGCGTGCGTCGTGGCGCTGCATGATCGACGAACGCCGGCGGCGCGGCCAGCGACTCGAAGTCGAGCTCGGCACGGTCCACTCTCTCAGCGACACGAGCGCGGAGAGTCCGGATGAGGTAGCCGAGGAGCGCGAGGCGATCGCGATCGGCCGCGAGGCCTTGCAGATGCTTTCCGAGCGCGACCGGTTGATCTTTCGCCAGCGCCATCAGATGAACCTGAGTCCGGAGGAGATCCTGCAGAACATGCCCGGACTCAGCCTGCGGACCTACCGCAAGATCATCCAGCGGGCCAATACGCGGGTGCTCAACGCATTCGAACGGATCGAGGGCGGCGCGCGATGCGAGGAGATGGAGGGAAGCCTCCTGCGGCGCTATGTGGCGGACGAAAGCGCAGAGGCAGAGCGTCTCGAGGTGAGCGCCCATCTCGCCCACTGCCGTGCTTGTCGGCAGGCCCAGGCCCGGATGCGCGGTTACCTCTTCGACGTCGCCAGCGTCTTCGTCGCGTCGTCGTTGGAGGGCTCGAGGCGACTCGGTGCGCTGGGCGATATCCCAGCCCGGATTGCGGACGTTGCCTCCAGTGGGGCCCAGGGTCTGGGTGAGGCGAGTAGAGCCGCGCGAGAGCGCGTCCGTGAGGCGTTGATTCGAATCGCGGGCGGAGTGCCAGGAGCGGGGGGTGACGCCACTGTCGGCCAGGCCCTTACCGCAACCTCGGTCAAGGTCGCTTCCGCCTGTGCGGCGGGCGCGGCGACCGCAGCGTGCGTAGCGGCAGGCGTAGTGCCGGGCGTAGGAGGCCTCGGGCTGTTGAGTCAAGACGACGGCCGCAGCGGGCGAGCTCCCGAGCGCGCTGCTCTGATCGCGCCCGCCCCCGAGCAGCCAAGCTTGATCGACCCTCTGCCCACCGCGAGCCGGGCAGCCGAAAAGGGGTCGCGACCCAAGCGCTCTAAAGGCGGGGAAGGAGCGACCTCGCCAGGTTCATCGCCCTCATCTACGAAGCCATCAGAACCCGTGGCAAGCTCGCCGTCGGAAGCAACCGAATCGGGCAGCGTCACCGGCTCGGAGTTCGGAGCCGAGTCGGGCCAGCCTGTCGCGCCGCCCCCGCCCAGCACGCCATCGGCTCCCCCGAGCCCTGGCGGCGGAGGAGGGTCCTCCGGAGGCTCGTCTCAAGGTGGAGGCGGCTCTGAGTTTGGTCTCTGAGCCCGTCGATTGCCCCTTGAAGTAGCTGGCGTAGGTCTGTGCCCGTGCGGGGCACAGGCTTTCGCGTAGCTCGACGTTCTGGATGCGGCCGGTTGTCAACCCGGCCCTGCCATCGGGCCAGGTCACCGGCTCGCAAAACAAATCGGTTGTGGGGGTGGCGCTCGGTCGCGCTCCCGCGTGTGAGGGGTGCGCGCTTGTGCCCACGGGCGATTTGCGCACGTCACGCACACCACCGACACCGAGGAACCATTCGATGGCAAAGGACGAATATTTCTCCTTCGGGGACGAGGATCTGGGCGGCGAGTTCGACGCGGCCGATCCAGTCGAAGGTCACCTCTCCGGGTCGGCCGCCGTTGCGCTCGCTGATCCTCCCGAAGAGGAGGTTCTCGGTGGGGTGGGCGACATCTCGTCCGCCGCGGAGAGGGCCGCGCGCCCCCGAGGCGACTCCGAGCGAGCATCGTCGGAGAGGCGCGGGCCCTCTCCGCGGCGGACGCATCTCCTGGTCGCAGCCGCTTTGGTCATCCTCGCCCTCGTGGTCGTGCGAGTCACGATCACGGCACTCGACGGGGTTGGGACCGCCCCGCCCAGGCAGGATGTCGCTGCCGGATCGCAGAGTGCCCCCGAGGCGATAGCCCCCTCGGCACCGCAAAGCTCCGCAGCCGAGCAGCTGCGAGCAAGTCGCGAACGCGCAGCAGAGCGCCAGCAGGTACGCCAGCGCCGGGCGAAGACGAGGCGCCGGGCTCGCAGGGGCAGAGAGAGGAGAGCCGCGCAGCGCGAGCGGCGAGCCGAGAAGCAGCGCGAGCAGGCCGCCGCACAGGAAGCCGGGGGGGCTGCAGAACCCAATCCATCCGAATACATCCCTCCGGCGCCTGAAGCGGCCCCGGAAACCGAACCCACCCCGCCGCCGAGTGATGAAGCCGGCCCGCAGGACGGAGCCAGCTCGCCGGAGTTCGGGCTCTAGGTGGCCGAGATGGAAGCCCCAGCGAAATCCACCTCGTCCGTTCAGACGCGCCTGGCCGGACTGCGATCCTCGGCTCGCTACGGGCGCATTCGTGCGCGGGCCCCTCGCTACGCCTTCCTCGCGTTCGTGGTCCTGATGTGCCTGGCGGGGATCCGTTCGGTCCTCTCACCGACGTCACCGAGCGTCGCCCCGCCGGCGTCCGGTCCGCCCTTGGACTACGCCGAGCAGAGCTACGCGCTCGCCTTCTCCCAGGCCTACCTCACCTACGACAGCGCCAGTCCCGAAGAGCGCGAAGCAGCCCTTGTCTCCTTCGCCTCCTCGGGCTTCGAAATCGGAGCGGGGTTTTCGCCTCCGCAATCCGGATCTCAGCGGGTGCAGTGGGCCAACGTCGCGCAGGTTCAGCGACCGCTGCTTGGCGGCGTGATCATCACCGTCGCCGCCAAGCTCAGCACCGGCCCGCAACCGATCTACCTCTCAGTGCCAGTGGATCGCGAGCGGGGTGGGGCGATCTACCTCGCGGGCTATCCATCGTTCGTCGGGCCGCCGCTGAGCACCACCGGCTCGACCACGGAACAGGGCGGCGAGCCGGTCGACGACGCCGAAGTCTCATCGCTGGTCAAGCGGGCACTTGCGAACTACCTCGCAGGCGACGCAGAAAACCTCTCCGCCGACCTGGCTGACGCAGCGACGGTCACCTTGCCCACGAATCAGCTGAGCCTCGAGGGGGTGGATCAGCTCGACTGGGTGAAGGGCGGCGGTGGCGGCGCCGTCCTGGCGACGATCACCGCCGCCGACCCTCGTGGCGGCGCCTACACGCTGCGCTACGAGGTTGGCGTAGGGAGGGTCAGCGCAGCTGATCCCCGCTTGGGTCCCGGCTGGCGAATCACTTACGTCCAGACGATCTCCCAGCAGAGCTGACCGCGATGTCCGTAGTCGGCCACATCACCAAACGCAAACCTCGAGGAGGGGAATGCCCATGCGCAAGTTGACGGCGCTGGGGGCACTGTTCCTCGTCGGCTCTTTCGGCGTCGCATTGTCGGCGCCGAGCGCCGACGTGGGCTTGCCCGTGCCAGCGATCACCAAGGTGTCCGAAGCGGACGCGGCGATCGGCCGTGGCGGCGGCGGGGGGGAAGGGGCACGAACCCAGGTTGGGTCGCGCACCGCCAACCTCCTGCAGACCGAACTCGCCCCGCTGTTCTTCATCGTCGTCGCGATCGCCCTCGCGGTCGCGGTCTTCCAGCGAAACGCCGGGGCGGCGGTCGCGATCTTGGTCGCGGCGGTCGTCGTCGGAGCGTTCCTCCTGGTCCCCGACCAGGTCGAATCGCTCTACCGCTCGATCTACCAGTTCGTGCTGTGAGGGGCCAAGGCCCCCACAGCACGGGCGGGGTCCGCTGAAGGGCGCGCCGAGATGGTCGAGTCGAGAGGTATCCAGCTGCGCGGCTATCGGCGGGTGTTCCGGATCGAGCGCCGGCTGTTCCGTTTCGATCGCTGGCGGATCCCATACCCGCACGGAGTCCCGCTGCGCGGCATCGGCTACTTCCTAGTGCTGGAGCTCGGTGTCTTCGCCGCCTCGCGGCTGCCCCTGCTCGGTGCGCTGATCGGGGTCTGGACCCCGGCAATTCCCTTCCTGGCGCTGCCACTCCTCGGGGCGTTCCTGTTGATGCAGGGACGGATCGACGGGCGGCCGCCGCACCACGTCCTGGCGTCGCTGCTGCGCTGGTCGCTTCGTTCGCGCTGGCTGGCGGGACTGTCGCCATGTCCTGCGGAGGGCGAGGAGGTTCTGCCGCTCGAGGAGGTCGCGGTCGCCTACGACGGCCGGGAGTCTTTCTTGGTCAGGGGGCGGATCAGGGGGCCTGCGCAAGTCATGTTCCGCTACCCGGGCGAGGTCAAGGTCGAGGGCGCACCGCCCTGGGCGCGCGACTCGAAGAAGCGAGCCGCACGGGCGCGCCGCTATCGCGTCCGACGTCGGCCGGGCGCGGCGCCGATGCTGCGCGGCAAGGTCGTTGGGGTACCCCGTGGCCGCGAGGTGGTGGTCGAGTGATCGGCCTCCCCAACAGTGGAGCGCGCCCGCGCCCGTCGTTCATCTACGGCAACATCGTCTTCGGGCACGACCTGGGCGACGCCTGGGCGGTCTACAAGCTCGGCAGTCAGAGCTACGCCGGGCTCTCAACCGGGCGCAAGCTCGAGGTGATGGGCCAGCTCGAGGGCCTGGTCCACCGGATCTCGGCGGACTTCCAGATCCTCCGCATCTCCCGCCGCTTCTCCGTCCGCGAGTACCTGGCCTCGACTTGGCGCACCTTCGACCGGCGTCACGGCAGCGCCGAGGAGATCGAGCGCCGCAAAGCGGCCTTCGAGTCCCTGCTGCGCGCCCACGCCTTCGCGCTCTCCGAGCGCGAAACGGTGCGCCCCGACGTCTACCTCGCGGTGCGCCTGCAGGACGCGAGTACTGGGATCGCCGAGCTCCTCGGGGAAGGCGGCATCGCTGGCGCCTGGAGGCGCTTCGCCGCTGCGGTCGGCATCAACGAGGCCCGAGGGTTGCGCTACTCGAAGCTCGTCGAGACCGAACGCGCCGAGCGGCGCATGCAGGAGCGAATCCTCGACTTTCTCGAGGCCGAGCGCGCACTCGCCTCGGAGGTTGTCTGGCTGGTGCGCCACGCCTACGTGCGCGGCCTGGGAGACCCGACGAGCGACGCCAACTACCGCCCCCAGGCGCTGGCGATCACGAACGAAGAGGGCGAGGAGATTGGCTTCGAGCCGGCGCAGTGGGACCTGCTCCGGCTGCACTCCGACTACCGAGTCAGGATCGCCCGTCGCCACCTGGAGATAGAGAGCGAGGGGGGAATCTCCCGACAGGCGATGCTCGTCTGCGGCTCGCTGCCCGAGGAGCGCGAGTTTCCCGGCCCCGAGGCCGAGTTGATGTTCACCGCGCTCGACCTGGAGTTCCCGGTCGACGCCTGTCTGCACTGCGAGTACCTGCCCAACCGCGACGCTCAGCGGCTCGCTCGCAGGCGCATGGTCGACGCCGATCAAATGTGGCGAGAGGAGGCAGCCGCCGATCACGGCGCATCTCCCGACGCCGAGGACCGGCCCACCGAGGCACGGGCGCTGCAGAGGCGCCTCGGTGGCAACGACCACCCGCCGCTCCTTCGCAGCGCCTTGACCTACGTCGTCTCCAGCTCGACCGGCGAGGAGGAGCTCGAGGAACGGATCGAGCGCCTGCGCTCGGAGGTCGGCCAGCGGATCGAACTGCATCGCCCGATCGGCGCTCAGCACCAGATCTTCCTTTCGACGCTGCCGGCGCAGCGGTTTCCGCTAGCCGCATACCGCGAGCACCTTCTGCCCGAGGAGGTGGCGGCGATGGTGCCCACTGCCGTCAGCCACGCGGGCTCGGAGATGGGGCCCTACATCGGCTACACGCTGACGCCCTCTCGCCAGCCGATCCGCCTCGACCTTGCCGAGGCCTCTCAGCAGAACCGCCCGCCGCCGATCCTCTTCACCGGATCGCAGGGCTCGGGCAAGACGGTCGCGATGCAGTTGCTGACCTACCAGGCGTTCCTGCAGGGCTCGGGCCCGATCGTCGACATCGACCCCAAGGGAACGCCCGAGCATCCAGACCACAAGCTGCACTTGATCCCCGAGATGGCGGCGGAGATGGAGCAGATCGTGCTCTCCCCCGACGAGCGCTACCAGGGCCTCATTGATCCGCTGCGGATCGCCCCGCCAGACGGCAAGGCCGATGCGGCGTTCGGCTTCATCATGGAGGTGCTGCCCGCGCCGGTTCCGGCGCCCTGGCAGACCGAGATCCGGGCGGCCGTGGAGCTGGTCTGCGCCGGGGCCGAGCGCAATCACGTCCTCGGCGAGGTCGTCGAGGTGCTCGAGGAAGGCGGCGAGGTCGCCAAGGAAGCTGGCCGGGCGCTGTCGGTCCACGCGAACGCGGGGCTCGCGAAGCTGGCGTTCGGGCTGCCGGGCAAGGAGGTCACCGAGGTCGGCACCAAGCGCGTGATCTCCCTGCAGATCCGAAACCTGGCGCTGCCCCGTCCAGGGACCCCCCGTAGCGAGATGGCCGCGGAGGAGCGGGTGGGCAGCTCGCTGCTGCGACTCGTGGCGATGTACGCGCTGGCTCTCTGTGCGCGAGACCCCGAGCGCCATTCGGTCATCGCCCTCGACGAGGCCTGGGTCCTCTTTGACTCCTCGGTTGGCCGCCAGCTGCTCGACCGCACCTCGCGGCTCAGCCGCTCACAGAACCTCAGCCTCCTCCTCTCCACCCAGCAGGTCGTCGACGCCGAAGAGATCGAGGGGCTGATCGGGGCCTACTTCTCCGGCGGCGTGGAGACCGAGGAGGAAGCGCGCCGCTCGGCCCGCCAGCAGCGCCTCGACGACGACGATCCAGCGCTGATCCAGCGCTTCCTCGGATTCAACGCGGGACGCTTCTACTACCGCGACATCAACGGGCAGTCGGTTCCGCTTCAGACCGACCCGTGCGAGCGCCGCCTCTTCTCTCTGTTCGGCACCCCGCCGCCGCGCACCGACCCCGAGGCCGAGGAGAAGTCGGAGGTAGTCGATGTGCCGGCCTGAACGATTCGGCGTCCGGGCGCGGCTACTGGCCGCACTCGCGGTCTTCGCCTTCACGCTCCTGCTGGCCGTCGCCGCCAAGGCCGATCCGCAGATCACGCTGATCCGCGTCTACTCCACCTCGAACGGGACGGTCTTCGACGTCTGCAAGGGCAAGTTCGACCCGCCTGTGACGGACGCGATGAACCCCGCCTACTGCAAGGGGGAAGTCCTCAACTGGACCGAAGCCCAGTGGAAGGCCTACAACTCCGGCAAGAAGCCCGCTGCGGCCATCGGCAAAGGGAAAGGCAAACAGAAAGGCAACGCCGGGAAAGCCAAACCCGGTGTCGCAACCGGAGCCGCACCTGGCGCCGAAGCCCTGGCGACTCCCATCATCCCCTACGGCGGCTCACTCGATCCCACCGCGGTCCTCGGGATCGAGAACCCGCTTTGCGGGGAACCAAACAAGCTGAGCGCGCGGCAGATCCGGAACTGCAAGTCCTCGCGCTCACCCGAGGCCGCCTACCCGGTCGGCAACTACGGCTGGGACATCCACATCGAATCGGGCGGCTTCATCAGCTCCCTCTTCGTGCCCGCCGTCTCCTTTGTCCTGCAGCTGCTCTCGGTGCTCTGGCTGGTGCTGCTGATGATGCTGAAGGGCTGCCTGATCATCCTCGGCTTCGCCTTCTCGCTCAGCCCGTTCACCGACAACCGGATGCTGAGCCAGATCGGGACGGGGCTCACCGGCTTCTTCAACCACCTGACCTCGCCGTGGATGTCGACGCTGTTCGTGATCCTCGGCGCCTGGGGCCTCTACAACGGCCTGGTCCGGCGCAGGACCGGCGAGACCCTCGCCGGGATGCTCATGGCGCTGGTGATGATGCTCGCCGGGCTGTGGATCATTCATTCGCCCCGCGACACCGTGGGCCGGGTCGCCGAGGCCGTCAACAGCGCCTCGCTGACCGCCGTATCCGCTCCTACCTCGGGCCGGGTCAGCGCCCCGATGCGCTCCTACAACGACGCGATGGCCTCGGTCTGGAACCGCATGACCGAAGTGCCGTTCTGCGCCATGAACTTCTCCGACGTCCAGTGGTGCATGAAGGCGAAGCCCTCCGAGGATGCGCTCGATGCCGCGCGCAGCGGCCTCGGTGACGGCGACGCCTTCACCGAGCAGCTCCTCTCGGGTCTGCCGGCCGCCCCGGAACTAGCGACGCAGGCGCTCGCAAAGAACCTCTCGGGGCTGTTCGGCCAGGCGCCGACCATCCGCGATCTCTATCTGCGCTTCAGCCCGCAGAGCGGTCCGCGGGACAAGCTCTGGGACTACTACAACGGCGAGCCCGACGAACACGTTGGGCTGCCGATGAACATCGGCCCGCAGCTGAACATCGGCGGGGGGACCGACGGCGTCGCTCCGGACAAGGTGGCGATGCAGGGTCGCAGCGGCGTTCTGACCCGGATGGTGATGGTCCTCATCTTCACCATCGGCTTGCTCGGGGGCCTGCTGCTCCTGCTCTGGCTGGCCATGAAGCTGGTGATGGCGACGGCGTCCTCCTTCGTTCTCGTCCTCGCCACCCCGCTTGCGATGTTCTTCCCTGTCTTCGGACAGGCGGGCCGAAACGCCTTCACCAAATGGCTCGTCGCTCTCCTGGGGGCGATCGTCGCCAAGCTCATCTTCAGCGGCTTGCTCGGGATCGTCCTGCTCGGCTCGAGCGTGATCGGCTCGGCGATCGGTCGCTCCTCGCCGACGCTCGGCCTGATCGCGGTGATGGCGTTCTGGTGGGCGGTCTTCCTCTCGCGGGAGAAGTACCTCGCCCTGTTTCAGGTCGACCCCGCGGGCGACCGCGGTGCGGCCGGTCTTTACAGAACGCTCGCCGGCGGCTACCTCGGCTACAGGATCGCGAGGGGAGCCGCGGGTGCGGTCGGCAACTTCCGCGAGGAGCGCCGGGACCAGCGACGCCACCACCAAGACGAAGAGGCGCGCCGCCGTCACAAGGGAGCGAGCGACCAGCTCAACAACCAGGCCCATCAGCGCCTGGACGTCGCCAGGGCAAATGCGGAATCGCGGGAGGGCTCTCACTCGGCGCTGGATCGCGAGGTCGCGGACCTGCGCGCAGACCCCGACGTCCAGAGCCTGCGGGAGGACTCGTCGAGCTTGGATGAGCCAACGCGGCGGAGCGCTGAGGCGAAGGCTGCTCGACTGAAGGGGCTGCAGAGGGAACTGCAAGCCTCGAGACCACAGGCCCAGGCCGACCGACGCCTACTCAACCGGGTCCGTGCGAACGAGGCCGCTGGACTGCCAGTTCACGGGAAGGCGGAAATACAGGGCGCGCGGGAAGCCATCCGCCGCGAGGCGAATCTGCCCGTCGACTCGCCCGAGCATCGCTGGCGGGCTCAGGCGGCAGGCAAGGACCCCTCCAGTCCAGAGGGCCGCCAAGCGATCGCCGAGAGCCTTGCCACGACTCATTCCGCTGTCGGCGCGATGTCCGCCGATCGCATCGAGCAGGTCGACATCCATCGCCCGCGGCGAAGCAGGGACGACCAGCGGCGGCCGTCCCACAGGCTGCGTCGAGAGCAGCCAGGAAGCAAGGCAAGCGCAGACGGCCACCACGGGCAATCAGGCGGACCCAAGCCCAAGCGCCGGTCGCGGGCACGGGACTGGATCAGCAGGTGATCGGCGATGGGCTCAGATGAAACGCGCCGCAGGATCGTCTTCGCCCTGGCCGTGGCGGCGCTGGTGGCCGGTGTCTTCGCAATGGCGATCCTCGACCGCGAGGAGGGCAGAGGTGGGTCCACCGATGTGGCTCCATGGTCAGGCCAGGCTCGAGATCTCCCCGAGGGGGAGCGCCGGGCCCCGCAGCACGGCGCCGAGATGCGCGCGGCAGCGTACTCAGCGCGTCGCTTCGTCCAGGCATATCTGCGCTATCAGGAAGGGCGCCTCGGTGGCGCGGATCGTGAGTCTCTGCTCCTCTACTCAACCCCTGACCTTGGCGGCCAGCTGGTGGGGGCGCCCGTTCGCGTCCCACCGGGAAGCCGGGTGCCACGCCAGTTCGTGGCGCGCGTCGCCGCGGTCGAGGCCGGTCTCTTCGACGGAAGCCCCGCCTTCCTTGTCGCCCTGGTCATTGCTAGTAGGACAGGAACTCACCTTCTCAGCACCAGCCTGATCGAACACGAGGACGGCTGGGTGGTCGCGGGAATTGGGCCATGAGCGAGCACGGCTCCGCACTGCGCAGCTACCTGAAGCGAAGGGTGGTGTTGAAGCTGGCGGCCAAGGTCGGCAAAGCGAAGCTGCTGGTCGCGGGCGCGGCCGTGGTCGGAGGATTCCTGCTCTTTCTCGTTCTGTTGGCCGCGTTGGCCGGGGCGACCTCGACGGCCGACACCGAAGGCGGGATGACCTGCAGGGCCAGCGGTGGCGTCGATGGGCCACCTTCCCACCTGGTGCCGATCTACGCGGCGGCCGCGCAGAAATACCGCCTGGGGCCTCGCGGCCCCGGGATCCTCGCTGCGATCAACTACGTGGAGTCCGACTTCGGCCGGTCGACGTTGCCAGGCGTGCATTCCGGGAGCAACTTCGCCGGGGCCGCCGGTCCAATGCAGTTCCTTTACCCGAGCAGCTGGGAACCCTTCGGCGTCGACGGCGATGGCGATGGGGACAAGGACGTCTACGACCCCTGGGACGCGATCTTCGCGGCGGCGAACTTGCTCCGCACCGAAGGCGCGCCGGCCGACTGGTACGGGGCGATCTTCACCTACAACCACGCCGACTGGTACGTGCGGAAGGTCGAACGCTATGCGGAGCAGTTCGGAGGCTCGATCGTCTGCACACCCTCCGCGGAACAGGTCGTCGGGGGAGAGGCGATCCTGCAGAGGGTCGAAACGCTCTACCAGCCGCGCGTCTTCAAGCCGCTTCCCTCGGCTCTTTGGGTGGGTGGCGGAGCACCTCAGGCAGTTGACTCCCGGATCTGGCTGGATGCCGTTTGGCTTCTACAGACGTTTCACCTCAGGGTAGATGCCGCACGAGAGTTGGGACACGAAACGCATGGGGACGGGACTGCGATGGACATCGTTCCTGAGCCGGGTAAAGGATGGAATGGGACGGCTCGGGCCGCGGCCGAAACGCTTGGATGGAACGAAAGCTGCGCGGACTCGGGCACTGCTCCGGTGTGTCCGCTTGCGCCCGCGATTCAGTTCATCGGCTACAACGGCTATCCAGCGCACGGCGATCCAGCGCACACGGAACCGGGAGCACATCCTCACCTTCACGTTTCCTGGCAGAGCTCGAGTTTTGGGTCTGGGTCGCTGAGTCCACCCCCGGTCTGGGTTCGCGTTTTCCCGCTGGCTGGCTGATTGAACGGTCGGACGGGTGGCGCGGAGCCCAGCTCATTCGTGTAAGGGGGGACCGACCTCAACGAGAGGTCCCGACCTGAGCATGACCCTGAAAGCCAAGAGGGAACAAGACTGATGGGGGCGCTGCGTCGGAGCGGCTGGCTCGTGCCGGTCGTCATAGCTTTCGCCGTAGCCGCTCTCGGTGTCATGGCGTTGCACCGGCCCTTGTCCAGTGTGCCGGTGCCGCCTGAGCGTCAGGCCCGTTCTGCAGCGGAGGCTGGCAGGGATCCAGGGGCTCGATTCGCCCAGCCAGCCCCGATCGGCGCAGCGCGCCTCGACGACCTGGGGCCGAGCGGGGCTCGAGGTGCTGGCGAAGCTGACGAAATCGGCCCCGGCTCCGCGAGATTCGCCCAGGCCCTCGGAGCAGCTTGGTCCCTCGTCCGCTGGCCCTTCCTCTTGGTCCTCGCCATCGTCCTCGCTATCGGTGCGAATCGGATGATCGAGCGCCGGAGGCGTTCGATGCAGCGATTCCTGCTCACTCCGGGACGTTCCTCCGAGGCTTCGCCCGCACAGGTCGCCGGGCTGGTCGAGGCCCTCGGGAGCGTAACGCGGGAGCGCTGGTGGGTGCGTCTGTGGAGGGGCGTCCCGCCGGTCGCGACCCTGGAGCTGATCGCTGGCGTGCATCCGAGCGGAACGCGCGAGCAGCGCCTCGGGATTGCTGTTCCAGGGGGAAAGGGTCAGGTCGAGGCGCTCCGCGGGGTCCTGGCCAGCCGCTACCCGGACGCGACCTTGACCCCGCTCAGCAAGACGGCTTCGGATGCCCTTCGTCCCTGGCTGCGGGAGGTCGTCCGTCTGAAGAAGGCGAAGCCGTTTGCCCGGGCCTTGGACCGGCCCTTGGAGCGCAGCCTCTCGAGCATCGAGCCATACCAGGAGGCACCGATTGATGGCCTGCTCTCTGTGATGGCCGAGGTGGGAGAGCGTGTCCTGGTCCAGATCACCGTCTCACCGGTCCCGAACCATTTTCAGCGAGCCGCGCGCGGTATCGCCGTGCAGCAGCGCAGGCCGGCCCGCGAGGCGCCGGCCCCTGACGCCGTGCAGCAGCGCGAGGAGCGCTCGTCCACCGACGTCGTGGTCTTCCGCTCTCTCTCGTTTTGCGAGATTAGGGTTGGTGCGGAGTCCTACCGGGCGGCTCGCCATGTCGCGGGCGCGATCGAGGGACACGCCGAGGGAGGCGAGAACCACCTGCGCCAGCGTCGGCCGCTGCTTCGCCGCCGCCTCTACATCGAGCGCATAGTGCGGGCAGAGTCGAACCCGATCCCCTCCTGGTGGCGCGGTGTCTATTCCAGCCTGGAGATCGCCGGTCTCTGGCATATCCCGACCGCTTTCGCCAAGAACGTCGCGATCGAGCGCTCAAACGTTCCGCAGCTGGCGACTCCTCCAGAGGTGCTGCGGCTGAACGACGCGCGCAAAGCGATCGCGATGGACCTGCGCGGCAACTACGTCGGAATCCGGGGTGAGGACTTCAAGTTCGGGGTTCAGGTCTCGGGGGTTCAGGGCGGTGGCAAGACCTCGATCCTCGCCAAGATCGCCGAGGTTCGCGCACGAGAGCCAAACACGGCCGTGATCGTGCTCGACCCGAAGGGTGACCTCGCCGAGGCGGCCGCGGCGCTAATGCCGAGCTGGCGAACGGTGCGCGTGCTCGACGTCGCCCGGCCGCTTTTCGGGATGGCGCTGCGGACGCCAGGTCGCGATCTCCAGGCAGAGGCCGCGATCTTCTCGGAAGCGATGGTCGACGTCTCCCGCACCGAGGAGGGAGACAGTCAGGCGTTGAACTCCTCCCAGCGGTATTTCAAGATGGCACGGGGGGCGACCCTCGCCCTCGAGGAGGACCCGACCTTCTGGCACACGCTGCGCTGGCTTGCGCCGGATGAGTCGGCGGCGGAATGGCGGGCCGAGAAGATCGCCAAGCTCGCCGGCGATCCTCAGTGGCACGCAGTCTGGGATCACTTCGCGCGGGTCTTGCCTACGCAGCTCGCGAAGTCACCAGCACAGTTCCTCGCGCGTCTAGAGGCCCCGTACAACAAGATCCAGACCCTGCTCGGCGACGAGCGGCTGAACACCGTCCTGCACCATCCGGTCACGGTCAGCTTTGACGAGGTGATCCGCAGGCGCGAGGTTCTGATCGTCGCCGCGCGGGTTCCCGATCATCCCGACGGCGCCGTTCTCCTCAAGTTCTTCATCCAGCTGATCCATCGCTCGATCATGGCCCAGCAGAAGCTGCCGGAGGACGAGCGCGCCCGGGTCGCGGTGATCGGGGACGACGCCGGCAATCTCTTCTCGCCGACGATCGCCAAGATGATGGAGGACGACCGCGCCGCAGGGCTCGACTTTGCCGTGGGCTGGCAGCACGGCGGGCAGATGACGCCCGAGCTTGCCCAGGCGATTGACGCGCTGTGCAGCTCGCGGTTCTACCTGCGCTCATCGGAGGTGGATGCAGAAAGTGCGATCAACCGCCTTAACCCGGCTTACATGGCGCACCGCAAGGGCGACCTCGGCGAGCTGAAGCGGACCCGCGTCGAGGTCAACCAGCTAACGGGTCTCGACATCAACCACGCGATAGCCGTCCTGCAGGCAGGGAAAACGCTCTCCAACTCCTTCACCGTCGTCACGATCCCATGGGAGCGCGACCCGAAAAAGCTGGCTGAGTTCGAGGAGCGGATTCGGGAGGAAGGGGGCTATGACCCGGAAGTGATCGCTCCGCCTCGCGAGCTCACCGGGCGTGGCGACAACGAGGATCTCAGCGACGTCGGGGGCGAAGAGGACCGCGCGGGTGCGGAGGGCGCCGAGGCGCCTGGGCGGGATCCTTCCCCGCCGGAGAAAAAGACCGAGGAGTCTTCGGCTGAGGGTGGGGATCCAGCCAAGCCCCGTCGGCAGGAGAGGCAGCCGAAAGCCAGTGCGCCGCAGGGCGAGAGCCGCGGCCAGGCGGTTCGCCGTGGTCGTCGCGAGGCGGAGGTGGCGGCGCTTGGCTCTCCGACTGACAAGCCCCTCAGTGAGGGCTACCAGGAAGTGGAGCTGCTTAGGGACAAGGCAGCGAGCATCACCTGGGAGAAATCGAAAGCCGAGCCACCACAGCTCAGACACAACGCCATCAATGCCGAGCAGCGTTCGATTCTCGAGGCCCTGTATGAGCTGCGGGTGTTGAGCGCCGGGCAGATCCAGCGCGAGTTCATGATGTCCTCGGGCGAGCGACAAGTTCGGCGCGAGCTCTCCCTGCTGATACGCCAGCGGATGATCAAACGAGCGGAGATCGGCTTGCGCCAGGCCCGCGGCCGCGGCAAGCGCTTCTACGTTCTCGACACGGCGGGCTTCGAGCTGCTGAAGGATGCCGCTGACCATGTGGCGACGGGAGCCTGGCGGCCCCCCGAGCTACACAGTGCCCAGCACGTCGTCCACGACCTGGCCCGAAACGAGTGGCTCTTCGGCTTCCGCTCGCTCGCCCCTCGTCACGTTGCTGCCTGGCATGGCCCGCGCTCGGGAAAGATCGAGGTGCCTCTGATCAAGGAGCATCGAGAGGCTCCTCGGCGCATGACGCCGAACGATCTGCAGGAGAACGCGCCGATCGACTTCGGCGCCTCCGAGTTTGGCAACGTGGTCCCCGACCTGACCCTCGAGTTGCTCTTGACCAAGCCCGACGGGGAGAAGGTGAAGACGGATCTGCTGGTCGAGATCGAGTGGGGCAACAACGACGAGACCGTCCGTCGCAAGGCCCTCGACTACGACGGGTTCCTCACCGGCTGGTGGCAAGCGCACTCCCGCTACAAAGATCTCGGGCGGCCGCCAATCCTCTTCTTCGTGGTCCCCGACCTACAGCGGGCAAACCGCTTCATCGAGATCTTGGACGAGACCCTGACGAGCCATCTGATTGGGCCTGCCCGAACTCAGACCCGAGAGCAGCGCGAGCGCGGCGTGACGCCGACTCCGAGCAAGCTCTACCTCGGGCGCCGCAACATCTTCGTTGCCGTCGCTCGAGATATCCACCAGCGCACTCTGCGGGCGTGGAGGGTGCCGGCCGAGCTACCCGGCGATCGGATCCGAAGTGCTCGAAACGCGAAGGAGAGGCGTAGTGCCGGGCGGCCGATCCCCAGGTCGTTCATGTTGATCGAGCCTCGGGATCAGATCAACCCAGCAACCTGACGTCGCAGCGGTAGCTATAGCTGCCCACATGCGAGCTCCTATGGAAGACTGGCGGCCAGTAGCTGGAACGTTCTACCCCAAAAGGAGAGGGATGCCAAGCACGACTCACGTACTGGAAGAGGCCGCAGACCTCATAAAGGGGCGACTTGCAGAGCTGGATGATGAGCGTAAGCGTCTAGAGAAAGCTCTTGTCGAGCTAGGGGGGAAAGCTGCGAGGCGCGTCGGTCGGCCTCCAGGTCGCCCACCTGGATCGCGTTCTCGTAAAGCCTCTCCAAAAAGACGGCGGCGCAAGGGTGGTAGAGCTGATCAAGCTGCGTCCCTTATCGAGAAAAACCCTGGCATCGGCACTGCAGATCTTGCCAAGGCGATGAAAATCAAGACCAGCAACCTGTACCGAGTTCTCGGTGACTTGAATAAGGCAGGCCGAGTTAGGAAAGAGGGACGTAAGTACTTCCCGGCGGGTTAGCCGAACCTAGCTGTCAATAGCGGCGAGTCGCATTGTCCGGGGGGTTCTCACGAGAACCGGTCTGTGCCGTCCTCATCGGTTCCTACCGTGGGTCGGATGAATGCAGCGCAAGCAGCCGGCCACAGCGTCCGTCAGACGTCCCGGCGCCTCTTCGGCGAGGCGCTGTTGAGCGCTGTCCTTTCAGTGGCGCTCCTTGCTGTAGGGCTCATCCTCGACGAGCTTGGAGCGCGGGAACCAGGGGCGCTCTTCATCGTCATCGGGATCTTGTTTGCATGGGATGCGTGGCGTCGAGGGCGCGTGGGCAAGCGCTTCGGGGTCGGGGCGGTCGCGGAGGAACGGGTCGGTTCGCGGCTGTGGAAGCTGGAGGAGCTTGGCTGGCTCGTTGAGCACGACGTGCAGAAGAGCGGTGGTGGAAACATCGATCATGTCGTCCAGTCGCCCGCGGTCACGTTCGTGATTGAGACCAAGGCAGGAGGGGGCCGCCGGGATCTCGCCCAGGCCCTCCGGCACGCCGAGTGGGCAGCCCGTCGCTACAGAGGCCAGCGCACGGTTATCCCAGTGCTCTGCTTGCAGCACTCTAGGCAGCGCCCCGAACTGGTCGACGGCGTCTACACGGTCGGCGCCTGCCACATCGTTGATCTCATGCTCGACAGGGGATAAACCCGATGGCGGGCGGCCACTCGCTGAACATCAAGCAGGGACCCGGGCCTCGCACCCCGTCGCATCCCGCCCGAATCCGGGCTGGCCAGCTGTTCTTTCCCCGGCGCGGTGCTCAACGGCTGCGACTCACCATTAAGAGCATCGACGGCGAGTGGGTCCGCGTCGCCCGCGAGGACGGATCCGAGGGGAACGTAGCGCTCGATCAGTTGCTTGCCTGTGATGAGGCGGGCAACGGGGCCCACTATCGCTTTCACGGCTGGAAGCGCCTGCCGCGCGGATACCGCACCGAGATGATTGTCGCATCGGTGTCCGTAGAGGACGCCCGGTGCATGCTGGTGCTGCCCGAGTGGGACCCGAACGCCGAGATCGAGGAGCCGCTGTCAACGCTGCCCGCGGACCTGCGCAAGGCCGGCGCGACCGGATCTTGCCGGGCTGACCTGACTTCTCAGAGCGTTGCTGGCCTCAGCATCCACTCTTGCAGCACCGCGAAGGTCAAGGGGCTGTCTCGAAAGGCAGGCGGACAGCATCCCGACATCCTGGCCGAGGGTCAGGAATATCGACGCCGCTCGGATCGAAGGAAGTTCCGCCTACTGGATGTTGATCCAGGTTCGCCGACGGTGCCTGCCTGGAGCGGCACCCGAGTTGTTCGCCTCGATACCTCCAGAGTCCTCGCCACCCGCCAAGACGGAATGGGCATGCACTATGAGTATGTCGGCGGCGGCGTGGCGGCTACGCGGCGGCGGCGCAGCCGCCGCCCTCGTTGAGTCGCTCCTATGTCAAGAACACCTCTGAGAGGCGACGGTGTTCTCGGGGTCTCCCAATCAAGGGCAGGAGAACAGCGACAGCACGGCGGCCGGATTCGGGCGCCTGAGAGGATGCGCCGATGTTGGGCGAAGCGATCGGTGGACTGCTCCCGTCGGCGATCGCCGTCGCCCTCAGCCCGATCCCGATCGTCGGCGTCGTGCTCGTCCTCGGCACGCCGCGGGCTCGCGCCTCCGGGACCGCGTTCGCACTCGGCTGGGTCTTCGGCCTCGCGGCTCTCAGCACGATCGTCGTCCTGGTACTGGGAAGCGACGTCGACCACGGCACCGAATCGGGGATCGAGTGGTTCAAGGTGGCGGTGGGGATCGTCTTCCTCGCGATGGCGGCCAAGCAGTGGAGGAAGCGCCCGCAGGACGGAGAGGTCGCCGAGATGCCCAGGTGGATGGATTCGATCGCCTCCATCACGGCACCCCGGGCGGCGGCGCTGGGCGCCGGGCTCTCGGGGGCAAACCCGAAGAACCTCGCGCTGACGCTGGCCGCCTCGGCGTCCATCTCCGAGGCAGGGCTCGATCGCACCGACACAGCGCTCGCCGTCTTCGTCTACGTGGCCCTGGGTTCGATCACCGTCGCCGGGTCGGTGCTTCTTTACCTCTTGAGCCCGCAGCGAGCAGCCCACCCGCTGGCAGCTGTCGGGCGGTTCATGTCCGAGAACAGCGCCGTGATCATGATGGTCGTCCTGCTATTGCTGGGAGCGAAGCTGCTCGGCGACGGGCTCGGCGGCGTCGCTTCTTTGTGAAGGACACCGATTGCCGCCCTCGCCGGCGATCTCGTGTGCCCAGGAATGCAGGCACTGCTGGCCTCGCGTTGGACATGATCTCCATTGCCCCGTGAAGGTATGGAACCACCCGGTCGTCGATACAGAGGTAAGTACCTGCGGTCTATTCGACCTCAGAGACGATCTCAGAGGCAAGGTTCCTCAGCGACGCGCCGACCGGCTTGTCTCGATCCTCCAACACGTTGAAAGAGATCAGGGTTCCGCTGCTCCGGTCCCACCAGAACGCTCGCAGCTTCCTCAGGCCACCGCTCGGCGCCTGGTAGCCGATGGCGGATTCGAGGCCGAAGCGTGGCGGCGTGAACGACCTGCCCTGCAACGCGCCTTCTAGGAACTGAGCCTTGGCTCGACTCTGCAGACCTTCGAGCTTCTTCGGGAAGTTCGCCAGCCAGGTCTCCGCCGCGGGCCCGGAGTCTGCCACCCAGGTTTCGATCCTGTAAGTGGCGACGGTGCCGGCGAGCAGGCCGCTGCGCCGACGCTCGGCGTTGGTCGGCTTCTGGCCCTTCCAAGCAAATGCTCGGCAGCGAATGTGAATGACGCCCGCGGGATTGCCGGGGGCTCTGAGGACAGATTTGTGCTGAACCGAGTTTGTCAACCCGAAGGCGCGAGCCATCTCGTGTTGGGTAGCCAGCCCGCAGGCATCGGGGTTGGCGGCGATAGCGGGCGCAGCGGTGAAGACCATCGCCCCGAACGTCGAAAGCGCGACGATCGACATGAAGTGCCTGATGGCGCTGGGTTGGCGTCGTGAACTCATAGCTTCTTTCTCCTCTCGCTGTGCAGCTGGCCGCATCGGAACGACTCCAAAAGAAAACCCGCGGGGCTCAATTGGTAGCGGTCTGGACTCCGGTCGGTTCAACACTGGCAGAGGACCAGGATGGCATTCGCAGCCCCGTGTCCGCTAGGTGGAAAAAGGCGTCCGCTAGGCCCGAAAACACGTCCGCCAGATGTCCGCTAGGGCGGTTTCGGTGGCCGCAAATGCTCGGCATCGGGTCGTCTAGGCGGCCGTTTTCACCTTTATTTTTTGGCTCTGCCAAGCGGAACCGCTTGGATGTCCGCAAATCGTCGCTGCGAAGGGGAAGAGAGGTTCAGGCGTAGAGGCAGAGCCAGACGGACACGGTCTTGACATATGCCGTTCAGCCCCTACTCTCTGCATCCTCATCTCTCAAGCCATTCCACGGCAGTTCCCGCTCTCAGCGGTCCACATAGGCACTCGAACCAGAGTCCACTAGCGATCGTCAAGACCAAGCTCTTGCTCTCTTCTCGATCCAACTCCGAGCTCCACGCCATCTCCGTGAAGCCCAGCATCTAGGACCCGCACCGAGCAGCAGCACCCCCAGCCTCTTCCTCAGCGATCGACCTCTCCGCGCACGGCACTGACCGAGCCCGGCGAAGCGATCTCCGAAGCAGGCCCGCCGTGATCGGTGAAACGAAGAGAAGCGCCCTGCGGCGCGAGCCGGCGGAGTCGCGAATGGGCGGCCCGGCGGAGTTACCCAACCCAAGACAGGGAGGACCGCTCGAACGGCCCTCCCCTCAAAAGATGCGGGGCTATGGACCCCGCGGAAAGGAACAGCGATGAACTCAGGTCACGCTGCCCCTGTACCGACGACGATAACCGATGGTGATGTCCTCACCGATTCGCACCAGCTCATGGTGGGCCACCGCGAGGAAGCCCAGCGGATCCTCGACCGCGAACTGAAGGCCGGGATGCCGCCGAAGTCGGCGCTTGCGATGGCCGGTCGCGCGATCAAGGCCGCGAGCCGGGCCCGCGTCATGCACCTGGCCGAGCTGCCCTTCGCCACCGCCTGACCCTAGGCGCAGGGCACCGGTTCACGGGCTGAGCGTCGCCGAGGCGGCGCCCGCCCTCCTTCATTGCGAGGACTCGCCTCCAGGCGGGCCCTCTTGACCTGCTCACCGCCGCTGTCAGAGAAGCGGCGGCGGTGAGAGAGAGGATCACCATGAGCAAGGAAGCAAGTCGTATCCGTCAGATCATCTCCCGGCTGAAGAGCCCCGAGGACCTGGCAGAGATCGTGAAGATGGCCCAGGCCGAAGTCGCCCGCGCCGTCGCCTTCCGCGAGCCGGGTCGTCTTGATCGCGGCGTCGCGATCTACGAGGCGGCCTCCGAGGCGCTCGGCAACGCCAGGGTCCGCGGGCAGCTGCCCCGCTTCTCCCAGGCTGCCTAAGGCCGACGGCAGTTCCATCGCCACCCCATGGCCGGGCTCTCCGAGCTCCGGTCCCGGGGTCGGCCCGAGACGCACCCGGCGCACCAAGCGGATCTCCGTCTGGCGACGCCGCAAGACAAACCCCGGGCGGGGAGGCCGGCTCGCGCCCGCGAGCCCAGCGCCTCTCCGCCGAGACCTCGCGCACCTGCGCGAAGGAGGACACACCATGACCGAGCACCACATCGAGCCCCTCTGGGTCGGGATGGACGTCGACGCCGAGCTCGCCCGCTACGAGGCGGAGGACCGCCGCCGAGCCGCGGCCGCGGCTGCGCCCAGCCCGAAACGCTCACCTCGTCGACGGAGCCTGCGGGCCGCTCTCCCCACGCTGGGGAAGGGAGGCACGCCACGGGTCCCGCTCGCGGCCTGATGGTCCGGGTCGAGGTCGACGTCTCCCACTCCGCTATCTCCCGCGCGCTTGCCACCTTGGGCGAGCGCGCGGGGGCCGCGGAGGTGGCGAGCGCCCTGCGCTGCGACTGGGAGCCCTTCGAGGCGCAGATGCGTCGTCGGATGCGCTGCCGGGCGCGTGAGCACCGCAGTGCCTACCTCTGCCTCGCGCGCGCGGGCGCGGAGAAGGTCCGCTTTCACCTTGAAGCCACTGGCGTCATCCCTCGCTGTGAGGGGTTCGCCTGGCGCAGCCCTGGGGTCGTGATCAGGGTGCGCGACCGCGGTCGTTCTCCCCGGAGGCGGCCGGGGACCGGCCAGCGCCGCCCATCTCCCCGGCGCCTGGTCTCGGGGGAGCGGGCGGAAGCCTGGCGGCGACGGCGGTCCGGCCATTGTGGAGGCGGGAGGTGATGCCGGCGACGGTGGCTGCTTCCGAGCGCGGCCGGCGGACGCTCTCTTGCCTGATCGAGCGCTACGGGCTGCTGCGCGGCAACTGGGAGGTCGACTACCCCGAGATGGTCGAGGGGGTGCTGGCGATGGCTTCGGGGCGCGAGCCGCTTCGTGGTCGCTTCGCAGCCGTGGCCGGCGATCCCACCTACACGTTCATCGAGCTCGCGGCCACCGAGGCCGAGGCGCTCGAGTTGCTCGCGGGCTGGACGCTCGACGAGCACTACCCCAAGTGCCCTCTCGCGCTGGTTGACCTGCACGAGGGCGCGATCCACCAGGTGCGGGTCACGGTCAGCCGTGGGCCCGTGCCTCCCCTACGACTCGAGGAGGTCCAACCATGACGACGGCCAGGCGCATCCTGGACGCCGTGACCCTGCGGCGGGTCGTCGCCGCTCTTCTGATCGGCGGCTTCACCAAGGAGATCGTCTCCTTCCTCTCCTGGCTGGCCGACACCGGCTGGGAGCTGAAGGACGTCGCGACCCTGCGCGCCCTTGTCTTGGTGAGCGTGCAGTTCGCCCTCGACGCGGCGCTGATCTATCTGGCGCTGCGGGGACTGGGGTCGGTGCTGGAGCGCCGGCGCCGTGACCGAGATGCGCTCTCCGCCGAAGAGGGCGCGGGCGAGGAGCGCTACCCAACCGGCGTCTTCGAGGACTTCGAGGCGGCGGGAAGCGATGCGGCCGGCTGGCCGCGAGAAGGAGGCGGCGATGGCCGCGGTCCAGACCACTACTGAGCGCCACCTGGGCGTCCTCGCCGAGGTCACCTCGCCGGGCGCTCGCAGGGAGAGGGGTGGCGCGAGCCCTGCCCCGGGCGTGCAGGGGTCGAGCGCAATGGCACAACGATGCGAGAGCACGAGTGCGGTGGCGATCGGCACTGAGCCGCTCGCTGACCTCGAGGGGATGCCCCTTGAGCACCTGCTTCGGGCCGCCGGGCCCGAGGCGCCGCTCCCGCTCGCCTGGCTGCGGGTCCGCGACCGCGACCTGGTGATCTGCGACGGGGCCGGCATCGCCCTCTACACCCTGCGCCTCTCCGCCACCACGGCGGGCTGGGAGCAGCGCACGATCTCCTACCCCCCCGCGGCCGAGCTGCGGGCACTGCGCGAGCACCCGAACTGGGCCCGGCGGGCGAGGCGGATGTGTCTCACCTCAGCGCACTCGCGCGCCTGTCGGGTCCCGGTCGGCGTCGTCGCCGCCGAGGCACGCGCCGCCGAGGAACTCGGTGACCTCTACGACGGCGAGGAGGCGGTGCTGCGCCTGAGCGGAGGCGCCGCCGCGATCCTGCAGAGTTCGGGCAAGGAGGCGGCCAAGGCCGGTCGCCTCTTGATGGCCGACATCGAGCGCGGCCGGCGTCCCAGCCATGTGCCGCTGTATCGGCTGCAGGGGGCGCTCGCCGAGGAGCTCGCCCTCGGGCACTCGGTGGGCGCGATCTGCTCGCGCTCGCCGGGCTTCAGCGACTCCCCGGACGAGAGCAAGGTGACGAGCCTGCTCTGCCGCCGGCTCGGCCTGCAGGGCACCCGCGATGCCCGCAAGCGCCTGCGCTACGCGCGGGTGGCCTGCGCGGAGACCGCCGTGCTCCTCTGCGAGGCGCTCGACCTCGCCCCCGAGCAGGTGGGACTGTGAGCGTGGCGAGCGCGCCGCGACCCACCGTCTCCGCGGCCGCCCCGGCTGCGGACCGCCCGCCCGAGCCGGTCGCGATGCGCGCCCGCGACGGGCGGCGGATCGACGGGCCCCTTGGTGCCGACGCCCACGCGGCGCTCCTCACCGAGCTCCTGCACAGCGGCCGCCCCGGCTTCGTCGAGGTGGCGGGCGCCCCTCGCCTCCCCAATGGCCGGCTCGGGGCCTTCCGGCGAAACGACCTCGAGAACTTCGTCCGCGCCGGGCGCCGCGAGGAGTTCCTCGAGCGGGTGCGGGCGCTGCGCGCCGAGGAGCGGCGTGAAATCTATTTCACCCCCGCGACCCTGCGGGTGCCGGTCCCCGGCAACGACTCGGTCGACCGGGTCGCGCTCGCCTGGGTCGACATCGACGACGCCCGCCGGCTCGGCACCCTGCGCCGCTTCGCCCACCGCCCACACGCGGTGGTGGCCTCGGGCTCCGGCGGCGCTCATGTCTACTGGCTGCTCTCCGAAGAGCTCTCCGGTGAGCGCTGTGAGGCGCTCAACCGGATGCTGGCTGCGGCCCTGGGGGCCGACCCGGTCTCGGCCAACCGCGGGCGCTTCCTGCGGGTGCCGGGCACCTTCAACCACAAGCGCGCCTGCAAGGGCATGGCGCCGACCTGGTGCCGGGTGGTGATGTGTGATCTGGCCAAGGCGCCCTACCGGCCTGGGGAGTTGGCCGTCGGTTTGCGCGACCCCAAGGCCCCGCGGCCCGCTCGCCGGGCCCGACGTCCTGTCTCCGCCGCCGGCGAGGAGCCCTGGCGGGGGATGGAGGCGCGCGAGTATTACCGTGCGATCGTCGGCGTCGAGCCCGGTCGCGACGGCAAGGTTCGCTGTCCCAACGCCGCCCACACCGACGAGCACCCCTCCGCCCATCTCTACCGCGGAGCGGGGCGAGGCTGGTACTGCTTCGCCTGCGGGGCGGGCGGCGGTGCCGTGGACCTGGTGGCTGCCCTACGCGGCTACCCGACCGGACCGGCGCTGCGCAGCGAGGGGTTCAAGGAGTGCGTCGCGGAGCTGCAGCGCATCTTCGGTGTCGAGGCACCGCCGCGACGAGGGGGCTCGCCCTGATGGCCGCCGGGGCACGAGGGGCCAAAGCCCCGGCCCGATCCCGGGCGGGCAAGCGCGCTCCGAAGCGGGCGGCCAAGGGGCGGGCCGCCGCCTCGAAGCGCTCTGGGCCCGAGGCAAAGCGCGAAGCGGCGCTGGCGAAGGCCAACCGCCGCCGGCGGGAGATCGCCGCCCTGAAGGCCGACGCGCGCGGGGCTCGCCTGGGGGCGGCGGCCCTGCTCGCCGATCGCCGCGCATACTCCGTGAAGGCTTACTCACTGCTCGCCTGGCTTCCCGGCGTCGATCTGCGGGCAGCCCTCGAGGTTCTTCTCGCCTGCCAAATCAACGGCGCTCGCAGCTGCGGCGAGCTGAGCGAGGGCGAGTGCTCGGCGATCACCGCCGCGCTCTTGCAAGTCGGCCGGGGCATCGCGCTCCCTCCTGCCCCCGCGATGCCCAGCCAGCCCGAGGGGGTCGATCGCGAGCTCGACCGGGTGCTGTCCGGCGCGCGGGTCCACGCGCCGTCGGTCGAGCTCGCCCCCTCGGAGTTCGCCGCCGCCCGGGCGGGCCTTGAGACCGATCCGCTGCTCCTGCGCATGGTCGACCGCCTCGTCGACGCCGTGCGCCTCTACGCTGATCGCGACGACGGGGGACAGAGGGCCCGCGTCGTCGCCGAGCAGTGGATCCGCTTTCGCAACTACCGCGCCAAGGTCGCCTCCGGCGAGTACCCGCCCCCGAGCCAGCGCGGGCCGGCGGTGCTCGAGTGATCGCCCGTGTGCTCGCTGCTGCCCTCCTCGTTCTTTGCGGACTTGCAGCCACTGGCTGCTCGGCCCTCACCGTGTCGAGCGCTGCCAGCTCCACCCACGGCCGGATCGTCTCGGTCGCCGACGGCGACACGGTCACGGTGCGCCTGGACTCGGGCCCGTCGCGGAGCGTCAGGTTGCTGGCGATGGACTCGCCGGAGAAGTACGCGACTCGCTACGGCAGCCCCGATGAGTGCGGCGCCCTCGCGGCCTCAGCGTTCATGGAACGCTTCGACGGCCGCCGCGTCGTCCTCGTCTCCGACCCGAGCCAAGACTCCGTCGACCGCTACGGGCGACTGCTGCGCTACGTGCAGCTGCCCGGCGGTAAGGACCTGGGCGGCGCCGAGGTCGCCCGGGGCCTGGCGATGCCCTACCTCTTCGACACTCCGGCCCGCCGCTACGAGCGCTACCGCTCGCTGGCCGAAGCAGCCCGCGCCGCGGGCCGCGGCACCTGGGGCCCGCCGTGTGAGGGGGACTTTCACTCCTCGGTGCCGGGAGCTCAGAACGGGCTCTGAGCGCCGCGCCCGAAGCGGGCCCGAGCTCACCCGACACCCACCCACAAGGAGGTCTCAGATGGCAGATGGGAGGCCGCCCGTCCCGTGACCGCACCCCTCTACAGCGCCCGCCGCTCGCCCTGCGGCTGTCGCGGACTCCCCGAGGGCCAGCACCTGCCGAGCTGCGAGCACAACTGCAGCGCCGAGGCGCCAATGTGTCGGCGCTGCGGCTATCGGGGGGCGACCGACGAGGGTCGCTGCGCGATCTGCGGTACTCCGCGCGACCTGGTCCCGCCGGCGCCCGCGGCGTCGATGCTGCTCTCCGACGCCGAGCTCGAACACCCCTTCGGGCCGGGGATCGAAGCGCCCGAGCGGCTGCACTGGCTACGCACCGCGACCCACGGCGAGTTTCGGCTCGACGTCTGGGACAGCGGCGAGCGAGCGGCTGGCGGGGAGATCGAGCTGGCCTACCGGCTCTGCGTGGCGGGGGGCGGCCGTTGGATCCTCGCGCTCGCCGGCGAAGGCTTCGGCGCGCCCGTCAACGGCGAGCTCGGCTCCGATGCAACCCTGGCCGCGATCATCGGCTTCTGCGCGCTTCGTCCCGGCGAAGCCGACCCCGATTTCTTCGACCGCTACACCACCCGCCAGCTCGCTTTCGCCGAAGAGCACGGCGAGACCCTGGCGCTGTGGGCGGCCGAGCTTCGCTACGGCGCTCGTGCCCGGAGCAGCGGCTGAAGCAAAAGCCCACCTCTGGCCACCTCGCTCTATGCCCCCGGCGAGGGGCTCCCGAACTTCATCCGCCGCTCCGCGACTCTGGCCGAGTGGCATCTGCACCCGGCTCGGCTCGTTTGCTGAGCGTGGGGACTAAGCCCACCGCGCCCGGCTGCTAGCCGGCGCGGCTCCCATACCGACAAACCACTCGGCTCGCGGCTTCGCCCGCGGGCCCGACAACCCCTGCCCGGATCCGGGCGAGGAAGGAGCAGTGCATGTACCCGAGCTACAAGCTAATGAAGGAGATCAGGAAAGCCGCCGGCGGCGAGATCGAGCGGGAGGGCCTCGAGCGCTCCCTGGCGATCGTCGAAGCCGAGACGCCGGTCGGGGCGCTGATGTCGACCCTCGCCGCGCGCAAGTTCACCGATGTCGTCCTCGACGCCGCCCAGGGTCGCGGCCGACCCGAGCTGCTGGCGTGGATGACGATCGCCGCCGCGGGGCCGCGGGCTGCCCGCCGCGCCTTGGCCAAGCGGGCGACCCAGATCGTCGCGCCGCATGAGCTGGTCGAGACCCTGATCGCCAGCGGCGATCTGCACGCGGCCTGCGAGCAGCGCGCCGAGGCGGCCACGAGCGAAGAGGAGTGGGGTGCCTGGCTGCTCCTTGCCCGTCTGCGTGGTCGCGACATCCGTCGCCTCGTCGAGCGCCAGGCGCCGCTTCGCCGCCGTTATGAGGCGGCGCGCCGCGAGTCCAAGCGCCCGATTAACCCGCAGCTGCGCAGCCAGCTCGAGGCCCTGGGCCTCGTCTAGGCCCCTGCCGGCCAACCCCGGCGGCAACCGCCGCCGGGCCGCAAACCGAAGCCGCCCGCTCCGCGGGCAGGAAGGAGTGCGTGTGGACCCCATACGCAGAATCGAAGCGATCAGGTGCAGCCTGGACGCCGGTGAAGAGGGCGCCGCGGAGATCCGCGCCGCCGCCCGGGCGCTCGAGGCAGTGACCGACGCCGGCGAGGTTCTCGCCGCGGTGGCCGACCCCGAGTTCCCGAGCGCTCTGATCGCCGCCGCCGAGGAGTGTGCGCAGCCCGAGGAGAGCGCCTGGCTGACGCTCGCCGCCGCCGGCGCGTGCCGAGCCCGTCAGGTCCTCGCCTGGCGCGCGAGCCAGCTCGTCGACTCCACCGAGCTCGCCGTCGTGGCGATGAAGCGCCGCCGCGCCCGCGAGCGGGGCTTCGAGCGCCTGACCGCCGCGGCCCAGCCGACCCCGTCGGCGGCCTGGTCGCTCCTCGCCCACCTGCAGGGAGGCGAGCTGCGGGCGATGGTCAGGGCCCGGCCGGCACTCGCCGCCGCCCACCGGCGCGCCCGCGCCGAGCGCGACCGCGTTCCCGCCGGGGCGCTGCGCCCGGCGCTGGGTTAGCGCCCGCCCAGCCCCACATGACAGAGAGGAGGTGGTCGCGATCGCGCTGAAGACGATCGGCGAGGCCGCCCGCTTCTTCCTGACCCGCCACTGGGTCAGGACCCGCGTCGGGCCCTACGTCGTGACGACGACGGAGGTGCGCCCGAGCGCCTACGAAACCACGGTCACCTGGGGCGAAGACGGCCCCGAGGTCGACTACTTCGGCTCGGGGCTCGCCTTCGAGCTGAAGGACGCCACCGACAACCACGAGGCGATCTGCGGGCAGGTCGAAGCGAGCGTTGGGCTGGTTCGCCTGCCCGCGCCACGCCCGCCCGCTGCCTGAGCCCATCACCGCTGCTGGTCCAGCTAGGCCGGCGGCCCCACGAAAGGAGTCCGATGGACACCGAGCCGATCCCGGTCAAGGCCGCGGATCTGCGCCGCACCGACCTCGCCTTCTGCGGCGAGCGCGATCGCTTCGCGGTCGTCTCACAGCTGAGCACCATCCCAGGCACGGGCGAGGTCGAGGTCACCTTCCTCGACAAAGACGGGGAGGCCCGCCAGCGCTACAGCGCCGATCAGGAGGTTCCGCTTCGCCGCCGCGGGATCAACGCACAGCGCGTGATCGAGCGCCTCTGCGTGCCACTCGGCGAGAAGGCCAGCGCCTGGCGCTCAGAGCGCCGCGGCGATCACACCTTTCACGCCGGCTTCGTCCCACTCGGCGACGGGCTTGAGTTCATCGCCGCCCTTGGCGCCTGGGAAAACGGCGGTCACATCCGCTTGCTCCCCGACGGCGGCGAGTTCCCCTACTCCTTCTCCCTAGCCGACGACCTCGGCCTGGCGATGATCGACTACTGCGAGGGCGACATCGGCGTCCGCGTGTTCGACGAGCTCGAGGCCTACGTCAGGGCGCTCGACCTCTACGCCCGCGGCCCGCTTGAGAGCCCCGAGCGGCGCTCCGAGCACGAGCGCAACGTCGCCCGCGCCCTTCGCACCGAGGCCTTCCCTGGCAGCGTGGAGTTCGAGAGCCGATGAAGCGCGCCGACCTGACCAGGCGCCTTCGCAACGCGCTGCTCGTCGAGCCGGCGCTGGCAGAGCGAGCCCACGAGGAGTTGGGCTGCGCGATCGGCGGCCTCGACCTCTCAAGCGAGGAGCGCCACGTCGCTCGCGGCGAGGGCGGCCATGCCCTGGAGGTCCTCTGCGAAGAGGTCTCGGGGCTCACCGCCATCGAGCGCTCCGGGGGCGAGGAGCGCCCCAACGTCACCGCCGTCCTGCTCGCTGGCGCCTTGGAGTGCATCGACTTCGAGGCGATCGCGGACGAGCTGATCGTCGAGATCGAAGAGGGCGTGCCCTCCCTGAACGGGCCGGACCCGCGGCCCGATTGCCCACATCCCACCGCGGCGGCAGCCCGCTGCCGCATCTGACCGAAAGGAGTCCAGATGGACGTCCACGTGCTCATCTTCGAGCACCGCCACGGGCGCGACATCACCGTCCACGCCAGTGCCGAGCTGGCCTACGCGGCGGCGGCCGAGATCGCCCGCCGCGACTGGTCCGAAGCGCGCCAACGCGAGCGGACCCTGCCGGAGAGCCCGCCGGCCGATGACACAGAGGCGGTTGAGATGTACTTCGCCGCCCAGGAAGGCACCGAGTGCTACGAGATCGCCGGCTGCGATGTCGAGGGCATCGGGGCCGCGGCGGGGCCGTCCTGAGCGTGCCCGCCGATCCCTACACCCTGCGACGAGAAGCCGAGCGCTTGGTGGGCGAAGACCGGGTTCCCGTCGAGGAGCTCGAGCGGCTCTGCCGCGAGTACGGCGGCATCGGCTCGGCCGGCCCGCCGTCTCGCGGGCCGTGGCTCGGCCACCGCGCCGCCATGACCCTCGCCGTCGTGGTGCGCCGGCTCGCGCACCGGCCCCGCATCGAGGTCCCCGCGGCGCTCCGTCTCGATGGCGCCGAAGCGATCGAGGTGCTCTTTAACGCGGCCTATGACTCGGAGCTGGCGATGCTCGACGAGCTCGTCGAGCGCGCCGGCCTGGGGTGGAAGTGCCGGGCCCAGGTGGCGGGCTTCCCCTGCGACTACATGAACGTCGGCACTGCCAGCTGCGGGGGCTGCGGCGCCGAGGAGTCCGAAGGAAAGGAGGAACCGGATGGATGAGTTCACGATGAGCGCCTTCGCGCTCTTCCCCGACGGCAAAAGCGGCGATGCCTTCGCCGAGGTCACCGCACCCTCGCTGGTGGCCTGCTTCGCCGAGATGGCGGGCGAGGTCGCCGACTGGCTGCCGGTGGCCCTTGCCCGCGGCGAGGGCGAGCCGCCCCGGGCGATCGAGCTGACCCTCGAGTGGGGCGGCGCTCCCGCCGCCGAGCCCGCGCCCGAGCAGCCCGCGGTCCCCAGCGACCCGGCCCGCTGTCGGCTGAGCCCGCGGCCGCGCACCCTGCACTGCGCCGCGCGTCGGCGGCTCGGCTGCGCCCGCGTCGGCCTCGCGGTCGGCGTCGAGCTTGCAGGAGCGAGCGCCTGATGGGTGTCGCCGAGCGCCCGGATCTCACCCGCGCAGCCTTTTCAGTGCCCGAAGGGCGCGAGTGGGGGGTGGCCGAGCACTCCGACGGGGTCTTCTTCGCCGAGTCGGGCCCCCACAGGGTCGGCCCCTTTCCGGCCGAAGCCGCCCACCGCGAGGCCGCCCGCCAAAACGAATACGAGCTCGTAATCGCGCTGGCGGAGGCGATGCTCGAGGCCGAGGGCGAGTCCGAGCTGGCTCACCTGGTCCCCGAGCCGCGCTTCGCCGGCGCCGGTAACCCGCGCCTCGCCACCGTGATCGCCGTCCTTCACGAGCGCGGCGATACGACGAGTGCGCGGAGACCGAGCGCGGTCCGGTCGTTCTCGTCGGCCGCTTCCTGGCCCTGTTCGAGTCCGGCGGGGTCGTGGTCCGCGAATACGACTCGCCGGCGCAGGCCGAGCCCAACTTCGAAGTCCTCTGTGAAGAGGGCTGAGGGGGAGGCGCGCCCGGCGTTTCGCCGGCAGCACATTGGGCCCGCCCAGGGCCCGCAGCCACACCGAAAGGAGGTGAGATGGCTCAAGCAACTGAGGCGCCCCCGCTTGAGGGGGCGATTGAAGGGGCGCCCGCTCCCGCGGAGGAGCGCAGCCTCGATGACGACCAGGGTGCTGCGGTCCACGCATCGTTGGAGCGCCCGCTCCTGGTTGTCGCCGGTCCCGGCGCGGGCAAGACCCGTGTCTTGACCCAGCGGATCATCCACCTGGTCAGAGGCGGCGAGATCGCCCCGGCCCAGGTGGTGGCGATCACCTTCACCAACGCCGCCGCGACGGAGATGTCCGAGCGGATCGAGGCGGAGCTGCCCTCCGAGCAGGCGGGGGTGAGGATCTCGACGATCCACGCGCTCGCCGCCCAGGTCGTCCGCGGCCATCCCGAGGTCGTCGGCCTCGATCCCCAGTTCTCGATCTTCGACTCCGACGACCAGCTGCAGTTGGCGCGCTCGGCGGTCGAGCGCGCCGAGCCCGGCGTCGACGCCCACGAGCTGGTGCGCCGGATCGGCACCGCCAAGGCCAACCTCGAGGACTCCGCGCTGTGGGTGGTGCGCGGCGAGGCGGAGCTGGCCCGGGCCTTCGACATCTACGAGGCCGACCTGCGTGCTGCAAACGCCTTGGACTTCGAGGGCCTGGTGCGGGCCGCGGCGATCGTCCTCTCCGACGAGCGCTATGCCATGCCCTGGCGGGTGGGGGTCAAGGCGCTCCTCGTCGACGAGTTCCACGACGTCTCCGAGGCGCAGTTCGCGATGATCCGCCTGCTGGCGCCGAGCGGCGCCGGGCTGACGGTCGTCGCCGACGACGATCAGATCGTCTACGCGTTCCGCGGTGCCGACCCCGAGTTCACGGTCGACTTCGAGCGCTACTTCCCGAGCGCGGCCGCGGTCGTCCTGCGGCGCAACTACCGCTCCCACGGCGGCATCGTCGACTCCGCCCTGCGACTGATTGCCCACAACGAGCAGCGCCGTCCCAAGGCCCTCGAAGCCGCCGACGGCGCCGGGCCCGACCCGATCTATGAGCACTACGACTCCGAGGAGGAGGAGGCCGAGGCGATCGCCGTCTGGGCCCAGAGCCATATCGAGTCCGGTGTGGCGCCCGGGCAGCTCGGGGTGCTGGTGCGGATGCGGGGCCTCCGGGTCCGCCAGGACCTGGAGATTGCCCTCGCCACCCGCGGCATCCCCTACACCACCCTCGGCGAACGGGCGCTGTGGGCGCGCTCTGAGGTCCGCGACGCGCTCGCCTGGCTGACGCTGACCGTCAACCCGTCCAACTCGGCCGCCTTCGCCCGCGCCCTGGAATCGCGTCCTGGCCTGGGACCGGCGACGGCGCGCACGCTGACCGAGGTGGCCAAGTCCCGAGGGCTCGGCTACGAGCAGATCTGCCTGGTGCCCTGGGAGGCGGGCATCGGTGAGAGCCGCGGCAAGGCGGCGATCTCCTTCGGCGAGTCGATGGAGCAGATCCGCGAGATCGCCCGCACCGGGCGGCGCGAGTTCAAGATGCTGGTCGGCGACATCATCGTCATCTCCGGCATCCCCGACCGGCTGCGCCGTCGCGGGCGGGCGGGTGCCGGGCAGCTCGGCAGCGTCCGCGAGCTCTTCCGCGCGGCGCGCTCCTACCAGCAGCAGTGCATGGTCGAGGGCCGCTGCCCCGCCCTTGCGGAGTTCCTGCAGGAACTGACGCTGTATTCGACGGATACCCGGCGCACCGCCTCCTCGCTGGCGCTCGGCACCGTGCACGCGGTCAAGGGCCTGGAGTTCGCCCACGTCTGGGTCGCCGGCTTCGACGAGGGGGTGATGCCCTCCACCCGCGCTCTGCAGGAGGGCCGCACCGAAGAGGAGCGCCGCCTTGCCTACGTGGCGCTGACCCGTGCGCGGGAGAGCCTCGTGATGTCGAGCTGCGCGCGGCGCTGGGGCAAGCAGGTGAAGACCTCGCGCTTCGTCACCGAGGCGGGGCTGTAGCGCCTGGGCCCCGAGCGGGCCCGCCCACACACCCGAGCGCGGCGCCGGCCTGTCCGGTGCCGCCGATCCACGGCGCCCGCGCTTGCAGCGGCGCGCCGGGAAGGAGATGCGATGAGTGCAACTGCAGAGGCCCCCTCGCGAAACGGAGACGGCGCCAAGCACGACGTCCTCCGCTACCGCGAGGCGGTCAAGGCGAAGATGAAGAAGTACGTGGTCGGCCCGGGAGGCGTCTCGGAGCGCGCGACGCCCGACGAGAAGGAGGTCGACCAGTTCCTGCTCGAATGCAGGATCTACGACCTCGAGCCGCTGGCTGGCCAGATTTACGCCGTCTGGGAGAACGGCGTGATGCGCGCCGTCGCGACGATCGACGGCATGCGCCTGCTGGCCGAGCGCACCGAGCTCTACGACGGCCAGAGCGATCCCGAATGGTGCGATGCCGAGGGCAACTGGACCGACTACTGGTCCGGCGAGGACACGCCGATCGCCGCCCGGGTCCGCGTCCACCGCAAGGGCACCAAGGTGCCGACCACCGGGACCGCCAACTGGCACGACTTCGCCCCCCAGGGCGACGCCGGCGCCGACTCGCTGTGGAACAAGGTGGGCGGCAAGCCCGCCCACATGCTGAGCATCCGCGCCGAGGCCCTCGCCCTGCGCAAGGCGTTCCCCTCTCAGCTCTCCGGCCTCTACACCGCTGAGGAGCTAGGGATCTCGCTGGCCGCGATCGGCGGCGGCGAGGAGAGCGGCGGCTCCGCTTCGGTCGCGGTCGACGTGCCGGGTGCCCCGCCGGCACCGAGCACCCCGCCGCCCGCGGCCACCACGCCACCGACGCCTCCGGCCCCACCGACGCCTCCGCCCGCGGCGCCCGAAGGCCCAGGCGCGGGGGCCCCGTCGGTGATCGTCGACGCCGCCGAGGGACAGCCGAGCGGCGCCCCGGCGCGCCCAGCCGCCAAGCGCACCCTGGCCGAGGCGCTCGTCAGCGGCGAGTTCGAGCGACTGCGCAGTGAGCTGACCGAGGCGCTCTTCGACCAGATGCCCGACCGGCTCACTGACGAGCAGTCCGGAGAACTGGCCACCACCCTCGCCGAAGCCGAGGGGGCCGGGATCACGGCGGTCGAGCTCGAGCGCCGCTGCAAGGTCGCCTTGAAAGAGGGCAAAGGCAACGTCGAGGCCCGCTCGCAGGAGCTCTTGGAGTGGATCTCCGAGCGCCTCCAGAAAGCCGAGGCGGAGGCCGTGGCCGAGCGCGCCGCGGTGTTGCCCGAGGCTGCCACGGCCGAGGCGCCGGGCGCGGAGGAGCCGAGCGAGGCGCCCTCGCTGCTCGACGCCGACCCGGGGCCCGAAGAGGCCCATTGAGAGCCGTCCGGCCCGCGCCGGCGGATTGGGCGGCCCTGGCGCTAGTCGAGGCTGATCGGGTCGGGGTCGCCCGGGGGGCCGTCTACCTCGAAGGGCACGACCTCCCAGAAGAAGACCGAGTCATCTCCACCCGGCAGGGGGCGGCTCGCCGCCTCGTCGCGGGCCTTCTGCTCGGTTGAGTAGACGCCCTCCACCGTGCCGCCCTCGTTGGCCTCGTTTTGGGTGAGGACGTAGACGATCACGCCGCCAAACCGTACTCGCTGCCCTGAGCTGCACCTCGCTCAGGTTGCTCTGTACCACCTACCGAAGGAGGGAAAGATGAAGAGACCGCTTGCGCGGAGGGCCGCAGTCGCGCCCTTCGCGCTCGACCGCGAGCGCTTCGCCAGGATCACCCGCGAGGAGTTCGGCGAGCTCGAGGGCATCGACGCTGGCTGCGAAGACGGCGTCGGCGCCGCCCTCTCGCGCCGCTTTCACGACGCCCTTGAGGCGGGCGCGATCAGCGGCCCGCCCGGCGTCGAGGTGATCGTCTACGCGCTGGAGGACTCGGTGATCGTCGCCGTGCGCGAGGAGCAGCTGACCTTCGAGTTGCCGGTGGCGCTGCGCCAGCTCGCCACCTACTCCTTCGAGACCAAGTACGTCGTCAACTTCGATGACGAGAGCTTCAGCGAGGCCTGCGCGGCGATCGAGGAGCTCCTGGCGCGTGCCAGTTCTCTATTGCCGAGCTTCGAGGCGCTGCGCCTAGGCGAGCGGGGGCTCGGCCGCGATGGGCGCCGGCGGCGGTTCTGGCGGCTGCGGCGTCTCGTCGCGGCCGCGCGGTGAGCATCGAGGAGGCCTACCGGCAGGTGCGGCGCACCGGCTGCGTCTACGGCAGCCCCGAGGAAGTCAAAGCGCAGCTCGCCGACATCGCCGCCTACCTGGGGACCAAGGACCCGATCGAACTCGGCGCCGCCCTGCTGCTTGAGCAGGCGGGCTACGAACGCACCCAGGTGCAACTGCAGCTGGGCCACGCCGAGGAGGGCGGCCAGTCCGCTCCCTTCTCCGGCGAGCAGACCTGAAAGGAGATAAATGGCCGCCCACACCTATTCCGAGTTGGCCCGCCACGTCGGTCACGAGATCGTCTGCGTGCACTACGGGGACGGCGAGAACGTCGCCTTGGAGTGCGAGGAGTGCTGCGAGGTGCTCCTCGACTTCGACCTGCCGCCAGGCGTCAAGGGCCCCGGCTACCTGGAGCCCGACGATGGATGAGGCAGGCGCCAACTGGCGCCGGCGCGATCGCGCCGCCCGGGCGATCGCCGGCTACGACGGCCCCGAGCTGGAGCCCGGCCAGCGCCCGACGCGGGCGCGAGATCCCGACAACGGCGAAGAGGCGATCTCAGAACTGCTTTGCGACCTACGCCACCTGGCAGACGGGCTCGGACTTAGTTGGGCGCGGCTAGGCGAGCGCGCCGAGCGCTACTACGCCGAGGAGGCCCCGCGCCACGTAGTCGAGGTTACCGCCGAGGGTTTCCAGGTCCTCGACACCTGGACCGAGGCGTTGCGAGCTGACGTCTGGAGCACACGAGAGCAGGCGCAGGACGCCTGCGAGGAGCTGAACGGCTCCGTCGCCGCGGCTGGCGCTGCCTGAGCGCCTTCGCCGCTTCGCGCAGACCCAGCGGAGGCGAGTGCCCCCGCGAGATTGGAGGTTCAGATGGAACTCGTTTTGGGGATCACGGGCGAGCTGCAGCCCGGCCCCTACGTCGACTGCCCCGAGGAGGGGTGTGTCTACAAGCTCAGCGACGGCGTCCTGATGCGCCACCAGCGCGACGCCGAGCTGGTGATTCGGGAGCAGGCGCTCGCCGTCGACCCCGAGCTCGACGCGCTCGAGCACGAGCGCCCGCGCCTGCGACGGATCGCGCGGATGCTCACCGAGAGCGCCGTGACCGCCCGTCTGGCGAGCCCCTTCGTCGTCTTCGTCCCTCGCGAGGGAGACCCCACGACCAAGGGCATACACAAGGGTTCGGGCATCGTCGGGGCCCCGCTGCCCGGCGCCGAGCGCGTCGTCGTCGACTACGAGGGCGCGATCTACGAACAGACGGAAATGGCCCGTCTCGCCGATCGTGTCTTCTACGCGCACGGGCGGCTTGTCGATCGCTACCCGACGGTGGCGCAGATGGTCGTCCCTCGCACCTCACTCGTCGAGGTCGGTACCTTCGATCCGACGAGCGGAACGATCGCGCCGGTGGGCGAGGAGGCCGAAGCCGCCATGGCGGCCTGGCTCGGCAGCGAGCAGCTCGACCCCGCCGAGCTCACGCGCAGCGGGGGCGCCCTCTGATGAGCGCCCCCTCCGGCGCCGGGGTAACAGTGGGGAGCTGGGCGGATTGAGCGCCGTCGCCCTCCCGAGCGCCCCGGCGCCCGTCGACCCGCTCTCGGTGCCGGTATATCTGCCGGCCCGCCGCTACGGCCGGCGGCTGCGACTGAAGTCGCTCTCGCCGGCGAGCCTGCGCGCCTTCGAGAAGTGCCCGGAGGCCTTTCGCCGCACCTATCTGCTCGGCGAGAAGGTGCCGCCGAACCTCTCGATGACGCTTGGCTCGGTGGTCGGCGACACCCTCGCCCACTACTTCGGTGGGCGGATCGCCGGGCGGCTGCCGAGCGCCGCCGAGCTCGACGACCTGGTCCTCGAGCTCTTCGCCGCGAAGATCGGCGAAACCGTCCTCGGCCTCGAGGATGACCCGGATCTGGGCAAGGCCCAGTGCCGGGGCGCGGTCGCCGACTACCTGGTCGAGATCGCCCCCTCGGTAGAGCCGGTCTCGGTCGAGCGCCGCGCCAGCTTTCGCTTCAACGCCGAGCAGGAGTGGCGCTTCGTCTGCTACTTCGACCTCGAGTGCGCGCGGCTCCTGGCCGACCTGAAGTTCGGCCGCTCGACCGTCAAGGAGGAGCGCGCCTACCGCGACTTGCAGGCCACGGCGCAGACGTTCATGCGCTGGGCTGAGCGCAACCCGGCGGAGTTCGTCTTTCACGCGGCGACGCTCGAGCGCCCCGAGGAGGGCCCGCGCTGGGCGGTTGTGCCGGCGCCCCGCAGCCGCGAGCAGCTGCTCGGCTTCCAGCGCCGCGTCGCCGGGGTCGCGCGGATGATTGCCCACCTCGACGCCACCGAGCCCGGCGAGTGGCCGCTCGCGGCGGACTTCGGCTGGTGGTGCGCGCCGCGCGTCGGCGGCGAGGGCTGTCCCCACTGGGAGCGCTGTCCCGTGGGCGCCACCTCGGCGTCTGCCTAAGCGCGGCCGCCTGGCGCGACGGCCTCCCGGCGCCGGTCGCCTTTCGTGCCGAGTAACCGAGTTACCCCGATTCGTTGAAGGAGGAATTCAATGGAGGCTGCAACAGCAGCACCACAATCGACGATTGCCTCAACCGAGGCCCCGCAGCATCTAAGAGCCCTTGCAAGGGCCAACAAAGTGCGCCTCGCGCGGGCTGAGCTTAAGCGCGCGATCGCACGAGGTGACATGGATGCTGCGGATGTAGTTCGCCGCTGCCCATGGGAAGCCACGAGCATGAGCATCGCTGAGCTGCTGACCAGCCAGCGGCGCTGGGGGCGCACCCGCGCCCGCAAGTTCTTGATGCCGCTCATGATCAGCGAGGCCAAACAGCTCGGAGCGCTCACGGAACGGCAGCGCCACCTTGTTGCGAGAGAGCTCGCGAAACGCCCGGCAAGCGGTTCGAGTGAAGCTTCAGCCCTCGAGTCGGACCACGATGATCCCAGCGACGCTTGAGCGAAGCGAGCAGGAGGCAGAGCTGAAGGAGGAGCGTCTCAGCGTCGTTCGCATCGACGGCGCTCGTCATAGCTTGATCTGGGCCTATAACCGCGGACGCTCGGTCAGCGTCCTTCTCGATCGCCCCGAGCAGGGCGCCGAGAAGCTCGTTCGCCTCGTCGGCGCATTCACGCCAGGTGAGGATTTCGACGTCGTCGAGACGCTGGCTGCCGACTACGAAGAGCACTACGTCAAGTGCACGCGGGCGGAGCGGATTCCTCCGCGCCCGCTCGAGCTTGCCGACCTGGGGTATTGGGGTGCCCCGGTGGCGCCTTGAGCGCTCAAGTACCCGGCGCCGCGAACAGCAAGTGGCAGTGCTTCGACCCCCTCTTTGGCTTCTCCGAAGTCAGGGAGCTGCGTCCTGGCATGCTCGATAACGACGCCGAGCACGTCTTCACCAGCGGGCACTGCCACTCCTTCGCCGAAGCGATCCGGCGCCTCACAACCGCCGAGCTGGTCTTCGCCTTCGATCTCTCCGCCGAGGGGTGCGAGGAAGGAGTCCAGGGCCACGTGCTGGTGCGGATCGCCAGGCGCTATCTCGACGCTTGCGGCTGGGTCGACGAGCGCCTCGAGGCGGAGGATCCCAACCGCGCCTTCGAGGCTCAGTGGGATCAGGTCCTCGAAATCGGCCCCCAGGGCTGGCTCGCGACGAGCAGCGGCTGGCTCGAGCCGCGGGTCGCCGACGCCCTGCCCTTCGCGGCCGCGCTCCTGGAGCGCCTGCAGATACCGATCGACGCCCGTCCCGGCAGCGCCGGGTGCGGGGAGGAGGTGTGTGGATGTACTGGTTCGTGATCTATGCCGCGCGCTCGCGGACGCGGGCGCGGGTGACCGACCCGCTGGTGTGCCCGCCCGGGGTCGGCAGCTGGCTCAGCTGTGCCCCTCCCACCTCCGCGACCCGCTCGATCGCCCGCTACACGGCGATCCTCGCCGAGGGCGAGTGGCAGGAGCTCTGCGAGGAGCTCGGGCTCGACCTCGAGCAGGCCTGTCGCGAGAAGGAGCGCTGCACGGCCTGTGAGGCAGGGCCGCTGCCGGTGCTCTTCGGTGGCCGCGAGCCCGTAGAGCTGCCGGGCATCGAGGCCACCACCCTCGACATGCGCAAGTGCGTCGCCGGCCCCCTGGCGGCGATCGCGCTCGAGCTGGCGGGTCCGTCGGCGACGTCGGGCTCGGCCACCGAGTGCGAGGTCGGCCTCTGCGTGGCGCCGCTTGCCAAAAGCGACGCGGAGCGCCAGCGGGTCCACTCTCTCTTCGCCGCCGTCGCCTTTAACGTCGGCGGCGGCGACGCCGAGCTGCGCTGCCCCGACTGCGCCAGCCCGGAGCTGCGCTGGCTCGGCGGGCCCGAGATCTCCGAGCAGATGGGCTGCGGCAACTGCGGCGCCCGTCTCGCCCGCGAGTCGGCCTTCCTGCGCCTCGGCGATTACGAGGGGATCCTCGCCACGGCGCCCCAACCCGCGATCGCGGCGGCCGCCGCGGTGCCCGCTGCGCCGTGAAGGTCCTGCGGCCGGCCGGTGCCGAGCTGGCGCGGCACTTCGGCACCGGAGCAGGTCTCCTGCCGCTCTCCGAGGTGCCGGCGGCGATCGGCCCGCGCCTGGCAGAACTGCGGCGGCTCTGCGCCTCGCAGGGCTCGCTGGCACTCGCCGCTCGCGCCGACGGCGTGATCGTCGGCCTCTTCGACGGCGAGGAGGCGCTACGGCACCTGCGCTTCTCGGTCGCGGGCGAGGTCGCCCGCGGCACCGGAGAGCCGCCGCTCTACGTCTCCACCGTCGAAGAGCTTCCGCCGTTTTGAGCGGCCCACCCGGGCGCGCCTCCGCGCGCCGCCGGCAACCCACGCCGGCACCCATTCACCAGCCTCGGGCGCCTCGGCGCCCGCCTGGGCCCAACCCACAAGGAGGTGCACCTTGAGCGAGACCACAACCGCTCCGACGCCCAGCCTGCCCGGCACGCCTGCGCCACCGGCTCCGGCGCGCGGCCGCGCGGTCGGCGAGCGCCGCCGCGAGCAGCGGGCACGAGAAGCCGCCGCGGCCCAGCGCGAGCTGGCCGCTCGTTTCGGCAGCGCCCGCCCCCGCAACCAGGCGCCGCTCGGCTTCCGCTTCACCCTGCAGGGAGTCGAGCGCTCCGCGCTCGGACCCGACCAGCTGCTGCAGCGCTCGGTCCTCGTCCGTCCCTACGTCCGCGAGGTCTTCGCGCTGGGGATCACGGCCCGCGAGGGCAGCTGGCGCAGCGAGCGCAGCTTCCAGGTCCCGGGCACCGACATCCGCGCGGTGCAGGCGGTCCTCGACCTGATCCCGGCCGAGATTCCCTACACCAAGGGCGCCTGGGAGGCGCAGAACCGCCGCGCCACCACGCGCCAGGAGAAGCTCGCTACGGAGCTCGGCAAGCTCGGCTTCGCGAAGCCGCGGGTCGAGGTCCGCGAGCACGACGAGGAGGGCCCGCTGGCGCAGATGGCGGTCGTGCTGCGCGCCAACGACGCCGGCGGTCTCTTCGGGCGGATCCTCACCCGCCCGGTCGGCTGGCTTTCAGAGGAGTGTTTGGCCAACGCCTGGCCGCTCGAGACGCCGCGCCCGCCCGAAGCGCTCCTCGCCCACGAGGCCCTCGAGCTCGCCCACCAGATGCGCGAGGCGGAGATCGAGCTCGACGATCCCGAAGCGATCCTCGAGCCGCTCGAGGCGCTCGCCCGCGAGCACCTGGTCGCCCGCCGCGTCCCGGGCCTGCCGGGGCTCGCCGAAGTCGTGCACGGGCAGGCGAGCGATTGGCCGCTGGCGATCGCGCGGGAGGTGAGCGCCGAGGAGGCAAAGCGCGAGGTCACCGTCGCAAGGGAAGGGGGTACCAAGGTCGTCCTCGACCCCGAAGTCGCCGACGTCTTGGCGATGGCGGCGGCGCGGCCGGCGCTCGACGGCGACCTGCTGCCGCCCCAGCGAGGTGCGGTCGCCCGCCACCGGGCGACCGAGGTCGGGATCCTCAACTTCTCCAAAGTCGGCACCGGCAAGACGGCGATGACGCTGATCGCCGCCCGCGGCAAGGCGGCTGAGCTCGGGGCCTACCGGATGTGCGTGGCGCTGCCCCGCTACATGCGCACCGAATGGGTCGAGGAGCAGATCCCGAAGTTCTGGCCGGGGGTCGCCGTTCACGTCGCCTCCGAGCGGCGGATCGCCGCCGGGCTGATCGGCTTCGATCGCGAGCTCGGCGCCGAGCCGGGGATCCTGATCGCGACCTTCGAGCAGGTCCGCACCGCAGTCGAGGACCTGCGCGTTCTCACCTACGACGACTTGGTCGTCGAGGAGGCCGACGAAGCGCTCGCCAACCCCGGCACGCAGCTCGCACGGGCGCTCTGGCGCCTGCGCGAGCGGGCCAAGGTCGCGGTGCTGATGACGGGGACGCCGCGGGGCAAGTCAAACGACGAATACGACGCCCTGGAGGCCTTCGCCCGCAACGACCGCGAGGCGCTTCGGGCCAAGCCGCTCTCGAGTCGCTACGCGACCTTCGACGAGGTCTCCCAGCGGCGCCTGCGCCGGGCGATGGGCCCGACGATGGTCCGGCTCACGCGCGAGGACATGAAGGAGCACATGCCCGAGCTCGACGAGCCCGAGTTCAAGATCATCGACCCGACCCTCGCCGAGCGCGCCCTGCTCGACGCCGCCGAGGAGCGGATCGCCTCGCTCTTCGGGACCCTCCGCGAGCAGGTCGAGCGGGCGGCGACTCTGGCACCCGACGATTCCGAGCTGGCGGTGCTGCGCAGCCGCATGGCCTCTACCCGCGGCCTCTTGCTCTCGGCGACCGAGGTGGCGCTGCTCGCCGCCTCCGACGCGGAGGCCCTGCGCGCCTCCAAGGCGGTCGCCGCCGCGCTCCTTGAGTCCGAGGGGCTGATCGACGCGGTGGTGAAGACGGGCCCCAGCAAGCGGGCCTGGATCGCCGGCACCGCGGCTGCCGCCGCGGCCGACGGCGAGAAGACGTTGCTTTTCGCCGAGTCGGTCGAGCTCTTGCGGCTGCTCTCACGCGAGCTGGCAGAGACCCACGGGGTCGAGGCGCCGCTCTTCATCGGCGGCATCGGAGAGCACGAGGCGGCTCGCCTCAAGCGCTCCTTCCGGCTCGGCGAGTTCCCGGTGATGCTGATGAGCCCGATCGGCAGGCGGGGCCACAACCTGCCGGCCTCCCTCGTCGGTCACTACGACCTGCCGTGGACGCCGCGGCCCTTCGAGCAGCGGATCGGGCGGGCGACGCGGACCGGCTCGGAGTTCGACACCGTCGGGGTCCTGCTCGCTCTCCTGAACTACCCCTGCGAGCTGCACCGCGCGGGCATCCTGATCCCCCGCGCCGCCGAGGTCGACGGCGTCCTGAACCGCGGCGAAGACGCAAGTGCGGCACCCGGCGAGGGAGGCTCGGAGGAGTTCGCGCGCCAGTTCGCCGGCCTCGCCACCGAGCTCGCCGACCGCGAAGGGGCCTCGACCAAGATGAAGGTCGCCGCGCAGATTTTCGCCGCGCGGCGCGAGGCCGTCCCGCTCGCCGCCTAAGCGCGGCCCCACCTACGGCGCCCGGCCCCAGGAGCCCGGGCGCAGACCGAACGCGGGCGCCCGCTAGTGGCGCGCCCGCCACCACACCTCTCAGAGAGGAGCACGATTTGGCTACTGCAACCGCGACCCCGCCCGCCGGCGGGGTCGACCGCCTGCGCGAAATGGCCGCCGAGGCGGCTGGCGTCGACATCGATGCCACCACCCTGGAGGGCTCCGAGGAGGAGTCCTCCGGACGTCGTACCGTGACGCTCGCCGACGGTCGCGCCTATCTGGTGCGCCGCATCGCCGGCATGGACGACGTCGAGTTCATCCGCATCGCGATCGAGGCGGGCTTCAACGTCTGCCTCTATGGCCCGCCGGGAACCGGCAAGACGACGCTCGTCGAGGCCGCCCTCGGCGAGGGCCGGGTGATCACCCAGGAGTTCTCGGAGGGCACCCAGGTCGAGGACATCACCGGCAGCTTCTTCCCCGCGCCCGAGAAGGGCTGGGAGTGGGGCGACGGGTCGCTGACCCGCGCGCTTCGCGAGGGAAAGCTCTGGTTCGGGGACGACATCACCCAGGGCGACCCCAGGGTGCAGAGCCGCGTCTTTCCCGCGCTTGACTCGCGCCGCCAGCTGACCCTGAACGAGTGCGGCGGCGAGGTGGTCGAAGCCGAGGACGGCTTCGGCGCGATCATTGCCTACAACCCCAACCTCCCCGGCACGACGTTCTCCGAAGCGCTCGCCTCGCGCTGTGCGATCCACGTCTACGTCGGCTTCGACGCGGCCACCGCGCGCCGCCTCGGCGTCCCGGTCGACGCGGTCTCCGCCGCCGAGAAGCTGAACCGCGAGTTCGAGGCCTCCGATCCGCTCGCCGGCGTCGCCCCCGGTGAGGCGGGGCCCGCGACTTGGGCCCCCCAGCTGCGCGAGTTGCTCGCCTTCAAGGCGGTAGCGGAGGCCTTCGACCCGCTGACCGCGGCCCGCAACCTGCTCGGACTCTGCCCGGAGGAGTCGCGAGTGGCGATGAGCGACGCGCTTCAGGCCCATGTCACTGGCGGCGTCGCGCTCGACCCCCTGCGGGTCGAATAGCGATGGGTTGGAAGGAGGCGTTCCGGCGGCTGCCCGCCGAACGCGTCCAGCCCTCCGCCTTGCCCGGCGGCTGGGGCAGGGCGAGCGCCGCGCTCACCAAGGCGGCGCTCTCGATCGTCGGCGGGGTCCTCGTCAAGTGCTACCCGAAGGCCTCGGCGCCGGTCGCCGGGCTCGTCAACCGGGTCACCAACGTGATCCTGATTGACGGCGAGCTGCTCGGCTGCGCGCCCGAGGAGATCCCCGCCGAACCCCGCGGCGATGAGCTGAAGGCGCTAGTCGTCGTCCTCGGCGTCCTCGATCACGAGTGCGGGCACGTCAAGCACACCCCGACGCCGCGGGCGATGCAGGAAATCCCCGAAGAGCTGCTCGAGCGCGCCAAGTTGCTGGAGGAGGGGCGCATGGAGGCGCGGCTGATCGAAGGGGTGCCGCGCGTAGCGCGCTACCTGCGGGCCGCGATCACGAAGATCCTCCTCGAGCACCGCCCAGAAGACCCCTTGGCGCCGATGAGTCGCGCCCGGGCGGTGAAGGGCGCGGTCTTGATCTGCTCGCGTGTGCCCGCCGGCACCCTGCGCGCCGCTGACGTCGTCGACAGCGAAGCGCGCTTCGCCGAGGTTCTCGGCGAAGAAGACCTGGAGACGGTCAAGGAGATCGTCGCCGAGGTCTGCGCCGCGCCCGACGCGGAAGCCATCGCGGCACTGACCGAGGGCGCCCGGCGCCTGGCCGAGCTCGCCCCGACCGAAGAGGAGGAAGAGGGTGGTGCCGGCGGCGGGGGAGCCGGAGAAGACGGCGAAGACGAAGGCGCTGCAGGCGGCGAGTCCCCCAGCTGGGAGGAGGCGAGCGGCCCGCTCGCAGCCGCCGAGCGCAGAGCCCGCGCCGAGGCGGTCGAGCTCGACCCCCGCGAAGGCGGCGTCGACCCCGAGCTGCGAGAGCTCGCCCGCGAGATCGCCGAGGGGGGAGCAGCCGCGGCGAAGCGGCTCGCGCTCTTCGGCGGCGGGCATGGCTTTGGCCTCGGCCCGGGAATCCCCGACGCCGGCGGGCGTCCGCCGGTCGCGATCGAGCGGACCGCCGCCCGACGCCTCGCCCACGCCCTGCGCGCGGCACGCTCCAAGCGCCTCATCCGCGAGGGCCGGGTCAACCCGCCCGGGCGCTTCTCGGGCCGCGGCGCGATGCGCCAGGCCTCAGAGCTCGAGCGCGGAGCGCCGGTCCGCGGCCTCGCCTTCGCCACCAAGCGAACCGTCCTCGCCGAGCTCTGGCAGCCGGTGGTCGGGATCGCGGTCGACGTCTCGGGCTCGATGAGGGCCTTCGAGGGGCCGATCGCCTCGGTCGCCTGGGTGGTCCACTCGGCGGTTGAGCAGGTCGGCGGGCGCGCTGCGGTCTCGCTCTTCGGCGACGAGGCGGAGCTGCTCTGCCGCCCCGGCCATCGCCTCGGCGAAGTGCCGGAGGTCTCGGCGGTCGGCGGCTCGGAGGACGTTGGCGAGGGGATCGAATTGCTGCGGGCGGTGCTGCCGCTGTCTGACCGGCGGCGCCCGCGCCTGCTGTTCCTGGTCGGCGACGGTTGCTGGACGTCCGCGCCCTGGGGGGAGGCGGGCGAGCGCAACATCACCGAGCTCCGCGCCAGCGGCTGCGGAGTCGTCTCGATCGGGATCGGCTCCGAGCCCCGGCCCCACGGCGAGAGCGCCCTGGTCGTCGTCGGCGAGCCCCTGGAGATCGCCGCGGTGATCGGCAGCGCCGCGGTCGAGGCGCTCGGTGCCCGTTGAGCGAGCAAGGCGGCGCTCCGCGCCGCAGACACGAAAAGAGAGGAGGTGGCGATGACCACCGCCACTGTCATGGAGAGGCCCCCGGATCACATCGAGGGCCAGGAGCAGATAGAGAACGGCATGGGGGAGCTGGAGCGCCCGCTGCGCTACCTGCCGGTCGAGCAGATCAGGCCCGGCGATAACCCGCGCCGCAAGTTCACCGAGTCGGCGCTCGACCAGCTTTCGGCCTCGACCGGGCGGATGGGGACCCTGCAGAACGTCCTTGTTCAGGAAGTGGGCGAGGAGGAGTTCGTGTTGGTTGTCGGCGAGCGGCGCTGGCGAGCGGCTCGCCGCGCCGGTCGCCCGCGGGTGCCGGCGATGGTGCTCGGCGCCGACGAGGAGATCGACGAGCCGACCCGGCTGATGATGGCCTACGCCGAGAACGCGGTGCGCGAGAACCTGACGCCGCTCGAGGAGGCGATGCTTCTGGCGGGGTTGATCTCCCGTTTGGGCTACAGCCTCGAGGGCGCGGCCGAGCACATCGGAATGACGCGTGAGCTCGCCGAGGCGCGCATCGCCCTGCTGGAGTTGCCCGAGAGGGTGCGCGAGCACCTCGCCGACGGGAAGTTGAACCTGCGAAACGCGGCCACCCTGGCCCCGATTGCCGCCAAGTCGCCCGGGGTCGCCGAGGCGCTCGCGGAGCGGGTCGCGAGCGGCGCCCAGAGCCAGAGCGCCCTCGACGGCGACCCCGCCGCGGCGCTGCGCCGCCTCGCCGATGAGGAGCGGGCGCCCGAGCGGGCCTTCCTGATCCCCTTCGGGCCCCACGACACCGTCAACCTCGACGAAGTCACCTCACGGATCTCCGCCGCGGCCACCCAGGGCCTCGTCGCCGAGAGCCAGGTTGAGGAGGTCGAGGAGGCGCTGAAGGCGATCGACGGCTCGCTGGCCTCGATCCCCGCCGAACTGCGGACCGCTCACGTCAGCGAGTCAGACGCCGACCGGGCTCGCGCCTTCGAGGCGCTGATCGAGTACCGCGAGGGCGCCTACCGGCGCTCGGGCGTCCTCATCGACGCCGCCTTCGCCGCCGACTGGGCGCGCGGCGCCGCCGCCGAGCTGGCCGAGAGCGACGGCGAGATCGAGCGCGGTGGCGCGCCGGTCGAGATGCCCGCCGAACGCGAGGACCCCAAAGCCGCCCGGGAACGCCGCAAGGCCGAAGCCCTGCGCGGCAAGTCCGCGAACTCCCACCTGGACCGCGAGTTGACCAACCGGTTCGACTACCAAAGCGAGGTCTCACTCGACCAGGCGCGGGTGATCGCCGTGCTCTTCCTCGAGTTCCTCGGCCGCGAGATCGCCGGCGGGCACCGGGTGGTGCGCGAGACCTGGCTCAAACGCGACTTCCGGCCGGGCCGCAGCGGCTCGCGGATGGTCGAGGAATACCCCTCGGTCGACGAGATCACCGGCCTGCTGGAGGCCGAGTGGCGCAAGGCGAGCAGCGGCCCGGCCCTGATCGGGCGGATCTTCGCCGCCTGCGCCTCGGCGATCTTCGCCGACCAGAGCGTGCTCGGCGCCGCCGCGCGGCCGAACCTCGAGCTCCCCTACACCCTCGGTCGCGAGGAGCAGCTGCAGGGCCTGGCGCCGGCGGCGCTGTGGCGGGAGGCCGAGGCCTGCCTCGGCGAAGAACGCGCCGCCGAGTTGGCGCCGCTGTTCACGGCGCCCGAGGCCGACGCCGAGCCCGCCCGCGACCGCCTCGCGCGCAGCGCGGACCTCTCCGGCGAAGCGCTCGAGCTGATGCCCGAGGGCGATCCCGACGCTGAGCCCGAGCTCGAGGAGGCAGAGCCGGCGGTGGCGGCCGCGGCCTAGCCCGTGGAAGGAGAGAAAGGAGGCTCGATTGCCGAGCAGGAAGTTCGATCAACACCAACGCGGGCGCCCGGCCGGGGCGAGATGACTAGCCCCGCAGCCGAAGGCCCCTGCATCGTCTGCGGCCACCGGACCGCCGACAAGTCCCACGGCGGCGGCTTCCGCGGCGCCCGCCGCTACTGGCACTGGCGCTGCGCCGACGGCGAGGAGTGCGCGGTGCGCCGCAACGCCGGCAAACGCCGGCCGCGGCCCGAGGCCGAGGTCCGCGCCGAGTGGCGCGCGCGCCATTCCGAGGGCCGCGGAGAAGGGGCGAGGCGATGAAGCTGGCGCCGATCAAGGCCCGCGACATCGTCCTGGCCGACGTGCGGGGCGATCGCTTCTACGGACTCGTCACCGATCCGGTGGCGATTAACAAGGTCCTGCACCGGCGGGTGCTGACGGTCAGCTCGCTGACCGGGCGCCCGATCCCGACGCGCTTTCTGAGCGCCACCCAGGTGATCGCCCACTACCGGCGTGCCGCCGGCTCGCGCGACTGAGCGCCCGGGCCCCGATCCGCGAGGGCGCGGCGCCTTTGCCGCGCCCTCCCACATCCCCACGAGAGGAGAGCTTCATGCAACACGACCAGCTGCCCGCGGGCCCGCTCCGCGGCGCACTTTCTCGCCGCCGATGAGCGAGCTCTTCATCGCGGCCCAGCGCCTCGCCGAGGCCGCTGATCGTGCCTGGCACGGCGCCGGCGCCGGCACCGACGAGGGGGTATGCGTCGGCGTGATCGCCGCGCTCGCCCTGCTCGGACAAGCCGACCCGCAGGGCCCCGACCCCCGCGAGCAGATCCTCGAGCTGGGCGACGAGGAGATCGCCCAGCTCCTCAGCGAGGTCTGGTGCCTGTTCACGATCTCCCGTCCCGAGCTCGCGATGCGCTGCGGGCCCTTCGGCGAGTGGCTGAACGCAGAGCCGCTCGATCGCCATCTCCTCGCCGGCGCCGGCGCGGTCGCCCGCGCCGCGGTCAAGTCCGGCCTGCTCGAGCTGACGCTCGATCTCGAGGTCTCCCGCCAGGTCGACCTCCTCGGCGTCGTCTACACGACGATGCGCAGCCACAGTGCCAAGGCCGCGCGCGGCGAGTTCTACACGCCGCCGGGTGTCGCCGAGATGATGGCCCGGATGAGCCTGGGCGGCCTTGCGCCCGGGCAGTCGATCTGCGACCCGACGGCGGGGACCGGCGGCCTGCTGCGCGGCGCCGCCCAGGCCATCCGCGACGAGGGCAAGGACCCCCACGACTACGTCTGGTACGGGTGCGACATCTCGCCGGTAGCGGTCGCCGGGCTGGCGGTCAACGTCCACATCTGGGGCCTCGGGCCCCAGGTCGTGATCGGCTGCGCCAACACCCTCGTCGAGGCCGACTGGGAGGTGCGGGCGCTGCGCGAGCAGCGCGAGGCGATCGAGGCCCAGTGCTCGCGGGTGAAGACCGCGCAGACGCTGAGCGCGATGAAGGTGCTGCTGGCGGGGGAGTCGATCTGAGCTCGCCCCGCCACAGCGAGGCGGGGCGGCGCGGCCCCCCCGCGCCTTCGCCCGAGAGCCCGGCGGCACGCCGCCGCCGGCTGGAGTTGGTGCGGGCGGAGCTCGCCCGCGCCCGCTCCAAGGGCCCCGCGCCCCTGCGGGGCCCCAATCCGAAGGCGGCGGGCGCTGCTCGCCGCCGCGAGAAAGGAGGTGCCTGACTTGATCGAGTCAGCAATCCCCGAGGCGCTCGCCTGCCAGAGCTGTGGCGGGCGCCTGGAGGCGGCGGCCAAGGTCTACTTCGACCTCACCGCCGCCGAGCGCCGTGCCGACGGCGAGCTCGCCGTCACCGGCATCGAGATCGCCGAGCTGAACGACTCCTTCGACGGCCACCCGGCCGCGCTGGAGTCAGAGCTCGTCGTCTCCTGCAAGGAGTGCGGCGAGCGCTCCGAGTTCGGGCTCGCCGGGGCGGCGCTCGCCCGCGCCCAGTTCCACCGGGCGCTGCCCCCCGACTCCGAGCCGCTGCTGGCGGTGGCGAGCGCGATCTACCACGGCGCCCGCGACGGCCAGGCGGCGGTCGAAGCCTGGGCGCGCGGCCCCTGGGTCGCGCCCCATGTCGCCTATCGGCGCTGCGAGCCCTGCGAAGCCAGCACTCCCCACATCGCCGACACCTGCGCGGTCTGCGGGAGCGCGAGTTCCGTGGAGGCCCGGTGATGAGCGCCGCGGCCGCCGCGCTTCGGGTCGAGGCCAAAGCGCGCGCGGCGATGGCCGACATCTACGAGGAGTCGGGCAACCAGGAGGCCGTCGAGGCCGAGCTGGAGCGCGCCCGCTACCTGCGGGCGCTCGCCGAGGAGGTCTCGGCGGTGCCGTTGATCTCGCTCGTCTACGGCGAGGCGGACGTCCGCGACTACGCCGAGCAGGCCGGGGTCGACGAGGCCCTGGCGCTGCGCCGCGCCCACGAGTGGGGCAAGCACATCGAAGACACCGTCGCGGGCCTCTGCGCCGAGCAGCTGCTCTCGGTGGTGGCCAGCGGGCAGCCATGAGCCCGCCCCGCCGAACACGAGAAGAGGAGACGCAGATGAGCAGTTCGATCGAAGAGGTGCGCCTCATCGCCCTGGGCCCCGAAGCGCACCGGACGGTCTGCGGGCTGGTCCAGCCCATCGACGAGGTCGACCCCAGCGAGGTCTTCGCCTCAGATGGGGCCTGGGCGGAGATCCGCTCTGCCTTCCCGGCGTCGGAGGCGCGCCCCGGCGAGGAGGTGCCGGCGGCGCCGGCACCGGGCGCCGAGACCGAGCGGATCCTTGTCCTCGACGACGGCGAGACGTTCTCGCCGCTCGCGGGCTGCCGGGTCTACGAGGTCCCGGCGGAGTGGGGGACCGAGGAGATCGAAGAGGCGCTCCCCGAGGCAGGCCTCTCGTGAGCAACGCCAGGCGCCTGCGGATCCTCCGTGCCCTGATCGACGGGGAGGGCCCGGTCGACGGGATCCACAACGACGAGGTGCGGGGGCTCTACGGGAAGGGCGGGTCCTGCCCGCGCTTCCTCGGCTGCACATCGGAGGGCACCGGGGAGTCGACTTACCGCGACAACCCCGACTTCTTCGCCGGCGAGCGGCGCGAGATGGCGGGATGGCTTGCCTCGAGCTTCGCCGAAGGTTGGGCGGCCAACTGGGTCTGCGACCTCGACCACCCGGAGATGGGGCCCAGATCGACTGGACGGTCTGGGTCGAGCTGCCGGCCACCTCGACGACGCCGCTCGTGCTCGACTCCGCCAAGTTGATCCTCGCGGCCAACGAGGTCCTCGTCGAGCGCGAGGCGAGCCCGGCCCGCTCCGAGCTCGCCGAAGCGGTGACCGAGGTCGTCAACCGCAGCCTCGGCCGTGCGCCCTCAGAACGGCGCCGGACCGAGGAGCTGATCGGCGTCCTTCGCCCCGCCGCCTGAGCGCCGCGAAGGCACGCACCGGGCGCTCGCCGCGCGCGGGCGCCCTCGACTCAAAGGAGGTACATGCGTTTGGACACGCAGGAGAAGTTCACCGCGACGATGAGGAGGCTGGCCTGTGAGCGAGACCTCGAACTCATCGTCGAAGAAACCTACCCGGGCTGCGGCTACTACTCGCTTCAGCCCCGCGCCAGCTTCGAGGCGGTGCTGCGCTTCCCGTTCGACTTCCGCACCGGCTACTCGTCGTTTGCGGTGGGAATCGGGGACCCGGGGCCGCTCGGGCTGCGCGAGGACGACACCCCCTACAGCTGCGTGCGCGGCGGCGAGCACGACGCGGTGCTCACCCGTGTCGCCGAGCTCCTCGACGAAAGCGGGCAGCGGCGCTCCGGCGCTGGCGAGCTGGCGGGAGCGGCGTGTTGATGGGGACCGCCACCGCGGCTCCCGCGGCACCCTCTCTCGGCTCGCTCACGATCGACGCCGAGGCGCGCAGCGCCAGCGTCGAGGGCGGCGAGCTCTACCTGAGCGAGGCTGAATTCAGCCTGCTCTCGGTCTTGGCCGCCGAGCCTGGCCGCCTCTTCCCCCATGCCGAGCTGCTGGAGGTCTGCTTCTCCGGCGTGCCCGGATCGAGCGTCGCGCGGATCGAGCGCCTCGCTCAGCGCCTCGAGCGAAAGCTCTGCCTGCGCGGGGCCGAGGGCCTGTTGCGCCTCGAGCCCGGCGTCGGCTTGCAAATCGAATCGCCCGGCGGGAATGTCGGGCAGGAAGGAGCGGAGCGATGGGCGCCGATCTGTTGATCACCGCGCTGATGCTCGACGAGCGCCGCGAGCCCGACTTCGAGGCCGCCGAGCGGGCGATCTCGGCGCTGCAGGGCCACGACGTCACCGACCCAGATTGGTTCGACGGCCACGATCCCGAGGAGCCGGAGGGGCTCGAGCAGATCCGCGCCGTGTTGCGCGCCGACCTTCAGGAGCTGCGCGAGGCGATCGCCGGATGCCGCGAGATGGCCGAGATGATCGTCCGTGGCGCCCGCCTGCATCTGACCGGCGGGATGAGCTGGGGCGACGGGCCGACCGAGGTCTGGAACGTAATCGCTCGCCTGCGGGCGGTGCGCGGCGTCCTCGCCGCCGCCGGCTTCGAAGGTGAGGAGTGAGCGAGGCGAGGGGCGGGCCGTGGTCCGCACCGGCCCCGCGCCGTCCGTCTGGGCGCCGGGGCGAAAGGCCGGGACGAGCCCGGCAAACCTCTTGAGAGGAGCAAGCTGAGATGAGCGACAAAGTGCTCGCCGAGCTCGAGCAGACCGACGTCGAGTACCGCGTCCAGGTCGCCTACAGGGTCCCGGTCGAGGTGATCGTCGACCTGCAGGAGGGCAGGGTCGATCGCGTCGTCGTGATCGACGAAGACATCGCCCTCGACCACACCGAAGGGGCGCGCCAGGAGAGCATCCTTCACCCGATCCCGAGCGCGGTCGCCAAACGGGCGACCGAGATTGCTGAGGCCGGCAACTGGCCGGTCTGGGAGCACGGCTTCTGATGGGCGAGGAGTTCCGCCTGAAGGGAGAGCCCGCCGAGCTCGGGCCGCGACTCGAAGAGGACTTCGGCTGCCTCGATGAGTTCTCGGGCGCCGATGACCTGAACCGTGTGCTCGACGAACTGCACCGGGCGGCGGTCCTCGAGTGCCCGAAAAGCCTCGAGATCCTCGTCTACCCGAGCGCGGTAGAAGAGAGCGACGTGGCGTTGATCACGGTCTTCTCGACCGCGAACCCGAACGCCCACGTCGTCGCCGCCTCCGAGGAGATGCGAAAGCTGGCGGACCGCGACCTCTGGGAGGGCCCCGACATCGCCGCGCTGACCGTGTCGATCGTCGAAGGGACGATCGGGCTCGCCAACGGCGGGATCGCCACGGTGCGCGAGCTCGAGGAGCGCGGCGCCGGCAGGGCGGTCAGCGCCCCGGCGCGCTGCCCGAGCTGCGAAGCGCAGGACAGCCTGCGCTTCGAGTACCGCTACGACCTGCTCGGCGTCTCGGGCGACGGGACGCCGGTGCTGAGCGAGGGCGGCGAGCTGACCGACATCTTCTGCCTCGCCTGCGGTGAGGAGGTCGACGACGTCCTTGGGCCCGAGGGTCCGGTGCTCGCCGGCGCCGGAGGTGAGCGGAGTGCCTGACTGGTGCTTCAACAGCCTGGTGGTGCGCGGCGATGCCGAGCAGCTCGAGGGCCTGCGCGAGGCGGTGGCGGGCCCGGGAGGCGCGCTTGACTTCGAGCGCGTCGACCCGACGCCGCCCGAACTCCTCGGCCGCCGGCCCGATCCCGACGCGGCGATGATGGCCGCGCTCTGCGGGGCGGCCGAGGCCGAGGATCCCTACGCCTGGCGCGGCGCCCACTGGGGCTGCACCCGCCCGGCCGACCCCGACTCGATCCGCCTCGAGGACACCGACGAAGGGGTCTTCAGCTTCCGGCTCTCGACGCCCTGGAGCGCGCCGGAGGGGATCGCGGCCACGCTGGCCGCCCGCTTCCCGGTGCTTCGGGTCGAGCTCGCCTTCTTCCATTCCGCCCGCGGCTTCGCCGGCGCGATCGCCTTCGAGGGCGGGGCGGAGGTCAGCCGCGAGGAATCCGAGGAGCCCGCGCGGGTGCGGGCGCTCCTCGAGTGCGAGTTCGGCACGGCCGAGGCCACTGAACTCCTCGACCCAGAGGAGCGCGATGGCACGACCTGAGGAGCTCCTCGGCTACACCTACCGCGCCGAGACCTACTGCGGCGAGTGCATCTTCGACGCTGTCGGGACCACCCGCGGCGATCTGCTCGATGCCTACCCACCGGGCCTCGCACCGGAGCCCTGGCTCGATCGCTGCGCGGAGCTACTCGGCATCGACCGCGGCCGCGAGGCGAGCTTCGACAGCGAGGATTTCCCGAAGGCGATCTCCCGCGAGCAGGCGGCTGAGTCCCTGAGCTGCCGCAGCTGTGGAGAGCCGCTCGCCCTGCAGCTAGCGATCAAGCGGCCCGCGCCGAGCTGAGCGCCCGGTCGACGCGGGCGCCTCACCGAGGGCGCCCGGCCGAGCGGCGCACACCGCGCCGCTCGGCCAAGAGCTTTTCGATCGAAAGGATCCAGATGAAGGAGTTGAGAAGAAGGCTCGCGCTCGCGCGTGAGCTCTGGGCGACCAGCAGGTGCGCTCGCCGCCATGTCGCCCTCTACCGCAGCTTCGGTGACGATCGCCCCCTTGCCGACGGCCCGCTGCGCGGGCTGGGCCCGCGCGCGGCGCGGGTCGGCTCGGTGCGGGTGCGCTGGTCGGAGGTCGGCCGCGTAGAGGCCTCCCCATGCGCGCGCTGTCCGAACTGCCTCCGCGAGCACGGCCCGCTCGAGGCCTGCTTCATCGGGGTAATCGCCGGCGTCCTCGTCGAACGCGAAATCCGCGAGGTCACCCCCCAGCAGCTCGCCCGGGTGCATGTCGACGAGCTCTGGGACCGCTACGGCGGCCCCGCGGTCGACTGGCTCGAAGAGCATCTGAACTGGCTGGAGGCCAACGGTGAGGTGTGAACACTGCGGCTCGGAGGATCTGAGCTATGAGCGCGACGCGCTGCTGGTCGCGACCCCGCTTCGGCTCGAGGGCGAGGTGCTCGTCTTGGACACCGCGCCGCGCCCGGCGCCGCTCGACGACGTGGTGCTCAGCTGCCGCAGCTGCGGCCGGGAGCAAGACGGAGTGCGCTGGGAGGAGTGGCGCCCTGATCAGCTCCCGGCCGAGGTAAGCATGGTCGAAGGGGAGGACGCCTTGGATCTGATCGCCGCCTACGTCAACGAGCCCGGCGAAGTGCAGGGTGCGGACTTCGTCGAATTCGTCTGCCAGCTGCTGCCTCAAACCGGCCGCGAGGTCCTCGACGACGATGTCTGAGACAGCCGCCGCGGCCCCCGGGCCGCTGCACAAGACGACGATCGTGATCTGGTCGGAGTTCCCCGGCGACCAGGTCGAGCTCGAGCACCTCGCCCGGGAGGCGACTGCGGGCGATGCCTACTGCTCGCGCTACCGCAGCGATCTGGTCGGCGGCCCGAGCGCGACCCCGCCTGGGACGGGACCGAGTTCTTCGACACGAGAGATGAGCGATGAACAACGCAACCGAACAGCACTGAGTAAGGAATTGTGGAAGCGAGGTGCCCCTGGCGGCACCTCGCTTCCCGCTGTCCTGGGCGTGATCGCCAGATCCACCTCTCCCTTTTTTTGCCCAAAATCAGGGACGCGCCGGCGAGAGTCGAGGGAGCGGCCGGCCACGAAAGCCAGCCGCTCCCTTAGTCGCTTTGCGGTGGCACGGGAGGAAGGTGTCTACTCAGCTTTGCGATCGTCTTCTCCCTCCTCGGCTTCGGTTGCCTCTAGTAGCTTCAGAACCTCAGGGTCCTGGCTGACCGCAGACTCGTATAGCTGCGAGTTTTCCTCACCGCGCTCAGGTCCTGCCTCTTGGGTCGTCCCGTAGCGCGCAAGGGCGAGTAGGTGGTAGCGGATTTGTGGGGCCCGCTCGTCGAGCGCTTTCGCCACTTCCGGCGCTCCCCTCGGCTGATTGCATCGGTGCAAGTGTCGAAGGATGCGACGCCGGACCGGATGTGTCCGCGGCCCGATCGGGTCTCGTCCTGTCTTGCGTTTTTGGTCTCGGGTCGCCATCAAATCGCGTTTCACGCTATAGCGGATAACATAGTCAGGATCACTATAGCGGTCCGGCGTGAACAGGCCTTTGGGTTTACATGGGATCTTTGATAGCGAAAGAGGAACTTGAGGCAGTGATGGAGGGGGCGGCAAGACGCCGAGAACTTGATCGGGCTGATGAGCATCTCGGTGTCTCGAGATGGGCTCCTCCCGGTGTGGCGCCGCGCCTTGCGCTTCGTGGCGCTCATCGAGAAGTGCGAACGCCGGGACGCCGGCGCTTTGTCTTTTCTGATGGCGTTCCTGAATCGGCACGGGTCCCGTCTTTGCCCAGATTGGCCGAGGATCGTCCGGGACGCCTGGCAGAGCGTCCGCACCACGAGTCGGAGTCTCATGGCGGGATTGGCCGCTGCAGGGTGTCGGCAGAGCCCTGTCAGCCTGTTCGCAGGCCATCACTGGGGAATGCGAGCGGTATGCGTTGTGCTGGACGTTTTCCGTTAGAACGGATAACAAGATGAGCCGTAGGCGGGAAGGCTGCCGGATACTGTGCCGCCCCGCCGTCGAAGCAAACCCCGCTCACCCTTTCATCGGGCTCTGGGGGAAGCAATTGGGCAGCTCCGAGAAGAGGCGGGCCTCACGCTGGAGGAGCTGGCCGACAAGGCCGACATGCGCTTTCAACTCGTCAGCGACTTGGAGCGCGGAACGACCAATCCGATGCTTTCAACGCTCGTCCGCGTCAGCGAAGGCCTAGACGTTGAGCTAAGCGAGTTGACGACACGCCTCGAGAAGATCCGGGATTCCCGGTGAGACGAGGTCGGGCCCCAGTTTTGGATTTGGCCGCCGATTCCGCCCGGCGCAACTAGAACACGCCCCCGGCGAAGAGGGACTGGGAAGGACCGGCCGTGGAGCGCCTCACGTTATAACGGTTAACGCGCCGGTTCTCCGACGGGAAGGCTGCTGCCACGGTGCCTCCCGCTCGTCGCAGCAAACCGCGCTCCAGCGCCCATAGGGCGCTTGGCGAGGCGATCAAGGAGCTGCGCGATGAGGCGGATATGACCCACGAGGAGCTTGCCGATCGCCTCGAAGTTGGGTTCCAGCGCATTAGCGAGCTAGAGCGGGGTGTCGCCAATCCGACCTTTACCACGCTGGTTCGGATTACCAATGGCCTTGGCATCGAGCTGAGCGAGTTGGCGGAGCGGATGGAGAAGCTCCGCGATTCTTGGGGCCGCTAGCGAGGCGCGAGTCACCCGCTGATCACGGCCCAGCTCGTTTCCGTCGACCGGGCTCTGTTTTGATACACGTTAAAGCGTTAAACGGTATTTCACGGGTCGTGCGGTCGTACGGATAGAGAGGAGCCGAGGGCTTTCCGTGATTGCGGGCAGGCCATATATCGGAGGTAGGCGCGCGACCAGCGCAACAGGTGACGTGTGCGCCTAGGGCGTGGTGGAGGGCACTGGATTCAGCAACCGCTCCACGACCAGCACGTCTCGCCAGCTGCCGTCGAGCTTGCCGTGACGACGGTGCAAGCCAACCGTCGTGAAGCCGCATCGTTCAACGAGGCGGATGCTGGCAGCGTTGTCCGTAAAAAGCTTGCCGATCAGCTTGTGGAACCCGTCGTCCTCGGCTGTGGAGGCGAGCGCTTCAGTCAGCGCCGTCCCAATTCCGCGTCCGCGCGTCTTGGCATCGACATACACGCTGCACTCTGCGATGCCGGTATAGCAAGGACGATTGCTATAGGAAGCGAGGCCGGCCCAGCCGACGACATCGTCGCCCAGCTCGGCAACCAGCAGGGGAAAGCGGGTGTCGCTGATCCGCTCTTGAAAATCCACCGAAGATCGCATCTCGGTCTCGAACGTCGATCCTCGTTCTGTGATCGCCACATTGTAGATCGCGCAAATCGCCTCTCCATCTTCGGGCGACGCAGTTTCTATGGCGACCTCTCTAGCGGACAACATGGCTGCAGTCTGATGCAAGTCCGCCCGCAGGCCATGGCCCCAGGGCCAAAGATGCCCCTAGAACATTGTCCTGCCAGAGAATGTCTCTACCCGGGGGAGGGGGAGGGTCCGAGGCCAATTTGCGGAGCTCGTTTGTCGTTGGGTACGTTCCGGGTCATCGGGCAACTGGTAGGAGGAGAGGATCTCGATGCGCGGTTTCGGAAGTGGGTCCGCTTGCTTGGTGACTGGGAAGCGAAGTGGAGGCGCCACGGAGCTAATGCCTCCTGCTCAGGAATGCTGGCCAAGCCAGGGGACGCGTGAGGGTGGATCGTGGTGCGACAGACGAGATGGCCCTGCACTCGTTTCGAGATCCGCCGCACCTCCGTCCTCTCGCAACTCCCGCCCTTTTTCTGGATTT